>ERZ795056.2057-NODE-2057-length-22839-cov-15.967389_pt1 | contig 22839 bp, 23 predicted proteins | sample MGYA00375140_ERZ795056 | MGnify/ENA primary metagenome ERZ795056 (study PRJEB30185, sample SAMN05720227) | activated sludge metagenome | isolation source: Anaerobic digester | place: USA | collected 2015-03-09 ... | reverse complement strand
GCCTTACTACTAATATTGGGCGTATTGGCGGTTTTGAAAGGAATTTCACAAATACAGCGTTTGAAAAACTCGAAAAATTCCTGAAAGAATATCCAGCTACTTTAAAAGAGTTTGAGAATCTCTTTAACCGCAACAGGATATTTATGGAAAGAACCATCGGTTGCGGGCCTATCAGCGCCGAAAGGGCTTTGAACTATGGCTTTACCGGTCCCAACTTAAGGGCAGCTGGTGTTGACTATGATGTGCGGGTGCATACGCCTTATTCCTCTTACCAGGATTTTGATTTCACCATACCGGTAGGCACTACAGGCGACTGTTATGACCGCTTTTTGGTTCGGAACGAAGAAATGTGGCAGAGCTTAAAACTGATTGGAGACGCATACAAAAAGGTACAGGAATTTAAAGGCACAGAAGCAGATGTGTTTCATGCAGATACGCCGGCTTATTATTTACCGGAGAAAAAAGATGTGTACACTAAAATGGAGGCACTCATTTATCACTTTAAAATTGTGATGGGTGAAACAGAAATTCCTGCTGGTGAATTATACAGTGCGGTGGAAGGAGCCAACGGGGAATTGGGTTATTATTTGATCAGTGATGGAGGCAGAACGCCGTACAGGCTGCATTTCCGCAGACCCTGTTTTATTTATTACCAGGCCTATCCTGAATTGGTAAAGAATGGTTTGTTGAGTGATGCGGTGATTACTATGAGTAGTTTGAATTTGATAGCAGGGGAGCTGGATGCTTGATTTGGTGATTTGATGATGTGTTGATTTGATGATTTGATGATGTGATAATTTGATGATTTGATGATGTGCTGATGATAACAGCAACAGTATTTAATAGTCAAGGTGTTTTTAAAGTGTAGATTGAAAAAATAGAAAAGTATACAAATGGAGATTGTTTTTTCTTCTGAAAAATTAAATAAAGTAGCGGAGATCATCTCCCGCTACCCCGAGGGCAGGCAAAAAAGCGCCTTGCTCCCTGTATTGCACATGGCGCAGGAAGAATTTGGTGGCTGGCTTGATGTGCCGGTGATGGATTATGTGGCGTCTTTGTTGAGTATTGAACCAATTGAAGTATATGAAGTGGCAAGCTTTTACACCATGTATAATTTAAAACCTGTTGGCAAATATGTTTTTGAAGTGTGTCAAACAGGCCCTTGTATGCTCAATGGCAGCGATAATATCATTGCATACATAAAAGAGAAATTGGGTATCGGTCCTGGTGAAACAACAGCGGATGGATTGTTTACATTGAAACCTGCCGAGTGCTTAGGTGCTTGCGGGTATGCCCCTATGATGCAGTTGGGAAAGCATTACAGGGAACATTTAACAAAGGATAAGGTGGATGCGATCATAGAAGAGTGCAGGGCAAAATCTAATTGATGAAGTCTTTTTTATTGATATTTTTTTCTTTAGTCTTTGTTTGTTCATATGCCCAACAAACAAATGAAGAAAAATTGATCGCAATAGTAAAGGAATTCCACCAGGCACTGGTAAATAAAAATACGGGTTCTCTTAACCAGCAAACGGATAAGGCACTGAGTTACGGTCACAGTAACGGTTGGGTAGAAACGAAGAAGGACCTGATCAATGACCTGGAAACGGGGTTAATCAGTTACCAGGGTTTTAAAGAAGACAGCATTACGGTGAATATAAATGGGAATGTTGCTAATGTGAGGTTCAAGGCGGAGATCAATGCAACAATGAATGGAACCAGCAGCAGTCTTAAACTAAGGGTGCTGGAAGTGTGGGTGAAGAAGAGCAAAAGATGGGTATTGTTTGCGAGGCAGGCAGTAAGACAATTGTAGATATTAATTAATCACAAAATAATAGTCTTCCGCTCTTGGCGGAGATAGGGGCATGAGCAAAAAATTATTATTAGCAAACGCAAATGTTCCGGGCATCCGGGGCTTTGAAGTGTATCGCCGTGAAGGTGGTTACCGAAGCGTGGAGAAGGCATTGAAGATGCAGCCGGCAGAAATCGTGGAAGAAGTAAAGAAGAGCGGTTTAAGAGGCCGTGGCGGAGCTGGCTTTCCTGCAGGGCTTAAATGGAGTTTTATTGCCAAGCCCGAAGGGATACCCCGTCACCTGGTGGTTAACGCTGATGAAAGCGAACCAGGAACTTTTAAAGACCGGTACCTGATGGAGTTCATTCCTCATATTTTGATAGAAGGAATGATCGTATCGTCTTTTGCTTTAGGCTGTAACGTTAGTTATATCTATATCCGTGGTGAATATGCGTGGATTCCGGATATCCTGGAAGAAGCCATTGAAGAAGCAAGAAAAAATGGTTTCCTCGGCAAGAATATTTTAGGTACAGGCTATGACTGTGAAATTTATGTACAACGTGGTGGTGGTGCCTATATCTGTGGTGAAGAAACTGCATTGATAGAATCGCTGGAAGGCAAAAGAGGCAATCCAAGAATTAAACCCCCATTCCCTGCAGTAAAAGGTTTATGGGAAAGGCCAACAGTGGTAAATAACGTAGAAACCATTGCGGCAGTAGTTCCAATTATTAATGATGGTGGCGAGGAGTATGCAAAAATCGGTATCGGAAAATCCACCGGCACCAAACTGATCTCTGCCTGTGGAAATATCAATAAGCCCGGTGTGTATGAAATTGATATGACCATCTCTGTGGAAGAATTTATTTTCAGTGATGACTATTGTGGTGGTATTCCCAATGGTAAAAGATTAAAAGCCTGTATCCCGGGTGGTTCATCTGTTCCCATTCTGCCAGCTAATTTATTGCTGACAACGGCAAAGGGAGAAAAGCGGTTAATGAATTATGAGAGTTTGGCAGATGGCGGTTTTGCAACCGGCAGTATGATGGGCAGTGGTGGTTTTATCGTGCTGGATGAAGACCAGTGTGTGGTAAGACATACCATGTCATTAGCACATTTCTATCATCATGAAAGTTGTGGTCAGTGCAGCCCCTGCCGTGAGGGTACTGGCTGGATGGAAAGAATACTAAAAAAGATCGAATACGGAAAAGGTGAGCTGAAAGATATTGACCTGTTGTGGGATATCCAGCGAAAGATAGAAGGCAACACTATTTGTCCATTGGGTGATGCAGCAGCGTGGCCGGTAGCAGCAGCGATCCGTCATTTCCGTGATGAGTTTGAATGGCATGTGCTGAACCCGGAAGAATCACAAAAACGAAATTATGGACTGGCGCATTATGCTGATCCGATACATGTGCCGGTAACGGCGTAAAATGATCATACTGCTCTTAAATATTTTAGGAGTAAAATTTTAAAAACTTAAAAGCCCCTGCAGGGGTTTAGGGTAAATATGGCTGAAGAAGTAAAAGCACCACCCGCCAACTTTAAAGTAACGATAGACAATATCACACTTGAAGTGCCGCCGGGAACAACGATACTGAATGCCGCAAGGCAGATCGGTGGTGATGTAACGCCGCCGGCTATGTGCTATTACAGCAAGCTGCAGGGCAGTGGCGGTAAGTGCCGTACCTGCCTGGTGGAAGTGGCCGCGGGTTCAACTGCCGATCCACGTCCCATGCCTAAACTGGTAGCAAGCTGCCGTACCACTGTAATGGATGGTATGATCGTAAAAAATATCACCAGTGAAAAAGTGAAGGACGCAAGGGCAGGTGTAGTGGAATTTTTATTGCTGAATCATCCGCTGGATTGTCCTATCTGTGACCAGGCCGGCGAATGTCATTTACAGGATCTCGGGTATGAGCACGGTAAGGAAGGCACCCGCTACGAATTTAAAAGAAGAACATTTGAACCGGAAGATATTGGCCCCTACATACAGTTGCACATGACACGCTGCATTCTGTGTTATCGTTGTACATATGTGGCCGATCAATTAACAAATAAAAGAGTACACGGCATTTTAGACCGGGGAGAACATGCAGAGATATCAACTTATATCTCTAAAGCCATCGACAATGATTTTAGTGGAAATATGATCGATGTTTGCCCGGTTGGTGCTTTAACCGATAAAACATTCCGGTTTAAGAACAGGGTATGGTTCACCAAACCAGTTGAAGCACACCGTGAGTGTACCACCCCTGGATGCTGCGGAAAGACTACTTTGTGGCTTCGTGGGGATGAAGTGTTTCGTGTTACAGTAAGAAAAGATACCTGGGGCGAAGTGCAGAGTTATGATGGAAAACCAGGATGGATATGTAATACCTGCCGCTTTGATAGAAAGAAAACCAGCGACTGGGTGGTGGAAGGTCCTACTAAGGTAAACCGGCATTCGGTGATCTCACAAGGACATTATGTGGGCGTGATAAAACCACAGGAAACAGTGGAGAAAGTACTGGATGGAAGAAAGCCAAAACTATTAATGGACATTCATGATGTGAGCGAGGTAAATAAACCAGATGTTGATTTGAGTAAGATAAACGGCCCGGCACATTCTGATACGTTTAAAAAATAAAATTTCATCCGGTCTAAAAAAAGCCGGTTTATAAAACAGTATGTTATTAGCTATTGATCTTGGAGTAATATTTGAAAAACTGGCACTCATTGGGGTAGTGGTAATGAGCTCCCTGGTAATTGCCATGTACGCCACTTTTGCGGAACGTAAAGTGGCGGCTGTATTGCAGGACAGGCGTGGCCCCAACCGTGCCGGCCCTTTTGGACTTTTACAACCACTTGCTGATGGGTTGAAATTGTTTTTCAAAGAAGAGATCATCCCAAACTTTTCCTCCAAATTTTTATTTATTCTCGGGCCTTGCCTGGCGATGCTAACGGCCATGATGACCAGCGCCGTTATTCCCTGGGGCGACAAAGTACATTTCTTTGACAGGGATATTTCTTTGCAGATCGCTGATGTGAATATTGGCATCCTCTACATCTTTGGTGTGGTGAGTATGGGTGTGTATGGTATCATGATCGGTTCCTGGGCAAGTAATAATAAATATTCCTTGATGGGTGGATTGAGGGCGGCATCACAGATCATCAGTTACGAACTGGCAATGGGTATTGCATTGATCGCTTTGCTGCTGGTTACAGGTACGTTGAGTGTAAAAGAAATGGTGGAAGCCCAGGTAAATAACGATCATTGGTATGGCTGGAATGTTTTTAAACAGCCGCTGGGTTTTTTAATATTCATTATCTGTGTGTTTGCAGAATGTAACCGTACGCCCTTTGATCTGCCCGAAGCAGAAAATGAATTGATTGGCGGCTATCATACAGAATATTCCTCCATGAAACTGGGTTTTTATTTGTTTGCTGAATACATCAATATGTTTATCAGCAGTGCAGTGATGGCCAGTTTGTTCTTTGGCGGCTATGATATTCCGTTTGTAAATGATGCCGGCCTGTCAGAAAGTATAGGTGTTAACTGGATGGCCTTGTTACATACAGGAATGCTGATGGCCAAGATCGTATTCTTCCTGTTCCTGTTTATGTGGGTACGCTGGACCATTCCACGTTTCCGCTATGACCAGCTGATGCGCCTGGGCTGGAAGATATTGATACCATTGGCCTTGTTTAATATGTTAGTGACAGGTATTGTGATATTGGTAAAAGACAACGGCTTGCCTTTTTAAGAAGCGGGGCTTTAGAACCGGCGGACTATAAGTAGTTTTTTATATTTGCGAAGAGTGGGTATTATTGCGGATTGTAACATCGTAGTTTAAAAATTAAAAGTTTGTGATCCCGAAATTGCCGGGGCAGAAAAAAAATAATAAATGCAACCATTAACCAACAGGGTAAAACAAGTTGACCGCAGGCCAATGACATTGCTGGAGAAAGCTTATCTCCCGGCAATATTTAAAGGCATGTCAATAACGTTTGGGCATATCTTTAAAAAGAAACCCACTATTAACTATCCTGAAAAAACGAGACCTTTCAGCCCGGTATTCCGTGGGCTGCATATTCTAAACAGGGATGAAGAAGGAAGAGAGAATTGCACGGCTTGCGGATTGTGTGCAGTAGCCTGCCCCGCAGAAGCCATTACCATGGAAGCTGCTGAAAGAAAACCAGGCGAAGAGAATTTATACAGGGAAGAAAAATATGCAGCCAGGTACGAGATCAATATGCTGCGTTGTATTTTTTGTGGTTTGTGTGAAGAAGCCTGTCCTAAAGATGCCATCTATTTAAGTGAAACTTTTGCACCGGCCAATTACCAGCGCCAGGGTTTTATTTATGGTAAAGATGATTTATTGATTCCGCACCCGGTAACTGAAAAGGAAGCCTACGAAAAAGCAAAGGGCGGCAGGGTTAAAATTCAAAAGTAATAGTTCAATATTGTTAAACAAGGATTCGTAATTCGTTAATTAAAATGGGTGTTTCACAAATACTTTTTTGGTTTTTAAGTGCGCTGGCGGTGCTGTGTGCAGTAATGGTGGTGGCGAGTAAAAACCCGGTTAACAGTATTTTATTTCTCATCGTTGTATTCTTTGCTATTTCAGGGCACTACGTTTTGCTGAACGCACAGTTTATAGCAATTGTAAATATTATTGTGTATGCAGGAGCCATCATGGTGCTGTTCCTGTTTGTGGTTATGCTGATGAACCTGAATGCAGATACAGAACCTCCTCATAAAAGTAAATACCTGATGTATGCCGGGGTAATTGCAGGAAGCAGTTTGCTGTTGTTGGTAGTGGCTGCATTGAGAAGAAACGAAGCTGTAAACCAGTTAACAGAATTAAAAACAGGGGAAGTGGGATTGATCAGCAACCTCGGAAAGACATTGTTCACAGATTTTGTATTTCCATTCGAAATAAGCAGTGTGCTGTTCCTGAGTGCTATGATCGGTGCGGTGGTCATTTCAAAAAAAGATAAAGAAAAAGCAAAACCATAAGTTACATACGATGAATAAAATTACAGCCCTGGCCTTAATACTAATGATGACTGGGACATCTGCATCTGCACAAATTGACCTCGACAAAATACTGGATCCGAAGAAGATCATCAATATCAATGATATACTTGGGAAGGCTTTGAATGTAAAAAAAGGGTTTGCACCTAAATTTTCATTGGGTAAGCTGGAAATACCCAAGGTTGCTAAAGTGGCGGAGATATTTAATGTGAAAGGAAACGCACAGGCGCTCAAACTTTTCAACACTTTTAAAACAGGGCGTACTATTTACCGTGCAGCGGCCATTGCTGGTAGTGCCATCGCAGTATATGGCACCATCAAGTCGCTGGATAAGGCTGTAAAAAAGCAAGATTACCAGGGCGCATTGATCGGCGGACTGAGTACGATCGGTGCAGGGTTGATATCAAAATTTTTAACCAAAGCTGCTGCCTACAAAGCGGTAGACGTTTTTAACGGGGTAGTAAGAAAAAAAATTGGTGACATTATCGGGGTAAGGCCGGCAGAAAGTACATTGGGTGTGGGCCTGTTCGTAAAATTATAAGCATTATGCCAATCAGTTATTATATCGTTTTATCAGTTACATTGTTTTGCATTGGTATCGTTGGTGTGCTTACACGCCGCAATGCCATTATTATTTTTATGTGCATAGAGCTGATGCTGAATGCAGTGAATCTTTTGCTGGTGGCATTTTCCAAAATGCACCACCTCAATTTAGGTGCTGGCAATCCTACATTGGCAAGTGAAGCACAGGTATTTGTTTTCTTTATCATGGTGGTGGCTGCGGCAGAAGTAAGCGTGGGGCTTGCCATCATTGTAATGATTTACAGGAATACGCATTCCGTAGATGTGAATTTTTTAAACAGGTTGAAGAATTAAAATATAGCAGGAGGCAGAAGCTGTAAGGCAAAAGGGAACACCTTAAACCTTATGCTTTAAACCTTGAACCTCTCTTATTATGAACAATACGTTACAAATAGTTTGGCTGATTCCATTTTTACCATTGATTGGTTTTTTAATCAATGGATTATTCAGAAAGCAACTATCAAAATCATTGGTGGGTATTATCGGCAGTGGCGTGATACTGGCGGCTTTTATCCTGAGTGTATATGTTTTTTTGCAGGTAAAAGGCGGCAACACGCATTTGGCCCATTATTTCAATTTTATCAATACCACTTCTTTAAAAGTCGGCTTCGATTTTCAAATTGACCAGCTGTCTTCTTTGTTTTTATTGATCATCACCGGGGTAGGGTTTCTAATACATGTTTATTCAACTTCTTACATGCATGAAGAAGAGAGCAAGGATTTTGCAAAGTATTTTGCTTATCTGAATCTCTTTGTTTTTTCTATGCTTTTACTGGTAATGGGTGGCAACTATATCATTATGTTCATAGGATGGGAGGGTGTAGGACTTTGTTCATACTTACTTATTGGTTACTGGTTTAAAAACAATGAATATACCGATGCAGCCAAGAAGGCATTTATCATGAACCGGATTGGTGACCTGGGATTTTTGCTGGCTGTCTTCTGGTTGCTCAATAAAGTGGGTACTGTGAACTACCAGGATGTTTTTGCCAACGTTGACAAACTAACGCCAACAGATATCACCGGAATAACATTATTACTGTTTGTTGGTGCCACGGGTAAAAGCGCCCAGATTCCATTATATACCTGGTTGCCAGATGCAATGGCGGGCCCAACCCCTGTGAGCGCATTGATACATGCTGCAACGATGGTTACAGCCGGTATATATATGATAGCCAGGAGCAATATCCTGTTTACAATGGCAGAACTAACGCAGACGGTTATTGCAGTTGTTGGTTTAGCCACAGCTATTCTTGCTGCTACTATTGCACTCAAGCAAAATGATATTAAAAAAGTGCTGGCATACTCCACCGTTAGTCAACTGGGATATATGTTTCTTGGTTTGGGTGTGGGTGCCTACACCGGTGCTGTATTCCATGTAATGACACATGCTTTTTTCAAAGCGCTGTTGTTCCTTGGTGCCGGCAGTGTGATACATGCTATGAGTGGTGAGCAGGATATGCGTAATATGGGAGGCTTAAAAAAACATATGAGCATTACTCATATTACTTTCTTAATGGGTTGTATTGCCATTGCAGGTATCCCTCCGTTCTCCGGGTTTTTTAGCAAGGATGAAATACTGGCGGGTGCATTTGCAAAAAATCCATTGTATTGGGGTATCGGTGTGTTAGGTGCATTGATGACGGCATTCTATATGTTCCGTTTATATGCCATGACCTTTCTCGGTAAATTCCGCGGCACACATGAACAGGAACATCATTTACATGAAAGCCCTTCTGCTATCACCATTCCACTAATTGTGCTGGCGATACTGGCCGTGACGGGTGGTTTTGTTGGCATTCCCGAAGTGTTTGCTCATGGTGCACACAAACTAGGTGCTTTCCTCGATCCTGTTTTTGCGGATACCAATAAGTATGTGGCAGCACATGCACACACGGAACATCTTTCTCATTCTACTGAATATATGTTAATGGGTATATCGGTTGCAGGTGCGTTAGCAGCCTTAATATTTGCCTGGAACAAATTCAGCAAATATCAAAAGTCGGATACCGAAGAAACGGGCATCGGAAAAGTATTGGCCAACAAATGGTATGTGGATGAGCTGTATGATGCTGTTATTGTAAAGCCCCGGAATTCTATAGCAGCATTTTTAAACAATATAGTGGAAAGAAAAGGGGTGGATGGCATTGTAAATGGTGTGGGTAAGGCGGTTAATTATGGCAGCAGGCAGATTCGTTTGTTGCAGAGCGGACAGGTGGGTGGCTATGTGCTGCTGATGGTGGTTGGCATGCTGGTTTTATTTATTATTAAATTCTTCTTGTAAAAATATATTTGATGTTCGGTGAGTATATAACCATTCCGCATTTGCTTATTTTTCTGCCATTGGTGGCAGGACTGCTTACGTTTTTTATAAAAAATGAAAAGACAGCAAAGAACCTGAGTCTGCTTGCGGCAATTATTACGCTTGGTATTTCGCTGTTTAGCCTTACTGTTTTAAAAAGAGATGACCTGAATGGCCTCAGTTTTAACTACGAGTGGCTCAAGTATATGGGCGCCAGTTTTTCTGTTCATTTGGATGGTGTGGGCAGGCTGTTGACTTTGCTAACAGCCGTTTCATTTCCCTTAATATTTATTTCTACTTACAAGAGTTCATATAAAAATCCCGGTAGTTTTTATGCTTTGATGTTATTGGCACAGGCAGGCCTGATGGGGGTCTTTCTTGCATCCGATGCACTACTGTTTTACTTCTTCTGGGAGCTGGCCTTAATTCCTGTTTACTTTTTGTGCAGCCGCTGGGGAGGAGAAAGAAGGATACAGGCAACCTTCAAGTTCTTTGTATATACTTTTGCAGGTTCCTTAATTATGCTGATAGGTATCATTTATGTTTACCTGCACACACAGGCTATTGAAGATCCTAAAACACACCAGGTGATTGCTGATCACAGCTTTGCCTTGTCTGCTTTTAAAGCAGCCCTGTTCAATCCTGCCCAGCAAAACTGGCTGTTCTGGCTTTTCTTTGTTGCCTTTGCCATCAAGATGCCCATTTTCCCTTTTCATACCTGGCAACCGGATGCATATGAACAGTCACCCACTGCCGTTACAATGGTATTAAGTGGTTTGATGGTAAAAATGGGACTGTTTGGTTTGATCCGCTGGTTGTTGCCCATGTTCCCCGCGGCAGTGGTAAGATTTGATAATGTAGTGATCGGGCTTTCTGTTATTGGAATTATTTATGCCAGCCTGATCGCAATAAAACAGGATGATCTTAAACGCTTAGCTGCTTATTCTTCTATAGCACATATAGGATTGATGTGTGCTTCATTATTTACAGCAAAACAAATGGCCATAGAAGGGATGATGATACAGATGTTCAGTCATGGTATCAATATCATCGGCCTGTGGATTGTGATTGAAATGACAGAGAAACAACTCGGGGTAAGAAAAATATCTCAACTGGGTGGTGTGGCACATAAAGCGCCGGTACTTACAATTATGCTGGTAATCATTGCACTGGCAAATATTGCGCTGCCGCTCACCAATGCATTTGTGGGAGAGTTTATGATGTTCAGCGGTTTGTTTCAATTTAATATTTGGTACGCTGTTGTTGCCGGCGTAAGTATCATCCTGGCGGCTGTTTATACATTAAACATGATCCAGAAAGTATTTTACGGCGAAAGCAATACGCTTACGGCGGGAATGAAAGATATTTCGTTCAATGAAAAACTGGCATTGGCGATCATTGTGGTATTGATATTTGCAGCAGGTGTATATCCGCAGCCGTTTTTCGATCTTACGAAAGAAACAGTATCATCTTTAATAACAAGATTTAAGTAAACTAAAATTCTCCTTTAGGGGATAGGTATGAACGCAATTATTATAACAGCGCTTTGGGGTGTGGTGATGATGTTAAGGGGTGTTTTTTCAAAAAACAAAAGCAGTGCTTTGCCATGGGCTGTTACAGGTCTGTTGATAGCACTGGCTGGCAACTGCTATGAACTGGTGCAGCCCCAATGGTTTGCCGGAGGAACAGAATACAGGATGCTCTTTGGCGTGGACGTAAAAGAAATGCTTCACTTCAATAGCTTCAACCTTACATTTATTGCTGTTGTGTTGTTTTGCACTTTACTCTATTTCCTGCTGAATGGACGGGATATTGAAAAAACCGGGGAGCATGTGTCGGAATATTTTGCACTGATATTTTTTGTTTTGTGTGGAGTGTGTCTCTCTGCCACATTCAATACATTACTTACACTGTTCCTTGGTATCGAGATCATGTCCATACCTCTGTATATTCTCACGGGCAGCGACAAACGAAATTTAAAAAGCAATGAAGCGGCGCTTAAATATTTCCTGATGGGTTCTTTCTCCACCGGTATTATGCTGATGGGGATAGCTTTTGTATACGGAGGAAATTCCAGCGGTTCATTCTTTATTGATAACATTAATTTGGGCGAAGGCAAGATGCCGGTAATGGTGGCTGTTGGGCTGGTATTCCTGCTCATTGCCATGGGCTTTAAAGTATCTGCAGCACCTTTCCATTTCTGGACGCCGGATGTATACGACGGTGCGCCGACCGTGTTCACCTCTTTTATGGCTACCATTGTAAAAGCAGCTGGCTTTGTTGCATTTGTGCGTTTATTTGAAAATGCTTTTGGTGCGGTACAATCTCAGTGGCAGGCTTTACTGGCAGTGATAACAGCAGCCACACTATTAATTGGTAATCTCACAGCGGTGTTCCAGCAAAGTGTAAAACGGATGTTGTCTTATTCAAGTATTGCACAGGCAGGTTTTATGCTGTTTGCTGTATTTGCTTTGAATGAAACCGCAAAAGAAGGACTGATATTATATGCTGCTGCTTACAGTCTTGCATCCATTGGACTATTTGCCATATTGGTTAAAATGAATGACTATACCGTTGATGGCTTTAATGGTTTGGCAAAACGGGAGCCGGTATTAGCACTTACTGCCACTGTCTTTTTATTATCACTTACCGGTGTGCCATTAACTGCAGGGTTTCTTGGTAAATTTTATATGCTCACGGCTGCCATGAAGGATGGACACCAGCACTGGCTGGTATTATTTGCGGTATTGTGTGCGGCGATAAGCGCTTACTATTATTTTAAGATCATCCAGGCCATCTATTTCAGAGACAGCAATGAAGCAGTTGTTAATGAGTCCGGCATCACACCTACCTTTAGGTATCTGTTGGTATTTACAGCTGTATTGATCATTGTGCTGGGCCTTTTTCCCTATATATTGACGGATTGGCTGCATTATTATATTCCTTAAACTGCAACTTGGTTTCCCTGCCTTTCAATGAACCATATTTCCTTTCAAATTATTTTCTGTAAATAATTCTTACAAGCATTTACCTTTAAGCAGAATTATTTCGCATGAGGTACAAGGATATCATATCTCTTTCATACAATACTGTTAAGAGCAACCGGCTCCGTACTGCTATTACGATTATTATCATAGCGCTGGGTATTATGGCGCTTATTTTAATTATGACAGCAATCGAGGCAGTAAACCAAAGTCTCACCACCAGTTTTTCCACTATGGGTGCCAATGCCTTTAGTGTCCGGTTTAAAGAAAGAAGGATGCATATGGGAGGGGGACCTAATGAAAGTGAGACAAAGAAAGTAAAAAGAAATTCGCTTCGGTCCAGGTCGTCGAATGAAGGACGTATGATCACGTATGATGAGGCAAGGGCCTTTAAAGAACGTTACCATTTCCCGGCATTGGTGGGCGTGGGGATAAATGGTCCGGGTGGAATAATCGCAAACAATGAATCCAAAAAAACAAACCCGGATGTGAGGCTGGTAGGTGGTGATGAAAATTACCTTATGCTTAATGGTTATGAAATTGAAGCCGGCAGAAATTTTATTGAAGCAGACGTGGAAAGTGGCACAGGTGTATGTATTCTCGGCAGAGCGGTGGCAGAGAAACTTTATGGAGAAAATGCAATGAGGGCAGTAGAGAAAGTGATCACAGTGGCAGATAACAAATACAGGGTGATCGGCGTGCTGAAGGATAAAGGCAGCAGCGCCTTTATGAATGCCGACAAAGTAGTGATTACTACGTACAACAATATCCGCAGAACATTTGGCACCGAAGGGAAGTCGTATACAATTGCTGTGATGGTAAATGACATGAAGATGATGGACGTGGCAGTGAGCGAAGCCATTGGCACTTTCCGTCCTGTAAGAAAGCTTGACATAAAAGAAGACGACAATTTCTATATTGACAAGAGTGACAGCATCGCCCAGTCGCTCATGACCAATCTTGCCTTTTTACGTTATGCCACCATTGCCATTGCTTTTATAACCTTGCTCGGTGCCGCAATAGGCTTGATGAATATTATGCTGGTGGCGGTGAATGAACGTACAAAGGAGATTGGATTAATAAAATCGCTGGGAGGAAAGTCCTCCGAGATCAGGGCCCAGTTTTTATGGGAATCCATTATCATCAGCCTGATGGGCGCCGTTGCAGGAATCGTAACAGGTATTTTATTGGGCAATCTTGTTGGCCTCGCACTCAATACAGGCTTTGTTGTTCCCTGGGCCTGGGTGATAACAGGAGTGATCGTTTGTGCATTAGTTGGATTATTGGCCGGACTTTATCCTGCCTATAAAGCGGCTAAACTTGATCCTATTGTTGCATTGAGATATGAATAAAATCAACCGTTTGCACCAATGAAAATTTGAATGAAAACAAAAAATATCTCCCCTCTGCAAAAAAAATAAAAAATAAATCCGCCCTTTTGTTTCTTTCGGTTTATTCCCTAACTTGTGCCACACAACTATAAAATTAACGATTGAAGTAAGTTGTAATTTATCCCAGGATAGTAATCCGGATTGTTAACAAAACCGCTAAATTTCACAAACAAAAAAACTGAACGTCATGGCAGAAACAAAACCAACTGCAACAGTAAAAGCATCTACCCCGGCTTCGGCTAAACCATCAGGTAACGCAATCTCTCTCCTTGCACCAATTTTATGTGTAATTGCAGGGTATTTAATCTGGAGATTTATTTTAGGTAGCCCATCAGGCTTTAACAAGCCAGGAACCGGATGGTTTTGGCCTAACCACGATGAGCCTAAGAATGCATTGAACAAAATGTACCTTGGTGGTATCATTGTACCAATCCTGATCGGTTCATTCTTAACAATGCTCACTTTTGTTATTGAGAGATTTCTGACTATTTCAAAAGCAACTGGTACAGGAAATAATGCTGACTTTATCCGCAAAGTGCAATATGAACTGGCAAATAAAAATGTAGATGCTGCCATTGCCGCATGCGACAGGCAAAAAGGAAGTGTTGGAAATGTAATGAAAGCAGGTCTTCACAAATACAAAGAAATGATCCACAATTCTGAATTGTCTACCGAACAAAAGGTGATGGCGATTCAAAAAGAAGTGGAAGAAGCTACTGCCCTTGAGTTGCCAATGCTGGAGAAGAACCTGGTATTTTTGTCTACCATCGCTTCGGTTGCAACACTTCTCGGGCTGTTAGGTACTGTACTTGGTATGATCCGTTCCTTCTCTGCACTTGGTGAAGGTGAAGGTGGTGGTGATGCTGCCAGCAAATTGTCTGTAGGTATCTCGGAAGCCTTGTACAATACAGCGTTGGGTATCGGTACTTCTGCTTTTGCAATTATTTTCTACAATATTTTTACTACCAAAATAGATGGTATTACTTATGGTATAGACGAAAGCGGGTTCACATTGACTCAAAGTTTCGCTTCTTTATACAAATAGTTATTTCATTGTATGGAATTTATCATGTACTGAATCTAATCTATTAAAAGTAATACTATGGGAAGAGCGAAGATACCACGGAAAAGTACCAATATAGACATGACAGCAATGTGCGATGTGGCATTTCTGTTGCTGTCATTTTTTATCCTGGCTACCAAGCAAAAGCCGCCAGAAGCTGTTACTGTAGCTGCACCGTCTTCTGTGTCAACTAAAGCAGCCCCTGAAAAGTCAATACTAATCACATTGACCAAAGAGGGGAAGACTTTCCTGATGATGGGTGACGATATCAAAAAGAAGGATATTATAGCTGCTGTAAACACTGCTAAAAGTCTTGGGCTTAGTGACGCCGAAGTGACCAAAATAAGTAAGATGCCTGTAATTGGTGTTTCACTCGGGCAATTAAAACCTCTTGCAAACAGGGCAGATGAATTCTCCGCGGCGCAAATGCCTGGTATTCCTGCAAAAGACAGTACAAACAACGAGCTGGTTGACTGGATCAGGGGAATTACCACTGCATACGCAGGAAGCGAACTCAGTCTGAATGACCTGCAGCAGATGATATTACTGAAGGGAGACGGTGATGCGTTGTATCCCGATTTTAAAAATGTGAAGTACGCTTTAAAAAAGAACGGCCTTTACAAATTTAGAATTGTAACCAATTCAGAGAACGCTCCTGTTGGTTCAGAATTGTATAAGCTTAACAGGGAGAATCCTGCTGGCAAAAAGGAATAATATTATTTTATAAATAAAACTGATTTACGATGGCAGAAATGGATACCTCGTCGGGTGGCGGTCATAAGAAAGGCCCCGGCGTCAAAAAACCAAAAAAGCTTTCTACAAGGGTTGACCTTACACCAATGGTTGATCTTGGCTTTCTGCTGATAACATTTTTTGTGTTCACTACCACCATGAGCAAGCCCACGGCTATGAACATGAACGAACCGAAAGATGATGCGAAAGAAGAAGAAATGATGAAAGTTAAGGAGTCTGCTGTAATGACCATACTTATTGGTAAAGGAGACCAGGTATATTATTACAATGGCATACTAACTGGCGACAATGCAACAGCGATCTTTAAAAGCAGCAACTTTAAAGACATCCGGCAGATCATCCTCGATAAAAGGAACTCAGTACCTGATGGAGATAAGTCAAAGAGCGACCTGATGTACATCATTAAGGCTACCAAGGAAGCTAAGTTTAAAAATATTATTGATATTCTGGATGAAATGCAGATCAATGCTATTCCTCCCGGGCACTATGCTGAAGTGGATATCAATGATGCTGAACTTTCTTTGATCAAGCAAACAGAAGATGCAAACGGTATAAAATAATTTATGGATTTACACCGCTTTTGAATCTTATTAAAAAGAAATTGTAAATGGAAATCAACAAAATTTTAAGCGCAGATATTCTTGATATCATATTTGATGGCAAGAATAAACAATACGGGGCATACGAGTTGCGTAAGACTTATAACAGCAGGCTTACTAGAGCGCTGTTGATTACGGCAGCTTTGGCGGTACTGATTTTTCTTATCTCTGTTGTTACCAGTGCTGTAGGTAAAGCAAACGAAGATGCACTTGAAGTAGTGGATACTGAGATGGCAGAAGTAAAAAGTGACGAACCACCACCGCCTCCGCCTCCACCACCACCGCCACCACCCCAGGCACCACCGCCTCCGCCGGTAGAGCAGATCAAGTTTACACCGCCTGTTATCAAAAAAGACGATGAAGTAAAGGAAGAAGATAAGATAGAAGAAATTAAAGAAGAGGCAAAGATCAGTACCATTACACAGGAAGGTGTAAAAGAAGCGGAGATAAAACCTGTAGAAGAAAGTAATACAAACGTACAGGCAGCACCGGCGATTGACTATGAAAATACCATTTTTACCAAAGTGGAAAACGAAGCCGAATTTCCTGGTGGTAATGCCGCCTGGACAAGGTATCTGGAAAGGGCACTTGGTGGCTTTAACCCGGCTGACGAAGGTGCTGCACCCGGAACTTACCGCGTAATTGTAAGATTTGTAGTAGGTAAGGACGGCAGCATCAGCGATGTGAAAGCTGAAACAAGTTTCGGATCGGGAATGGAAGCACAAGCGATCAAAACTATTAAGAATGGCCCTAAATGGAAACCAGCCCTGCAGAACGGACGTAACGTGAACGCCTACCGCAGCCAGCCCATTACCTTTATTGTAGAAGAACAATAGATTATTATTTTATCTTGATATATCCCTTCCCGTTAGCGGGAAGGGATTTTTGTTTTGACACCTTGCATGTAGTAATTTTTTATGGAAAGTAACACTAACGCCATCTCAATAAAAATTTACTGTTATGGCAGATATCGAGATCAAAACCAAAAAAGGCAAATGCGCCACTAAAGCTCCTGCAAAAAAAGTCATTCGTGTTGACCTGACACCCATGGTTGACCTTGGCTTTTTATTGATTACATTTTTTGTATTTACCACCACGATGGCTAAAGCCACGGTAATGGATATTGTAACGCCGGTTGATGCGCCACCGGATAATCCAGTCTGTAGCTCCTGCGCTTTAACGGTGCTGCTTGATAAAGACAACGCCGTTTATTATTATACAGGCGCATTTGAAAGAGTAAATCTTCAAAAGTCCGGTTTCGCTGCAATCAGGGAAGTGATACAGCAACGCAAACAGTTACTTGACAGTATGGGCAGGGATAAAAGCCAGTTCGCACTCATCATCAAATCTTCTGATTCAGCCAGGTTCAAAAATTTTGTAGATATCACAGACGAAGTAACTATCAATAACGTAAAGCACTATTATATTGATGAGTTAACGGCAGAAGAAAAAGAAGCAATGGAGCTGCTTCACAATTAAATAATAAAAATTGAAAGGCTATAGGTGCCCGTTAGTATGGATTGAAAGATCATTAAGGAAATTATTTCCGAATATTTAAAAATATAAAAAAATCCGGCAGCTGCCGGATTTTTTTTAAGAAGTTTAGCTAAATACGTCCCTCACTTTATCAAAGAACGATCTCTCATTCTTTTCCGGTTTGGGCTGAAAGTTCTGGCTGTGCTGCATTTTTTCCAGCATCGACTTTTCATCGCTGCTGATATGCTGCGGCGTCCAAACGTTTACATGTATCAGCTGGTCACCTTTTTCATAACTGTTCACACTTGGAAAGCCTTTTCCTTTCAACCTGAATATTTTACCGCTTTGTGTGCCTGCAGGAATTTTGATTTTCGCCTTACCATCTATGGTTGGCACTTCTACCTGTGTGCCAAAAACTGCATCTGGTATGGATATATGCAGATCAAACGCCACATTCAAACCGTCCCTGTGCAGTTGTGCATGTGCTTCTTCTTCTATCACTACTATCAGGTCGCCATAAGAACCACCCCGTTCGCCCGCATTGCCTTTTCCGCTCAGGCTTAGCTGCATGCCTTCCTGCACACCTGCCGGAATATCGATCGTTACAGTTTCTTCTCCATACACCCGCCCATCTCCTTTGCAGGCTGTACATTTATTTAACACGGTGGTTCCTTCACCATTACAGGTTGGGCAGGTGGTTACTGTTTGCATTTGTCCTAAGAAAGTATTCTGAACCCTTCTTACCTGGCCACTGCCGCCGCAGGTGCCGCAGGTTTGCACACTGTTCTTATCTTTTGCTCCACTACCCGTGCAGGTGGTACAGGTTATATATTTTTTAACCTTGATGGTTTTGCTGGCACCCTTGGCCATTTCTTCGTAGTTGAGTTTTATCTTAACCCGAAGATTACTGCCACGTACACCACGGGCACGGCCACCCGAAGAACGCCTGCCGCCTCCACCACCACCGCCAAAGAAACTTCCAAAAGGGCTGTCATCGCCAAAGATGTCGCCAAAATTGCTGAAGATATCATCCATGTTCATACCTCCGCCATTGAAGCCTCCGCCACCGCCACGCCCCTGGCCAAATGCCTGGTGACCAAAGCGGTCGTACTGAGCCCTCTTATCAGCATCGCTTAATATTTCATAAGCTTCTGCTGCCTCTTTAAATTTTTCTTCAGCAGCCTTATCCCCCGGGTTGCGGTCAGGATGGAATTGCATGGCCACTTTCCGGTATGCTTTCTTGATCTCATCCTGTGATGCAGATTTGGAAACGCCCAATATTTCGTAAAAATCCTTCTTCATTATCGATTTGGTAATTTGAAAATTTGAAAATTCGATGATGTTATTTGTAAGTTGGTTTCATTGGCTCATCACCAAATCATCAAATCGGCACATTTACTTGCCTACCACCACCTTTGCAAACCGGATGATCTTTTCATTCAGGTAATAACCTTTTGTTACTTCATCCACCACTTTGCCTTTCAGATCTTCTGTTGGTGCCGGTATCTCTGTAATAGCTTCATGCTTCTCCACATCAAATTCAGTGTTGATGGCATCCATGGCTTTTAATCCTTTCGCCTGCAGGGCAGTTCTTAGTTTATTGAATACAAGTTGAACCCCTGTTTTCAACTGCTCATCTTCACTGGCATGCAACTGCTTTTCAGCCCTGTCACAGTCATCCAGCACGTCCAGTAACGAAGTGATCACATCCCTGCCGGCAGTCTGCATCAGTTCGTAGCGTTCTTTGGCACTGCGTTTTTTAAAGTTGTCAAATTCGGCAAAGAGGCGGATGTATTTGTCCTTTTGCTCCTCCAGGTCAGCCTGGAGTTTATCAGCCATATTTTCAGCCTCAGGGTTACTCAAATGAGTAGTTCCCGGCACATCCGAATCGGAATTTATGTCAATACCGTCAAAGCCTTTTATCTCATCTGCCGTTGCTTCCGCACTGTTTTCCGTTTGTTTTTGTTCCATAGTATGTAAAATGTTATCGTTTAGGTATATAATGCCCCTTTTTAAGGTGTGCAAAGGTAAGGTTGTCAAATGGTTTGCCAAGAGGGGTTTGTTGCCAAATTGGCTGGCTGGGGATTTGAGTATTGTGAGTTTGTCCAGGAATCAATAGCATTAGCACACTCTTTATATGCAGCAGTCTCCAGCGCCGGGTTTCGCCAAATCATTGTTTTATTACAAGATGATTCAGGTGAAAACCAGCGCACGTACAGTTTATATTTGTGGATGAAATGTTCTTCGAAAAACTTCGGAAGTTTGATCCCCTCTCGAAATATCCGGATGTACAAATAACACAGCTGCCAGAGGAAGAATTTCTTTAAATTTATGCTGTCAAATTTCTTCAACCCATGCAATTAACCAAAGAACAACAGGATATCATCCACTCTGCTGGTGATATCAAGATAAATGCCGTGGCCGGCTCGGGCAAAACCACTACCATTATTGAATACGCAAAAGCAAGACCAGCCAAGAGCAAAATCCTGTACATCGCCTTTAATAAATCTGTAAAGCTGGAAGCTGTAAAAAAGTTTGCTGAAAAAGGTTTGTCAAATGTAAAAGTGGAGACAGCACATTCATTGGCGTACCGGCACATCGTTTTTGCCCATGGTTACAAAGTGCGGCCCCAAGGGTATAAGACAAATGAAATAGCCGAGTTGCTGGGACTGGAAGGCAACGGAGAAAAACATGGACAGTATATTATTGCCAATCATATCAATAAATTCATTGCGTATTTCTGCAACAGCAACAAGCAAAAAGTGCAGGACCTTAATTACCTGGATGTGGTGAATGATGGAAAGGCAAAAACATTTGTCAGAACATTTTATGCTTATATAGAAAGCAAAACAAGGTTATTGCTGAAAAAGATGGATTCAGGAGAGATAGATATTACGCATGATTTTTATTTAAAGAAATTTCAACTGTCACATCCGCAATTGCAATACGATTATATTTTGTTTGATGAAGGCCAGGATGCTTCGGAAGCCATGCTGGATATATTTTTACGGCAGAACGCCACCAGGGTTATTGTGGGTGATACGCACCAGCAGATCTATGGCTGGCGCTATGCAGTTAATTCATTGGAGAAAACAAGCTTCACCACATTTTATCTCTCTTCCAGTTTTCGTTTTACGCAGGATATTGCCAACCTGGCTATGAGCACATTGCAATGGAAAGATCATATTGAGGATTATAAACCCATCACCATTTCAGGCAAAGGAAATAGTAAAGAAGAGAAAACAAAAGCAGTATTGGCCAGGACTAACCTCGGCCTGTTACTAAAAGTGATTGAGTATGTAACAGAAAAGAAAAAGCTGGAGCGGATTTATTTTGAAGGCAATATCAACTCCTATACCTATGCAGATGATGGCGCTTCATTGTATGATGTGCTGAACCTCTACAACGGTAACCATAAACTGATAAGGGATAAATTGATAAAAGAGATGAACAGCATGGCGGAACTGGAAGAGTATATTGACAAAACGGAAGATGTACAGCTCGGCATGATGGTGGAAATAGTGAATGAGTATGGAAACGAAATTCCGGGTATTATCAAAACGATTAAAGAGAAACATATCAAAGACGAAGAAAAAGAGAAAGCAGAAATTATTTTTTCAACTGTACACCGTTGCAAGGGAATGGAGTATGATGAGGTGCAATTGGTAAAAGATTTTATTACAGAAGAAAAAATAAAGAAGGCAAAGGAGGAAGCGGAAAAGGACAAAGGCAAGAAAACTGGTGAAACCCAGAGAGAATTCAACGTAGCCAAACTGAGAGAGGAAATAAATTTGTTGTATGTTGCTGTTACCCGTACAAAAAATTTACTGCATATTCCTGCATCATTGTTGCCGGTAAATTTTCCTGCTTCTCCTCAAATAAAGATCATCAAAGAAGAGCAAACGAAAGAACACACAAAGCCCGTTGAGCCGGTCACCGTTTTTAAAAAAGGCATTGGAAAATATATTTCAAAGAATGGATACTATTCAGATGAACTGGCAAGGCAAAAGTACAATGATGCCAACCAGCCCTGGACAGATGCATTGGATAAAGAACTTACGGTGTTGTTTTATGACAGGATGAACCTGAAGGATATTGCCCATAATATGGGCCGCACAAGAGGGGCAATCATTAAGCGGTTAAAGAAATTGGGAATTGAGGATTTGTATTAAGAGGCCAGGGAAATAAAACAGCAATTTCATTTATCTTCACTGCCTAAAACCATTGCTATGTCTATCCGCATATTTATTACCGGCGGCACTTTTGATAAAGAATACAACGAACTAAACGGGCAGTTGTATTTTAAAGATTCTCACCTGAGCGATCTGCTTGATATGGGCCGCAGCAGGGTGGAAGTGGAGATCAGGACGCTGATGATGGTAGACAGCCTGGAGATGACGGATGAAGACAGGCAATTGATCGCTTACCAATGTAACAACTGCGATGAAACGCAGATCGTGATCACCCACGGCACGGATACGATGTCTGACACTGCTCAAATGCTGGCGAAGGAAGTAAAAGACAAAACCATTATTCTTACCGGTGCAATGATACCTATTAAGTTCGGCAGTAGTGATGGCCTGTTTAACCTCGGCAGTGCGCTGGCCTTTGCACAAACGCTTCCCGCAGGTGTGTATGTTGCCATGAATGGCCGCTATTTTCACTGGCACAATGTGCGGAAGAATAAGCAGACGGGGGTGTTTGAAGAAGTTGGTGTCAATAGGCAATAGGCAATTGTCAATAGGTAATATGCAATGGGCGAGGAGGCAAGGGGGCAATAAGGAATTGAGAATGACGAATAGCGAATAAAGAGTGCCGAATAATAAATCTGCGGCTTTTATTATTATTCATCCCACCCACCAGCTTGCGTATCTGCTGTT
>ERZ795056.2055-NODE-2055-length-22842-cov-117.190284_pt1 | contig 22842 bp, 30 predicted proteins | sample MGYA00375140_ERZ795056 | MGnify/ENA primary metagenome ERZ795056 (study PRJEB30185, sample SAMN05720227) | activated sludge metagenome | isolation source: Anaerobic digester | place: USA | collected 2015-03-09 ... | reverse complement strand
TTTGACCTTGATTTGCCTGATTTTGACGAGCCTGCGGAAGTAGTCGAGGACGATTACAACGAAGAACCGCCTGCAGAACCGAAAAGCAAACTCGGTGATATATGGCAATTAGGCAATCACCGATTAATCTGCGGAGACAGCACCGACCCTGCGGTTATTGATAGGCTTATGGATGGGGTAAAGGCTAAACTACTTCTGACAGATCCACCGTATGGCATAAAAGCAGATAAAGGTTTTTCTGGAGCAGATGGTTTTAATGGCAAGGGAAAACCAATAGAACGCAGACATTATAAAGACGAATGGGATTCTAAAAGACCCGAAAAAGATGTATTCGACTATATTTGTCTTATGGCAGAAAATGCAATCATTTTTGGCGGCAACTTTTTTACAGACGAATTGCCTGTCGGAAATCATTGGCTTGTGTGGAATAAACATAATACGATGCCAACTTTTTCAGATGCGGAACTTGCATGGACAAATATTAAAAGAAACAGCGTAAAGATATATGATGTTGAGTGGAATGGGCTTATAGGCAAAGAGAAAGAAAGATTCCATCCAACTCAAAAGCCTGTGAAATTGTTTGCAGATATTTTGAATGATTACACAGAAGAAAATGATGCGGTCTGTGACTTTTTCGGCGGTAGTGGTAGCACACTAATTGCTTGTGAACAGTTAAACAGGAAATGCTATATGTGCGAGTTAGACCCACATTACGTTGATGTAATAATTGACCGATGGGAGAAGTTCACAGGTCAGAAAGCTGTCAAATTGAACTGAGGTGATTAAATGGCAAAAAGAGGTAGACCGAAAAAAGAAATTGACCAGAAGGAATTTGAAAAGCTTTGCGGTCTGCAATGCACATTAGAGGAAATGTGTAGCTTTTTTGACTGTGATAATAAAACCTTAGAAAAATGGTGTGTAAGTACTTATAAAAAGAATTTTTCCGAGATTTTTGCGATAAAAAGAGGAATCGGAAAGATAAGTCTCAGGAGAGCAGGTTTTGAACTCGCAAAGAAAAATCCTGCGGTGCATATCTTTTACTGTAAGAATTATCTTGGCATGACCGATAAGCAAGAAATCACAACAGCCAACATTGACGATCAGACACGAAACGAGGTGAACAGCCTTGTCGAATCAATCAATGACTACGAAGCTGACGAGAACGAAAGCGATTGAAGTATTATGTAACTATCCTTTCAAATTCGGGCATAGCGTAGGATTTACACTGTTGACTGAACTGCATAACAAGTGGATAAAAGAAATGGTATTCGGCAAGGATGATAAAACGTTACAGGCGCATCGTGGAAGTTATAAGACCACAGCTGTATCAATCGCCCTTGCGATTATCATTATTCTTTATCCGAATCATAAGACAATGTTTATGCGAAAGTCTGATGATGATGTTAAGGAGATCATTGCACAGGTAAAGAAGATGCTTGAAAATCCAGTCACACAGCAGATTGTATTTGCAATATACGGTGTTGAACTTAAAATAATCAAGTCAAGCGCAGTTGAATTAACTACGAATCTGACGAATGACCCGAGAGGAACGGCGCAGTTAGTCGGCAAAGGTTCAAAAGGTTCTCTGACAGGTAAGCACTTTGACAGGATATTTACTGATGATATTGTAAATGTTCAAGACAGAGTATCAAAAGCCGAAAGAGAACGCACAAAGACGGTCTATCAGGAATTGCAGAACATCAAGAACAGGGGCGGCAGAATCTTCAACACTGGTACACCGTGGCACGTTGAGGACTGCTTCTGTCTGATGCCGAATCCGAAGAAGTATGACTGTTATACAACAGGGCTGATTACATCACAGGAACTTGCAGAACTTAAAGAACGGATGTTATCCTCTCTCTTTGCGGCAAACTATGAGTTAAAGCACATAGCAGCTGAGGATATTATCTTTAAGAATCCAGTTATTGGTGGAGAGCAAACGCTTGTATATCAGGCACGTTTCGTTCACATAGATGCAGCTTACGAGGACAACAAGGACTATACAGCATTGACTATCTGCCGAAAGATAAACGGCAAATACTATGTTTACGGCAGATTATGGCATAAGGCAGTAGACAATGTTAAGGCTGAGATAATAGCGATTAGGCAAAAATTCTGTGCAGGCGGCTTTTACTGCGAAAAGAACGCAGATAAGGGAATGCTTGCAAAGATGCTGAAACTCGAAGGAGAACGAGCGAACACATACCATGAAAGTGAAAACAAGTATATGAAGATCGTCACATACTTGAAATGGGAGTGGTCGAACGTTATATTTGTTGATGGTACTGACAAAGAATACATACAGCAGATATGTGACTATAACGAATTTGCAGAGCATGATGATGCTCCAGATAGTTTAGCAAGCTATATCCGCAAGTTGTATGGCGGTGTTCAGTATCAAGCCATTTTGTGATAATATGGGGATTTTATGAAAGAGGGTGTTTGAAACGCTTACACATAACGATCTGCTCAAATGCGGTGATGATGATACAAAGCGAATAGCATTTATTGAGCAGGCTATAAACGACTTTAAGCGGTCCGATGCATACAAGGCCGCTGACATAGCAATGAAGTATTACCGCAAAGAGAATCCCGATATTGAAGCAGTTGAAAAGGTTATCTATGATATGAAAGGCATAGCACATCAGGACTTGATAAGCCCGAACGCAAAGCTGAGATGTTGCTATTTCCCGAATATTCTCAACGAATCCTGCGCACATCTGCTTACAAATGGTATAGGATTCAACAATGAGAATAATAAGGCTTTACTCGGTGAGGATTTCGATGATACGCTTAAAGAAATCTATACCGATGCACTTATATGCGGTGCATCTTATGGCTATTACGGAGAATCAGACGGAGAAAAAACCGTCTTGAATCTCAAATTCTTGAACACGATCCCGATTCTTGACGATTACACAGGCAGACCGAAAGACTATATCTATTTTACACAGATAGATACAGATAAACCGCTTTGTGTGTCTCTCTTTGAACCTGATGGATTAACCGAATACATACAGGAAGAATCCGAAGCTATGAAGATCAGCAAGGAGAAAACACCTTATAGCTATTCAGCAACATGGAACGATGTTGAAGGAGTATACAGCACATCGGATGAATCAACTGAAATTCCGATATATCCGCTTTACAACATCAACAATGAATCAATGATTGTCGGTGTTCGTGAGGACTTAGCTGCACTTGACCTCATGGCTTCACAGCTTGTAAACAACGTTTCACAGGCTGAATTAGTGTACTGGGTGCTTAAAAACTACGGCGGCATGGATAATATTGCAGATGCTAATTTTATAGTGAATCTGATAAAATCACACGTTATCCATGTTGATGATGATGGAAGTGCAGAACCGCATCAGATAACAGTGCCGTTTGAAGCGAACAATGCGGCATATAACCGCATAAAGCAGATAATCTTTGATAATCTCTGCGGTGTGAATCATGAAACACTCGAAGCAGGCAACCTTACAGCAACAGCGATAGCGGCGGCATACAGCAAGCAGAGAAACTTTTCTGCTATGATGGAATCCAGAGTGTTTAAGTTCCTTCGTGGACTTCTGAAAATTGCAGGAGTTACCGAACGTGAACGCTTTACGGTTGAATACTACGAGACTATCAATGCGGCAGAAGCTATTCAGAACAGCATTATGTCTGCTCCGTACTTAGGCGATACCGAAACCACAAAGAGACTTGCAATTCTCAACGGCTCGGGTGAACGTATCGAAGAAATCATGAAAGAAAAAGCAGCTGAACAGATTATGCAGTTCAGCAACGCACAGAATAACGCTGACGGTGGTTCTGATGGCTTAGAGGTATAATTATATACCTGAGAGACAGAACGGCTAAAAAAGGCGGTTTTTGAGGTGATATGATATGGCGACAAAAGAAAGAATAATGCAAAGCTTAAATACTTACATAGAAATGTTTGGGCTTCCTTACGATAACATAAAGGAAGATACCAAAAAAATGCTTGTTAACTGGATGGATGACACACTAAACGGCAGATGGACTTCTCTTGCTGATATGGCAGAAAAGGAGCGTGATTCTATGAACAACTACGAAAAAATCGAGATCACTTTCAAAGGCGGTGAAACAATCTCATACGGCAAAGGTGAATGGGATGATTACGCTTATGACGGTAAGGCTGTAATCGTTAAGAAAAACGGTGCATGGATCGGAATTTATAATTTCGATGATGTGTTCTGTGTTGAACTGAAAGAGAAGTGAGGTAAATGCCGAAGGTAGACCCAGCACACAAGGAAACTGACAAGATACTCCGTGATATGGAGAAACGCCTTGATGAAGTGTACAAGCAAGCATACCGTGAGGCAAGACAAACCGCTGACGATTTTATGAAGCAGTTCCGAGAAATGGACAAGAAAAAACGTCAGCAAGTGAAAGACGGCGAACTTGACAAAGCCGAATATGAGCGTTGGAGAAGAACGCAAGTCTTTCAAGGAAACCGTTATCATCAAATGGCTGATACCTTAGCCGCTGATATGACACATACAAACCAGATAGCTGCATCTGTGATAAACGGTTATCTCCCCGAAGTATATGCAGTCAACCACAACTACGGCACGTATGAGATTGAAAAAGGCTCTCGGATAAACACACAGTACACGATGTACGATAAGCAGACAGTTGAACGGCTTATCCGTGACAATCCCGATCTACTCCCCCGAAAAGCAGCGGTAAATGTGCCGAAAGACCAGTTATGGAACAAAAAGCACATCAACTCAGCTATAACACAGGGAATATTACAGGGTGAATCCATAGATAAGATATCACAGAGACTTGCGGCAACAGTCACGGATATGTCGCATACATCGGCTATTCGTAATGCCCGAACAATGACTACATCAGCACAGAACGGCGGCAGAATTGACAGTTATAAACGTGCCGAGGGTATGGGAATAAAGATGCTTCAAGTCTGGATGGCAACGCTCGATTCACGAACCAGACACGAACACAGACAACTGGACGGTCAGAAGCGGAAAGTCGGTGAAGCGTTTGAGGTAGAGGGAGAAAAGATATTCTTCCCGGGTGACCCTGCCGCAGATCCTGCATTGGTCTATAACTGCCGATGTACTCTTGTCGGAGAAGTCGAAGGAGTTGACTATAATCTTTCTGATAAATCACAGAGAGACAACAAACTCGGTGATATGACCTATGAGGAATGGAAGGAAGAAAAGCGGAAACAGGATAACGCTGAACCGCCTGCTCCGAAACCAGAACCAAAGGCAGAGGATAAGCCTGTTGAGGTAGAAGTGCCTGCTCCGTTCGTTCTCAGCGATAATGTATCTTCTGTAATGGGTGAAAACGCATCAGAGTACACGGAAACCATTGAAAAAGCAGATAAACGTGTAAGAACCTTATACGATAACTATTCTAAAAATCTTGAATATCTTATATACAAGCGTAACGGCGGTTCGTACTCAAAAGCGTTTAACGAACTCATATTTGACTATAATACCAAAGGCAATAAATTTACAACGATATCGCATGAATTCGGTCATTTCTTTGATGATCAGATACCGAGAGAAAACTATACCACAAAGGAATTAGATGTTCTGAATGCTAATGTTAAGTTAGGAAGTATAGACTTTTTCAAGGCTCGCGCTTCAAGATCAGATGAATTTTTAACAGCAATGAGAAAAGACCGTGAACTTAATAGAAAATTCATGACTGATAAAGAAGAACGTGATATAATTATAGCAGAACTAAATAGAAGTGTTGCATCGGTAGGAATTCAAGATGCATTCGACGGATGGTGGAGTACACGGGAAAAGCGTTTATTGACGTGGGGACACGGTGACAAGTACTATAACAGTGAGTATGGAAATGTCAAAAAGTTCAAACAAGACAAGCAATTGCAGAAGGCATTCAAAGAACTCGGTTTTGATGCTTCAAATCAAGCTAAAGTAAAGCGTATATCAAGAGATTATGAAACCGCATCGGAGTTATGGGCTAATGTAACAGCGGCTAAAACTTGCGGCGGCGAACAGCTTGAATACATGAAAAAGTATATGCCGAATTCCTTGAAAGCATGGGAAGAAATCTGCGGAAAGGTGTGATAATATGGAGAAATATTTAGACAAGTACTATGAGAAATTCGGTGAAGCACTCCCGACATATCAGATAGCAATGACAAGAACCGATGACGAAGTTATTGCTATTATTGAGGAGTGTATAAGCAAAGGTAAAGACGTTTATGAACTCGGATATTGTACTCTTGACGGTGATGTGCAGTATTAAGGACGGTGATTAAATGCCCGACATAGATATTCAGATCACGGACAACAGCGATGAGATACTCAAAGCACTGGAAGAAAAGAAGAAAGCGGCGTTGACTGGAATCGGCATACAGGCAGAGGGCTATGCAAAGCGGTCAACTCCTGTTGACTTGGGAACACTTAGAAACAGCATGACACACGCAGTCAGGGGTGATGATGTTTACATCGGAACGAATGTCGAATACGCAGCGTAAATTTAACTGCGCCTTTACACAGTAATGTGTATCGAATAATCAAGCAAAATCGGTAAAAGCTACTTGACTTTCACTCTTGAATATGGTACAACTAAGGTGTACGAAATAGGCACACTTTTATGCTATAATGGGAGTGATTGAAAAATGAAAAACATTAAAAGATGTCACGATTTAACAGGTCAAAAATTCGGAAGATTAACCGTTGTCGGACTTGATGATAAAAACACTCGAAAAACATACTGGATATGTCAATGTGAATGCGGTGGTATCAAGTCTGCACGTTCTGATTCTCTTTTATGCGGTGCTATTAAATCATGCGGATGTATGAAAAAGGAACAGGACAGAATAAACCTTGAAGCTAATCATTCACATAAACAAAGTGGCACAAGAATAAATAACCGAAATACAAACATATATATAACGATAGGGAATGAGACGAAAACTTTACTATATTGGTGTAATATGTTTAAAATCGATTACAGAACAGTACTTGCAAGATACTGGAGAAATCCGAATGTGACACTTGATGAACTTTTCAAAGCTAATACCGAGGTAACGGATAGACCATCCGCACCGTAGAGCGTAGAGACTGAGCGATATGGAAGCAATAAAGTCTCCAAGAGTGCTTGACAGCCTTTAAAAAGGTTGATGATGTACGCCGAACTTACAGGATAGTAAACTGTAAGAAGTATCGGATAAAAAGCCGATACGGTAACAAATAGGGTTAGAATTAGGAACTGGTGTCTACGCATCAGACGGAAAGGGCAGGAAGTCACCGTGGAGCTATCAGGACAGAAACGGTAAATGGCATAGAACAAAGGGCACGAAACCACATCATATGCTAAAAAAAGCCGCATCCGAACACACAGAAGAATACAAGCGTATAATTGAAGCTATTATGAAGCGGTAAATTATACGAAATGTATTGACAAATTGAAAGTCAGGTGTTATAATATGGACAAATACAGAATTACTCCCGAACAGCTTGAAAGAATCCATGCTGCTCTTGAAAAAGGGCATAGAATTGAGCTTATCCCCTTGAAAGATAATATCAAGATCATGGATATCAGGCGAGAAGAACTGAAAAAACCGAAGAATAAGCAGTAATGAAAGTATTACCGGAATGCCGAGCGTGGTTGATTATATCAACTGCGCTCTTTTGTTATATGCTCAGAATCGGGGCAATACCGATAACGAGCATCCATATTATCACCTGACTTTAAGCGTTAAGTCAGAAGGTCAGAGAGGTTGACGATTCCCCCCTATCGTTGACCTCTTTTTGCATATAAGCGGTAAAGCAAATCCGCTGAATATAAATACCGAACGGCGAGGAACAGCCGACAAAGTAACGGAGGTATAGACTATGGCATTCACAAGGAAAGCACTGAAAGCAATGGGTTTAACAGATGAGCAGATAGATTCTATCATCGAACTGCACACTGAAAGCACAGACGCAATCAAGGCAGACAGAGACAAGTACAAGGAAGATGCAGAAAAGCTGTCCGATGTACAGAGGCAGCTTGACGAAGCAAATTCCAAAATCTCAGCCGCTGAAAAGGATGATTACAAAGGAAAGTATGAATCTGAAAAGGCTGCACACGACAAGCTGAAAGAGGATATCAAGATTAAAGAGACAACAGCTAAGAAGTCAACAGCTTTCAAGGCTTATCTCAAAGAAAAAGGATATTCCGACAACGCTATCACAAAGATCACAAAGTATGGTGGTTATGTTGATGGTATCGAGCTTGACGATGAGGGCAAGATAAAGGACAGCGATAAACTCCTGACCTCTATCGAGGGCGAATGGGGCGAGTATAAGCCTACTACAACAAAGGTTACACACACACCAAACATCCCGAATCAGACAGCAACAGGCGGCGAAAAGAAAACAACAACCAGAGCGGCGCAGATATGGGAAAAGACTATGAAGTCTATGTACGGCGATAACGCTGTAAATTCTGCGGATGCAAACAACAATAACTCATCGGGAAAGGAGAGTTAATATGTCGTTTAATAAGACACCAACAACAGGCAAGGCTTATGCTCCCGGCTATTTCCTTGCAAAAGATGATGAAAACTGCGTAAGAGAAACACGCACTATACTTGCATCAGGCGGCATAACAGCAGGCGGCGGCAAGTATGTTCCTATGGGTACAATTTACCCTGCAAATAACGCAACAGCAGAGGGAATTCTTTATGAAGATGTTGACGTTACAACAGGCGATACGCCCGGCTCAGTAGTTACAAAGGGTATCGTTTATGAGGATAAACTTCCTGTACAGCTTGACAGCGATGCTAAGACAGAACTTATTGCAAAGGGATTCAAGTTCATTGCTACATCTCCTGAGGTTGCAAGACCTAAGTGGACAAACGATGCAACACTTGCAGAGATCACAGTAACATCAACTGAGGGTACGGAAAGCGGAAAAACACGTCTTAAAGTATCAGGCTATACACCAACAGCAGGCGAAAGCTATTACTACAAGGTGGGTGATGCTACAACAGCACCTTCCGTAACATACGGTCTGCCACTTGATAATACATGGTCTGCATTTACAGACGATACAGATTACACAGTAACAGATACTTACAAGGTAACTGTTGCATCTGTAGATAGCACAGGCGCTGTAGTAGCTGCTGGTTCTGTTGCTGCTGACACAAAGGCTTGATGAAAGGAGAGTAAAGTTATGACTTGGGAAAATGGTATTTTCGGTATGGTCGGCAAAGAGGACTGGCTGAGTGTTCCTTTCACTCCCCCTGTTCTTGCAAATGACCCTATTGACAGACTTTTCGGCAACGAGAAAACAGATAACATCGGCGCACGTTGGGATGAGATCAGCGCAGATCAGCTTATCCCTGCAATGGCTCAGTTCCATGCATTTGATACAGAAGCTATCAAGAGCGTATCACCTGTGCTTACACAGCACTACATTGAGAAAGGCCTTATCAAGGTAAAGCAGAATCAGTCAGAGCGTATGCAGCAGCTTCTTAAACAGGGCGTTGTGAACGATGATGCACAGTATGAATATGTTATCCGTGATGGTATCAGACTTGCAAGAGCCGTTGAAGTTCGTGCGAGAGTAGCAAAGAACGAAGCACTTGCAACAGGTCAGGTTACTATCGGCGAGAATAACCTTAACCTTACAATCGACTACGGTGTTACAGCTGCACAGAAGGCATACACAGTTGACCTCAATGTTGATTCAGACGTTGGATCACAGTTACAGGCTATCATCGATGATGCACGTGAAAACGGTGTTGTTATCAACGGTATGCTGACAAGCGGTGCAAATCTCACTAAGATGAGAAGCAATAAGTTTATCCAGATCAACAGAAACGGTGTAAATGCAAGCGGTAAGTTCATTTCTAACGCTGAACTGAACGCATACCTTGCAGATTTCGGCATTGATACAGTTATCACACAGGATAACGTATACAACGCAAATATCACCGATATTGACCCGACAACAGGCAAGCCTGTGGTTACATCAAGACGTTACTATCCAAAGGAGAAGATCACATTCTTCTCCACAACTCCAAACGGCAGACTTGGTGTAGGTCTTTGGGGCGATCCTCCCGAGGTTGTAAATCCTCTCACAAAGACAGAGGGTACAAGCGTATCTCCTTACGTTTACATTCATCAGTGGACAGAGAATGACCCTGCTGTACTCTGGACAAAGGCATCTGCTCTGTTTATCCCTGTTATCTACAATCCGTCAACACTGTACATTGCAACAGTAACTGATACAGGTGCGTGATATCATGGCTTACAGAGTAGTAAAGCATTTTACAGATTTACAGGATCGCGGCTATAAATACGCAGAGGGTGACACATATCCCCGAGAGGGATATGTGCCATCCGATGAACGCATCGAAATGCTGTCAACTGCAATGAACAGACAGAGAACAGTGTTAATCGAAGCAGTTCCTGAGGTAATTCCGGAGACTGAATCTGCGGAGACCATTGAAGAATCGGCGGTTGAGGAAACAGCAGAGGAAAAGCCGAAGCGTAAAAGCCGTAAAAAGTAATAGAGAAAGGCGGTGCGATATGACCGATATCACAGAGTACTGTGAATACTGCAAGAACTTCTTTCTTAAAGACTATATCGGGCTGACTGATATCTACAAGGGAGAGTTTACAATTGAAAGCGGTGCATTCGTATCGCCTTCTTTTACCTTGAAACCAAATCAATACTTCCGAATCGTTAACAGTGATGTTAATGACGGTGTTTACTGCAATACCGCTGAATCATTGGCATTGCTACAGGATGAAACCTTTACAGGTCAGGTGTGGCTTATGGCTGTACCTCGTTCATTCGTGGCTTTGTGTGATGATATAGCGGCATGGCGCACAAAGTATGAAAGTGTCGGAAATGCGAATATGTCTCCCTTCCAGAGTGAAAGCGTACAGGGTGTATACAATTACTCCAAAGGCGGTACAGGCGGCAATAACGGCGGTGCATCCGTCGCATATATGTCGCAGTTCGCAAGCCGTTTGAATCCATACAGGAGGATATCGGTACTATGAGCATATTTGACAACGGCATTCTCAACGATTACAACACCGAAATAACACTGCTTGACGAAACATCATCTGTCAGTCCAGATTCTTATGGCGGCATCGGCGGTGTTGATTACAGCTACAACAAAGGCGCAGTAATTACGGTACAGCTTATTCCACAAGAAACACTCGGCGCACAGGTTGCAGAAGCGATCACCGAGAAGAAAATGTATACAGTCTGCGTTGATAAAGGCATAATCTTGAAAAAAGGGCAGGTCTTTATGAGAAACAAAGACGAAGAAACATTCAGGATCACGGAAAGCAATGTCGAAACTGAAACTCCTGCAAGCGCAGGACTTCAATTCAGCTATGCAAAGGCTGAAGAGTGGGAACTTCCCTCTGATATGCCTATCAACTAAAACAGCGTTTAAAATGCGTTTTAACGGCTTCTACCCTTTAGGGATGTAATTATACTATGAATGGAGTGAAACGGCGAATATGGATAAATTAGCGGCATTACAGACGTTTTTAAATGGCTTCTTGTCTGCATATGAAGAAAATTCAATTTACTCCTTGAAAAATCCGCCTGCATTCCCCTATCTGACGTATGAGGGAGTAGATGATAACTTCGGGGATAATACCGATGTTGCTATGACCGTGAATACGTGGTACAGAGAAAGTTCATGGTATAATGCAGTCCAGAAGTCAAAGGAAATAGCTGAAACGATAGGCAGAAGCGGCAAGATGCTGACCTGTGATGAGGGATATGTACTTGTAATGCGTGGATCTCCGTTCTCAACGAGAATGGGAGACGATTCAGACGATCTTATTAAACGGACGATGTTTAATTTTACAGTTCGTTTTTACACAAATTACTGATGAAAGGAGAGAAAAAGCATGATTAATCTTATGGATTATGATATACTTACCAAAGAAGACTTTGAATCTATGGCTTATGGTGGTGCTATTCTGGTAAAGGATTTTGACCCGACAACCTTCACTCCACCTGCCGAGGGTGATGTATTCATGGCTACAAGCGGTGATATTACCATTAATGATAATGTCAATACGCTTGATCTTGGCGAAGATGTAAACGGAATTTACTACCAGTACAAGGAGTTACAGGTGATAACAGGCTCAGCCGCTAAGACTGTAACAGGTACTGCTTTGAATTTTGGTGCAGAAGATATCCGCAGAGCTTTAGGCGCTGCCGATATTGATACGCAGGACGATAATCATGTAACAACAAGACTTTATTACAAGTCAACTGACTTTGAGAATATCGCTCTTGTTTTCCCGAAGATAGGCGGCGGATATGTTGCTTTGGTAATGTCAAACGCACTTTCAAAAGGCGGTCTTAGCATTACAACGACTAAGAACGGCAAAGCTACAATGTCACTGACTATAACAGCTTTCAGATCTATCGAAGACAAGACAAAGGCTGAGATAGAGTATTACAGTTTTAGCCCTTCGGCAAGCAGCACAGTTGATATCACTGCACATCCGCAGTCAGTAACGGTTGTGGAAGGCGCAGCAACATCATTCAGCGTTACAGCAACAGGTACATCATTATTATACCAGTGGCAGGTAATGACACCAACAGACAGCGTATTTACTGATATCAGCGGTAAGACAACATCAACCCTCAGTCTTGCCGCAGGTGAGGTTACAACCGATGCAAACGGCAATAGATACCGTTGTAAGGTATCAGATGGTACATCAACAGTATTCAGCAAGACAGCATTGCTGACTGTGACTGATGGAGCATAACACAAGCATAACAACTGAATAAAAATTGAATATCCCCGAAACATCGGGGATATTTTGCTATAAAAGGAAAGTGATAATATGACATTTAAAGAAATCAAAGAAATAGATACGCTGATGGAATGCGTACCGCACGTTAACGAAATACTCGGAGATACAGAACTGTTTGCATCGCTGAAAGATAAGACGTGGTTTGAAGCAGCTACACCGCTCTACAAGGCACACAAAGAAAGCTTTGATAATCTTATGGCTATACTTGATGAAAAGCCTGAGAGCGCAGTTAAAACGCTTACAACGGTATCAAGGATAATAGCAGAGATTTTCAGAGATGAGGAAACAGCACCTTTTTTTATCATGTCCTGCACGAATGCGAAATCTGCGATATCTGCTATGGCGAATATCGAGGAAAAACAGTCAGAGGATTCATCCGATACGTAATAGCAAAAGTGAATCAGCGTAATGAGGACCTATGCTATAAGGTATATATAACCGACTGTTTATCCAATCTGGCAAGAGTGCCGGAGCGATGGTATGACTTTATCAACGGCGAAAACGAAGAGCAGAAAAGGCAGGAAGAAGCCGAAAGAGTCATTCAAGTCCTTAGAGATAGTTTTTATGGAAAGGAGGAAAAATAAGTGGATGTATTTGACTTACAAGCAAAGATAAGGCTTGATGATAGTGAATATAAAAACGGATTATCGGCTATAAAGGGAACTTTGGCAGATTTTGCGAAATTCTCAGCGGCAACACTCGGAGCAGCTGCAACAGGTGTTTCAGCAATTGTAAAAGAATCTGTTTCAGCGTATGCAGACTATGAACAGCTTGCAGGCGGTATTGAAACGCTTTTTGGCTCATCGGCTGAAACTGTAATGAAGAACGCTGAAAAGGCATACCAGACCGCAGGGCAGTCAATGAATGAGTACATGGAAACTTCTATTCAGAGTGCGGCGGCTCTCATCAATTCTCTTGGAGGCGACCAAGCAAAAGCGGCTGAGTTAATGGATTTATCCATCACTGATATGTCGGATAAAATGTTAGTCCGAGTAAAACGCATTGAACTTTACCAAAGGTGTGCGTAGTAAATACGTGCTAACGGTGAAAGCCCTAACGGGTAAGGCCGAGGGTAATACCGTGCTAAGCCTTGTATAGCAAGGAAAGTGTAACGACTATTCCGTAAGGAAGTAGGGCTGCTATTGGTACGTAGCCCGAAGTGGTGCGATTGACAAAAATACAAAGCAGTATACATCACGGATTTGTATTTGAGTTGATATGAGATAGTCTACTCCCCTAATAAATATCGGGAAACCGAGGGTATAATAGGAACGTAAACAAAATGGGCACAAGCATGGAAGCTGTCCAGAACGCATACAGAGGATTCAGCCGACAGAACTTCACTATGCTTGATAACCTCGCCTTAGGATTCGCAGGAACTAAACAGGGAATGCAGGATCTGCTTGACAAGGCTCAGGAAATATCAGGCGTAGAATACGATATATCAAGTTATTCCGATATTGTACAGGCTATTCACGTAGTACAGGAAGAAATGGGAATAACAGGAACTACGGCGAAAGAAGCATCCGGCACGATCTCAGGTTCAATCGGCTCTATGAAATCTGCATGGGAGAATCTTAAAGTTGAGATATCGAAGGATGATGGCAATGTAGGAGAAGCATTCGACAAGCTGTCTGAAACCGCAGGAGCAGCATTTGACAATATGCTCCCGAGAGTTGAAAAGGCTCTTGACGGTGTGGGCGGTCTCATCGTAAAGGCTGTACCAAAAATCGGTAAAAGTATCAGCAAAATAATACCAAAGATAACACCACCACTCATGGAAGCATCCGTTTCCATCGTTGGAGCGCTCGGAACAGGCATAATTGAGAACATCCCGACACTGTTACAGACAGGCGGCGAAGTTATCGGAATGCTCGGGGATACCATCGAAAGCAACCTTCCGAAGCTTAAAGATACAGCTTTTACGCTGATATCCGACTTTTCGGGATACCTAAAAGACAATTTACCTACACTTATACCTGAGGGAGTAAATGCAGTTGTAGAATTTGCAAAGGGTATCACAGATCCATCGAATACAGGAACGCTGATAGATGCTGCATTTGATATCATAGACGGACTTATTGAGGGCTTTACAAGTGAAGATACTATAAATGCTATTGTTGAGGGTGCGCCTGTTATCCTTGATAATCTTGTTACTGGAATTGTAAAAGCCGCTGACAGGCTCGGAGATGCTGCTCTGAAGATATCAGATAAACTTATCGAATACCTCAAAGACGAGGAGAACCGTGAGAAAATGAGGGATGCCGCTGACAAGATACTCACATCACTGTTAGATGGATTCGCTTCTCTGCTCGGCGAGGGCGGCGAATTTGTTTATAAGCTTGGTGGACTGATAGCGGATGCGCTCGGAATGGGCGAATACTGGCAGGCAGGAAACGATGTGCTTTCTAAATGGTGGGAGGGATTCAAAGCTAAGTGGGATGAATTCAAGAAATGGTGGGATGAAGAAATACAGCTTACCTTGAATCCCGTTAAGCTTGGTCAGAATATCGGAGAAGCTATCGGAAAAGCGGCTTACAACGCACCACCAAACAAGAAATACACAGTCGATAACGGCGGAGGACACAAAAGACACGCAAAGGGTGCTGTATTCACACGCCCTACATATGACAGATTCGGAGATCTTTACGGAGAAGCAGGCACAGAAGTGCTTTTACCGCTTGACAACAATACCTCATGGATGGACAAGTTCGCAGACAAGCTTGAAAACAAGATGAATGGTGGAGCAAGATACACCTTTAACTTTTACTATCAGGGCGGCAACGGCATGACCGATGCCGAAATTGAAGAGCAGGCTAAACGGCTTGCGGAATTAAGTATATCGCAAATAAGAGCAGTGGGAGGTACAGGATTTTAAATGGCAAATTATACAAGCGATTACAGCTTTACAATTGATGGAGTGTCAAGTAATGATTTCGGCATTTTTGTAAGTACATTACAGCCTGTACCTCACGCACAGCAGAGGTATACAACAGGCTATACAAGAGAGCCTTTCGGCATTCCTGATGATGTGTTTGAGCCTATCGATTACAGCATCGACTTTTACAAGTTCTTCCCCGAGGATATGGACGATTCAGCACTTCGGGCATTTCTCATTAACGGCCAGACTTTACAACTATCAACTTATCCTGATGTTTGCTTCAAGATTCTGACTATGAACGTCACAGAAACGTCAGGAACAGCCGATAACAGACGTATAAACTATCACCTGTCATTTACCCTTAAACCGTTCAGATACGGCTTAGACAACGAATGGATAAGCGTAGAGAGTGAAGATACAGTTGAAAATGTCGGTACATGGTACAGCAAGCCTATAATCGAACTGACAAAGCCTGACGGAGATATCACTATCACCATCAACAACACTGATTATGAACTGAAAGACTTGCAGAACAGCGGGTTACAGGAAACAAGCCCACTTGATATTACATATATCGATTCATCAAGGCATATCTTATATCTCGGCACAAATGCGCTGATAGTTGGCCATGATAACGGCAGACTTCCACAGCTTGATGTGGGAGAAAATGTGATATCATGGACAGGAACTGTTGAAAGTGTGAGAATCCGCACGAACTGGAGGAAGATATAAATGGCAGGCGTAAATGTATACAGCCTTGAAACTCTTGTTCTTGCTCTTGCTGATAACACGGTTGATGAAATTCTCTGGACTGGCTCTGCTCGGGTCGACAGTGTAACACTTAGTGTTGCATCATCGGTCATGCAGGTGGCGTATCCGATAAACGGCACAAAAACTATCGATTTCAACGGTCTTGTGGTAGATACGGTGTATACATCAGGTACAAAGAGTTGGGGACCCGATGAGGGAGCAGAAGAGAATGATTCGGAACGCAGAAGGGCGTGGGTGTACGGTTTTAGAGTGTTCGGAAGAACAACGACAGAAAACATCAGTATTACTGTAAAAAATCTGACTGTAAATCATATAACCTTAGGCCATCCTCGTGACATCTTGCTTGATTCGGGTAACTTCATAAATTGCTACTTCTATGATATATACGCACCTTCCGCAGATATGTATTCTCTGTGGCTTGCATACTCAGGTTCAGAAGATACCATCAAGTCTGCACCACAAATCACAGGGTTAGGCTACACTTATAAACTGAGAACTATATCTGGATATGTTTTTGGATTCCCTGAAAGTCCTTTAAGCTTAGAATATCAGTACATACCGAATGTGGTTTTTAAGTATTGTATACTGAAAATCAGAACAGAAAATGCAGGCATATCTTTCCCGAGAGCTGGATATGTAGGCTGTGAGCTAACGTATGACTATGAGCTGAATTGGGATTATGACATAGCAATGCAGATGGCTACAGTTGAATATAGTAACCTTGCACTTTTCCCGAACTCACCATTCTATCAGCTTCTCCACTCCGATTTACGTATCAACGTGGTTTTAAATTCAGACTGGCCGCTGAGGGTATCAGACAAGTTATGCGATAGATTAGGCTATATCTCGTCAAGAGGAATGGGCGGCTCTGAAACTTTATACCAGAACCTTGCATACGTCAAAGAAGCGGTCATAATACCGACTATCCAAAAGGGAAAAGACCATCCTGCGGCAAGCATCATTGAAAATCTGCAATATTTTTATGGTCAGAACACAGACCCACAGCATTCAGGCGAGGATAGGCCTGCGGCGGCACATTTCGGCTATGGCTTAGTTTTCGTCACAAATGGCGGTGGTGTACGACCGCTGAATTCAGTTCCTGACGAGTTAGAGGTATTATATGGTGATTTACGAAATCCCGATATTATGACAACTCATGGATGCGTATTTATCGATGATGAGGGATACCGAAAAGCACAGTATGACCTTGCATGGGACGACTACAGTGGAACTTATGCATCAAGTACTATTGATGATGATAATACATGGTATCGCAGACGATATGCAGGCACAAATGACGGTATACCGTTCTTGCCTTTATGGTACTATCCGTATCATGATACTCCATCAGGCGGTGGCACAGTTGATAGAAATTATATCAGCGTGTATGATATGGATACAGAACAGGATGGATTCGATAACAACGGATTAATTCTTGAACCTACACAGTGCAGAGTGGTTGAAGAACTCAACGGCGGTTTTAATCTCACTTTAGAACATCCCTATGATAAAGACGGTAAATGGCGGTATATCCTTGAACATAACATAATCAAGTGCATGGGACAGCTTTTTATCATCAGAAAAGTATCATCAACCAACAGGGCGAACAGCAAGAGCGTGACAGCGTATGCGGAGCATATCAGTTATCACTTACAGGATTACTGGCTGTTCCCCGGAACGTCAATTGCAGGCTATGTTGGACAGACCCTAATAGATAGCATCCTTGCGCAGATGTGGGATGTTCCGTGGGATACTGAAAACAACCTGAGATACACGTTCGGCATCACAACTGATTTATCAGCAGATGAAACTTTCCGAGAGTGGTACGAGATGCCCGAAGGTCATACGCCTTATGAGATGATATTAGGTAGTAACGGCTTCACGCAACTTATCGGCGGTGAATTGTACCGTGATAACTTCACGATTTCAATTCATGAGCGCATGGAAGGTGCACAGGATAACGCTTTTATTCTGCATCCAGACTTAAATCTCAAAAGCATTCAGAAAACAGTCGACTTGCAGACGTTTTGCACATACTTCCGAGGATATGACCCATACGGAAACTGGTTTGCAATTGCGTGGGACCCGAGAACATTACCGAGAGAATATCCTCACAACATAGTCAGGTCACAGAACTTTACTTTTGATGTTGCTGAGGAGTACTATGATTTTGCAATGTTAGCCCGAAAAGTCGGGGAATACTTTAAAACTATGTGCGCTCCGCTTGTATCGTTCAAAATACAGGTACAGGATTTAAAAAATCATCCTGAGTACAAAGACTTTATCAACAATTATCGGTTCAAAGTAGGCGATATCGGCAAGGTATGGGATGATGATGCAGAGAGATACTACGACTTGGAAATCACACGAACAGTCAAAGATGGCATCACAGGTGAGTGTATCGAGGTAACTATCGGCACAGAGCGAAGTTTTACACGCCCGAACGGATATCCTATCACGATTGACCGAAACTATAAGACGGTTGATGGCGGTGAATACCATCCAGAACCGGGACCAGACCCACCGTCAGCAGACGATTATATATGGGTGCAGGACAACGACAGGGCTGATACATACCTGTATAAGGGTGATTCAAGGCGCATTGAAATGCCGTCTGAATTCCTTACGGCAACGCTAAGAACGATAAAAGCAACAACATTTTGTGATAACAGCAATCAAATCTTACAGGTTGTTATACCTGAGGGAACGGAGGTAATTGAATGAGTATATCAGGAACAGGTACACAGGCAGACCCTTATATCGTGGATACATGGGCTGACTTTGTTACAGCGGTTGAGACAGTGGATGCATACGTCAAGGTTGATACTTCCACAGTAGCAACATGGGACTTTGCAAAGATGGTTGAGGGCGGTTTATCAACAATCATCGACTGGAATGCGATAGAAGTTGACGGAAACGGACTGACCATAAAGGGATTATTTGGAACTGAGGAGAGATGGTTCTCGGCAACATCTTCTACAGCAAAAGTTGTAAAAAACCTGAATCTGCTCGATATGGCAAAAACAACAGTAACAACAGGCGTTTTCCACGGCAGAGCAATAGAGTTCAGAAACTGCAAGTTCTCAGGAGTGATAGAGGGCGGCAACTTTTTTGAACCGTACTCGGGCGGTGTTGCAACGTTTACAACAGGCGGTATAGCAGGTAACGACCCGAGGGGATGCGCTTTTGCATTTAAATTTTCAGGCGATGCGAGACTTGCAAGTGCAGCGTGCACATTTAATCATTGCAACATGAACTTTGACGGTACATCGACAAATACATCCACTCAGGAAATGAAGATGTACGAAAGTAAAATCAGCGGTAAGATGCCGTGGGCAAGCTTCAAAAATTCTGGCGGCGGTCAGAACGTTATCGATGCCGAGATAGATACTATCGACACATGGAGCAATACAAGCGGCGGCGTGACCCTCATTAACACGGATAAGCTTGCAAGTGGCCTTTCCGTACCGTCAGGCTTCACAGGCGTAACAAGTACGCAGATGCTTGATGCAGATGCCCTTGGAGCTGTCGGATTTATCGTAGAAACTGAGGAACCCGAGGGCGGTGAGTAATATGGGATGGATAATCCACAACAATGAATTGCTTGACAGCGATTTCAACGATATCCCTTCTTTCCCTTCATATCCCCTTGCGCCTGCATTATGGCGCACAGGGGAAACCTTGCAGACAGGCTTACACTATGACCTGACATTCCCCTCGCATCCTCTTGCGCCTGCATTATGGCGCATAACCGAAAGGGGACTTGAAACAGGACTTTTCAAAGTCTTGCCTACACCGAATCAGAACTGGATTATCGGAGATAACGGTTTACAGACCAAGAGTATGCCCGACCCGATATATCTCGGGGCATTCGCAAACAATCCACTGTTGATGCAGATATCGATTCCAAAGTCTGTAAAAAGTATAGGCAGATATGCTTTTTACGGCACAAGAATCAACTATGTAAAAATAGCAAGGGATTGCACGTATTATCCGACAAGCTTTCCAGAAGGAACACTGATAGAGTACTATGAGGAGGATGATGATACCAATGGATAGCAGTATTATAGTATCAATCATAACAGGCATTGTCACTATTGTTACAGTAGTGATAAATACCAAAGTCGGCAACCGAGAGATTCAGCATAAGTTGGAAACACAGCAGGCGGTCTTTGAAACGAAGCTTGATTCCCTGACCTCAGAAGTCAGAGAACACAACAACTTTGCACGAAGGATGCCTGTTGTGGAAGAGCGGATAAAAGACGTTACAAGGCGATTGGAGGGGTGTGAACGTGAAGTTCAGAGAACGCATAGCTAAGTTGATTGACGTTAAGACAATCGTAACATTTGCGCTTACAGCTGCATTTGTGTATCTTTCAATATGCGAAAAGATAGAACCTCAAATATTCATGACCATTTACACTATGGTTATCGGATTTTATTTCGGTTCAAATGTAGAAAGACATAAAGGAGGACAATGATGAAAGAAATAGCCAATTATGAAGGGCTGTATGCTGTCACAAGTTGTGGCAGGGTGTGGAGTTAAAGGGAGTGATATAATGACAGTGATAGTTGAGGGCGGTGAGATATCCGATGCAGAGCGCAAGGAATACGAAAAGTATGTGCGTGAGAAGTACAAAGATCAGGATATCGAACTGCTGAAAATCAAGATTGACGGAGAAAACGTAGATCTTGAAACACACATGAAGTCAAAAGGCTTTGAGCGTGTCCGCAGAGTGACAGGATATTTGAACGTTGTCGAACGTTTCAACAACGCTAAACAATCAGAAGCAAAAGACAGAGTACCGCACGGAGTTGACTATACACACACCGTCAGCGGTTTACTCGATGATTAAAAAAGGAGTGATTTTTTATGGCAATGATAATTATTGCAAGCCGTAACGAAGGTATGAAAGACGGTAAGAACTATCTGAGGGTTGAACTCATAGCAGACAGCGCATCAGATCTCAGCATCGAGGGAATGAGCAATTACCACTTTACTTTCGGTTCTATCGCTTACTGCATAGCCGAGAAGTCTTTCTATGTGCTGAATTCTTCGGGTACATGGGTATCATCGAGGTGACCGAAGATGCTGAGCCTTTACGAAATACTGAAAGCGAGTAAGACAGGCATTGCACCTGATATGTGGACAGCCCTCGCATCGGGAGCAGAAACCAAAGAGATAACAGGCATCCCACCACTCAGCATCCGAAGCAATGGCACGATGCTCCTTGACTACCTCATAAGTGGTAACATGACACAGACAGGTACACCAACTCCCACAACCCCGATACAGCCGAGTGAGTGTGGGGAGAGAACGGGGAATTTGTGGAGCTTCTATCCAGAGCGAACCTACGGTGGCGTTACGCTATCGTGGAATGGTGAGAAAATAAGCTATTCTGGTACTTGCACAGCTTCTGGTAATTTTATGATGAATGTTAAACTAAAAGCTGGGACATACACACTAAAAGCAAATGCTAATCGCATTCCCATAGACAATAACTATCCTTGTATTGTTTTATACAGAGACTCGTCGTTTTTTATGGCAACAATTACAAACTGTGGAGCAGTTGAAGATTCAGAAACCTTTACAATTAATGAAGATATGAATGTAACATTGAGAATAAGAACCCACGTTGGAGCTAATTATGATGGTTTTGAAATCCGTCCAATGCTCAACACAGGCTCAACCCCTCTCCCCTACGAACCGTGGGGAATTAAAATCCCGATTTCATCAGCCAACACCACAACGCCTGTATATTTGGGTGTGGTGGAGACAACAAGGAAGATTAAGAAATTGGTGCTGACAGGGCAAGAGAACTGGCAAAGAACAACGAATGGAGCATACTATATTGGCACAGATGTGTGTCCTAATGATTACTTAAAAACATTAGATGAAACTATTGTTGTGTGTACTCATTATGTTGCTCAAAAATCTGTTACAGACTCATCAAATGTTAACGATAATTGCATATCTTTCTTTGGTGGTTCTGGCTTTACTTGCGAAATGTACATCGCCGCAAGAGATGTAGTAGATGTTGAAACATTCAAATCCTACTTACAACAGCAATACGCCGCAGGAACGCCAGTCACAGTCTGGTATGTATTATCAGAACCCACAACAGGCATAGTCAACGAACCTCTCCGCAAAATTGGCGACCACGCTGATACAATCAGCTATGAACAGGCAGGGGTGCAGATTCCGACTAATAGGGGTAACACGGTGATTGACGTTGAAACAACGTTGAAACCGTCAGAAATGTATATCAAATATCAGGAATAGGAGTGATTTTATGGGAAATCTTTCAGCACATTTTGATAGCAGTGAGTTCGTATGCTCTTGCTGTGGCAAGTCTATAAAGATGT
>ERZ795056.2043-NODE-2043-length-22908-cov-7.360084_pt1 | contig 22908 bp, 27 predicted proteins | sample MGYA00375140_ERZ795056 | MGnify/ENA primary metagenome ERZ795056 (study PRJEB30185, sample SAMN05720227) | activated sludge metagenome | isolation source: Anaerobic digester | place: USA | collected 2015-03-09 ... | reverse complement strand
CCAGTTACAGTTTATTGTACAGGATGCTGGATGAATTTGAAGAAGATCTGCATTTACATATCCATCTTGAAAATAATATCCTGTTTCCAAAAGCACTGGAAATTGAAAAGCAATTAAATAATTAAATAAATGAAAAACCAAGCTCCCATTAAAAGACATCAGGCTATTGTCTCATTTTCCAAGGACCATCATTTTGGATTACTGCTGGTTTGGAAAATAAGACAAGGCCTGAAAAAATCTATTGACCCGGTAAGGATCAGCAATTATGTATTGTTTTTTTTTAAGGAAGACCTGGAAAAGCATTTCACCGAAGAAGAACAGTTGCTATATGCTGAACTGCCTTTGAATGATTTATTACGAAATGAAGCAGAGTCAGATCATGAAGCTATTAGTAACATCATTCATGCAATCCCAAAAAGGAAAAATGATACTCAGCTGCTTTGTCAACTGGCTTACGAACTAGAAAGTCACATACGCTTTGAAGAAAGGGAGTTATTTAATCACCTTCAAAACAATATCGCTGCTCAAAATCTTGATGAAATTGCAAAACGTTTTCCGAATAGCACAAAGGAAACAGATGAAATTTGGTTCGATAAATTTTGGGAAGCATCTCTGTAAAATTTAAATCTTTATCATGAAAATATTACCTGTAATATTACTATTAATAGCAGCACTCTTTGAAGCTTGTCATTCACCTGCAACAAAAGAAAATGAGTCTCCCTTTGCCACTGTAGTGGAAACTCAAAAACAAAATAATGAGCAATACCCGGATCTTGCTTTAAATAATGGTGCTAAGTGGAAGGCGGATTCAACTACAGTATTGAATGTAGAGATACTTCAAAGTATAATAGCTGCCGCAAAAAAAGAAAGACTGGAAAATTATTTGCAAACAGCGGCAGGCTTACAGGATGGTTTGAATAAAATGGTAAGTGAATGTAAAATGAAAGGTGCTGATCATGAAGCCCTGCACCATTGGCTGGAGCCACTGATGGAAAAAACTAAAGCACTTAAAATTGCGAACAACATTGAAACTGCCGAAGCAATTTTGGGTGAAATTGAAAAGCAAATCAAACTGTTTCCTCAATACTTTGAATAATAATGACTATTAACGCCAATACAAAAATTGCCAGCTTACTAAAGCATAATGCAGATGCACTTGAAGCTATTGTAAGTATATCGCCCAAATTTGCAAAATTGAAAAACCCCATATTGCGAAAAGTGATAGCCGCAAGAACCAGTATCGCTATGGCCTCAAAACTCGGTGGCTGCAGTGTAGATGATTTTTTCAAGAAGTTGCAGCCATTGGGTTTTGACATTGATACTACTGGAGTTGAAATGGAAAAGAAGTATGAAAACAAACCCGTGCCGGCATTCATGAAAAATATAGCGGCTGATAAAATGATTGAGTTGGATGTACGTTCTATTATTGAATCTGGTAAAGATCCTCTTGACATTATAGTGAAAAAAGTAAAGAGTTTGGAAACGGGCGCTGTACTTAAAATCATCAATAGTTTTGAACCTACTCCACTTATGCACCTGCTCGGTAATCAAGGGTTTGAATCCTATACGGAAACTATCAGTGATGAATTGGTAAATACGTATTTCTATAAAAAAGACGATCTTACTATTTTACCTGGAAACAATAAAACAGATTACTTAAAAGGATGGGAGGCAATATTGAACCGTTTTAAAGATAAACTTGTTACAATTGATGTAAGAGCATTAGAAATGCCTTTGCCCATGCATACAATACTGGAAGCATTGAATATATTACCAACCGATAAAGCCCTGTTTGTTTATCATAAGCGAATTCCTGTGTTTCTTTTGCCTGAACTGGAGGAACAGCAGTTCAGCTATCGCATCAAAGAAATCAGCGATGCAGAAGTACACCTTTTGATTTATAAAGACTGAAATGTTTTCAACAACTGGTAATACTGAAACCATAAAGACTACTTCCTGGAAAGTGGTGCTACCATTTTACGGCTACGCAGCAGTTGCATTTCTTATTGCCACTATTTTTTTATTGTTATCTGCAAGTGATATTACCAGCCATTATTTTCTTCCGCACTCATTAGCTATTACACATATTATGGCCCTCGGCTGGGGTACTATGATGATCATGGGTGCCAGTCATCAATTGGTGCCAGTATTAATTGAAGGTAAATTGTATAGCAATAAACTGGCCTATACTTCCTTCATTTTGTCTGCTATTGGTATCCCTTTATTAGTCTATGGTTTTTACGTTTTTGACATGGGTTTGCTCACCCAGTGTGGCGGCATATTAATCATCTTAGCCATCATTACTTATTTAATTAATCTTGCAGTAAGTATGGTAAAAAGCAAACACGAAAATGTACATGCTTTCTTTATTTTTACGGCTGCTATCTGGTTATTGACTACTACAATTGTGGGACTGCTGTTACTGTACAACTTTACTAATTCTTTAATGGCAAAAAGTTCACTGGATTATCTTCCAATACATGCACATATTGGTATTGTGGGTTGGTTTTTATTACTCGTAATGGGAGTAGGTTCCAGGTTGATACCCATGTTTCTTATTTCCAAGTATAACAATACCCGGCAACTCTGGTGGATCTATGGATTAATAAACGGAGGCCTTTTGTCTTTCGTTTATATCTTTTTATATACCGATAGCAAATCGCTGCTGAGTATCCCATTATTGGCAGTGGCGGCCGCCATTGTAGTGTTTGGTGATTTTTGCTTCAAGGCTTACCAGCAGCGTATTCGTAAAAAAGTTGATGAGCAAATGAAAGTATCTTTACTATCAGTGCTGATGATGTTATTGCCGGTCATTTTTCTGGTTATTATCACAATATTATTGATTCTGTCACAAAAAGAAGCTGTCAATCTTATAATAACTTACGGGTTTATTATTTTTTTTGGATGGATTACAGCCATCATTTTAGGCATGACTTTTAAGACCCTGCCTTTTATTGTTTGGAACAAAGTATATCATCACTTAGCAGGTAAAGGCAAAACCCCCAACCCAAAAGATTTGTTTAGCAATAAGATTTTTAAATGGATGTGTATTTTTTATGTCCTGGGTTTTGTTTTATTTTCTGCAGGTATTTTATTCCATGTCACAATTGTTTTACAATTAGCTGCAGTATTATTAGTACTCACTTCATTGTTGTATAACTGGAATGTAATAAAATTACTGATGCATAAACCAGTTTCTTTATGATGAATGTAATTACAAATAACAACATAAAAAGCACGGTGGCATTGGCAGCCCTGCAAAATGTAACGGACCCTGAAATTGGGTTGAATATTGTAGATTTAGGTTTGATTTATCAATTGGACTTTGATGAAAGTCAAAAGAAGATTTATTGTACTATGACTCTTACCACACAATTTTGTCCAATGGGTGAATCTATTGCAAATGCTGTGAAAGAAAATTTAAAATTGAGCTTCCCCGAATACGAGGTTGAATTAGATTTAACTTTTGATCCACCATGGAGACATGAAATGATTTCAGAAGAAGGACGAGAATTTTTAAATGAAAGATAAATGCTAAGTCTAACATGTCAAACAGCAATTAAAGCCGTGATTTACCTTGCTTCAAAATTTGAATCAGGTGAGAAGGCTGGTATAAAAGAAATAGCTGAATTTATCAATGCCAGTGAACACACGGTTGGTAAAATGCTGCAAACTTTGGTTAAAGAAAATGTTATACATAGCGCTAAAGGACCTACCGGTGGATTTTATATTACATTAAAACAAAAGAACCAATCCATTATCAACATTATACACGCCATTGATGGAAAAACTGTTTTTGATCAATGTGGACTTGGATTAAGCAAATGTTCGGCCACTCATCCTTGCCCGATTCATAATGATTATAAAATCATTCGTGATCAATTTAAAACAATGTGCCATCATAAAAGGGTCAATGATCTGTGTGACACTTTGAACGGAGGCCTTACCTATCTGGTCGGATGATCAGTTTGTCCGAATTTTCAACCATCTTAATATATTGATTGAATACATTATTCTTCTATGGAAGGAGTCTTCATCTTCCCCGACCCTAAATCCACCACACAAACCTCATCACTTCCCAACGGCGGCCCCACTAAATAATGTTTATTCCCGGTGATGATGCAGTATTTATCTTTCACAACACAATGAGCAATTTTTGTACTTAGCCCGGTATTCAATTGCCATATTAAATTGTTATTCCTATCAATAGCTGAAAGGATCGTACTGGCTTCATTTTGTAATTGATCTCTATGTATAATTAGAAAAACACCTGGATCTTTCAATTGCACCACTTCATTGGTTGTTTCATCTTTTAAAAAGTAACCATTGATGTATGCATCGCCGGGTAACTTGCTCAGGTGGGTATAATCATAAAATGTATGGTTGGCTACATGCCTGGTTGTGAAATTAGACCTAAACAGTTGCAAAGCTTTGTAAACAGGATCGTTGGTTATATTATTAGGATTGATATCCAGGGCAGTTGAACTGTCTTTTGCCAAAATGTACATGTTGCTGCCCGCCTTCAGCAGCCTTTCACCATAGCTGATATGATTGGGCATGTTGGAAAGTATCTGATCATTTATTTTTGCAATGACATCCCTGGGGAGTTCTTTTTCGAGCGAAATATTTAACGTAGATAAATCGATCCTGTATTTATTTCCATTAGAACCTGTAAAAAAGATCGCCCCGCCTGGCAGCAATTGCCGACGGATATGAAGTGTATATCATTACCGATGCCTGTGGCGATGTGAGTGTTGAATCGCATGATATGGCTGTTCAGCGAATGATACAGGCAGGAGCCAGGCCAATGACCGCATTGCAATATTTACTTGAGTTGCAAAGGGATTGGTCAAGACAGACAACATATAAAGCCGTGATTGATCTCGTTATTAAATATGGGGGTGCTTATGGTATAGGCTCGCAATATGCACATGAAATGCTGAAGCACTGATAAGAAGTTGCGTAGCAGTGTATCTCCTGTTTTAATTGAATTGAGGAAAAATATTTGGCAGAAGGCAATAATATGTACAATATTTTACAGTATTTGTCAAATGAGTCCCGTCTTTACAGGTGTAGGTTTTAGCGATCTATACATTTAAAAGTGATTAAACAATTCATCATGAAAAAAATACTTCTTTCTATTCTTGTATTGGCATCATTTATAAGACTGTCTGCCCAAAAAAATGCTGACCTGATCATTTACAATGGTAAAATTTCGACCATGATTAAACCGGGTGAATTTAAACAAGCGGTTGCAGTAAAGGACGGGATTATTCTTGCAGTGGGAGATTCTAAAACTATACTGGCTGAGTTCAAAAACCAGCAAACACTTATAGTAGATGCAAGAGGCAAAACTGTTGTTCCCGGTTTAAACGATAGTCATATACATATTATACGGGAAGGACTAAATTACAATGCTGAGTTGAGGTGGGATGGTGTAAAAACTTTGAAGAGGGCAATGGAGATGTTGAAAGAGCAGGCTCAACGTACACCGCCTGGTGTGTGGATAAAAGTAATTGGCGGATGGAATGAATACCAGTTTGAAGAAAAGCGCCAGCCAACTATTGAAGAGATTAACGAAGCAGTACCCGATAAGCCCGTTTTTATAACATACCTGTATGGAAAAGCATTTGTAAATAAAAAAGGGATCGAGTTATTGAAGTATGATAGGCATACAAATTATGAAGGAAGCCTGGTAGAACTGGATGAACAGGGCAATCCTACAGGAATGCTTTATGCCAAAACTACGCCTAAGGCAATCTACACTACACTTGCATTAACCACCAAACTAACTCATGAAGAAAGATTAAACTCCACTATTCAATTTTATCGAGAGCTGAATAAGTTCGGTCTTACCAGTGCAGTTGACGCAGCCGGCGGGGGACAAAATTACCCGGATGATTATGGTATTGCAATAGAGCTTGCCAAACAGGGCAAATTAACCATACGTACTTCCTATTATTTATTCGCCCAGGTAAAAGGAAGGGAATACCAGGACTATGAAAAATGGGTAAAGACCACCCAGCTCAATAAGAATGAAAATATGTTTATTGCAAATGGATACATGGCAGAAGGGGCCGGGGAAAATTTAGTTGCCAGTGCAGCCGATTTCGAAAATTTTTTAGAACCCAGGATAGAGTTGTCAAAAGATATGGAAACTGACCTTGAACCGATCATCCGGCTATTGGTAAAAAATCACTGGCCTTTTCGTTTGCATGCCACATATGGTGAATCCATTGACCGAATGCTTAGCATATTTGAAAAAGTAAATAAAGAAATTCCATTTAATGGATTGCGCTGGTTTTTTGATCATGCCGAAACCATTACGGATAACGAATTACAAAGGGTAAAGAATTTGGGAGGAGGAATCGCTGTTCAGTTCAGAATGTATTTTCAGGGTGAGTTATACAAAAAAATGTATGGAGAGCCAGATCACCAGTTACCTCCAATACGTAAAATGTTAAGTATGGGAATTCCGGTGGGGCTTGGCACAGATGCAACGAGGATATCCACCTTTAATCCATGGATGAGTTTGCATTGGGCTGTAACAGGAAAAACAATGGGCGGTTACCAGTTCTGGCCTGTTAAGGACATTTTATCAAGATTTGAAGCTTTACAGTTATATACTATCGGTAGTGCCTGGTTTAGCGGCGAAGAAAAAGTGAAAGGTAAAATTGAACAAGCGCAATATGCAGATATAGTGATCTTGAACAAGGATTATTTTTCTATACCAGTTGATGATATCAGGGATATTCACTCATTGCTGACCATTGTAAATGGAAAAGTAGTTTATGCTGAGGGACCTTATAAAAACCTGGCTCCTGAAATACCGGCAGTTATTCCTTCATGGAGTCCAATAAACTTTTATGGTGGTTATCAAAACAACTAATATATGAGAAAGATGTTCATGTGGTCAAATGATCCATCCGCATCACCCATGCTTTTTAATATTGGAATGTTTTTCCTTCGGCTAGCGGTGGGTATGGAAATGATATTTGTACATGGATTTAAAAAATTGGGTATCGGTGTTGCACAGGTAGAAAAAGTACCCAATCCATTACACTTGCCCGATACTTTTAATTATGCTTTTGTCGTATCTGCAAATATTTTCTTTCCTTTTTTTGTGTTGATCGGATTTTGTACCAGGCTCGCAACATTCCCAACACTTGCAGTTACGCTTACCGGCTATTTTGTTTTGCATTGGAATGATGCCTCTTTGGTAAAAGATACTCCATTTATTTATAGCGTTATTTTTTTGTACATAATGGTACTGGGGCCTGGAAAATATTCCATTGATAATTACATCTTTAAAAAATTAATTAAATGAAAATCACTTGGATTATCATAGCGTTTTTGGCGGGCACATTTCTACCAATCCAGGCAGGATTAAATACTAGACTTGGAAAAGCAATTGAAAGCCCCGTGCACGCATCACTCATTTCTTTTATTATCGGCGCCTTTACAGTTCTATTATACTGCCTTGTTACAAAACAATATGTGGCATGGGCGGGCATGAAGTCTGCACCTATTTATGTTTGGTTGGGCGGAGCATTGGGTGCATTTTATGTAACAGCGATTATTCTTGCATTCCCTCAGATAGGTCCGGCTATGACTTTTGGACTTGTTGTAGCTGGACAAATGATCATATCTGTATTGCTTGATCATTTTAATATTCTTGTAGCACAACAGCATAGTATTAATATCTGGAAGCTATCGGGAATAGTATTGATCGTTTTAGGTGTAATCATTATTAGAAGATTTTAATTATGAAAAAGCTTCTTTTTATATGCGTGATGCTCGTAATACATATTTGTAATTATGCGCAAAAAATACCTGCATTTAAATCTTTGAGATATGATGAGGATTATTTCTATCTAAGAAACGACAGTAATAATAACTGGTATAAAAAAACTAAATACACAGCTTTATCAAAGACAGGTCTTACATACATCAGTTTTGGCAGCGATATAAGATACCAATATTTCAATATTAAAAATGAAGATTGGGGAGATGCTGAAAAAGATAAGGATGGTTACCTGTTTTCAAGATTTCTATTGCACGCGGATCTTCATGCAGGAAAGCATTTCCGCTCATTTTTTCAATTGCAAAGCAGTATGTCGAATGGAAAATTATCTACCAGTCCTGTTGATGAAGATCCTTTGGAACTACACCAGGCATTTATTGAATTTAGTTTGGCTCCCGGTAAAAAAAGCAAATTATTGTTCAGGATTGGGAGACAGGAATTTTCTTACGGCTCGCAAAGATTAATAGCAGTTCGTGATGGCCCGAATAACAGGCAGTCTTTTGATGCATTGAAATCTGTTCTCACAACAGGGAATTACAAAGCGGACATATTTTATAGTCATTATGTAAAAGCAAAAAAAGGATTGTTTGATGATTCATTCAATAACGACAGTAAGTTTTGGGGTGCATATATTGTCCGTAATAAATTTCCATTGTTGCAGAATGTCGATCTATATTATTTAGGTCTTTGGAAACGTAAAGCAGTATTTGATGAAGGAACTGGAAGAGAATTAAGGCATTCAATCGGGAGCAGAATATGGAGCAGCAAAAGCAAGGTAAAATATGATATTGAAGGCCTTTATCAATTTGGCAAATTTGCTGAAAAAAATATCAATGCATGGACGGTTTCCTTATATGCAGTTTATAAATTAAGCAAAATTAAGCTCAAACCCGAACTAGGCCTTAAAACGGAATTGATCTCTGGTGATGCAGGTTATACTGATAATAAACTACAAAGTTTTAATCCATTGTTTCCACGGGGTGGTTATTTTGGACTTGCATCATTGATAGGTCCGGCAAATCTTTTTGACATTCATCCTTCAGTTGCATTTGATCTAAAGAATAATTTATTTCTTGATCTTGATTATGATCTGTTCTGGCGATATAGTAAAAATGATGGTATTTATACTCCAGGCGTTTCATTGATATATTCCGGCAAGAATAATCCTCATAAATTTATTGGAAAGCAGTTATCAGCAGACCTTGTTTATACTCCTAATGCCTATTTATATTTCAGGGCAGAGTTTACCTGGTTCGATGCCGGCGACTATTTAAAAGCCGCGGGAACTGGCAAGGATATTTTGTTCACAGGCATAACAACTCAACTAAAATTTTAAAAAACACTTCTGTTATTTAAATCACTAATATGAAAAAGAATAAATGGCTGGTTGATCCGGCTCACAGTGAAGTTTATTTTAAAGTAAAGCATTTGATGATCACTACTGTGACAGGCTATTTCAGAAAATTCAATGTCGAAGCATATACTGAAGATGATGATTTAGCAACAATATCCGGTATTGGGTTTACCGCTAATATTGATTCAATTGACACAAACAATGTTCAAAGAGATGAGCATCTCAAATCATCTGATTTTTTTAATGCTCATGAAAATGAACATATAAAATTTGTAGGTTTACAGTATGAAACGTTTGGGAATGGAGGTACTCTATCTGGTAATCTCACTATCAGGGGTATTACAAAACTGATTATTGTAAATGTTGAATTTGGAGGAATTGTTGTTGATGGTTATGGTCAGACAAAAGCGGGCTTTACGGTAAATGGGAAATTAAGCCGGAAAGAATTTGGTTTAACCTGGGGTTCTGTTACCGAAGCTGGTAATGTAGTTGTTGGAGATGAAGTTAAATTTTTCGCTGAGATACAAATGATAAAACAAACTCAAAAGCAATCCGAAAAATTAGTAGCATTAGAGAATGAAGAATAAATTATTGATTTGAATCAATTTGATTGGTTTTGCACTGAAGTAAAGAAACTGACTGATTTTGACTCGGTTTCTCAAATTGATTGAATTGTTTGTCTATAATATTGATATTTCCTTACAATAGAGCGTTTTTTTATAGATAGTATTGTGCCCAGAATTTGTACTTCCTTGCGATTTACTGAATATTCTAAATAGTACAAATAAGGTGAGTTATTGGAAACCAGGTCAATTCAGATAACGACTAATCCAAAACTTTTTTAATAATTTCCACGTTATTATTGTGGTATCATATTAAATCACAACCGCTCTATAAATTTGCTTATGAAGATCAGTGTCATCATTCCCACATATTGTGAAGTTGAAACGATTGGGAAATTGATTGGTCATTTGAAATTATATGGTGGTGATAAGGTTGCTGAGATTATAGTAGTTGACGGGCAGAGCAATGATGGTACACTGGAAGAAGCAAAAAATAATAATGCTATAGCAGTAACTGCACCGGTAAAAGGAAGAGCTGCACAAATGAACTACGGCGTATCATTGTCATTCGGCGAAGTATTATACTTCGTTCATGCTGATTCATTTCCTCCTTCGACTTTCGCTGATGACATTATTAATGCCGTGAAAGAAGGATTTGATTTGGGCAGGTATCGTACAAAATTTGATTCCCATAAATGGTATTTAAAAATCAATGCATGGTTTACCCGGTTCGATTGGTTTATTTGTATGGGTGGTGATCAAACCCTTTTTATTACACGATCCCTGTTTGAAAGAGCAGGAGGTTTTAACCCTTCTATGAAAATCATGGAAGAATATGAATTTGTAAAAAGGGCCAGGTTAAATCATACTTATAAGATATTTTCTAATAATGCTTTGGTTTCTGCCCGCAAGTATGATACGAATAGCTGGTGGCAGGTTCAGATGGCAAACCGGAAAATTGTAAAGATGTATAAGCAAGGCGCCACCCAGGAGCAAATGTCGGTTGCATATAAAAAAATGCTGAACTACCGTTGAAACCATCCTGGAGATTTCTCAGTACTAGAGGGAGTGGGCACTACTTAAACAATATATCAGACTCCAATCTTTTACCGGTAAATTTACGTTTATACCAGGTCGGTAGATTTTGGTGAATTTATTTTACATCATGAAATTATATTTCTTTATTATACTCATGGTATTGAATGGTGGAGTTATAGCACAGCCTGGCCACTTAGTTAATCTTGAAACAGGAGATTTTGCTATTAAAAAGATATTAAACTATTCGGCTACATCCGCCTCTTTCGGGCAATTCAAAAACCGGTTGTTAGTTATTGATTTTTTTGGTACCTGGTGTGTCCCCTGTATAAAAGCATTACCTCACCTGGCTGAATTGCAGGAAAGATTTAAAGATGAAATTAATATTCTATTGGTATCTGAAGAAAGCAAGGATAAATTAGAAACTTTTATAAATAACAGAAAACCTTTTGTATTTCCGGTGGTAGTGGATGACGAAAAGAAATTCATAAGCCTGTTTCAACCCCCATCTTATCCTTACACAGTGATTATTGGGAAGAATAATAAAGTACTTGCCATTCCTATACAGCAAGAATTAACAGAGGAGAATATCATTATATGGCTGAAGGAACAAGAAATAATTTCTTCGGTGAACGACACAACTAATTTATCAAATGGAGACGCACTTAATGTCGCAGGGGAAAAAATGCTGAATATGGATTTATCTCAAAACAAGTTAGTCAGGCTGTCACAGGATTTTATATATGCTGCTAAAACAGGTGATGAAACAGCCGAATTCATAGATCAGTTGCGCCAGATAAGTTTTGATGAATTAAAAAGGGTACTGCAATCAGACGATGAAAAAAAAGCTTTTTGGATTAATCTTTATAATGCGTATACACAGGTTGCCCTGACGAAAAATGCCGAACAATATAAAAAAAGAGGAAAATTTTTTGGAAGCAGGCAAATTCAGATTGCGGGGAAAGAATTTAGTCTTGATGAAATCGAACATGGAATTTTGCGCCGCTCCAAAATTAAATGGAGCCTTGGTTACCTGAATAAATTATTTCCTGGAAAGAAAGAAAAGTCACTTCGGGTTACCACGCTTGATTACCGGATACATTTTGCACTTAACTGCGGGGCGAAGAGTTGCCCCCCGATTGCTTTTTATAAATCAGAAAATATCAATCAACAATTAGATATTGCAACAAAGGCATATTTAAATGGCGAAGCGGAATACGATGAAACAACCAATAATTTAAAGCTACCCGCAATCATGAGTTGGTTTCGCCGCGACTTTGGCGGTAAGAAAAAGATGATCACATTGCTTCAGCAGCTTTCTATCGTTCCGGCTAACAGGAATCCAAAAATTAAGTTTAAATCTTACGATTGGACACTTTATCTCCAAAACTATAAATTATAAAACATGGCTAATCATTATTACAATGCCGAAGACCTCGGAAAGTTTGGAAAGGTTGGTGAATTTCAAAAACCAATGGCTGATAAGTTTTTTGCCTGGTATGGTGAAGTATTTGCAGAAGGTAATTTAACTGCGAAAGAAAAATCATTGATTGCACTGGCAGTTGCCCATGCTGTACAATGTCCGTACTGCATTGATGCGTATAGCAGCGATGCATTTGAAAAAGGATACAGTGAAGCACAGATAATGGAAGCAGTTCATGTTGCAGCAGCCATCAAAGGGGGTGCGGCACTCGTGCACGGCGTGCAAATGATGAATAAGGTTAAGGAAATTGCTATGTAATTATTATCGATTTGAACCAACCAACATGAAATCTTTAAAGGCGCAACATCATATTCTTGCCAACAGCAGCCAACAAATAGAAATACTGGAGCATGGTATCAATCATGATGATGCTTTTAAACTTGTTCCGTTTCAACAGCAACTGGAGTCATCGGGTTTGTTTCCACTAACACCAAGAGCACTTGAAATCTTCCAGGTTAATATAGGCAAAATGTGCAACCAGGTTTGCAAGCATTGTCATGTGGATGCGGGACCAGACCGGAAAGAAATAATGACCAAAGCAACGATGCAACAATGCCTTAATGTCCTGGCCGCAAATCCTTCTATTAAAACTGTTGATCTTACCGGAGGTGCACCGGAATTGAATCCGGATTTCAGATGGTTTGTTTCCGAAATAAAAAAACTTGATAAACACATTATTGTCCGCTGTAACCTGACGATCATTTTAGCGAATAAAAAATATAATGATCTTCCGGAATTTTTTAAGCAACATCGTATTGAAGTTGTATCATCACTTCCTTTTTATTCAAAAGACAGAACAGATCGGCAACGGGGCGATGGGGTGTTTGAAGATTCCATCAGGGCTTTGCAAATGTTAAATGCGGTTGGTTACGGGTTGGAAGGAAGCGAATTGAAGTTAAATCTCGTCTATAATCCGGCAGGTGCATTTTTACCAGCATCGCAAACTGCTTTGGAGAATGAATTTAAACTGGCTTTGAAAAAAGATTTTGATATTTCATTTCATTCTTTATTTGCAATTACCAATCTTCCCATAAGCCGCTTTTTGGATTACCTGCTGCAAAGCGGAAACTATGAAAAGTACATGGAGAAATTGATAGCAGCTTATAATCCTGTTGCCGCAGCCAATGTTATGTGTCGCAATACCCTTTCGATTAGTTGGGATGGATTTATTTATGATTGTGATTTTAACCAAATGCTTGATATGAAAGTTGATTGTACATCCAGGCATATTTCACAATTCAACGCTGAAATTTTGGATAAAAGAAATATTCTGGTTAACCAGCATTGCTATGGCTGTACAGCAGGTGCGGGCAGCAGTTGTGGCGGAGCAGTTACATAATTAATATATGCTGCTAAATTAAGTTTATGAAAAGTGCTATCATTCTTTTTGTTCGAAATCCTGAACTTGGAAAAGTAAAAACAAGGCTTGCCAGGGATATTGGTGATGAACTGGCACTTAAAGTTTATAAACAACTATTAGTACATACGCATGCAATTACCTGCGACCTGGCCTGTGATAAATATGTTTTTTACACAGATTCAATAAGTCAGGCTGATATTTGGAATGATAAAAATTATTTTAAGCGTCTACAAACTGGTAATGACTTAGGAGAAAAAATGCAGCAGGCATTTCAGGCATTATTTAATACAGGATATGATAAAGTAGTTATTATTGGCAGCGATTGCCCGGGACTTACATCTCATTTGATCGAAAGCGCATTTGATTTACTGGACGCTGCTAAGGTGGTGCTTGGGCCGGCAGCAGATGGCGGATACTATTTGCTTGGGATGACTTTTATGATTGAAGACCTTTTTAAAAACAAGCAATGGAGTACAAGTTCTGTATTTAAAGATAGTATTGATAATCTCATACATAAACACATAAAATATTCTATTCTTACTGTCTTACACGATATTGATACAAAAGAAGACCTGGTTCAATTAAATTATGAAGTTTCTGAATAACGCTTTGAATATGATGTTGAAAAAGCTGCGAAAGCTGTCGAATATAGCCCTCTACCAAATGAATATGCTTATATGCTGAGAAAAAATTGATAAATGATTAATATTATCCTGGTTGTTTGTAGTACTACGAATGCGGATATGTTGTTTTATTTGTTCCTTAGTTTTGTCTTTTTGTGTTGCCCATTTGTATCCTAAAACGCTGAGATTCCTACTGGTTGGTTGTTGAGGAGTTTTGTATCAGAAAGTAATATACTTTCCTTTGTTTCGTAAATGACTGTATTAGTTGAGTTTTAGTCAAATATGTGTTGACCAGTTCTGCTGCCTACAATACCAGGCAACAAAAAAAGCGAAATGTTGCTACATACAGCTACAAGCTACAACACTCAGCTACAACTGGCAACAATGAGCTGTAAAATTCGCATAGAGAAGACATTTGAGGTTTGCGCTAATAAGTAAATCAATAGAGTTTGCAGGTCGCCATCAAATATCCAGAAATGGTGGCAGAGATTTATAAGGACTTTGAGTATGACAGGTTACCGGATTTTGGGAAGGAGAATTTATTGTTTCTGTAACTTTATAATCAAATTTATAAATGATGGCAACAACAAAGGATCATTGGGAAGAAGTATTTTCAACCAAAGCTGAGGATGAAGTAAGCTGGTTTCAAGAATACCCTAAAACATCAGTAGAATTTTTTGAACTATTCAATTTGCCTTTGGATGCCAATATTATTGATATTGGAGGAGGCGATAGTCATTTAGTTGATGTATTTATAGCAAAGGGCTACAAGAATATTTATGTACTGGATATTTCAGCAAATGCTTTAGAAAGGGCAAAACAAAGATTGGGTGATAAGGTAAATTCAGTTCATTGGATAGTTTCAGATGTGGTTGATTTCGTTCCCCCGGTTAAATTTGATTTTTGGCATGACAGGGCAGCTTTTCATTTCCTAACCACCGAAGAAAAGATTGATAAGTACATAAGAATTGCAGAAAATAATATCAAACAAGATGGTTATTTGATATTGGGGACGTTCTCAGAAAATGGTCCTAAAAAATGCAGTGGTCTTGAAATTAAGCAATATTCTGAAACATCTATGTCTAATCGATTTGAACACAGATTTGAAAGAATAAAATGTGTTACAGAAGAACACCAAACACCATTCAACACTATTCAAAATTTTTTATTCTGTAGTTTCAGAAGGCGAAAACAATAAAAATCGCAGTTTGAAAGTTGCAATCAAATACCCCGAAATGGTGGCAGAATTTTATCCTCATTTTGAGCATGACCGGCTGCCGGTCTTTGGGAAAGAGAACTTGTGGGTCCTTTAAGAAAAAAATTATCTGTCAACTTACTTTAAATAAGAACTGACCTGAGGCATTTCTCCAACACGTTTGCCCCAATTTCTAAAAAAATGTAAATGTGACCAAAATCATGTTTCTATGTAACATAGATTACATTTCACGAAAAATAATGTTGCCTATATTTGTGAGTGAATATTCACACACATTAAAATAAAAGTCATGAACGGGAAAAACAATATAGCGATCGGGTTCCTTACAATGGGATTTTTTATGGCTTACGGATTCCTCTTAATTTATTTAAGAGACTTTGCACCAGGCAAAGAAGAATGGGTAAACTCCTATAGTATTGGAAAACATTTTGAAACAAGGCTAGCCCATGTACACGGAAACCTTTTTGCTTTTCTGAATATTCTTATCGGGTATTTATTACTGCATTTTAAAGATAAACTCCGTAACGTAAAAATTATATCATGGCTTGCTTTAACAGGATTGCTAATGCCAATTGGCATTTTGTCCGAAGTATACCTTGGTTTACCTCCTGCATTAGTATTGATTGGTGCAATTGCTATGACTACTTCTGTAATATGGCTGGGAATTTCCTTTTACAAAATAAAACAAATGAATGCTTAAATATAATTTGAAATGACAGAAGCGATATCTAATAGACAACTTGAAATCATTGCAGCAGCAGGTAAAATTTTAACTGCTTCGGGAGTTAGTGGCTTTACAATAAAAAATCTTGCTAAAGAAATGAAATTTTCAGAAAGTGCTATCTACAGGCACTTTGCCAGTAAAGAAGAAATTATAATTGCTATGCTTGAATATCTTGCTCAAAATATTGATGAGCGTTATACTAAAGCAATTACTAATGAACAGGCACCGGAAGAAAAATTTACTTTGTTGCTGCGGAATCAGTTTAATTTCTTTAAAACCCATCCTCACTTCGTTGTTGCTGTTTTCTCAGATGGATTATTAGAGGAAAGTCAGCGTATTAATGAAACAATTCATAAAATAATGGGCGTAAAAATGAAACACTTGTTGCCCGTTTTAAAAGAAGGCCAGCAAAATAAAATATTCACAAATGCAATTTCTGCTGAAGATTTAATGCACATAGTAATGGGAACATTCAGGCTGCAGATGTTTAAATGGCGTATAGCCAATTTCGGATTTGATATTAAACGAAGCGGAGATAATATGATACAATCAATATTAACACTAATAAAAAATAAATAAAATGGAAAATACAGAATTACAAACAGCTATGCCACGTATTGGAGATAAAGCTCCGGAATTTAAAGCTGTCACAACGCAGGGTGAAATCAATTTTCCTGCTGATTACAATGGTAAATGGGTTATTCTGTTTAGCCATCCAGCCGACTTTACACCGGTTTGCACATCCGAGTTTATAACTTTTGCTAAAAGAGAACCGGAATTTAACGCATTGAATTGTCAGTTGGTAGGCTTATCAATTGACGGTTTATACAGCCACATCGCCTGGTTACGAACAATCAAAGACAAGATTGAATTTAAAGGAATGAAAAACATTGAAGTCAAATTTCCTTTGATTGAAGACATTACCATGGAAGTTGCAAAAAAATATGGAATGATTCAACCCGGCGAAAGTTCAACCAAAGCAGTAAGAGCAGTTTTTTTTATTGATCCCAAAGGAATGATTCGTGCCATAATTTACTACCCACTTTCAATGGGCAGAAATTTTGATGAATTAAAGCGAGCATTGATTGCTATGCAAACTGCCGACACTTACAGTATAGCTACCCCGGCAGACTGGCAGCCGGGAGATGATGTGATTGTGCCAACAGCAGGCTCTTGCGGCGTTGCAAAAGAAAGGATGGAAAGCGAAGGGGAGATGACTTGTTATGATTGGTTTTTCTGTACCAAGCCACTTCCAATTGAAAAAGTTAAAACGCAATAATATGAAAAAAGCAATTCCCTATTTATTAGCTATTATACTAGCCGGGTTTGGCTTGCTTACACTGTTTCTAAGTACATCTGTAATCTTTGATTTATTTGGCATCAGGGCCAAAGAAGGAAATTATGTTTTGTTTATTGTCTGGTCGAATTTTATCAGTGGCCTGCTTTATCTTTTTGCTGCGTATGGATTTATTGCATTTAAAAAATGGACCACTTTATTATTGGTTATTTCAACTGCCATTCTCATTTCAGCTTTTATTGGATTAAAAGTTTACATTAATTCAGGAGGTATTCACGAAACTAAAACCGTTGGCGCTATGCTCTTCAGGATTGCAGTAACGCTGCTTTTTTCAGTGATTGCTTATTTCACCATTACAAAAAAACATCTTTTAAAGTTAAAATAAAGAAGAATGAATATCCGGCAATTACATAACCAGGACAAACCCGTTTCTACAATTTCAATCTTTAAAGGTGCTGAAGGCAATGCAACTGCTATTCAAATACTAAAAGGACAGCAATTGAAAGAACATCTTACAAAAGTTCCGGCATTGCTGATCTGCATTGAAGGTGAAGTGGTTTTTGAGAATGAAAAAGGAATAAAGGAAACCTTACTGCCCGGAGATTATGTACATATTGAACCTCTGGTAAAACATTGGCTGGATGCAAAAACTGAAGGTCATCTTATACTTCTAAAATAAAAGATCATGTCAAAAATAGTAATCCTTGGCGCTGGTATAGCCGGGCATACAGCAGCTACACATTTAAGGCGGAAGCTTTCTAATGAGCACGAAGTTTTAGTAGTTTCACCCAATAGAAATTACCAATGGGTTCCATCAAATATTTGGGTTGGGATTGGAAGAATGAATGTAAAGGATGTTTCATTTGCACTTGAACCTATTTATAAAAAGAACAAGATTGGCTATAAGCAGGCTAAAGTAATTTCCTTTCATCCGGACGGTGATACCAATGAACCGAAGGGCTTTGTAAAAATTGAATATCTTTTTGGCAATCATGCAAGCGTTCAAGAAAACATAAATTATGATTTTCTGATTAATGCTACTGGCCCAAAATTAGCATTTGAATTAACGGAGGGATTAAACCCGGGTACAAACAAAGCATATTCGGTTTGCACTTATGAACATGCAACACATGCTTCAAAAGCTTTACACGAACTGATTAATTCTTTAAAAAATTCTGATAAAAAAGCAAAAATATTAATTGGTACAGGACATCCAAAAGCTACTTGTCAGGGTGCTGCTTTCGAATATGTTTTAAATGTGGAAAAGGAGTTAGTGAGGTTTGGTGTAAGAGACAAAGTAGAAATTACCTGGATCTCCAATGAATATGCTTTAGGTGATTTTGGTATGGATGGAATGCTGCTGACTTATGGTAACAGCACAATGAAATCCAGTGAACTGGTAGAAATGGTTTTTTCAGACCGGGGGATCAAATGGATTTTAGGAGCAGGAGTTTCTAAAGTGGAAGACGGGAAGGTTTTTTATGAAAACCTGGATGGCGAATATAAAACCGAAGAATATGATTTCGCCATGTTAATTCCTTCATTCTCGGGGCATGGTTTTAAAGCGTTTGATAAAGAGAATATTGATATTACAGGTAAACTGTTTAAAGGCTTTATGATTGTAGATGCAGATTATACTGCAAAGCCATATGAAGAATGGTCGGTTCAGGATTGGCCTGAAACTTATCAGAACCCAAGCTATCCAAATATTTTTGCGCCGGGAATAGCCTTTGCACCGCCACATTCTATTTCCCAACCCCGAAAAAGTAAAAATGGAACAGATATATTTCCCTCTCCTCCCAGAACGGGTATGCCATCTGGCATTACTGCAAAATTAGTAGCTGATAATATTATTGATTCTATAAAGGCGGGTAAAATATCATTAAACCATAAAGGCTCAATGGGTAATATGGGAGCAGCTTGCATTGCGTCAGCAGGTTATGGAATGACTCAGGGAAGTGGAATTAGTATTACCACATATCCGATAGTTCCTGATTATAAAAAGTATGTGAGCTCACAAGGCAGGGATTTAAAGAAAACCTTTGGAGATATTGGACTTGCAGGACATTGGTTAAAATTGACTTTGCACTATGCCTTTATTTATAAAGCAAAAATGAAACCCTTTTGGTGGCTGATTCCTGAGTAAATAGAACAACAGGCAAAAGCTTATTCCTAATAAAAATAAAGCTATGACACAGACAATATCAAAATCGCAGCATTTAAAAATGCAAAATCCCTTCATCCAGTTTTTTAAGTATTTGTATTTGAGCATTAAAATACTAAAAATTGTTGCAGGTGGACATAGTGGTACAAGAAATCAATAAAGGACTCAACGGATAAAAAATTTGATCAATGAAGTTAGCGAGTATTCACAAACGGTTTATATTGCTGCTACTGATTGCAACAGCGGTCTATACTGCAAATGCACAACTGTGGTCATTACAACAATGTATTGACACCGCACAGGTTTATAATAAGTCTCTGCAAATAGGCAGGAACAGTAAAGCAATAAATGAACAAAAACGAAAGGAGGCAATAGCTAATCTGATTCCGAAAATAACAGCCAATGCAGATTATAAATATTTTACCGATTTGCCAACGCAGTTAATGCCTGCCTCCATTTTCGGCGGCCCTGCCGGAACTTTTAAGGAAACACAATTTGGTGTGCCGCATAATATCAATGCTAATTTGCAATTAACAATGCCACTCTATAATCCGCAGGTGTTCGGTGCTATGCAAAGCTCCAAAATTGCAGTAGAACTAAGTGGTTTACAATTGCAAAAAACTGAAGAGCAAATTTATTTTGATATTTCTAATCTCTATTACAACGGGCAACTTTTACTCAGACAATTATCCTTTATTGACAGCAACATAGTAAACACATCTAAACTCTTTAAAAACATGCAGTTACTTAAAGAACAACTGATGGCAAAGGGAACGGATGTGAGCAAAGTGCAATTACAAAGGGAACAACTAGAAGCGCAAAAAGAATTAGTGAACAGCAGGTATGAGCAGGTAACGAATGCCTTAAAATTTGCAATGGGCATCCCACTAGAACAAAATATAAATATCGAAAAGGATATTCAATATAAATTAAGTGATGAATATACAAGTGCTACAGCAATTGATATTCGATTAGCAAATATGCAATCTAAATTTTTACTGAGTGAGTTAAGCACATTGAAAAGATCTAAACTTCCTTCTCTTTCTCTTTTTAGCACTTATGGCAAAACAGGATTTGGCTATGATAAGCAGCCCAATGATTTTTTTAAATTTTATCCCATTGGTTTTGCAGGTATTCAATTAAGCTATCCATTATTTAATGGAACGGTTACACAAAGAAAGATTAATCAAAAAAGATTAGAGATAAAAAATAGTGAATTACAGGTACAGTTAGTTACCGAACAAAATACGATGCAAATAGAAAATGCAAAAAGACAACGGTCTGTTGCGCAAAAATCTATTACTACATCCACATCCCAGATTGAACTGGCTAAAACAGTGTATGCGCAAACCTTTCTGCAGCAGAAGCAAGGCACTGCTTCTTTAACAGATGTTTTACTGGCAGATAGTGCCTTGCGGGAAGCCCAGCAAAATTACTTATCGGCTGTAGTAGAATACCTAAAAGCTGATCTGGAATTAAAAAGACTATCTGGATTATTAGGAGCTAAAAATTAGAAATCAACGAGATTATGAATAAGAAATCAATCAATTTAAAAAAGGTTTTATACATCCTGATTCCTTTGTTGTTGGTGGGGGTTATTGTTATCCGTCTTAAAAGAAATAAAGACACTACACAAAAGAATGTTTACCAGTATAATAAAGACCAGGCCATCAATGTGCAATCGGATACTGAAAGGCTGGAAAGCATTACTGCCGGATATTTTTATACTGGCACATTTGAGCCCAGTAAAGAAACCAGGTTGAGTGCTGAAGTGCAAGGGAAAATAAATGCGATGTATGCAGATGCAGGAAGTATAGTGAAAAAAGGGCAGGCTCTCATTAAACTCGATGATGCTTTACTGAATCAACAATTGAACACGGTAAATGTACAGATACAAAATATCGCCTCAGAAGTTGACATTCAATTACAAGCAAATCAAATACAGATAAATGGGTTGGAGGATGATGTAAGACGATACAAAATTCTTGTTGCGGCAGATGCCATACAGGGAATTCAATTAGAAAAAGCTGAATTGCAATTACAGACTGCAAAAAATCAACGCAGCACAATTATGCAAAAATCGGCGCTTAAAAATACACAAGCCTTACGGGCAAGTATTATTGCCCAATTAAATAAAACCATTGTTTACGCCCCTTTCGATGGGGTGGTAACTGCCAAACTAAGTGAAGTTGGCAGTTTTGCATCGCCAGGCATTCCTTTATTGCAGGTTACAGATATAAGCCAATTGCGATTTACGGTTACTGTTCCTGAAAGCGATTTAAAATTGTTTGATTACAAAAACAGTTACGAAATTATTGCAGATGCAGCGCCCGAAATTAAGTTGCAGGGTAAAACTTCTTTGATAGGCAGCAAAGCAAATGTTGGCAATTCGTTTCCAGTTCAGTTTACAGTGAGCAATGTTTCAAACCTAACGATTAAATCCGGCATGTTTGGAAAATTGAATTTAAGAAATGATACACCTGAGCAAGGTATCGTAATTCCTGCCGCTGTTATTGTTGGTTCAGAAAGTCAGCCGCAGGTTTATCTCGTAAAAAATGGCAAGGCTATTTTGCAAAACATTACTATATCCAAAAAATTTGAAAACAAAGTGGCTGTTTCAGCGGGATTAAAAGAAGGAGATGTAATTGTAACAAAAGGATTTATTAATCTTTTTGATGGGGCCAATGTAACAATTAAGAATTAGGAATTTAAAATTACGAATTATGAAACATGCCATTATTTATATCAGCATTCTGATAATTACATTATTTACTTCCTGCAATAGCAGCGATAAAAGTAAGGAAAACCTAAAATCAGATTATACAAAAATGGGAAATAGTATAGTAAAGAAAACCTTTGATACCTTACGTAATTCGCTGCAATCCGCAATCAGCCAATCTGGTATTGAAGGTGCTGTGCCTTATTGTAAAACTGCGGCGTATTCACTTACAAATATTTATGCTTCCGATTCGGTAACAATAAGAAGAACATCCTTGAAGTACAGAAACCCAGCAAATAAGCCGGATACATCAGAAGAGCGGATATTAAAAATATTTGCTTCGCTAAAAGAACAAGGAATAATAAATGATTCAATAAAGCCCATAACTGAGGGGAGTAAAAATGGCGAAGTTCATTTTTACAAACCAATCATGTTACAGCAAATGTGTGCTTCCTGTCATGGTAGTAAAAGCACCGATATACAACCACCCGTGTGGAAAGCCATCAATGCGCTTTATCCTTTGGATATGGCATACGATTTTAAAACCGGCGATTTAAGAGGAATGT
>ERZ795056.2040-NODE-2040-length-22927-cov-8.714454_pt1 | contig 22927 bp, 13 predicted proteins | sample MGYA00375140_ERZ795056 | MGnify/ENA primary metagenome ERZ795056 (study PRJEB30185, sample SAMN05720227) | activated sludge metagenome | isolation source: Anaerobic digester | place: USA | collected 2015-03-09 ... | reverse complement strand
TGGGATGTGGTCGTGATCCAGGCCCAAAGTCAGGAACCGGCTTTCCCTGATTTCGAATCAGACCGTCTGCCTTATGCCGTTAAACTGGACAGCCTCATCAATAAAGTTGATTCCTGCACCGAAACCATGTTTTATATGACCTGGGGACGAAAAAACGGAGATGCTTCCAACTGTGCGTTTCTCCCGGAAATCTGCACCTACACCGGCATGCAGAATTTACTTTCAGCCTCGTACCTCAAAATGGCAAAATCAACCAGAGGATCAGTAGCCCCCGTCGGTGAAGTATGGAGGAAATTCAGGGCCGAACATCCTACCATCGAATTATATAATCCGGATGAGAGTCACCCGATTGTGAGCGGAACATATCTTGCAGCCGTTGTTTTCTACCAAACCATTTTTCAAAAATCAATCACAGGAACGCTCATTTACAGGCCTTCTACCCTACCCGATACCACCGCATCTTTTATCCGTTCCACCGCCCAAAGCCTGATCCAGGATTCAGCCCGCAAATGGTATCAGTATGGTCGTTTGGCGAAAGCGGACTTCCGGTTTCAACTACAGAACAACATAGTTAGTTTTGAGAATACCTCCTATGCAGCTTTGGGTTACAGCTGGGATTTTGGGGATGGCACGGCCGGTTCCGACGCATTTGGGCCTCAGCATACCTATCAGAATCCGGGCACATATTCCGTTCAACTTCTTGTCACCAATGGTTGCAAAGAAGACAGTATCTGGAAAACAGTGATTATCTCTCCTACTTCCACATCAAAAACGGACGAAGCAGAATCAATTATTGTTCACCCAAATCCATTTACGGACCGGATATTCATCTCTGGTTTTGAAGGAATTGAAACCGTTTCGTTAACGGACCTTTCCGGAAAAATGCAGAATATTGAATTTACGAACGGCAACCTTCGCACCGAAGCAACCCAAAAGGGAATGTACATGGTTACCGTCCGTTGGAAAGACGGGCGGATCTCAAACCGAAAGGTTCTGAAAATGTAAAAGTGAAGCGCTTTTAAAACGCCGCGTTTTGAGGTGTCCGTGGAAATGGAATCACATCACGGATGTTGGCCATACCGGTCACAAACAGAATCAGACGCTCAAAACCCAGACCAAATCCGGCATGTGGGCAAGTTCCGAATTTGCGGGTATCGAGGTACCAGTACAGTTCTTCTTCCGGAATGTGCATTTCGTGCATTCGGTTGAGAAGCTTGTCGTAATTCTCCTCTCTTTGAGATCCGCCAATGATTTCCCCGATTCCCGGAAACAACACATCCATTGCCCGAACGGTCTTTCCGTCTTCGTTCTGCTTCATGTAGAAAGCCTTGATCTCTTTCGGATAATTGGTCAGAATCACCGGTTTCTGGAAGTGCTTTTCCACCAGCCAGCGTTCGTGTTCTGAACTTAAATCGGTTCCCCAATCCACCGGAAATTCGAATTTCACCCCGGATCCTTTCAGGATTTCAACCGCTTCGCCATAGTTTAATCGCTCAAATTTATTCGCCACCACAAAACGGAGACGATCAAGCAGTTCTTTGTCGTATTGCTGGTTGAGAAACTCCAGATCGTCTTTGCAGTTATCAAGAGCATACTGAACCAGGTACTGAAGCATTTCTTCCGCCAGATCCATATTTTCCTTGATCTCATTGAACGCCACTTCGGGCTCAATCATCCAGAACTCGGCCAGGTGACGCGAGGTATTGGAATTCTCAGCCCGGAAAGTCGGCCCAAATGTATAGACCTGACCAAGTGCCATGGCGGCGAGTTCGGCTTCGAGTTGCCCGGAAACGGTGAGGTTGGTTGGTCCTCCGAAAAAGTCTTCCTTAAAATCGACGGTACCGGTTTCATTTTTGGGCGGATTCACCGGATCCAGGGTGGTCACCCGGAACATAGCTCCGGCACCTTCTGCATCAGAACCGGTGATGATCGGCGAATGAATGTAGAAAAAGCCTTTGTCGTTGAAGAACTTATGTATGGCGAAAGCCATCGCATGACGAATTCGAAAAACGGCTCCAAAGGTGTTGGTCCGGAAACGAAGGTGGGCAATCTCACGCAGGAATTCGAGGGAGTGTCCTTTTTTCTGCAGCGGATAGGTTTCGGCATCGGCTTCACCCAGGACTTCGATGGAGGTCATCTGCAATTCAACGGATTGTCCGGAACCCTGCGACTCAACCACCAAACCCGTTGCCGAAATACAGGCACCTGTTGTTACTTTACGCAAAGTGTCTTCGTCAAATTTTGCGAGGTCAGCCACCAGTTGCACTGAGTGAAATGAGCTTCCGTCATTGAGAGCGATGAAGGCTACATTTTTGTTGCCTCGTTTGGTTCGCACCCATCCCTTCACACAGATTTCTTTGCCTTTGTCCTGGCCGGTCAGCACGTCTACAACCTTGGTTCTTTGCATAGTCTACGTATTTACTTCGTTGATTTTCGGGCCGCAAATGTAGGTAAAAACACTTTACAGAGGGAAGCCGGAAAGAAGAAAGATGATTGTTTTGGGACGATGAAATACAATCCAGAGGATCAACTGAATGGCTTGGCCGAAAAGCAGATCACGAAAACCACCAAAGCCAAAAAGGATATGATGAGTCGTTTTGTATCCAATGGCTGATTGTTTTCCACTTCAGGGTGATAAATACCCAGAAACCGACCAAGGATAAGTCCAAACACAATCCAGCCGGAATTACCATCCACCATCGGGAACCAGATCCTCATCACATATTGGAATCCGAATATGGCTACTGCAAGGGTTATGTTATTGAGATAGTAGTTGAAAACCCTGGACACTGAGATAAAAACAACACCAAAAATCATCAGGTTGTTCCAGAGCTTTTCAGGTAGATACGGATCATATTGAAAATCGATGGGATAAGGTGTTCCAAGGCCTGCGTAGAGAATAAACAGCACAAATAAGGACGGCGAAACAATGGAATGAACACGGGACCCAAAGGTGGAAAACAGGATATGACCTCCATCGAGTTGACCTATTGGCATGAGGTTGAGGGCAGTAAAAAACAAAGAAAGATACCCGGCAAAAATGAAGGGATAGTGCATCAGTTCATAGGAATGTGGTATTAAGGACTGGTCTGTTACCACATAAGTCTCAAAAAACTGAAACAGCAGATTGGACCCGATCTTCAGATTGGCGCCAGGATTCTGGTACACATGCTGTGCATAATCGGCACCATATTTCGCATAGTCCGGATGGATATGAAACAAATAATCGAGTGGTGGCAAATGAGTAAACCCATAAAAGAGTAATCCAAGTGCTGCAACAAATCCGGCAAGAGGCCCCGCCACACCCACATCAAAATATTCAAGTCTGGATTTCAATTGGGATTTCAAACGAATAAATGCTCCCATTGTACCCAGACTTTGAACAGCCACAAATCCCAGCCAGGCCGGAATGTAAACAGGCAGGGTAACATCGGCTTTGTGCTTGCGTGCAAAAAAGTAGTGACCAAATTCATGAACGGTCAGCACGCCCAGGAACGGCAGAGAAAACTGAAGTCCTTTCCAGAAATCATCCATTCCCAGGGGTTTTATTTTCTGGCCAAAATTGAACCAGAAATTCCCTGTCATCCACTCAGCACCGGCAAGAGTGGTGGTGATCAGGGTAACAAAAAAAAACAGAAAGAACCGGGTAAGCGGAGAAATTTTCAAATGTAGGTTGAGAAACAGGGTGGATCAGGCACAAAAAAAAATCCTTCGCTGTCCGCAAAGGATAGAGCCAACTTGAAGGGAAATTACTCCCAGCTCATTTCTTTCTCTTCATCGTCGTATGGTGAAACCGGTCTTGAAAAATCGTAGTCCGGCATTAGTTCTTTCACTTTGTCAAATGACTCATGCAGCGCTTCGATGAATTTTTCGAAATCTTCTTTATACAGGAAGATCTTATGTTTCTCAAAGACAAAGGTCCCGTCCTGAGCAAACTTTTTTTTGCTCTCTGTTATCGTTAAATAAAAATCCTCGGAGCGGGTGGATTTCAGATCAAAAAAATACGTTCTTTTCCCTGCTTTAACCCTTTTCGCAAAGATTTCGTTCCGGTCGTTCCTTTCTTCCACGTGCTAGAAATTTGTGTCAATTATACGGGATTTTTGAATTACAATGGGATGAATAAAGCACCAGATATAAAAGAAATCTGTAATATTGCGAGTTCCTTTCAATATAAGCCATTGAAAATGAACAAATTCCGGATTCTACCGGTGCTTTTTTTCTTTGTATTCTTTTCAGCGGGGGCCCAAAAAGGTTCTACCATCCGACTGAAAGGAAGGGCCTCATATTATGGAGAAGACTTCCATGGTAAGCGGACTGCAAGTGGAGAAAAGTTTGATATCTTCAAGTTTACTGCTGCTCACCGAACCCTTCCATTTGGTACAAAAGTGAAGGTTACCAACCTCATGAACGGTAAGGCTGTGATATTGAAAATCAACGACAGAGGACCACATGTAAAAACCCGCATCATTGATTTATCGAAATGCGCCGCTCAGGTAATTGACCTCATGCGTTATGGGGCCGCCAAAGTTTCAATTGAAGTGGTCAACGATCCCAATCTGGCTTTCGGGCCCTATCTCCCAAGTTATCTGGCCTCCGAGGTTCTCAACACAGCACTATACTTTCCAGGCAATACCTACAATTTCTGGGGCCATACCAAAAAAATGGAAGGATATGGTTTTCAGGTTGCGGCAAACACCGATTTGATTTCGGCCAGGGAAACCTGCCAGCAACTTATTCTGAAAGGAATTAAAGATGTGTACATCCAGGTAGCGACTCTGAAAGATGGCAAACTGTACAGGGTAATGCTGCATCAATACCCAAGCCGCAAAATGGCAGAAGAAGAAATTGCCTGCCTCCGGGATCTGGGACTAACCGGTTTTATCCGAAGTTATTAAATCAGACTGGCCTTATTTGACCGGAATATTAAAGTTATTCTTCAGCCAGTGAACCAGGTTGATTTTATCAATTGATCCGTAAAACTGACGAAAATAGGCCTCAACTTCCCCGTGAATAACCCTTGGAGAAAAATTGTTTTTCTGCATTTTCTCTACCAGCATCCTCACTTCAGTTTTCATTTTTTCCTGATCCGGAAAAATCACATTGAACAATCCAATTTTGATCAGCTCACCACGGTTGTAGTATACCATCGAATATTCACGAACATCCTTCATGTCAATCGGCTTTTTATCCACCTTAAAAATGGAAGACTGGCGAAGAATTAACGTATCCTTCTTGTATTCAAGTTTCTTGTCCACTTCCTCTTCTCCGTTCGGGCCTTTCCAGTAAAAATGAAAATAGAAAAACTGTGCCCCGTTCTGTGAAAATGTTTTGTTGTTGATTCGAACTTTGGCAATGGAATCGAGAAAGATGTATGGAGCTTCTGTGAAATACTCTTTCAAATCATCCAGAGTGCTCAATGTGAGATTTTTCCATTCAATACGCGTTTTACCGATCATCTTGGCTTCGGAATATTTTAACCGGGCGCCTTTTTTTTCTTCAATGTTTTTCAACACAAAGCGTTTGCCATCAGACCTCACCAACCCAACCATGTCATCAGCACCTTTGAAAGTCAGCTCATCATCAGTCGAAATAATATCACCTGTCTGAAACTCACGGCCCATGTTTTTACTCACCACAGAGCCCTTCATAGTAAGGACATGGTAGGATTGGCTTTGGGCAAATACCTGAGATAAAAACAGGCTGAAAGTGAGGATTAGTATAAATCTGCGCATCGTTTTGCTGTAAAAATTAAAATTAGGACGGCTTAAAATCCACCTGAATTTGAATTTGTGAATCAACTACTTAACCACCCACTATTCAAAATCCTTTTCAGGCATAAAGCTTACATTACCGAAGGTTTCGGCCAAAATAAAGATTATTCCGGAAACTGCGGATATTCATAGGGTTCTACCATATGAATTCAAAGATGTTTGCCTACTTCAGGATGGATTTCAATCCTGAAATGGTCTCTTTCACCGGTGCATTTTCATACATAATCTGGTACATAGCCCGTGCAATCGGCAGTGTAAGGCTATGATTCTCTGTCATTTTATGCAGTGCTTTAATGGCATAATATCCTTCGGCCACCATGCCCAGTTCCACCTGAGCTGCTTTGATGCCATATCCTCTGCCCACCATGTTTCCAAATGTACGGTTCCGGCTAAAGGTTGAGTAAGCAGTCACAAGAAGATCACCCAGGTATGCAGAAGCGAGGGTATCCCGATTGCCTTTGCATTGATACTGAAGAAAAACATTCATTTCCTGCATGGCATTCGACACAAGGACCGCCTGAAAATTATCCCCATACCCCAAACCATGGCAAACACCACAGGCAATGGCGTACACATTTTTCAAAACAGCGGCCCATTCAATTCCATTTAGGTCGTTCGATGTGGTGGCCAGAATATACCGGCTTTGGATGATGCTCCGGATTTCCTCTGCAAAACCAATATCGGCTGCACCAATGGTAAGGTAACTCTGCTTTTCCAACGCAACTTCTTCAGCGTGGCAGGGACCGCCAATCACTGCCATATTTTCCCAGGGAGTACCAAAATGCTGATTGAGAAAATCGGTGACCAACTGCAATTGTGCCGGCAAAATACCTTTGATCGAAGAAATCACTTTTTTCCCTTTCAAAGCCTCAACCGGAATGGATTCCAGAACGGCGCCCACAAAAGCGGAGGGAATCGCGACCAGCACCCAGTCGCAATTTTCAAGTGCATCAACTGCATTATGAAACACTGAAACCGGCCGGTTACCGAAATCAACATCTGTCAGATAACGGGGATTCTGCCGAAACTCGGCAAAATGATCGGCATCTTCTTTTCGGTGAAACCACCACTGCACTTCCAGTCCGGCTTCTGAAAATATTTTACAAAGAGCGGTGGCCCAGGAGCCTGCTCCCAACACACATAAACGGGGTTTCATTTGGTGGCCCATGTTCGGCATTAAAAAACAAAGAGGCCCAAAACTGAGCCTCTTTTCATTCGTATCAAAAAAAAGATCGGAATTACTTCATCAAAATAAGAATCCAAAAAAATCAGCAATCAGTGAAGACTACTTCAAATCAGAGAATTCGGCTCCTCATTTTTACTATTCTGGATGGGGTATAGACGTGTTGATGCGTCTTCCGGCTTAATCAAAAGTGTGGTATGCAAAATTAAGGTTGACGAGTTCTTCAAACTCTTTTCCACTTTCCAGCATATCTTCATCTTCCTGGTAATGAAACCAATGTACTGTGACGTTGCCGGTATTCTCAAACTTGGTGAGCATATTGAGCAAGACTTTACTGGTCGCAGTATTGAAATACTCGAGCTTGATGGCAATGTTGGTTTTGTCTTTCGGATGAGCGAGATATTGTTCAATCCAGCTCATAATAGGCCGGTAAAAAGATGTAGTGTCTTCAGGCAGAGACCGTCCCGAAAATTCGAGTTTGCCTTCTTCTGAATCCAGAACAACTGCCGGTGTTTCAAATGTTCCTGAAAGGGTAATTTTTTCCATAGTTATAGTGATTCTTCCTGTTTAAAAAATGTAGCCTGAAACGAGAAAAAAGAATTGTCCTGATCGACAGGAACAAACTGATAGTCCAGTTTCTTTCCCGATTTACGGGCAATGGAAATCAGACCCAGCCCGGCATTGTTGCTTTCCTGACGTTTCATCGATTCTTTGATGGCCTGCATATGCAGCTGTTTCAGACCGTCGCTGTCCAGATTGTTGATCTGCTCCAGTTTCCGTTGAAGGTTTTCGACTTTCGAGGCTTTGATTGTATTACCTGAGCTTATATAAAATTCGTTGCCTTCCTGCCCAATGATAAAAATGCTGTTTGGAAAGTCCTCATTCCGGTCAGAATGCGTGGAGATGTTTTGGAGACATTCTACAGCAATATTAAAGGCCCTTCGTTTGGTCTGACCTTTATCCAGCTTCTGATCCAGATTTTTTTCCGCCAACGACAATACCGATTGGGTGATGTTGGAGGTAAATTCACCTTCATAGGCAATGATGACCTGGTTCTCTTCCATTGCCTTGTGTAGTTCATACACCGTTTTTAAGTCGCTGATCTTATCTATTGGCATGTTGTGTTCAAATTAAATATGCCCGCATTATTACTTTCCAAAGGAAGCAAAAATGAGATCAGCTCTTCAGTGACGCGAAACCAAAAACCTTACACCGGAAACTTTCTTCCGAAAATACCCTTAAACCTGAAAGCACAATGCTGCTGCACCCAGCACGCCAGCGTCATTTCCCAGTGAGGCAAGCCTGAAATCAAGTGCCTTTGTATAATAAGGAGGAAGATACGCATTGAGCACTTTCCAAACGCCAGGTTTGATGTATTCAAAACTGGCGGAAAGCCCCCCACCAACTACAATTGTTTTAATATCCAGAATCCGGATCAGGGCAATGAGGCCTTCACCCAGAATCTCCCCTACTTCGTAAAAAACGGTCTGTGAAAACTCATCTCCTTCTGAAGCTGAGACGACCAGCTTTGTGGCTGAAACAGGCTGATCTCTTGGAATCATCGTGGTTCCGGAATACTCTTCCAGCCGTATGGTTGCCAGATTGATAATGCCCTGCTTTCCGATATTGGCTTCCAGATGGCGTTCATTTCGGCTCCGGATGTGGCCCAGTTCGAGCCCGTTTCCGTCACCACCTTTGAATATTTCACCGTCCATTACAACGGCACTTCCAATTCCGGTTCCCAGGGTAATAAAGGAAAATGTAGGCGGTAGCTTTTGTTTTGAAAACAGGTACTCTCCAAGCGCCGCGGCATTGGCATCGTTTTCCAGAAAGAATTCCTTGTCCGGAAATCGCTCTTTGAGCCGGTTATAAAATGGTTGTCCGTTGAGGTCAGGAATGGCCGGAATTTCGATGGGAACCTTTCTGTCCTTTGTGATCATACCAGGCAATCCAATACCTACTTTCTGGATCTCTTTATGGCCCAGCAGTTTGAAGGCTACGATGTCGATGAACTTACCAATAAAATCCCCGTCTTCTTTCAGGTCCGAGGTGTGGTAACTTTGAAAATCGTGGATGGTTCCATCCTTATCAACGAGGCCTGTCTTAACATGATTTCCACCAATGTCAATGCCTAAATATTTCTCCATTCCGGTTAAAATGATGCGGTAAAAAAAGTACTATGTTTTCCGGGCAACACATTTGAAATACTCATCCAACATTCAAATGTCTGGCCCGGTTTAAATGGGTCGCCAAATATGCGAAAACTTAAGACCCACACGTAACAGAGGCAAAAAAAAGATGGCTCTAACCATTGCCGATTCTTTTTCGAAACTGTGGCATGGAAAAGATGGACTTTCGGCCAGACCTTCTACTTTTGCCCCTGCGACAAAACGATGATCACAACCGAAGGATTAAACAAGTTTTACAAAGGAGCAGAACAATTTCAGGCACTGAAGGATGTGTCACTGGAGATTGGAAAAGGTGAATTTGTAGCCATTACCGGACAATCCGGAAGTGGGAAGTCCACATTGCTTTATGTACTGTCTACTCTGGACACCGATTACAATGGCAAAATCAACATCAACGGAAACCTGTTAAAATCGCTCAACAGCAATCAACTGGCCTCGCTTCGGAACCGTGACATCGGCTTTGTGTTTCAGTTTCATTATCTTCTGCCAGAATTCACTGTGCTCGAAAACGTGTGCCTGCCGGCCATGCGACTGAAAAAATATACCCCACAGCAAATCCGGGACAGAGCCATTCAAAAACTGGATATGCTCGGACTGAAGGACCAGATCGAGAAAAAAGGGGGGCAGCTTTCGGGTGGGCAGCAACAAAGGGTGGCCATTGCCCGGGCATTAATCAACGACCCCGTCATTATTTTCGGAGATGAGCCTACAGGCAACCTGGATTCGAACAATGCCAAAATCGTTTTTGATATTTTTAAAGAACTCAGCGAAAACCATAACCAGACCATCGTGATTGTAACCCACGATCCGGGCATCGCAGCCAAATCAGACCGGTGCATTACGTTGAAAGACGGCAGAATCGTCTGATTGTCTCCATTTGTCATACATAGCTGTGACATAAAACATTCCGATCACTTCATAAGTCATTGGGTACCTGCAAATGGCACCTCACCTTTGTCCTGTTCAAATGAAAGTATGCCAGACAAATTCAACAGTTTTGAATTAAAGGCCCTGTTCGATAAAAAGAACGACACGGTTTTTCAGAATTCAATAAGTGGAATGTGTGAAAGATAAACGATTGTGATTGAAGTGAACGAATGAGGAATTGCCAGAAACGCCTGACGGGAAGCGACCTGCAGGCAGGAAAACATTAAGATGAACGTGGATTTGGAGGTTCTGATTTTTTCTGTTGGGAACGACAACGGAACGCAATCAAAGGTCAGCGAACGATGGGATGGTCAATTCGAACAATCGCTGAAAGTCTCTCCGTCAGCCAGGCCTTAACATTTGTAGCAGGATAATGGGTTTGCTCTGAACGGGATTTCGGTTGCTTCCGGCTTACTCAGTAAGTCAGAAAAAATTTGTACTAGAAAAAGAGGTCCCCGTTTCTTAATCCAAAGAACCCGGATTATTTCCGGGTTTTTTTATGTCCTGTCGGGTCATTTCTCAATGGCCTGCATCATAATCATAGCCTCTTTCCGCCCAGAAGTCTTTGGGTTTCTCTTTACTAAAATACAAGTAACCGATCCGTTTGAGATGCTTGATTCCGTATTTCACGGGTATAATCAGCCGAAGAGGGTATCCCTGATTCAACGGAAGTGGCTGACCACTCATTTCATAGCACAACAATGTCTGAGGATGCATCATCGACTCTGCATCTATTCCCACATAATACTGTTTGTCGGGTGTCATCAATCCTACATGGGCATATTTCAGAGTACCGTCAGGATTCAGTAAATGTGGGTAAAATTTGCGGATAAAATCGGAAAAGCGGAGTCCGGCCCACCAGGTGATCTGGTTCCAGCCTTCAATGCATTTAAAATCGAACACCACTTCAGTTTTAGGCAGAGCCTTCAATTGGTCTGTTGTAAAAGACAGCGTATCACCAGAGGTGGGATTGACAACCTGCATCCGGAAAGAAGCCGAATCAAGTGCCGTTTTCAAACCGTATTTGCCGTTGGCTCTGGGCTTCAGGACGGCAGCTGATTTTGGAAATTCGAGAACCCTCTGGACAGGCAACTTCCGGCTGATTTGTTCATTTCTCTCCAGTCCTTGCCGAAGGGATGCCGGAATTCCGTCGATTTTCGGTCCTTTATTGATGTGCCGTAGGAAAAAGAACGTGCCTAGTCCCAGTCCAAAGAAAAACAGCCAGGAAATAACTGCGTTCCGCGTGAATGGCGTTTTCATGGGATTTGATTCGGGGATTGGGTTGAAGTGCCTCCTGTGACCATGGCTGAAAAATTACGCCAGCCAGCCCTGACAACCTGGATCACATGGACAACAAAAAAGAGAACCAGGTACACAGTGCAGGAAAAATGGATGAATCTGGCATTGCGATAACCTCCCAGTGCTTCGGCCATCCAGAACAGGCGGGCAGGTTTGTAAATGGCCCACCCGGAAGCCACCACCAGTGCCAGAGCCAGAATGGTCGTAAAATATGCCAGTTTCTGGGCCGGATTGTATTTGCCCTCAACGGGTTTTTCTTTTTCCAGCCCAAGGGCAAACCGTCCCATTTGCCATAACCGCTTTCCATCAGACGGAACGGGAACAAGGTGCTTCCAGTTCTGAAAAAACGTACTGAACAAAAGATAGAAAAAGCCCGCACCCATCAGTATCCACATAAAATTAAAATGGTAGGCAAGTCCGTTTGCCAGTTGCGATTCGAGACCCAGAACGTTGAACCAGGACTTTGGAATAACTGGCCATGATCCAATTTTATACGCAGGATAAGCCCAGTAAATCAGCATTCCACTCCAGACCATCACCAATAAGGTATAAAATGTCACCCAATGGAGAATCCTCAGCCAGGCTGGGTGAAGTTGCCGAATGGATGATTGGTTGGAAGACAAAGACCTGAGAAATTGTTGGGTTTCAAAATTGCGTTTTATCCGGGGAGGGAAAAAATAAAATCCATAGCCAAAAGGAAATCAATGCCCATCCAATCAGTTTACTCATACCAATTTATTAGTCCATTATTTGCTGCGATGCTGCCGGTTGTGTTTTAACTATTTGAAAACCTTCACAATGAAATTAATTGATCATCTGGATTTCAGGGTTGAATATTGGTTTGAAACGTACTGGAGGTTTAAAAAGTTTGAACCGCATACCAACTATCATTTCATACATAAAAAGGCAGGGAGCGAAATTCACTCCCTGCCTTTTTATGTATGAAATGACGCTCTTCTCCTACTGCTTCATCACCGTCAGACTCTGAAGACCGGAAGCATTGCGAAGCTGGATCCGGTACAATCCGGCCGGATATGATTCCAGAGAAAGAGTTGTCTCTTTTTCGGCCTTTCTCAGTTCCATCCGCTGAAGTTCTTTTCCCTGCAGATTGATCACTGTCAAGATACCGTCCGTTTCAGAGGCAGGAAGCTGTACCTGTACATTGCCTGTCGTTGGGTTTGGATATACTTCCATACTTTCAATATCAGTTGCCTCACGGAAGCCACCGCCAATTGTGTACACCGCCAATGCAACCGAACTGGAGGCCAGTCCAGATTTAACCGCCACAGCCCGGATGCTGGTGGATACGGAAAGATTGAGCGGGCTGCTGTACAACCGGGTGAAAAAGTTGGGGATATCCGTTCTTGGCACATTGCCATTGGTGGTGTAGTAGATCGCGGCTTCCGGTGTAGCGGAACTCATCGTCACCGAAACCGGACCTGCATGCAATCCGGGTGCCGGTGAAAACTGAACCGGTTGTGTGACTGCCGGAGTTGCAAAAGTCAGAGTTGCTTGTGAATAAGCACTATTGAGGATTCCGTCCTTGATGGCGATTGCCTTGATCGTGGTCGTTTGAGAAACCGCAAAAGGAGTAGTGTATTTCCGTGTGAAGGAATTTGGCGTGCCGATCAAAGGAAGGTTACCGTTGGTCGTAAAGTAAATATCCGCACCTGGTGTGCTGCTTGTGATCGTCACCAACTGAATACTGGAGAATGTTCCGTTTGCCGGAGAAATCACCGGTGTGCCGGCAATACCCGGATTCTGGATGGTGTACACCTGTGTCATCAGAGGAGAATCTTTCTCACCGTCTTTCATCGCGATTGCTTTCAGGGTTGTATTCTGAATAATGGCGACAGGTCCGGTGTAGAGTTTGGTGAAACCGGTTCCCACCTTCGGAACATTGCCTGAGGTGGTGTAGTAGATCTGGGCTCCGGTTGTGGCAGAACTCAGTGTCACATTCTGCGGTCCTGAATATGTACCTCCCTGTACACTAGCCACTGGTGACTGAACGCCTTCTGAAATCATCGGAAGAATCAGAATGAAAGTAGAATCAGATGCAGTGCAGGAACCTGAAGTTACATCATAACGGACGCCATAGGTACCGGGACTGACAATGGTAGAAAAGGATCCGGTCGGAGAAATACCACTGCCCGACCATGTGCCTCCCGCAGGTGTGCCAGCCAGTTGAAGGTTTCCGGTGTTCATCACTGCCTGACGATTGGGTCCCGCATTCACAGACGGTGCGGCATTCACTTTCACTATTACCGATGTATATCCGTAGCAGCCACCCGGAAGTCCGATTTTAACCTGGTATGTGCCGGCTTGTGTAACTGTGATGGACTGTGTGGTGGCTGATCCGGGTGTCCATTCATACGATGTTCCATTTGATGCCGTCAATGTTACACTGTTTCCCTGGCAGAGTTCCAACGGACCATTGGCCGAAATGGAAGCGACTGAATCGATGCCGGCCGGAGGATAGGTTGGATACTGAAACCGGAAAAAGCCCCTGCCATAGCTCCCAACAAATCCATCGGGGGTGGGTGACATGCGGGAGAATGCTTCAGGACTTCCCGCAAAACTAGTATTCCAGGAAAACATTAGGGTTTTGTCCATAAGGATGGATTGGGATCCTCCTGTAATCCGACCGTTCTGATCGTAGTATACGATTGATGTGGAATCAACTTGCTTGCTGCCGTCAAGGTTTACTAAAAATGGATCCGGTGTTCGTATCGCAGCGAGTGACCCGTTGGGAAAGTGAACAAGTCCGTTCGAATGGATACTTTGAATCTGATTGGCCCACTGAATACAACCATCCTTGTTGAGCCTAAACAAAATATATGTTTCAGAAGCAAATGGAGGATACACTATTGCAACTCTGGCAAACGTCCCATTGACCAGCACCCCACATTCGCTTGAAATTGGAAGAAACATATTCAATTTTGCCATACAGGTGATGTTCCCGTCCAAATCTTCTACTGCTGATTCCAACACAATTATGACCGTATCAGACTGACTGTTTACCCCATACACAGGAAAATTTTTAACCAAAGCCAAGGTCGAATCAAATACCTGAATTCTGGCCCCTTTCTTTTCAAAATTATCAGCCAAAGGACCCGAGGACCAAGCATTAAGGCTTTTTAAAACAACCGCATTTTTCGTCAAAGGGGAATGAAAAGAACTGGTTAAATATGTATTGCTAAATGGATCGGGGTTCAATAACCCAGCTCCGTCAAAGCTGCCATCCGGATTGAAGCGGATTGTCCACCCTTGGATACCAGAGCTTCCGCCAAATGTAATTCCCTGATAGTCCAATCCTCCTGTGAGTTCATGAACGACTATTTTTCCATTCGTTGCGAACGCATTTATAATGGCAGATCCTTCACCGGATTTCCAGAACCGGGACCAGAGCAATTGCCCTGAAGGTGAAATTTTTATCAGGTAATGATTCACATATGGAAAACTCACAGGAGTATTCGGAACGAAAACCCGTGGTGGCGTATAAATCAATTGTTTATCCCAAAACACTGAGTCAGCAATAACACTACCGGTTACATAAATATTTCCAGCTTCACCTTTGCAAATCCGATAAGCCGTATTGGCCAATGGCCAATAATTATTTGACGAAGGGCTAACCAAAAGAGAATCAGGATAATCAATATTAGAGTATGAAATCATCTTAACCCATTGGTAATTACCTTGCATATCAGCACTTGCCACAAATCCATTCAGATAATCATTTCTGAAATCGGTACTATTGTACATACGATTCGGGCGATTCGTATCGCTATGCACAACCAGTGAACCAAAATTGGATTTTACACCATTGAACATACCGCAACTGTAAATATTGTTACCTGAATAGAGGACGTCACACACTCTTGGAATGTTTCCATATGAACTCGTTGTCATTTCTGGTGCGGGCGTGGATTGCACCTGATTCACCCATGAGGGTGTGATCTGGGCATGAACAAACGGGGAGAGTACCATCATCAGGCTCAGCAGTGATAGAGTACGAATATTTAGTTTTGACATAAAAAAGGGGTTACGATTATTAAGAATTTGATTTGTTGAATTTGCTCTCTTCTCCTACTGCTTCATCACCGTCAGACTCTGAAGACCGGAAGCATTGCGAAGCTGGATCCGGTACAATCCGGCCGGATATGATTCCAGAGAAAGAGTTGTCTCTTTTTCGGCCTTTCTCAGTTCCATCCGCTGAAGTTCTTTTCCCTGCAGATTGATCACTGTCAAGATACCGTCCGTTTCAGAGGCAGGAAGCTGTACCTGTACATTGCCTGTCGTTGGGTTTGGATATACTTCCATACTTTCAATATCAGTTGCCTCACGGAAGCCACCGCCAATTGTGTACACCGCCAATGCAACCGAACTGGAGGCCAGTCCAGATTTAACCGCCACAGCCCGGATGCTGGTGGATACGGAAAGATTGAGCGGGCTGCTGTACAACCGGGTGAAAAAGTTGGGGATATCCGTTCTTGGCACATTGCCATTGGTGGTGTAGTAGATCGCGGCTTCCGGTGTAGCGGAACTCATCGTCACCGAAACCGGACCTGCATGCAATCCGGGTGCCGGTGAAAACTGAACCGGTTGTGTGACTGCCGGAGTTGCAAAAGTCAGAGTTGCTTGTGAATAAGCACTATTGAGGATTCCGTCCTTGATGGCGATTGCCTTGATCGTGGTCGTTTGAGAAACCGCAAAAGGAGTAGTGTATTTCCGTGTGAAGGAATTTGGCGTGCCGATCAAAGGAAGGTTACCGTTGGTCGTAAAGTAAATATCCGCACCTGGTGTGCTGCTTGTGATCGTCACCAACTGAATACTGGAGAATGTTCCGTTTGCCGGAGAAATCACCGGTGTGCCGGCAATACCCGGATTCTGGATGGTGTACACCTGTGTCATCAGAGGAGAATCTTTCTCACCGTCTTTCATCGCGATTGCTTTCAGGGTTGTATTCTGAATAATGGCGACAGGTCCGGTGTAGAGTTTGGTGAAACCGGTTCCCACCTTCGGAACATTGCCTGAGGTGGTGTAGTAGATCTGGGCTCCGGTTGTGGCAGAACTCAGTGTCACATTCTGCGGTCCTGAATATGTACCTCCCTGTACACTAGCCACTGGTGACTGAACGCCTTCTGAAATCATCGGAAGAATCAGAATGAAAGTAGAATCAGATGCAGTGCAGGAACCTGAAGTTACATCATAACGGACGCCATAGGTACCGGGACTGACAATGGTAGAAAAGGATCCGGTCGGAGAAATACCACTGCCCGACCATGTGCCTCCCGCAGGTGTGCCAGCCAGTTGAAGGTTTCCGGTGTTCATCACTGCCTGACGATTGGGTCCCGCATTCACAGACGGTGCGGCATTCACTTTCACTATTACCGATGTATATCCGTAGCAGCCACCCGGAAGTCCGATTTTAACCTGGTATGTGCCGGCTTGTGTAACTGTGATGGACTGTGTGGTGGCTGATCCGGGTGTCCATTCATACGATGTTCCATTTGATGCCGTCAATGTTACACTGTTTCCCTGGCAGAGTTCCAACGGACCATTGGCCGAAATGGAAGCGACTGAATCGATGCCGGCCGGAGGATAGGTTGGATACTGAAACCGGAAAAAGCCCCTGCCATAGCTCCCAACAAATCCATCGGGGGTGGGTGACATGCGGGAGAACGAATTGAACGATCCAAAATACGCCTGGCTCCACGGGGAATAAATTGTGTAGTCAAGGTTTATTTGTGGAGACTGGCCAGTTTGAATTCCATTCACATCATAATAAAAGACGGAAGTCGAATCAACTCCCATTGATGGAGCTGCTACGAATGGCCCACAATCACAAATACCAGTGGGAGTTGCGAGAGCTGCAATGGAACCATTGGGAAGTACAAGCAATCCGTTATCGTGCGTCTCATTGATCATTCTTACCCATTGCAAGCAACCATCTTTGCTGATCCGAAACATAAATTTTAGTGCATTATATTGATTGGGAGAAGGGAAATAACCTATTCGCATTTTATGGTTGTTTACAACCAGATCCCAAATATCGGCACCACCCCCGCCTGTTGCATAACCCGTTCCGATGATGTTGCCTTCCTGATCTTCAACAACAGAGGCGACATTTGTAATTTGGGCTGTGTCTGTTCCTTCCGTTGCACGAATTTTGAAAAACCTTTTGAGCGCCAGAGTGGAATCATAGACATGGAGTTGAGAATAATATGAAAATGCCGGAGAAATGACATTTGGATTACGAATCAAATTTTCCGCCATCATAAAATTTCCTGACTTTGGATTGTAAGAAGAGGTAATCAACTCACCTCCATCATCCATTGGGGTAACCAGAGGACCCGCCCCATCAAATGTGCCATCCGTACGAAACCGGATGGTTCCGTTTTTGGTTGGCCCAAAAGGATAAAAGTTCCCGTTGAACTTTAGTCCGGGTGACACATTGTGGACATGAATTTTATTATTGAAATGGTACAACCCAACCAAAATTTCAGCTTCCCCGGATGATTGACCATTTTCCGACTGAACCCAGAACTTTGACCATAGTAGCTGGCCTGATGGAGAGACTTTAAGCAGATATGAAAAACTGTTGGTATAGCCAAGCTCATCCGTGAAGATTAACTGGCCATCGTATTTAACAGAATCTCCGTATATAGAAGATCCTGATACATAAATATTCCCATCCGGATCGCTGCACAAACGGACCGCCACCATACTCATAGTAACACCATTCGTCAAGCTTTGATTGTTTGTGAGTGTTTTCACCCAAAGGTAATTGCCCTGATTGTCGGTACATGAAATGAACGGTGTAAAAAATTGAGCCTTAGTAGAATCCCAAAATGAATACAATTTGGATGTGTCCGCATATTTGGTGATGGAACCAAAAAAACCTCGTGCTCCTGAAAAACGACCACAAGAATATACTTGCCCATTTTTGTAAACCACATCTCCAATCTGTTCAAGATTCTTATATTCGTATGATGGATCCAATAATGCAGTAGGCTTTGATTTCACCTGATTCACCCACGACGGAGTGACCTGGGCCTGAACAAACGGGGATAGCACCATCAGACTCAACAGGAGGATGGTGCGGGAAGTAGATAACAACATAGTGAGAAACGGGAATGAGGGATGGATAAAACTGGTTTCATTCAACTTGACTTCAAGACTACGAAATGAGAGAATAATGGTTTCCTGAAATTTTCATCAATGCTGATTTCTCGTTGAACAAATCATTATCTTCTACAAGACTTCCATTCTTCAGGACTTAAATTCAGCCCAAATTAATTTTGTACTGGAAGATATTCCATCTCTACCATTCACAAAGCTCTCTATAAACAAAAAAAGGGCCACCCAGAGGATGGCCCTTTTCCAATTCTTGTATGTTGCTTATTTAACTAAAACTTTGATGTTCTGTATTTCGTTCTCCCCTGAATTTCCCGTGATGATGATCTGGTACATACCGGAAGGCAATCCACGCAGATCCATCGGAATCTTACTGTGCCGACCGGCGTTGTGCAGTTTACCATACACATTCTGACCCAGCATATTCAGCACCGATATTTCAAGGGTCTCTTCGCGGGTTTGCTTGAGATCAATTACAAACGTTCCCTGATTGGGGTTCGGATAGAGTTCGATGTCAGCTTTGATCAGACTCCGTCCGCACGGAATGTTCACATTGTTGAACATCTGATCCGGTCCGGCGGTATTCACCAAAACCAGACGAACCATGGTCGATTGTTCATCCAACTGGTCAAGGCTGAAGGAGTACTTCTTCAGGACTGAAGAGTTTCCCGCTGCACTCACTTTCCCAAGATCCGACCAGTTCCGACCATCAGATGATTGCTGAATGATGAAGGACCGACTGTCTGATTCTTTCACCGTTGACCAGGAAAAAGTTGGAGAAATTCCTGTGCAGTTTACCTGCATATCAGCCAGTTCGATCGCCAGTGGTGCATCCATCTCACCAGCAAATCCATAGTTGGAAAAGCCACTCACACCCGACCGGCCCAATGTGGTCGTGGTCAGATCGCCCGTTGGAGGAAGGTGTGTTCCCGGACAAAACCAGTCACCACCATTTACCCGTTTCACCAGCGTCAGCTTCTCAATCATTCCAGCCAGGGCAGCAAATTCTTCTGCCGTCATTTTAATGGTGTATTCCCCGTCGATCAGTAATCCCGGCTTGTTATCAACTTTCCAGTAGCCATCATCTGAGAATTTGCCCACTTCAAATGCAGCTCCTCCCGTATTGATATCCGGAATCGTCGACTGCGTTCCTGTCGTTCCAAAGAGCATGGAAAGTGAAATGAATTCAACGGTGATTGAACCACCATCGGTTGGCGCTTCCGTATATTCCAGACTTAGGAAACGCTTCTTCCAGACACCACCGATCGCCTGACCCATCGGAAATAATCCCGTTTCACTACCGCTATTGGTCGCTGCAGCAAACCATCGCTTCACTTTACCACTCACATATCCACTTATATACTTCAGTATTCCTCTGTGGTCGGTATCGTATCCAATTTCAAGTATGCTGGTTTGTGTGTTTATGTTGCCGGATGTCAGAATCAACGAATCCTGGATCTGAACATTGTCTGACAAATTCAGTGTTCCGGAAGGCTTGCTCACATTTATCGAACTGAAGACTGCCGTTCCGTTCCCAACCACTGAAATGCTTTGATCTGTGGTTCCGATAAAGTGAAAATCACTGGTTCCCTGTGTAACCACACCGTTGATCGTCAGATCACCTCTTAGTTTGATCTCTGAATCTGAACCCGCGAGGTTGAACGTCGTACCCGCATTGATGATCAGATTTTTGGAAATCATATCTCCGTTTGCAGGCAATGTTTTGTTACCCGAACCGGCCAGATTCACATTATTAAATGTGACGAGTGATTTTCCGGTAAACAATTGCTGATCGCCGGTTTTATTAAACGCTACAGTTCCGTTCCCTGCTGTAAAAACAGAAGACTGATCCAGAATTAAGGTGCCGGACATATTCAAAGTCCCGGTGCTTGTCCATGTTACAGTTCCATTGTTCACCAGATCTTTGGTTGTTAGGGATGAGTTGACACCTGAAAATGTGAGGACTCCTCCAGACACAACCGTCACTTTGTTCAGATTGGTGGCCACTGATGTGGATACCACATTGTTATGAGCCAGAGTTACATCGGAGCCTGCTGTCGGAAGCGTTCCACCTGACCAGGCAGAAGAATTGGCAAAATCAAGATTTGTGCCGGAAGAAATGTATCCGATGTATTGGAATGCCTGGTTCACAAATGCACCGTTCCCCGGATTCGTCACGACAATATTACCAGTACTGTTGGCACCTGAATTATTGACCGTTACCGTCAGTTGACCGGAGTTCACAAATGAAACCGTAGCTGCAACTCCATTGATGGAAACGGTGGCATTGTTCGCAAAATTTGAACCGGTGATCGTTAGTCTCTGACCTCTGTAACCCGTCGCATTTACTTGCCCAGCCACAGAAGGAACAGACCCGGTAATCGTGGTTATCTGAGGCGACAAAAGTGTCTGAATGGCACCTGAAACAGCAGAAGTGGCTGTACATCCGTTGCTGTTTGTAACCACACAATAGTAGTATCGGGTTCCCACTGTGGCGGTAGACGGTACCATAGAACTGGAATTAGCTCCCGAAACAGCCGTTCCGCCTGAGTTGGATGCAGTTGCATTGGAGTACCATTGATATCCTAAAATCACCCCACTTCCTGCTGAAGCCGTAACCGACAAGTCTGTGGCAGTTGCATTCTGACTGTAACTTGCCGCAGCAGTTACCTGAGAAAGAATCACCGGAGGTCCGTACACAGTTGCCACCACAGGTGTCCTCGACAATGCATTACAGGTTGCTGAAGTTGCCTCCGCATAATAGGTTGTTGTGCTGGAAATGGAAGGTGTGGTGAACATTGAGGTTGACCCAAGAGCAACTCCTCCGACAGAATTGGCAAACCATTTTAACGTGCCGGTTGAAGAGGATGCACTGATGACAACAGAACCAGTCCCGCAACGCCCATCTGAGGTCGATGAGATGATGATGGGCAAAGGCATGACGGTTACTTTCACCGAGTTCGTGTCCGAACATCCGGTGGCTGTAATGGTTTCTGTCAGTACATATGATGTTGTAGACAAGGGACTTGCCGATGGCTGTGCAATGGTGCCGTCATCAAGTGTGGTGGAAGGAGACCAGGAATACGTCCGCCCGGAAGTTGTTGAAGAACCAATGGAAACCCCGGCAGAACCGCAGATCATTTGATCGGCTCCTGCATTATCCGCTGGCAATGGATTGACCGTCACCGGAACCGGACTATCCGGATTCGAACATCCATACATATTGGTTGCACTAACGGTGTAAAACGTATTCACCGATGGTGACAGTCCGGCTGGATTCTGGAGTGCAGATGCATAACCGGACGGAGACGAAGCCCATGAAAAATTGTAATTCGTGGAATTCCCGGTGACCGACACATTGTCGATAGCCCAATACCGGTCATTGGCTCCGTTATACGCGAACCGAATGTAAACGGTAGGCAGCCCAATGTATGCATTCAGACTAACCACGCGGTTTGCAAATCCGGTAACAGATCCCTGGTCAGTGGTGTAGGCAACCAGATCTGTCCATGTCGTGTTATTGGTCGAAACCTGCACTTTCGCATTGTCACCAGCATCTAAATCGTCGTAGAATGTAAAGAAATCCAGACTCAGGGTACTGAATCCAATGGTGTTCATCACAGGTGATTTCAGATAGGTGGTCGTTGTACCGGATGAACCCTGCGCCTGACTGTTGGTCATGTAAAACTGGCTGTTGTCATTGGAACGGAAGGTATTTCCATTGTAGGAATACTGATCTGAGCGCAATGTCCAGGCAGCATTGGCCACTGTTCCACCGGCAGATGAATTGATGGCGGTCCAGTTGCTGAAGGTCCCATTGAATTTCTCCCTCAACAATACGGTGGCGTATGTGGTGGCACTGGAATACAGGTCCACTTTATCATTCAGACAAATGATATCATCCGATGCCGAAGAGGTAACAGCACCTGCAAAAATGTACGGGTTGATGTCAATAAAGGTGGTATCACTCAGAGAAGAACATCCGCCGGTCGCTGCACGCGTGTTCACCACAGCATAGTTTCCAGGCGTAGAAGCCGAAACATAGATTATTCCATTAGTTGTATTGAGAGATAACCCGGATGATGTGCTGAAAGTTCCGGCTGCTGCTCCTGCTTCAAATATCGGGGACGCATTTAATGCATTGGCGCTCTGGCACAAATCATTGGAAACATAACTGAACCCGGCCAGAGGAGCGGCAGTTATGGTGATGGATCGTGAAACCGAAACCGCAGTACATGCACCCACTGGTGTGACCAGGTTGGTGATGGAATAAGTTCCGGGAGCAGATGCAGAAAGGTCGATTTCACCCGTGTTGGCATTCACAAAAACAAGTCCTGCAGGTGAAGCAGAAAACACACCTGAAGTACCAGTCACGACCGGCAAGGGATCCGTACCTGTTACACAAAAAGGTGAGCCGGAAT
>ERZ795056.2038-NODE-2038-length-22950-cov-15.139113_pt1 | contig 22950 bp, 10 predicted proteins | sample MGYA00375140_ERZ795056 | MGnify/ENA primary metagenome ERZ795056 (study PRJEB30185, sample SAMN05720227) | activated sludge metagenome | isolation source: Anaerobic digester | place: USA | collected 2015-03-09 ... | reverse complement strand
AAATCAAAAACTTGTTAGACGAAACAGCTTTTTTTATGAATAATGCAGGCTAATTCTTTACTAAAGTTATTTTAAGATATTGTTTCCTGATAAATTTTATATGAAACTGCTTCATACAAATTGGACTTCGTATAAAAATACTCTTTTTGTTTGTGAAAATGAATTTTCATTTAGTCGGAATGTCCATTTTCAGCTGACGTAAAACAATTTAACAATTTTCAAAGCCATTATTTTAAACCGGATTCTTAGTTTTTCTTTTACTTTTTTTTCATCAAAAAGACCCCCATTTTCAACTTTCACATAAAAGAAAAAGTGTCCACGAAGGCCTGACATATCACGACGAGGCGAGGAGAGTATCGCAGCCCATTAATTTATGTTTGCAAAACAAGTAGTTTTGTCGTATAGTTATATGCGTGATATATAATGCTTTGGGGGTATAATTCTGCTATATAACTACAAAAACTGTCCTGTTAAATATATGTATTTTCTGGTACTAAGAACCATGTTAGGATTCTGCCCATGGATCTCTGGAGAACAAGAAACCACTCGATTAAAATGCTCACCAAGGAGTACGGGCAGCAGGGAAAAGCTATTGAAGAGGCTTTTTCCATTATCGATGACTGTATCGGCCTACTAAATAGGAAAACACCCTATGATGACTTTCATTGGATTTGTGGATTAGCGTTGGCGAAAGCCAGAAATTACGCCCTAGGTGCATACGAGCTTATTCTTGATGGGCTTGCACAAGAAGCCGGAGCTCTCGTAAGGCCGTTTATTGAATACCACGAGCTCCTAATCTATTTTCGCAAAAACACGTCTCGAGTTAAGGAAGCACTTGAAGACCGCCTGCCCCCTGCAGGGAAGCGCGCCCAGGAAATTGGTGGTTGCTTCCACGGTTTTAGAGAGTATCTGAATAAACACGCTTCGCATAGCTCTTTCAGCCATCACGCGCTTAACCATCTCTTCGAAAAGCCCGAGATGACAATCCGGAAAGAGCAGCCTATGTTGCCGAACGCACTTTTCCGCAACATCAGCGATTTCTTCGTGCTGATGATCTTACTTGGAATCGAAGCAGTAAACTGCTTGCAAACTGAGGAGGGAAGCAGTGCCGAGGCACAGGCGATGGCCTTAGACGAATTGCGGAGAAAGGGCATTGATATTTTTCGGCTTGATGAAAGGTCAAACAAAGATGCACTGAAGGTCTAACAACTTTTTTTAATCCGACGATTTGCTTTTTCGCTGCACTCGAGGGTAAACCTTGGTTCATGCTAGACATTAGGCAGTCATTTTAAGGTTATCGACATGGAAGTATGGTAATTCTCTGTCAGTCCATTTTATGTTGTGACTCTACTCAAGGTAAGTCGTTACAAGGAGAGGATAATATTGCGCAAAAAGAAGGGATTACATGGCCCGACTTGAAGAAATCAGAAGAGGTGCAACCGTCAAAGGAGTACTGCCCGATGGTTTCGTAACGGTTGTAGATGTATCCTGGATCGGTTCTGTGGCTATCGAGCTGACCTATAAGGACAGCAAGGGCAAACTGGCGAACGAGCTCATATATCGGGACCAAGAGGGCGACCTTGAAATATTGGAATCCGGTAAACCATGGAGCTTCGATAGCGACTCCGACCTCTTTAGACTGGTTTCTGAAGCTTACCGTATCCGTCTCGCCTACCTTTTCGATCCACTCCTGGCTGTCCACACCTCACTCGTCGACCCCCTGCCGCACCAGATTACAGCTGTTTACGAATCAATGCTTTCTCGACAGCCGCTTCGTTTCCTGCTGGCCGACGATCCAGGGGCCGGGAAAACTATAATGACCGGGCTGTTAATAAAGGAGTTGATTGCGCGGGGGGATCTGCAACGTTGCTTGATCGTCTGCCCCGGCAATCTGGTTGAACAGTGGCAGGATGAACTTTATCGGCGCTTTCACCTGCCATTTGAGATTATGACGAATGACAAGTATGAAGCGGCAAGGACTGGAAACTGGTTCGCAGAGAATCCGCTCTCTATCTGCCGCCTCGACAAGCTCAGCCGCAACGAGGACGTACAGGAGAAACTAAAGACCACAGATTGGGATCTCGTGGTCTGCGACGAAGCCCACAAGATGAGCGCATCCTTTTGGGGCGGCGAAATCCACAGGACCAAACGCCACCAGTTGGGACAGATTCTTTCCACCCTTACTCGCCATTTCCTGCTCCTGACAGCCACGCCTCACAACGGCAAAGAAGAAGACTTCCAATTGTTTATGGCTCTGCTGGATGGTGACCGCTTCGAGGGCAAGTTCCGGGACGGGGTCCATTCCATTGACGCCAGTGATCTGATGAGGCGTATGGTCAAGGAGGATCTGCTCAAGTTCGACGGCCGACCTCTTTTCCCGGAGCGCAAGGCATACACAGTCGAATACGAACTTTCCGACGGCGAGGCTGACCTATACCAGCGCGTGACAGAGTATGTGCGTGAAGAGTTCAACCGAGCCGAAAAACTCGCCAATGACGGCCGCAAGGGCACAGTCGGATTCGCATTGACAGTCCTCCAACGCCGCCTGGCATCATCCCCGGAAGCCATCTACCAGTCGCTTCGCCGGCGCAAAGAGCGGTTGGAGAAAAGATGCCGCGAGGAGGAACTTCTCAAGCGTGGTGCCGAGGTCCACATAGATTGGCAAAAGGATGTTCCGGATCTCACAGAGGACGACCTTGAAGACCTCGAAGACGCGCCGGACAAGGAGGTCGAGGACACGGAAGAGCGCGTTGTCGATCTCGCATCGGCGGCCCAGACCATTGCTGAACTGAGGGCGGAAATCGCGATTCTCAATGATCTTGAGCAAGTGGCCCTGAGGGTGCGTCAGTCGCGAGCGGATCGGAAGTGGGACGAGCTTTCACGGCTACTGCAGAATCAGACAGAGATGTTCGACGCCCATGGCCACCGCCGGAAACTGATCGTCTTCACCGAGCATCGCGACACGCTGAACTACCTGCAGGACCACATCGGCTCGCTGATAGGAAAGCCGGAGTCCGTCGTGATCATCCATGGCGGTATGGGTCGGGAGGAGCGTAAAAAGGCAGAATCGCTCTTCACGCAGGACAAAGATACCGAAGTGCTCATCGCCACGGACGCGGCGGGTGAAGGCATCAACCTGCAGCGGGCACACCTGATGGTTAACTATGACCTGCCGTGGAACCCGAACCGTCTCGAACAAAGGTTTGGCCGCATCCACCGCATTGGGCAAACAGAAGTCTGTCACTGCTGGAACCTCGTAGCGTCCAAGACGCGGGAAGGCGATGTGTATCTACGCCTGCTGGTAAAGCTAGAGGAGGAACGAAAAGCGTTGGGCGGGAAGGTCTTCGACATCTTGGGTAAGCTTCTCTTCGGCGACAAGCCCCTGCGAAACCTCCTCATGGAGGCCATCCGGTACGGAGACCGTCCGGAAGTCCGCGATAGGCTAAACCAAGTCGTCGACAACGCTATGGACCGCGAAAAGCTCCGCGGTCTCATCCAGGAGAACGCACTAGCCCAAGACTCGATGGATGCCTCTCGCGTCCAGGAGATTCGGGAAGACATGGAACGGGCCGAGGCGCGTCGGCTCCAGCCACATTTTATTGCCGCCTTCTTCAATGAATCCTTCAAGCGGCTCGGTGGCACGCTGCGCGAAAGAGAACCGAAGCGTTACGAGGCGACCCATGTGCCCGCTGTAATTCGCAACCGGGACCGAATCATCGGCATGCGTGACCCCGTGCTCACTCGATATGAACGGCTCTCCTTCGAGAAAGATCTGATAAACGTCCCGGGCAAGCCTATGGCTGAGTTCATCTGCCCCGGCCATCCGCTCCTTGACGCCACGATAGACCTGGTTCTCGAAAGGCATCGGGACCTTCTACGTCAAGGTTCCATCTTGATCGATGAGACCTCACAGGATGAGGAGGTGCGTGCCCTTGTCTATCTGGAGCATTCCATCCAGGATGCGCGCACAGATCGTAACGGCAATCGTCGCGTGGTGTCTCACCAGATTCAGTTTGCGGAAGTGACCGCATCCGGCGAAGTACACGGTGCCGGATACGCGCCATATCTCGATTATCGACCGCCCACAGAATTAGAACTAGCTTTGATCCAGCAGATGGAAGAACCCCGTTGGCTGCGTAATGAGATCGAGTCACGCGCCCTCGATTACGCTGTCCGGAACCTTGTGCCTTGCCACCTGCAAGATGTCAAGAGCCGTAAAGAGCAACTTGTCGACAAGACCATGGCTGTCGTGAAAGAGCGGCTCTCGACCGAGATTAGGCACTGGGATAATCGTGCAGAACAGCTCAAACAAGAGGAGCTGGCAGGCAAGTTCAACGCCAAGATCAACTCCAGCAAGGCCCGTCAGCGGGCTGACGAGTTGACCACACGGCTTCAGAAGCGAATGGAAGATCTCCAACAGGAGCGCCGTATCTCACCGCTTCCGCCAAATGTCATTGGTGGCGCACTCATCGTCCCTGCGGGACTTCTCGCTAAGCTTGAAGGCAGGCCAGATCTTCTAGCATCTGCAATTCAGACCAAGCACATCGAGATGGTCGCGATGCAGGCGGTTATCGCGGCCGAACAAATGCTTGGATTCGAGCCGCGCAACGTATCTGTAAATAAGTGCGGTTACGACATCGAATCACGCGACCCAACAGGAGACTCTCGGCTGCGGTTCATTGAGGTAAAAGGGCGGATACAAGGAGCGAATACAGTCACCGTTACCAAGAACGAAATACTCACTGCGCTGAATAAGCCTGAACAGTACATCCTAGCGATCGTACAAGTAGACAGTCAACAGGCGACGAACATCACCTATGTGTATGACCCGTTTGGGAGAGAACCTGATTTCGGCGTCACGAGCGTGAATTACCTGTTGTCGGAGTTGTTGGAAAAGGGAGTACCTCCACAATGACGGACGTACCTCCGTATTTTGAAGATATTCGTGCACGCGCGGCCAAGCGTTGGGTACAGCTGGAACAGGACCCCGAACTAGCGGGACCTTGGCATCAGCTATTCAAGCAGGTGCAGAGCCCTAGTCACGTCGTTTCGGAGCTCCTCCAAAACGCTGACGATGCTGGAGCAACCGAGGCAACCGTCGAAATCCAAAACGGTGAGTTTCTCTTCACCCATAATGGTGAAGACTTCACGGCCGAGCACTTTGCATCTCTGTGTCGTTTTGGATATTCCAACAAGCGCGCCCTCCACACAATTGGATTCCGTGGTATCGGTTTCAAAAGCACATTCAGTCTTGGCGATCAGGTGCGTCTTAAGACACCTACGCTTTCCGTGTCCTTTCATCGAGAACGGTTCACCGAGCCAGTCTGGTGCGACATCCCCGAAGATCCTGCCCTTACCACCGTTCGGGTTGGCATCAAGGACGACCATCGTCAGCGCGAACTGGAGAGGAATCTCGCTGAGTGGGTGCGGAGCCCTGCATCCTTGCTGTTCTTGCACCACATCCGGAGCCTAAAAGTCGGCGAGAAAGAGGTGCGTTGGGAGTCTCAGGGCGCTGGGCCATTTCCCGATTCCGAGTGGATGTCTCTTTCATCCAGCCCCGAGAAGAGGCATTTACTGATCCGGTCACCTAACGAGGACTTTCCCGCTGAAGCGCTCGATGAGATCAGACAAGAACGAATGGTGTCTGTCGATGAGGAGACGACCTTCCCCCCCTGTCGGGTAGAGATCGTTCTCGGCCTTGAAGGACGACTGTTCGTGATCCTGCCGACCGGCGTCGCTACAAACCTGCCCTTTGCATGCAACGCGCCCTTTGTGCAGGATCCTGCTCGCGTTAAAATCAAAGACCCCGAAACATCACCCACAAACCGCTGGTTGCTTCAGCGGGCTGGAGAACTCGCGGCCAAAGCGTTACTGGCCTGGGTGAGTGACGACCGCCAGTCTACTGATCAGCGGGCTGAGGCGTACAGTCTGCTTTCGAATGTAGACCGGGAGGACAGCTCTCTTGAAGGGTCATGTGCGGCCACCATCGAACAGGCGATGGAAGACATAATCTGCGAGTCGAAGTTCCTTTTGACTGAAACCGGCGAGCTTGTCGCTCGAAAGAAGTGCCAGACGGTCCCGCAAGTTCTTCTCGACGTCTGGTCACACGACCAGGTCATCGCTTTCTTCGCTGACGACAAGCAAGCGATTCTGTCCCGTTCTTTGTCGGCCAGAAACCGTCAAAAGCTAACCAACTTAGGGTACGTGAACGCCATCGACAAGTCCAATGTGATCAACGTTTTGGAGGCCAAACATCTGCCTCGTCCAGGAAGTTGGCGTCAACTCATGATGCTCTGGGCATATGTTTCGGATCAGGTAAGCAACCATCAGTTCTGCAGCATCAGCTGCCATAAGAGGGTGAATGTCGTTCCCGTCCAAGGCCGAGACGTTCTCTATGCGGCTGACGAAGTGGTGCGTTTGGGAGAAAAAAAGCTCCTGCAGTCCGAAGAGGACTGGAACTTCCTCGCGCAGCACATGCTCGTACTTAATCAGAACTGGCCGCGGTTTATTGCCGAACAGAGACGTAAAGCCGAGGAGCGCCACGATGAAGCTCTCGGACACGAGGTCGAAGAATCATATGACCTCCTCGAGAAACTAGGCCTCACCCAGACCAGCGACGTCAGCGAGGTCATACAGCAAGTTGCCAGTGACTTCTTCGAAGAGAAAGAATGCGAAATCGAGGACTGCATTCGTCTTGCCCAGCTGGCGGCGTCGTTGGGAGCGGCCGTTTCTGAGTCGTTCCAGTTCGTTACGCGAGACGGCTACCGAAAGCCAGTAAAAGCCTGCATAGTTGCGGACTTCCACAATGATCTCGATGCGTTCGTTGATGAAGAGTGGTATGAAGACCACGCTCTTCACGAAGACTACCGTGTGCCGCTGTCCTGCTCCGAGGATGAGTGGCGGCAGTGGCTGGCGTCGGGACGTAGCCGGCTCTTTTCTTTTGTCCCGCTGATGCAAGCACGAAATCGCATCTGGGGTCGCCATGAGCTGAGAGAGACACTCAAGGTAAGAGGCTTCAACGATGAGCCATACTACCCCTACGTGACGGATGAGTTCATCGTAGAAGATTGGGACTTCGAGGACAGTACCTGGAAGCGATGGCAAGCGTTAGCCTCTGCCGACGAGACCTTTTGGGGACGGCTTCTGATCCGCATTATGGAACAGCCGACGTCCTTCTGGAACAAGGGGTCGAACGCGAGAATTCTTCAAGTATCCACGAACAACACCATGCGGGCGATCACGCAGGAGGGGTTGCTTCCGTGTTGGGTCGTAAAATTTCGCGAGTTGCCCTGTCTCCAAGACACTCGTGGGCACTTCCGTATCCCGGCAGAGCTGCTTCGTCGAACTCCGGACACTGAATCGCTTCTGGAAGTCGAGCCATTCGTCCGAGCGGAGTTTGACACCGAAGCAACGCGTCTGTTGCTGATTATGCTCGGCGTTCGGGACACTCCGACGGGGGCTGCCCGGCTTATTGATCGTCTCCATGCATTAGCATTGATCGACAACCCTCCGTTATATGAGGTAGAAAAGTGGTATCACCGCCTCGACCACCTTCTGAACAAGTGTTCGTCCGAGGAACTAGAAAATTTAAAGATCAGATTCGAGAAAGAAAAAATCATACTAACCGAGGATAACGGCTGGGGTAATGCAGCAGAAGTATTCCTTGAGGCAGATGAAGGGGACGTACCTGGCGCTGCGCTCGTTCACCCCTCGGTACGGCATCTTACGCTTTGGCACAAAATCGGCGTGGCGGACCGGCCTACGGCTGACCTGGCCATCGAATGGCTAGCTAACCTCGAATCCGGCGAGAGCCTTTCGGCTGACGAGGTACGCCGCGTTCGCTCGCTGTTGCCTCGCTACCCGAAACGTATCTGGAGCGAGACAGGCCACTGGTTGAACATCGAGGGCGAATGGTTTCCCACTGAAGACCTGGTCTTTTCGCTGACAATGCAGTCGCTGGTCGCTTGGAAGCACCTGTTTACGCCGACAAAACAGAAAACCGCCGATTTTCAGATGCTCTCAGCCGACATCTGTGAGCAACATCCGTTCATGTCGCTTCGTCCACTTGCCCAGATCATCGAAGACCGATTCGAAAATCATCACTATAGATTGCCCGATTTGCAGACCAGGCCCTGGCTCAAAGCGCTCGGCGCTAGCCTGCGCCGGATCGTCCTCGATGATGATTGCGAAACCCGCCGCGTGCACGAGCTGGCCAATTGCCTGGCGATCACTAGCTGGCAGGTCGCGACAGGGCTTCAAACCGTGCCATACATCGACGGCACACCTGCTGGCACGCCGCGCCGAATCGACGTGCTATGGAAAGACTCCCTGCTGTACGTCGAAGACCGCTCGGCTGCAAAGATGGCCAAGGCGGTCGCGCAGGAACTCGGACGTTTCTTCAACAAGCAGGATATTGCTGATGCCATCAAGCTCTGTTACGATCGCTCGCCGGAGTTCGTGTTGGAGTACCTCGAGGAGAACTTCAAGCTCTTGCCGGAAGAGCAAGTCGGTCTGATTCCCGGCACGAAACCACAGACCGGTGAAATCGTAACACAAGAAGAGGCCTGCACAGGCCACACAGCCACATGGCCCAGCGCAACAGACACCGATGTCGAGCAACCTATAGGCGGCGACGCTGGCGACAGTGAGATCGATAAAAACCGTGACGATAACGACGTCGAACAGGACACCGAGGAAGACCAACCGCATGCACGCCGCAAGATTTTCAATCCTGCCAAGCCGGGCCTGATAGAGCGTTTTGCCAAAGCCCACGGTTACACCCAGGACGGATCGGACCGCTTCTATGCCTCCGACGGCGGCTGGATTGAGAAGGTTTCCGGTTCCCACGCCTTTCCATGGGAGCGACGTTCCGCCAATGGGGAACTCTTGCAATGCTACTGGGTAAAGGATCATTGCATCACCCGCGAGCCATTACAGATCGAAGCGGAAGTGTGGGAACTGTGCGCCAATCACCCTGCTAAATATTCGCTCCTCTTGGCAGCACCTGATGGATCTCCAAATGAGTACTCCGGGGAGCGGATCTGCGCGTTGCGCGATAGTGGCCGGGTGACGCTATTCCCCGCAAGCTATCGGCTGGTGTACGAGCATGACCAAGTGAAGGAGGTGGCCGATGAATGACCTGCACTCTTGCTTCAAGGATCGCCCAAAGTGGATTTATGAGGCTGTTCTTGTGACATCAATATGCGAATGAACTGGAGAATCTATGGCCAGAGCTGATTTACTCACTAACCTCGTTCGCTTCGGAATGACTGGCGACAAGATCAGATTCCGAAAGGTCGTCGAGGCCATCATTGCTGAGGAAAGAGCGAAGAAGCATACCGTCCTCGCTAACAACCTGGAGGACTTATTCCGGACCATGCCCGCCGACAGATCCGCCCCGAACGGCGGAAGCGCCGTGCTTGAGCAGAAGGTGTCCAACCTGCTTCACGAGGTAATGCCCGAACGATCATTCGACGATCTGATTCTGCCCAAGGAAGTGCGCGAAATTTCGCAAGAGGTCGTGCAGGAGCACCATCGCCTTGACCTGCTGCGCTCATACAACCTTGAGCCCCGCAACCGCCTGCTGTTGATCGGCCCACCGGGCAACGGGAAGACCTCACTCGCCGAGGCATTCGCCCATGCCTTGCTGGTTCCGCTGCTAATCGTCCGTTACGAGGGTGTCGTGGGAACCTACCTCGGGGAAACGGCGGTCCGCTTGCATCGTCTTCTGGAACATGCACGCACGCGCAAATGCGTTCTGTTCTTCGATGAGTTTGAGACTTTGGGGAAGGAACGCGGCGACCGCTACGAGACGGGTGAGATCAAGCGCGTGGTCAGTTCGCTGCTCATGCAAATTGACGCGCTGCCGAGCCATGTCGTTGTCATCGGAGCAACCAATCACGCCGAGCTGCTGGATCGTGCCGTATGGCGGCGGTTCCAGGTTCGTATGACACTGCCTGAACCTACGCGCGCCCGACTCACCGAATGGTTCGCCAAGTTCGAGAAGCGAATCAAGGTGCCGCTCGGATACACGCCTGAAACCATGGCGAAAAAGCTTTACGGCGTCAATTTCGCCGAAGCCGAGGAATTCGGGGCAAGTGTCTTCCGGCAGTACGTCCTTGATCAACCCAGCTCCGACATGAAGAAAATCGTGGATCGCACCTTTAAAAACTGGGCATCCCGGACAGTCAAAACGAAGCAGCAGAATGGAGGCGATGAATAATGCCGGAACGCCCTCTATTGCTGTTTCCAGCGCCTGACACAGCTGACTGGTCCCGGCGGCGTCCTAGTTTTCCACGCATTCACCGGCCGTCTTTTGGTAGGCAAGGTCAAAGGCTTTCTCCGATGTTCACGCAACTTCAAACCGAATTCAATGCGCGGCGCGTAGAGCTACAGCAGACTGCCGCAGGAACCGACCCGGAGCAAATTCTAGTGATCGAAACTGTTGGCGGTGTCGAAAACTTCGCCAACGCGGTGAAGCTGATTGCCGGTTTTGAATGGATGGCCGAATTGGAGACTGACGAAATCTCGCCCGACGAAGATTTCTACGACGAACAGAATGCAGACAAGGAACTCAGCGGGCGACTATATCTCGTCATGACCAACCAGCGGGCGCTGGATGAAATACTCTCGCTATGGCAACGATTTCAAGCAGATCAGAATATGACATTCGGATGGGGGCTTACCAAGTTTCGCGATGTGTTTCTGTGTCTCAAGGATATCCGCCGGTGGGGTGTTCAAGATCGGATCGAAGAAACGGGCCTGCTCGATGCCTGGTGTGAGGATTTGGAACAAGATGGCAACCGCGCCATACGCTTCGAGGTCGAGCTGTGGTTCCGAGGTACGGACAATAAGCGCCCGGAGGCGCAGAGGCAGGTTCAGACACTCATCGAGGGACTTGGCGGAACGTTGATTAGCAACTGCATCCTCCCCGATATTGCCTATCATGCCCTGCTCGCGGAAATCCCCGCGAACACCGCGCAACAGATCATCGACCATCCCGCAGTAGATCTGATTAAATGTGACAGCGTGATGTTTTTCAGGCCGGTCGGCCAGATGGCAACGGGGAAGACTCCGGTTGAATGCGAATTGTCGGATCACGACGCAGGAGAGGCAGCCCTTCCCACAGGCAACCCCGTAGTTGCGATTCTTGACGGCCTGCCCTTGGCAAATCACAGACTCCTTCAAGACCGCTTAATTATCGACGACCCTGACGACTATGCTTCTGAGTACACCGTCGCGGATCGGATGCATGGAACCGCAACGGCCTCGTTGGTTTGCCGTGGCGATTTGAATGACGAAGTTCTGCCGCTGGCTCGTCCTGTCTACGTACGACCGATCATGAAGCCCATCCCATGGATCGATTCGCCCCGTCCAGAACAGATTCCAGACGATGTGCTGGTGGTCGATCACATTCACCGGGCCGTCCACCGCATGTTTGAAGCCGAAGGGACGGCCTATCCTGCGGCACCAACGGTACGCATCATCAACTTCTCCATTGGCGACCCATGTCAGCAGTTTACTCAGGTGCTGAGTCCGTTGGCCCGACTCCTGGATTGGCTGAGCATCAAGTATGGTATTCTTTTCATCATAAGCGCGGGTAACCATCCGGATGATATCAATACCGATATGTCGAGTAATGATTTCAACGCGCTGACGAACGCCGAGAAAGAAGCCCGAGTTGTCAAGGCGCTCTATGCGGACGCACGGCACCGGAAGATACTTTCACCTGGCGAAAGCATCAATGGTCTCACCGTTGGCGCGCTCCACCATGACTCGGCGACGGTGGCTTCCATGGACAATGCGGTGAATTTGTTTGAAAGCCTTCTTCCAAGTCCAGTTTCACCATTTGGGAGTGGTTATCGCAGGTCGATCAAGCCCGATCTTATTTTCAATGGAGGCAGATTCCTCTACACAGAGCCGCTCGAGACCACTGCCGATGCGACATTCAAGGCGCGGCGCTATCGCATTACACCTGGAAACAAAGTTGCTTCCCCGAGTGCGATTGCCGGTGAACTGGACAAAGTCGCATACTGCTGTGGAACCAGCAATGCTGCCGCTCTGGTTTCACGAATGACGGCGGCCTGCCACGATGCCCTACTTGATGTATTCGAGGAGCAGGCACCCTATATTGAGTTGAGACCGTATTTAGCACCTCTACTGAAGGCCATGGTGATTCATGGTTGTTCCTGGGGAGAGATAGAAGATCATCTGCGCGCCATTTTTCAGACTCCGAAAATCGGACACCAGATGCGGAGTTTGATCAGCCGCTGGGTGGGTTATGGCGTGCCGGATGGTAATCGTGTCTTAGCCTGCACCGAACAGCGCGCGACGTTGCTTGGCTTCGGTCAGCTTGGCGACGAAGAAGCACATGTCTTCTCGCTGCCTCTGCCACCTTCGCTGGGTGCGCGCCGTGAATGGCGACGCCTTACGGTCACTCTGGCGTGGATGTCCCCAGTTGCGGTGAGCACACAGCGTTACCGCTCGGCCGGATTGTGGTTCGAGGTGGACGGTAACGCCATCGCGACATGCCGTAAGGAAGTAGAAACGAAAGCATCTCGACGCGGAACAGTGCAGCACGAGGTATTTGAAGGCGACCGAGCTATCGCGATCACTGATGACGCCAACCTAGCGGTCAAGGTCAACTGCCGAAAAGACGCTGCGAAGATTCAACAGCCCGTAGCCTACGGACTCGCCGTTACCCTTGAGGTCGCCGAGGGTATCAATATTGCCATCTATGAAGAAATTCGCACCCGCATAGCGTCTGCCATCGAAATCCGAACTCCAGGAGAATCTTGATTTGACTACGGAACATAAGACGCTTGGCAAACGGGAGCATCCGCAGGCAAACGCCTTCGTGACCTGGATCAGGAAACTCTTGGCATGAACGGAAACGAGAACAGATGACTACACATCCGAAAAAACTGATCGAAGTTGCGCTGCCGTTGCCGGAGATCAACGACGCGTCTGCCTATGACAAGATGCCCGGCATAGGGCCGCATCCCAAGGGTATCCACCACTGGTGGGCACGGCTTCCGCTGCCGACGGCGCGGGCGGTACTCTTTGCATCAGTGGTGGACGATCCTTCGACGTATCCCGAAAAGTTTCCGAACGAGGAGGCACAAAACGCCGAGCGCGAGCGCCTGTTCGACATCATCCGGGACTTGATGCAGAAGAAACTGCACGAGCGGCCGGATGTCTACGCCAAAGCCCACGAAGAGATGCTCAAACACACGGACGGCAAGCTGCCGCCAGTCCTCGACCCCTTCGCCGGCGGCGGGTCTATTCCATTGGAAGCGGCTCGTCTGGGCTTCGCGGCCCACGCGGCCGACCTAAACCCGGTTGCGGTGCTTCTCAACAAATGCAACTTGGAACTCGTGCCTCGCTGGCTGGACCGCCCGCCGGTCAACCATGAAATGAGTCAAAATGAGATACACAGAAATGGATGGAAGGGCGCGGCCGGGCTTGCAGCAGATGTGCGCTACTACGGGAACCTGATCCGAGAACGCGCCATAGCGAAAATCGGCCATCTCTATCCGAAGGTCAAGCTGCCCAAGGAATACGGTGGGCGGGAAGCGAACGTGATCGCTTGGTTGTGGGCAAGGACAATCAAGTGTCCGAACCCAGCCTGTGGAGCCCAAGCGCCGTTGGTACGGTCCTTTTGGCTTTGTCGAAAAAAGCCAAATCCTGTGCATGCAAAACCTGTGTTGAGGAGCAAGAACGTTAGTTTCACCATCGAACATGGTGGGACCGCTGAGAAGGAGACAACAAGCGGAAAAGGTGCACGCTGTCTATTTTGTGACCAGATTTTATCTAAAGCCCAAGTTCGGGAAGCCGCAACGAATTATGGTATTAAGGATATACCCATTGCCACCGTAGCTGACATCGGACGTGGCAGGACCTACCTTCCTAGCAACTCGGTGTGGGTTCCAGAAGTGACAAAGTTGGAAGAACCTGCAATAGAGCAAGACATGACAAATGACCGACGCTGGTTTTCACCGCCACTTTATGGATGGCCAAGGTTTGCAGACATCTTCACTCCCCGCCAGCTAACGGTGATGGTGACTTTGAGCGATCTGGTAAAGGAAGTGCGGCAGGATTTAGTTACGGATGCTCGTGAAGCTGGGCTTTCGGAGACAGAAACGGGTGCGTACGCAAATATCATCACTACCTTTTTGGGACTGGCGCTTGATCGGTGTGCGGACTTTAACAATGGGCTTTGCAGGTGGACGGCTGGCAACCAAAAAGTGATGAATTTATTCAGTCGACAGGCCATTCCTATGGTTTGGGATTTTGCTGAGGCCAACACACTTGGCGATTCGGTTGGTGCTTGGGCTACCTGTGGAAACTATGTTGCTGACTGTATCGAAGTACTTGGAAAGTCATCAGAAAACAGAGGTAACGTACTTCAAGTAGATGCCGCAGGTGTCTGTAATGATTCGCGTGGTCTTCTGGTCAGCACTGATCCGCCCTACTATGACAACATTGGATACGCCGCACTCTCAGATTTCTTCTACGTCTGGCTCAGGCGAACTATCGGAGACCAGTACCCCGATCTTTTTAAAACTATTCTCGTGCCCAAGGCCCCGGAACTAATTGCTGCACCGGATCGATTCAATGGCGACAGGGAAAAGGCCAAGGAACACTTCGAGTCTGGTTTCCGCAAGGCGTTTACCACCCTGCATGGAAAAATGGACTCACGCTTCCCGCTCACCGTCTACTACGCCTTCAAGCAGGAAGACGAAAAAGCTGGCAGTGATGAAGACGACAATGGAGTTCAAGAGGGATCGAGCAAAAGCGTCGATCTTACTACAGGGTGGGAGACGTTGCTTGACGCACTTCTTGGCAGCGGTTTTCAGATCACCGCGACATGGCCAGTGCGGGCTTCGCAGAAGTGGCGGATGGTGGCCATGGGTACTAACGCGTTGGCATCTTACATCGTCTTGGCCTGTCGTCCACGCTCAGCCAACGCCCCGCAATGCAGCCGCCGCGAGTTCCTGAACGAAATGAAGAAGGAACTTCCAGCCGCACTCAAACACCTCCAGCAGGGCAATATCGCGCCAGTGGACCTGGCGCAGGCTGCCATTGGTCCCGGCATGGCCATCTTTTCGCGCTTTGCGAAGGTCGTCGAGTCGAGTGGCAACGCGATGTCCGTACGCACCGCGCTGTCCCTGATCAATCAAATACTCGACGAGGTGCTGGCCGAACAGGAGGCGGAGTTCGACGCCGACACCCGCTGGGCGCTGGCGTGGTTTGACCAGCACGGTATGGCGGAAGGCGAGTTCGGGGTGGCCGAGACCCTCTCCCGAGCTAAAAACACCGCAGTCAATGGTCTTGTACAGGCGGGCATCGTGGCGGCGCACGGCGGCAAAGTCAGACTGATGAAGCGGACTGAACTTCCGGAGGATTGGGACCCGTCCTCGGACGACCGGAGGACGGTCTGGGAGGCGACACAGCACTTGATCCGTGCTCTGGATCAGCACGGCGAAATCGTTGCGGCAGAACTGCTCCGCAAGCTCGGCGGCGCGCTCGGCGAGACAGCGCGTGAGCTGTCCTACCGCCTTCACAAGGTTTGTGAGAAGAAAGGCTGGCCTAACGAAGCATTGGCATACAACAGCCTTGTTTTGGCCTGGCCGGAGTTGACACGCCTGGCGCAGCAGACCGCTCCGAGCGAGGCGCAGCAAGATCTGTTTGGATGAACCACCGCGAACGATGAGGATTAGACATGGCTAAAAGCAATCACGGCAGAGTCGGAGAGGCGCTAGAGCTTCTCAATAAGGGCCTGTGTCCCTTCGTGGAGCGGGAATTGCAGGCCGTTCACGGAGAATACTGGCAAGACGAGGTCTCCAAAACCCTCCGCGAGGATCACAGCGGCGTGAAGGCGGCCAAAAAGAGCGAACTAAACTGGGACACCCACAATCTCCTCACGGTGATGTGGGACCAGTGGAACGCGGTCTTCCGCAACACGCTCGGGCATACCGAACGATCGCTGGTGAGCGAACTGCGGGATGTACGCAATCGCTGGGCGCACCAGACGCCCTTCAGCAGCGATGATGCCTACCGATCGCTGGACAGCATCGGTCGCCTGCTTACGGCCATCTCGGCACCCGAGGCCAATGAACTGGAAGAGCAGAAGATGGCGCTACTGCGCGTCCGCTTCGACGAGCAGCGCCGGGGCGAGATGCGCAAGCTTGCCGTGGCCCCGACTGAGGGCAACCCACAAACCGGTCTCAAGCCCTGGCGCGAGGTCGTTACCCCGCACCGGGACGTGGCCAGCGGCAAGTACCAGCAGGCGGAGTTCGCGGCCGATCTGTGGCAGGTGCACCTGGGCGAGGCGGCATCCGAGTACCAGGACCCCACCGAGTTCTTCCGGCGCACCTTCATCACCGAAGGTTTGCAGAAGCTTCTCAGCAACGGCGTGCGCCGCATCGGTGGCCAGGGCGGAGACCCGGTGGTCGAGCTGCAAACGAACTTCGGAGGTGGCAAGACGCATAGCATGCTGGCGCTCTACCATCTCTTTTCCGGAACGCCCACGTCCGACCTGCCCGGCACGGAACAGGTACTGAAGGACGCCGGATGTGAGGTTGCACAAACCGTCAATCGGGCCATCGTGGTCGGCACCAAGGTATCGCCAGGCAACCCGAGCACCAAGGACGATGGGACGGTCATCCGCACGATCTGGGGTGAGATCGCCTGGCAACTGGGCGGCAAGGCCGGTTACGAGATGATCCGCGCCGACGACGAGAAGGCCACGAATCCCGGCGACAAGATGAAGGAGCTTTTCAACAAGTTCTCGCCTTGCCTTGTCCTGATCGACGAATGGGTGGCCTATGCCCGACAGCTTCATGAAGGAAGCGTCCTTCCGGCCGGGACCTTTGACACGCAGTTTACCTTCGCCCAAGCCCTGAGCGAAGCGGCCAAGGCGGCCAAGAAAACCTTGCTGGTGGTCAGCATTCCCGCGTCGGACAACGAGATCGGCGGCGAATGGGGCCAGCGCGCTCTCGCACGACTCAAGAACGCCATTGGCCGCGTCGAATCGAGCTGGCGTCCGGCAAGTCCGGACGAAGGGTTCGAGATCGTGCGCCGCCGTCTCTTCGAGCCGATTCTCGACAAACAGGCTTTCGTGGCGCGTGATGCCGTTGCCCGCGCCTTCGTGGAGATGTACGGATCGCAGCACAACGAGTTTCCTTCCGAGTGCCGCGAGGCCGATTACGAACGGCGCATCAAGCTGGCCTATCCGATCCATCCGGAGCTTTTCGACCGCCTCTACAATGACTGGTCCACACTGGACAAGTTTCAGCGCACGCGCGGCGTGCTCCGGCTCATGGCGGCGGTGATCCATTCCCTTTGGGAGCGCAACGATGGCAACCTGCTCATCATGCCCGCGACGATTCCCATTGACGACCCGGCGGTTCAGTTCGAGCTGACCCGCTATCTTGACGATCAGTGGACGCCGGTGATCGCCAAGGACGTGGACGGCGAGCATTCCCTGCCGCTCAGGCTCGACCAGGAATCGCCCAACCTGGGCCGCTATTCGGCCTGTCGCCGCGTGGCGCGCACCATCTACGTCGGGTCAGCCCCCACGCAACGGGCCGCCAACCGTGGCATTGACGACCGGCAGGTGAAGCTGGGTTGCGTTCAGCCCGGCGAGACTGTGGCCACTTTCGGTGACGCAATTCGGCGGCTCACGGACCGCGCGACCTACCTGTATGTGGACGGTAGCCGCTACTGGTATTCGACTCAGCCCACGGTTACGCGCCTGGCAGATGACCGTGCGAACCAACTTCATGAGCACGATATCCTAGACGAGATCGTAAGTCGCCTGCGCGACGAGGCACGCGTCCGGGGCGATTTCCACCGAGTGCATGCGTGCGTGAGCGGTAGCGATATTTCGGACGAGCACGAGGTCCGGCTGGTTGTCCTCGGCCCAGAGCATCCCCACAGCAAGGGCCAATCTGACAACGCCGCCCTGAAGGAGGCGCAAGGCATACTAGACAATCGCGGCAACAGTCCCCGTTCATACAAGAACACCTTGGTGTTCCTGGCGGGCGATGCGAGTCGGCTCAAGGATCTGCAGACCGCCATCCGACAGTTCCTGGCTTGGAAGTCCATCTGGAACGAACGCGAGCAACTCAACCTCGATCCGTTCCAGTCCAAGCAGGCGGACACGAAGTGCAAAAACGCCGATGACACGGTAAATGTCCGCATCCCGGAGGCATACCAATGGCTGCTGGTGCCCAACCAGCCAGACCCCAAGGGATCACTCGAATGGACGGAAATCCGCCTGCAGGGATCGGATTCGCTGGCACTTCGCGCTTCCAAAAAGCTCAAGAGTGAGGAGATGCTTCTCGTCCAGATGGGCGGAGTTCGGCTGCGTCTTGAACTAGACCGAGTACCCCTCTGGCGCGGGAATGACGTGCTGGTGAAGCAGCTTGTCGAAGACTTTGCGACTTACCTGTACCTTCCCCGTCTTCATGACTCGGACGTTCTAATCTCCGCAATTCGGGAAGGGATCGCGCTGCGGAACTGGCAGTCTGAGACGTTCGCCTATGCACAGTCCAAGGACTCCGACGGTAGCTATTTAGGCCTCGTAGGCGGAGGTGCCACCTCCGTTCAAAGCGAAGGTGGATCACTCGTGGTGAAACCCGATGTGGCGACTGAACAGCTGCGCTGGGATGCCGAGACGGAGAAGACAAAAGCCAGAAATGGTTTGACGAATGTCGCGGAAGACGGGCACACTACTGAACAGGGCTATGGGACCGGAGCGGGCACAATGGGCAGAACCGATAATGGAGCCCCTATCCCGCCAACCGCTCCCACCTACCGGCGGTTCCACGGATCGGTGCAACTCGATTCGCTGCGCGTCGTAAGAGATGCCGGCCGCATCGCAGACGAGGTGATTCAGCACCTCTCGAAGTATATCGGGGCCAACGTCGAGGTAACACTCGAAATCCGGGCCGAGTTGCCGGATGGAGCCACGGAAAAGACTATCCGCGATGTCACAGAGAATTGCCGCACATTGCGATTCGATTCTTTTGGATTCGAAGAAGAGTGAAACAAATAAAGAACACTTTTCCTGTTCAGTTCAGTAAACTACACAACAACTGCATCCACACGACGATAGACAAGCTGGCAGCCACTTTTATGCTAGAGTATTCCGTTACTTCCACGACCATTTCTTAGCCTATAATCATGGTAAATATGCCTTTCTGGGCAACTATGTGCATTTTTAGTCTACTAGAGGTCGGAGATTACATAGTTTAGATATTAATTCTGGCCGAAAAAAGTTTCTAATTCCGTACGACTGGTTTTAATAGGAATAAGTACGGTTTCTCGGTAAACTGCGTGCAAGATTATAATATCTAGTACCAACCGGTAATCCCACTGAAAAATGTTCAGCGACCCAGCTGGTGTACAATTGAATAGATAGGTGCTTGCTATCCAGCACTTTTCTTTATTCTTCTCACGCCTTTCTCGGGAACATAGCGAATGATTAGATACCGAGACGCTTTGCTCACCCAGCACCCGCAAACGGACATGTTGCGGACTACACATCCGCTGACATGATGCGTGCTCGTAGAACCCCAACTCTAAAAGTAGATCCCAATGCAGAACACTACCTCAAACATTGCATTGTAGAACCTTGCATGACTCTACTATGTCGCTTCGACGCTTTTGACGGCATCATATGCCGTGCCACCTATGCCAGCATTCGCACCGCGAATTGGCCGTGAGCGAAGACATAGTGCACTGTGCTTTTATGTCTTAAGATTCTGCGTTTGAATTTATCTATGCCATTATTTAATCCCTCAAAATCAGTTATCCAATAATCACAGCATTCCGATATAGCATGTACGTGCTGCTCATCGTTCCAGAAGAGTTGAAGGAAATCCCAATTCCCTTTCTTAATCACCATGCAATACAGGATATCACGGATCGCGTTTCTGAGGCATACGAAACAATGGACACCGATAATTCACTTGAGGAAAATGCAATCGCTGATCTCCCCTAAGAATTAACTTGTCCTCGAGTTAGATATTTGTCCTTATCCTAAACTCAATCCACGCCAATTCACAGAGCCGGATATACTTCGCGAGATCATGAAACTAGACAGCAAACATCCTGATGCACCGGAAGAGGAAAAGCAACGCCGCTAACACGTGATGATAATATTTTTTCCTACATTTCCACCATCCTTTGATTACTCCAAAGAATAAAATATGTGTTGCATTTTAGGGAATGTTTTATTACATTTTACCATATTATGTTACATTGCTGTAAAGTATTTGCATGATTCAATCAAGGATTATACACAATGGGAACATTATTAAATAAAAAAACTTTAGCGGAAAGAGTAAGTGGCGAGTTCGATAATTTTAGCATACTCAGAAATATTGATTTTTGGTTAGCGTATGCAGATCATTTTACATCAGATGTCGGCAAACGATTTTCTCAAATGTTAAATGAAAAGGATAATAGACTGAATATCGATGATGTTACCAGCCGAGTTCTAAACAACTGGGAGAAAAACGGCTTGTTGGAGGCTGAACGTCCCGAAGGCAAGGGATGGAGAAAATTCAGTATCATGGATTTAATTTGGCTTAGGTTAGTAGTGGAATTGAGAAAATTCGGGTTGCCGATTGAAAAGATACAGAAAGCTCGAAAAAAACTAACAGGTGGCAAAGGATTTGATGGTTCAGAATATCCATTATTGGAGTTCTATGTGGCAAGGGCTTTCACAAGCAGAGTTCCCTGTTTCTTACTTGTATTTGAAGATGGAAGGGCTGAACCTCTCTCGGATGTTCAATTAAATCTTGGTACACAATTAAGGTTATTCGGAAATTGTATCCGTATTAGTTTAAATTATATACTGCAAGAAATTTATGCCGACTTAGATTTAAAACCACAATTTGAACATAACCTTTATTTAAACCCAAGTGAATTCGAGTTAATGTCCATGATACGAATGCAGAATTTCGAGAGTATCAAAATAAAATTGAATGATGGTCAAATTGAAATGCTCGAAGCTTCTAGATCGGAAAAAGTGGAGAGAAGAATCATCGATATCCTTAAAGAGGATAAGTATCAAAATATAGAAATAAAGCAAAATAACGGAAATATTGTCTACATCAACAAGACTGTAAAAAAGAAATTTGAAGCCACATGATGATGGGAAAAACCCGCATACTCCGTGCCAATGACCTTACTGTAGAAAACAGAAGGGCATCATTTCGGGCGGATATGAAATGCTGTCAATTTCAGAATGCAAGACAATCCTTGAAAACGGAAGTGGAAAAAGGTATTCAGAAGAAGAAGTAAAACTTTTAAGAACTCTTCTTTATCGACTGGCAGAGATTGATCACACCAACTTTAAAGCGGATCTAGTAGATGAACAGAAAAGCTGTCATTTATACCCGCGTCTCGACGGATGAACAAAGAGAAAGTGGCTTTAGTTTACAGGACCAGGAAAAACGGCTTAGAGCTTACTCCGAAAAAGCGGGATGGGAAATAATCGCTCATTATCAAGATGATCATTCAGCAAAGAATTTTAATAGACCCGATTTTCAAAGAATGCTAAATGATTTGAAAACAGGTAAAATCAAGGCGACTGTTTTCCTTTGTGTTCGGATGGATCGTTTTTCTCGAAACGTTGCTGAATCATTAAGCATGATTCAACTTTTAGGCAAATATGGTCTTGAATTTCGCACTCTGGACCAAAATTATGATCTCGAAGCGCCTGAAAACTGGATTCCTTACATCCTCAATATGGTACTTCCACAGGTGGAGAATGAACGGCGGGGATTAAACACAAAACGCGGAATGAGACAAGCCCGCAGGAATGGATTTTGGAACGGTAAAATTCCAAAAGGCTATTCTTGGGAACAGCGGAATGGAAAATCTTATTTGGTGCCAAATGAAGATGCAGATTTGATTAAGTACGCATTCGAAGAATTAGCCAAAGGAATTTACAGTATTGAAGAGGTGCGGAAAAAAGTACATAAAAAGGGCTTATACTTTTCCCCTAACGGCTTTCACAAGATGATTCGAAATGTCGTCTATATGGGAAAAATTCGAATTGAAGCCTGGAAAGATGAACCTGAAGAAATTGTAAATGGGATGCATGAACCTTTGGTGTCTCAAGAGTTCTTTAACACAGTTCAAAAAGTTATTTCAGGTCGAAAGAAAACAATGAATCCAAAAAGCCAATTAAACGAGAACTTGCCTTTGAGGGGATTTCTTATTTGCAGACAGTGCGGCGGAAAGTTGACAGGGAGTGCTTCGACATCAAAAACAGGAACAAGACATTTTTACTATCATTGTCAACATGGATGTCCTGAACGGTTCAGAGCGGATCAAGCGAATATTCAATTCATCCAATATCTCAATCAATTTCAAATCCCGCCTGAAATTATGAATCTTTATTATCACATTGTTGAGGACGTCTTCAAAAAAGATGAAGTTGATAAGAAAAGAGAACTTGCCAGAATAGATAAACAAATTCAAGAATTTCAAAATTTGATAGAGAATGTTGAAGACAAGTTTTTTAAAGATCAAATTGAAGCGTCCACATACAGCAAAGCAAAAAGCAGATATGAAAGTGAAATAAATAGATTCAAAGATGAACGCGCACGGCTTTTATCCGTGAGCTCTGAATTTATGAATTATATTGATTATGGTTTTTCATTGCTCTATAACTTGGATGGATATTATAATGAAGCAAGGGTGGATGTAAAACAGAAAATTTTGAGTTCGATATTTCATGAAAAACTAACATTCGATGGAAAGACTTATCGAACTCTGAAAAGAAATGAGGTCTTTGAGTTACTTACAAGTAATATCAATAATTTAGGTGCCATTAAACAGCAAAAGGTTGTCAAAATTGACAACCTTTCACCTTTGGCACCCCCAAGGGGATTCGAACCCCTGCTGCAGGATCGAAAATCCTGTGTC
>ERZ795056.2037-NODE-2037-length-22950-cov-52.878139_pt1 | contig 22950 bp, 20 predicted proteins | sample MGYA00375140_ERZ795056 | MGnify/ENA primary metagenome ERZ795056 (study PRJEB30185, sample SAMN05720227) | activated sludge metagenome | isolation source: Anaerobic digester | place: USA | collected 2015-03-09 ... | reverse complement strand
TGAAACAGCCCGGCGGCTCCGAAGCCACCGCCAGGGATCTGGTGAAGAAGATCTATGACAATGTGAAAGTGCTCGACTCGGGCGCCCGCGGCTCCCTGACCACCTTTGCCGAACGGGGCATCGGCGACGTGCTGATATCGTGGGAGAACGAGGCCTATCTGGCCACCAAGGAGCTGGGGCCGGACAAGTTCGACGTGGTGACCCCGTCCCTGTCCATCTTGGCGGAGCCGCCTGTCTCCGTGGTGGACAGGGTGGTGGACAAGCGCGGCACACGGAAGGTGGCGGAGGCTTACCTGAAGTACCTGTACTCGCCGGAGGGCCAGGATATTGCCGGCAGACACCACTACCGGCCGACGGATGGGGCGGTGGCCGCCCGGTACGCCAGGACGTTCGCCCCGGTCAAGCTGTTCACCATCGACGAGGTGTTCGGCGGCTGGACCAAGGCCCAGAAGACCCATTTTGCAGACGGCGGCGTGTTCGATCAGATCACCGGCATCAGGTAGATCTCGCCTGTCCTGCAAGTCAGGTGCAAACGGCACGGGAGTGCCGCCTGCGTCAGGGACGCAAGTTGATGAGGCTGGCAGACCGGGACGGAGGAGCGCCTGGCGACGGAAGGACGTCCGACCAAGGAGACGGCGGCCTGGAATCAGCGCCCGCGCCCGAATGTGGCGCGTTCGCTGTAGGGCGTCTCCTCGGGACGGTCCTCGGGGGGCATCTTCGCCCGGGAAAGCTGCTCCACCAGTGTGATGAACCGGGGGCGCCATTCCGGCCGACGCTCGGCGAAATCTCCCAGTTGCATCAGGGGCTGATGGCTGTGGTTGAGGCAGTGGCTTCGCCAGTGCCAGGGCAAATGGGGGTCAAGGGCGGCGGCGAGAAGGGTCTGGAAGCTTTGTTCGTTCATCTGCCAGGGGTGCAACAGATCGGCGAGGCAGGCTTGCCGGCCGGTTTCCAGGTAGGCGGTGATCAGGCGCGGCTCGTCGGGGGTGAGTCCCAGCCGCACCCGGGTGCCCAACCAGCGCCAGTGCTCGGGCAGGCGCCGGATGTCGTTCTGCTTGGGGGTATGCATGCGTGTTTCGATCTGTCGGGAGAAGGGCTTCAGTCGCGGCCGACCATGCGCCGGGGATCGACCCAGCGATCAAAGTCGTCCGCACTCACGAAGCCCAGGGCCAGGGCGGCATCGCGCAGGCTGGTGCCGTCCTTGTGGGCTTTCTTGGCAATCGCGGCGGCCTTGTCGTAACCGATGTGGGGGTTGAGGGCGGTGACCCGCATCAGCGAGTCGCCGACCAACTGGGCGATGCGCTCACGGTTCGGCTCGATGCCCACGGCGCAGTGATCGTTGAAACTGCGGGCGCGGTCGGCCGGAAATCGATGGGGCCGAAGGTGTCACGTTCGATCGGGTGTTCATGGCGCTCTCCGTGGTGGGGCTTGTTTTGATGGGACAGCGATGGTGTCCCCTGTGTGCCATGAAAACTGACTATCAAGTCACCATCATTCGGCGGCCATGCGCGCGATGCGGGCCAACAGTCTTGCGTTGGTGGCGGCATGGTTGGTGCCAGCCGGGAACAGCATGGCCAGGGCCAGGCAGATCGGGTGGCCTTCATGGGGGCGGAACTCCAGGGCGGGGCGGGCAGGGGGCGGAAGAGGGCCGGGCCTAGGGCGTGTAGCCGTCGGTCAGGGTGTTGAGGAAGCTCACCAGATCGGCGATCTCGCTTTCGTTCAGCGCCGGCGCGTCTCCACGCTTGCGGTCATAGGGGGCCTCGGTGACGTTGACGTTGGCGTGGTAAGCCGTTGGCAAGTCATTGAACTTGAGGACCACACCATTGGGATCCGTGGGATACCACTCCTCCGGGTGGGTATCCCGGCGCACGTAGAAACGCACGGCGTCCGTAAGGGTCTTGATGGCACCGTTGTGGAAGTAGGGCGCGGTCCTGGCCACGTTGCGCAGGGTTGGTACCCGGAAGGCGCCGCACAGATCCGTGCGGCCGCCCAGATCGGCACGGGAGGGGCCACACAGGCCCAGGTCATAGTAGTTGCTGTCGGCGTTGGCCTTGATCTCGGGGTTGCGGGGTACGCCGAGGGCATCGAAGGTGTTGTCGGTGAAGAGGGGGGGATTGCCGCCCACCGATGTGCTCACATGGCAGGCCGCGCAATTCCCTTTGGCCGGGTCGTTGAAGAGCGACCAGCCCTTGAGCTCGGCGCTTGTCAGCTGTGCCTTGCCGGCCTGCCAAAGGTCGAATTTGCTGCTGAAGGGGGCAAAGTCGGGGTCTTCGATCTGGTACTGCTGCAGGGCGAATTGCAGTCGGGCAAAGGCGTCGGCCGGCCGTTCCAGGATGTCGTTGCCGAACACCTTGCGGAAGGCTGCTGCGTGGGTGGAGCGCTTGAGTTTGGCGACCACGTCTTCGATGCTGGTGTTGGCCATCTCGTTGGGGTTGAGGAGAGGGCCGCTGGCCTGATCGGCCAGGGAGGCGGCACGTCCGTCCCAGGTGAAGCCCCCGGTCGGGGTGCCGTCACCGGCAAAGGTGAAGGCGGTGTTGAACTTGAGATACTGCAGGGAAGGTGCCTGACGCCCGGCCTCGTGGCCGGCATTGGCGCCGGCCGGCACGGAGCGCGTGTCCGGTGCCGCGTGGTGGTTGGCCTTGTCGTGACAGGAGGCGCAGGACATGGCGCCGGTACTGGACAGGATGGGGTCGTTGAAGAGGCTCTCCCCGACCTGTGCGGCGGCCGACAGGGTTGAGGACGACGTGCTGGAGCCGCCGCTCCCTCCGCCACCGCAGGCCGTGAGGCAAAGGGTCAGGATCATGCAGGCGATTTGGGCAAGACGGTGCATGGGCAGCTTTCAGACAGGTCGCTCAGGATGCGGGCGGGGCATCGCCGGAGCGAGGCATTGGCTGGCTGGCTTGGCACGTCAACGGGCCTGGCTGGCTTGCAGATTGCGAATGTAAAGTACAGCTAAGATTCATTCGCAAATGAGAATTGATATTATTATAGAGTTGAGAAAATGTCAGGGTCAATACCCATGGAATACATGGGGTCAATTCCTGGTGTCGTTTGAAACCTGGCCTGCAGGCGGCAGATTTCCGGTGAGCCTGGCGTGCCGCTGACCTTGCCCGGGCGAGGAGCCCGTTCAGCGCCCTCCGAAACGGCTCGGTGGTACGCCCAGTGCCCGTGAGAACATGGCTGAAAAGGCGGCCTGGCTGGCATAGCCCACGGTGGCCGCAACCTGTGCCACGGGTAGCCCGCGGGATATTTCATCCACCGCCCGGGCCAGACGCAACTGCTGGCGCCATGCACCAAAGCTGGTGTCCAGCTCGGACTGGAAGAGCCGGGCCAGGGTGCGCTCGCTGGCGCCCACCTGTTCGGCCCACTCGGCCAGCCCGCGACCATCGGCGGGGTCTGCCATGAGGGCGTCGCAGAGGGTCTTGAGGCGCCGGTCGCGGGGGAGCGGCAGGCCCAGGGAAAGGGGGCGCGCGATGCGCATCTCCTCCAGTGCCAGCTGCATCATCAGGTGATGTCGGGTGTCGCCCACGCCCTCGGCGATGGCCTCGCAGAGGGCGCGCAGCAGGGGAGACACGTCCACCACGGTACAGGCATCCAGGGGCAGGGGTGCGGCGGCGGAACTGATGTAGAGGGTGCGCAGCTCCACGGCGCCCAGTACCGTCACATCGTGGTCAATCTCCGGCGGGATCCACACGGCACGGTTGGCCGGCACGATCCAGGCCGTGCCGGCGGCGCAGATGCGGATGGCACCACGGATCGGATAGGCAAGCTGCGCCCAGGGGTGATGATGGGAGGGTACGACCACGTCCGGCGGTAGCGTGCGGACGTTGACGGTCACCGGCTCCGTGGCGGAAGGGGGGCGGCGAGGCAGGGGGTCAAAGGACCGGCGCGTGTGCGGGAGTGGCATGTTTGGGCAAATATCTGTCAGTTTGTCGAAATACAGCCACCGGGGTGAGCGCTAGTATCGGGCTGATTTCCGGCCGGTTCAATACAACAACGCGGCGGGCCGGTCCGATGAAGCAGCCACGGAGAGTACGCCCATGACCGTCCAGGCAAGCCTTGCACCCCCCCGGCAGGATGCTTACGTGATTGCCCTGGTGGGGTTCGCCCACGGGGTGTCGCATTTCTTCCACCTCTTGTTGCCGCCGCTTTTCCCCTGGCTCATGCCCGAGTTCGGCCTCGATTTCGTGGGAATCGGCAGCACCATGACGGTCTTCTTTGTGGTGTCAGGGGTGGGGCAGGCCTTGTCCGGGTTGGCGGTTGACCGCTTTGGACCGGTGCGCGTGCTGGCGGCGGGCATCAGCTGCTTCATTGCCGCCGGGTTGCTGCTTGCCCAGGCGGATTCCTTTGCCGCGCTGATGCTGGTGGCGGCGGTGGCGGGGCTGGGAAACAGTGTCTTTCATCCGTGCGACTTCACCATCCTCAACCGCAATGTGTCGACGCCGCGTCTGGGGCATGCCTTTTCAGTGCATGGCTTGTCGGGCAATCTCGGGTGGGCCCTCGCGCCGGTCTTCATGACGGGTATCGCGGCCCATTCCGGTTGGCGTGTGGCGGCGCTGGCGGCGGGATTGCTGGCGGTGCCAGCGCTGGCATTGATCGTCCTTGGTCGGCGCCATCTGGTGGATGAGAGCCGCGATGCAGCGCCGGCGGGAAAGCCGGTGACTACCCTCGAGATCCTCAAGGTGGGCCCGGTGTGGATGTGCTTTGCCTTCTTCTTCCTGCTCACCATGGCTTTCGGTGCCTTCCAGAACTTTGGCGCGCCGCTGATGCAGGGGCTGTATGACATGTCCGTGGCCGGTGCGGCGGCAACCTTGTCCACCTACCTGCTCGGCGGTGCGGCCGGCATCCTGGCCGGGGGCTTCCTGGCCCGCTCGGCACGGCAGGACGCGGTCATTGCCTGTGCATTGGGGGCGGCCGCGCTGGCGGTGCTGCTGTTGGCCAGCGGCTGGGTGCCGGCCTCTGCCGTGGTCGGCCTGATGGCGTCCATCGGCTTTCTGACCGGCCTGGCCGGCCCATCCCGGGATCTGCTGGTGCGCCGTGCTGCAACTTCCCGTTTTGGTCAGGCCGCCTTCGGGCGGGTGTATGGCTTTGTCTACTCCGGCCTGGACACCGGCCTGGCCCTGGCGCCACTGGTGTTCGGGGGGCTGATGGACGGGGGGCGTTTCACCACGGTACTGGTCGGCATTGCCCTCCTGCAGGTGGTCGCGATCGGTACCGCGATGCGCGTCGTACGGACTTGATGCCACTGCGGACCCGTGCGCCCGACGTGGTGAGGTGGCCCGCGACGCTTCCGGGTTGATGGCGCCAGGAGCCTTCCTTCTGCCCCGCATGGTTGCAGGGCTCCCAATGCGTTGCGTTGCGCGCTTGCGACATCCGTCCTGCCCTGACCAGGCTTGTCCGGCAGGCTGGATCTACCATTGATACACATCAATATTCGAACATACGAACATTCTAAAATCGCCCTGTACTGATTTTGCGGTGCACCACTTCAATCGGATGGTTCGCAAGAGAGGGGGGCGTATGCAAGCGCTCAAGCACATATTGGTCGCCCTGGCGACAGTGGCAATGATGGGGTCGGCCTTTTCGGCCGCTGATCAGAAGGCGGGGGCGTCCGATGCGGCGCTGCTCAGATCGACCGCTGACCACAGCAAGTTCAAGGAGCTTCAGCGTCCTTTCCAGTCGGGCCCCGAGGTCACCAAGGCCTGCCTGACCTGCCATACCGAAGCCGCCAGGCAGATCCACCAGACCCAACACTGGAAGTGGGAATACGTGAATCCCGGCACCGGGCAGACGCTCGGCAAGCGTCACGTGATCAACAATTTCTGCACCTCCGTGTCGTCCAATTACAAGGCCTGTGCGAGCTGCCACATCGGCTACGGGCTTGACGACAAGAACTTCGATTTTGCGTCCCAGGAGAACGTGGACTGTCTGGTGTGCCACGACGCCACCGGCAAGTACAAGAAGCCCTCCGGTTTCTCCGGCCATCCGGTGACCAAGGACACGGAGTTTCCCCCCGGCTCGGGCAAGATCGTCCGCGGCATTGATCTCCAGGCGATTGCCCAGAAGGTCGGCAAGACCCGCCGCGAGACCTGTGGCACCTGCCACTTCTACGGTGGTGGTGGCGACGCGGTGAAGCACGGAGACCTGGACAGCTCCCTCGATCGCCCGGACAAGGCCCTGGACGTGCACATGGATGCCGAGGGCAACAACTTCACCTGCGCCACCTGCCACAAGACCGAGGGCCACCAGGTGCCGGGCAGCCGTTATGCCCCGACGGCCATGGACAAGGGCGGCGCCCATATCCGCGGCAAGGCCGACAGCACCAATCCGGCAACTTGCCAGGCCTGTCACGGCCAGGCACCTCACTCAATGGCCAAGCTCAATGACCACACCGACAAGGTGGCCTGTCAGACCTGCCATATCCCCGCCTTCGCCCGTGGCGACATGCCCACCAAGATGTCCTGGGACTGGTCCACGGCCGGCAAGCGCGATGCCAAGGGCAAGCCGCTGGTGGTCACCAACGATGATGGCCATGTGACCTACAACGGCATCAAGGGCGACTTCGTGCTCGAAGAGAACGTGCGCCCCGAATACATGTGGTTCAACGGTTCGGTGAAGTACACCCTGATGGGTGACGACATCGACAAGAGCCGCCAGCCCATTGCCATCAACACCTTCGAAGGGGGGCCGGATGACGGCAAGTCGATGATCTGGCCGGTCAAGCTCTTCCGCGGCAAGCAGCCCTTCGATCCGGTCCACCGCACACTGGTGGTGACCCATCTGGCCGGCGAGGACGACACCGCCTACTGGAAGAACATGGATTGGGAAAAGGCCATCGCTGCGGGCATGGCCGCAGTCGGCAAGCCCTTCTCGGGCAAGGTGGATTTCGTCGAGACAGTGGCGATGTGGCCGATCACCCACATGGTCGCCCCCAAGGAGAAGGCCCTGGCCTGCAACGAGTGTCACGCCCGCGGCGGACGCCTGGACAAGGTCGAAGGCATCTACATCCCCGGCCGTGGCGGCAACCGCCTCGTCGATACGCTGGGCTGGCTGGCATCGGCGGCGATTCTCGCCGGCGTGCTGGTCCACGGCCTCATCCGCTTCGTCAATCGCAAGCACTGAACGGGAGACGGGATCATGGGACGCGTCTATATCTTCACCCGCTTCGAGCGCCTCTGGCACTGGATCCAGGCGGTGCTGATCATCGGCATGCTGCTGACGGGCTTCGAGATTCACGGTAGTTACCACCTGCTTGGCTTCGAACAGGCCCACCGGGTGCATACCATGACCGTATGGGCCTTCATCGGGCTGTGGGTGTTTGCCATGTTCTGGCACCTGACGACCGGCGAGTGGCGGCAATACATCCCCACGATGAAGAACATCGACAAGATCGTCCGCTTCTATGCGGTGGGGATCTTCAAGGGGGAGCCCCATCCCTTCAAACCGACCCGGGAGCGCAAGCACAACCCGATGCAGGCCCAGACCTACCTCGGCGTGACCGTGGTGGTGACGCCGCTGTTGTGGCTCTCCGGCCTGGCCTACCTCTTCTACAACGAGCTGACGGCCGCCGGTTACCGCATCGATCTGGGCACCATCGCCACCGTGCATACGGTGGGTGCCTTCCTGATGCTGGCCTTCCTGATCGGTCACATCTACCTCGGCACCACCGGTCACACGCCCCTGGCCCACTTCCGGGCCATGTTCACCGGGTGGGATGACGATCACTGATTCAAACAAAAAAGCAGATTAAAGGGAGTGGTCATGAAAACACGTCATGTCAGAACCTTGATCGGTGTCCTGGTGGCAGGGCTGTTCCTGCCCATCCAGGCCCGAGCCGAAAGCAATGTCGAACTGCTCAAGCGCATCGAGGCGCTGTCTCAGGAGCTCACCCGCCTGAAGGGTCAGATCGAGGCCAACAATGCCGCGACCACGGCCAACCGCCAGGCCACCGAAGAGCTCAGGGAGAAGGTCGGCAAAGCCGAAGAGAAGTCGTCCGAGCGCTGGCTCACCATCGGCGGTGACTACCAGTTCCGCGCAGACAGTCTGTGGGGTGAAACCAAGCCCTTCACCGACGTCAGTGCCACCTTCGCCAACGCCCAGGCGCAGCTCCAGGCCGCCTTCTTTGCCAACCCCACGCCCGCCACCGGCGCGGCGCTGACCGGGTTGATGCAGTTTGCCCAGAACATGTCGGGCGTGCGCACCTACCAGCAGGCCCAGAGCTTCATGGGTGCCAATGCCGCCATGATGGGCGCGCTGGGCAATTTCGCCGCCCAGGTGCCGGCCTACAAGCCGCGCAACGACACCCTCTACACCAATCGCTTCGGCCTCGATCTGAGCGCCAAGGCCACCCAGGATGTGACCGTCAACGCCCGGCTGGTGATGTACAAGACCTTCGGCGCCGGCGACGACGATGCGGTCACCAATAGCGGGTCCGCACCTTACTTTGCCGACCGGGTGGGCGTCTTTGACGGCACCCTTGGCCACATCCCGTCCAGCAGCTACCTCAACGTGGATCGCGCCTTTGCCACCTGGAGCAATATCGCCGATCAGGACATCTGGTTCTCGGTGGGCCGCCGTCCGTCCACCCATGGTGCGCCGAGCAACCTGCGCCTCAATACGCCACGCCCGGGCAATGGGGGCACGCCCTCGCTGCTGGTGGACTATGCCTTTGACGGCATGACCGTCGGTTGGGCGCCCGACATTGAAGGGCTGCCCGGTGCCTACGGCAAGATCTGTTACGGCAGGGGCTTCGAGAGCGGTTTCCGCTCCACCCCGGGCAACTCTTTGCAGGATACCGACATGCTCGGCGTGTCGATCATCCCCATCGACACCGACCCCCTGCGGGTGTGGATGCAGTGGAATCGCGGCTTCAAGATCTTCGACGCGCCGAAGATGCAGGGCACCTACTTCGGCAACACCGCGCCCAAGATCAATCTGGGGGACATCGACTGGTACGGCCTCGGCGCCATGGGCACACTCAAGCAGGTGGGGGTTGGCGACCTCAACTACTTCGCCGACCTGGGCATGAGCATCACCCACCCCAACAACAACGTGTCGGCCCAGTTCGGCTTCCAGGGGCTGCTCACCGGCGGCTTCTTCAGTCCCGAGGCGGCCCGCGACAAGACCGGCACGGCCATCGCGCTCGGTGTGCGTTACGACCTGCCGTCCCGCACCAAGTTAGGTCTCGAATTCAACCACGGCTCCAAGAACTGGATCACCTTTGCCCCGGCCGCCACCGACATGTGGACATCCAAGGTGGGCACCCGGGGCAATGTGTATGAGCTTTACCTGATCCAGGAGCTCAACAGCCGGCCGATCTCGTCGCACCTGGCCAAGACCTTCGTGCGTCTTGGCTTCCAGTACTACGACTTCCAATACACCGGCAGCAACAACTGGGTAGGCGCGCCCGTCAAGATCTCGGATGTGAACGGCCAGATGATGACCACCACGCCGCTCGACAACGCGTACAACGCCTACGCCACCTTTGAAGTGAAGTTCTGAAAGCGTGTGAAGAGATCCACCGCGCGGCCCGATTTTTCCCCCGCGATGCTCACCGGACGTCCTGCCCGGCAGCATTTCCCGGGGCGGACTCGAAGCCGCGCAGGACGATCTCTTCACCGGATCCCAGGGCAGCACGCCCCATCGTCTTAAAGGAATCCTGTCATGCGTACATTTGTTTCCAAGCTCATGCTTTCCCTGGCCGTTGCCGTTTCGGCCGCATCCTTCAGTGCGCCGGTGGCAGCCGACGACGTGAAGATGGTCGGCGTCATCACCAAAATCAAGATGGCGTCCGATGGCAAGTCTGCTGTGGCCACCCTCAAGGACAACAAGTCCGGCGACAGTGTGACCATCAACATCAATGATGACCTTACCCTCGACAAATTCAAGGACAAGCGGATTGTCGAAGGGGACGAGATCCGCGCCAAGTACGACAATGCCGGCGGCAAGAACGAAAGCAAGTCTTTCAAGAAGACCGCGGGTTGCTGATCTCGGGCAAGCAGTCGGCGTGCCTGCAGGGGCGGCTCCGGGGGGAGCCGCCCCTGCGTCGTTCGGACCCCTGAGGCGCCAGCCTGCCCCGGGCATCGGTCAAGGAATTGTGACGGAAAAATTTACACGGAGCGCCAAGGTGGGAGAAAAGTCTGCATGAATTGAAGGCCTTGTGCAGATGGCATCAAATTTGCTGGAGGGCTTCAACCCGGCGGCTACCACTCCGATTCATGGAGGCAGGGGAACATACCTACCTTCAACCAAAGAAACGGAGTGCACGATGTTCAATAGTCGGATTGGAAAGGCTCTTGCGCTATCGGCGCTGGCCGGTGCTCTGCTGGGGCAGGCGGGGCTCGCCGCCGCGCAGACCACGGGCGGGACGACCGCCATGACCCTGGAACACCGCGTCGACAGTGTCACCACGGTAGCGGAAACCCGAACCGTGGAAACCTACTCGACGCAGGTGCTGGGCTTCCTGGCCGGCGACCCGACGGCGCTGGTGAATGTTCAGTTTGTGCTGCCTTTCGGTGATGCGGCCGTTCAGGCGGCGTTCGTCACGACCCGGAGCATCCTGGCGGCAGCGTCCGTCAATCCGCTGTCCTTTTCCGGTCCCACGCTCACATCCAGCAGCCGGGTGCTCAGCAACTCGTCATCGACGGTCTCGGAGGTCAAGACGGGGGAGGAGGTGCTCTGGGTGGATACGGTCGAACTGGTGGGCCAAGAGCTCTTCCACCTCAATTCGGCCCAGTTTGGCTGCGTGGCGTTGGTGAAAGGGGTCTCCTTCGATTGCACCGTGGATTTCGGAGACGTCTTCGTTGCCGCCGGCGACACGGTTCTGCTCACGTCTGCCGGCATTGCCGATTACCTGCTGCGGACCACGGTGACCACCGAGACCTTTCTCAACACGGCCGTGTATGAAATCGTCGGGACGCCGATCACCCAGTCGGTGCCCGAGCCCGGCACGGGCCTGCTGGTGGGGCTGGCCGGTCTGATCGCCTGGCGGGCCACCCGTCCGCGGACTGTTTCAGGGGCTCCCGCTTCTCTACCGGGCTAAGCAGCGTCCCTTCGCCTCCAGCCAGTACACCACTTCACCGACCACGACCACGCTGCCCGACACCACCAGGCTGGCGGCCGAGACCGCGCCGGCGAGGACGAGGAGTTCGGCGCAGCCTTCATTCCGGCAGCCGCCGAAGGCACCGATCTGGTAGGCGTCGAGGGTCATGTGGCGCTCGGTGATGCCGCAGGCGGGGTCGTAGCGCTGCGTCGTCCGGGGGACGAAGATGCAGCTGCACAGGACGAGTGCGGTAGCGAGGAGCAGTGGGGTGGAGCGGGGCACGGGCTATTGACCTCCAGTCGGCAGCATACCCCGCGGCCTGATGGGTCAGGGGGCCGTGTCTGCGCTGCCTTCGTCGCCCGCGGTGGTTTTGTCCAGGGCCGCCGCGACGCTGCGGGACACGCTCTCGATGTGCTCCCGGGCAGCCCGGTTGGCCGCTTCCGGCTGCCGGGCGACGATGGCGGCGATGACGGCATTATGTTCATCGGCCACCAGCCCCAGGTGGGCGCGGAAGCCGCAGGTCTGCACGATGAAGAAATCCGACAGTTCGAAGTTGGCCAGCTGCCGGCTGCACAGCAGGGGTGACTTCGCCATGGCGTGGAGCTGGGTGTGGAAGTCCACGTTGAGCCGCCGGTATTCGTCGGCGTTGGCGCTGCGGGTGGCGTCGAGGGCGTGGATCTGGTCGTTGATGAGGCGCAGGCGGCTGATGTCGGCGGCGCTGGCCCGGCTGGCGGCAAGCTCGGCGATCAGCCCTTCGGTGAGCGCAAACATGCGGTAGAAGTCCTGGATCGCCTCGGGCGTCGGTGTGACCACCTCGCAGCCGACCTGGGCGGTGATGGTCACGAAGCCCCGCTCCTGCAGGCGGTACAGGGCGGTCATGATGGGATGCCGGCTGACCCCCATCTCCTCGCCGATCTCCTTCACCAGGATACGGTCGCCAAAGCGGTACTGGCACGTGAACAGGCGCTCGAGGATCTCCTGGTAGATGTAGTTCTTCTTGGCCATGGGCGTGCGTCCGGGTGCGGTTGGGTGGGTGCGGGCGGATGGTATCACCCTCGGCGCAGGCGGTCCGGCGGGTAAGAGCGACAGGTGCACCGGGGTGGGGCAGGGTCTGAATGCAGTGCTTGCATGCTAGCATGCAAGCACTGTAGAGTGCGCTTCCATTGAGGCAGTTCTTCATCGACCCATCCGCCCGCCATGGGCGGCGAGGAGACCCAGAGCGTGGAAACCAGCGCAGATTTCGACACCGACGTATTGATCATCGGCTCCGGCCCCACCGGCGGTACGGCCGCCCTGGCCCTGGCCACCCAGGGCGTGCGGGTGCACCTCGTCTCGCGCACCCATTGGTTGGCCGACACCCCGCGGGCCCACATCACCAACCAGCGCACCATGGAGGTGCTGCGCGACCTGGGCATCGAGGACGAGGCCATCAAGTACGCCACGCCCTGGGAGCAGATGGGCGACACCCTGTTCACCACCAGCCTGGCGGGCGAAGAGCTGGTGCGCCTGCGCACCTGGGGCACGGGCGACGAACGCAAGGGCGACTACCTGCAGGGCAGCCCCTGTGGCCTGCAGGACATTCCCCAGCCGCTGATCGAGCCGGTGATCTTCAAGAACGCGGCCGAGCGCGGCGCGCACTTCTCGTTCAACACCGAATACCTGTCCCACCAGCAGGACGGGGAGGGCGTCACGGCCACGCTCCGGGATCGCCTCACCGGGCGCGAATACACGCTGCGGGCGCGCTACCTGGTCGGGGCCGACGGGGCCAAGTCGAAGGTGGTGGATGAGCTGGGCCTCAACATCGAGGGTCATCTGGCCCGGGCCGGCACGGTGTACGTGATCTTCAAGGCCGACCTGAGCCGCTACGTGGCCCACCGACCGAGCATCCTGCACTGGATCGTCACCCCGAGCGCCAGCTTCGGCGAGATCGGGATGGGCCTGCTGCGGGCCGTGCGCCCGTGGGATCGCTGGATTGCCGGCTGGGGTTTCGACATCTCCCGGGGCGAACCCGATCTCGACCCCGCGCTGCTCCTCGACAGGATTCGCACCCTGGTGGGCGACCCGGCGCTGGAGGTGGAGATCGAGCGCACTTCGGTGTGGTACGTGAACCAGGCCTATGCCACCGAGTACAGCCGGGGCCGGGTGTTCTGCGGCGGGGACGCGGTGCACCGCCACCCGCCGTCCAGCGGCCTGGGCCTCAACACCTGTGTGCAGGACGCCTTCAACCTGGCCTGGAAGCTCGCCTACGTCATCAAGGGCTACGCCGGCCCCGGCCTGCTCGACAGCTACAGCGCCGAGCGGGCGCCGGTGGGGCGGCAGATCGTGACCCGGGCCAACCAGTCGCGCCTCGACTATGCGCCCCTCAAGGCCGCCTTCCGCGTCGAAGGCGCCGACAATCCGGTGGCGGCGGGCATTGCCCGCTTCAAGGACCCGGGGCCGGAAGGGGTGGCCGCCCGGCAGGCTGTCGAGGCGGCCCTGGACCTCAAGAACACCGAGTTCAACGCCCAGGGAGTTGAGATGAACCAGCGTTACGTGTCCAAGGCCGTGGTGCCCGATCCCGCCGCCGGCGAGGAGGTGTGGCGGCGGGATGCGCAACTCCACCTGCAGCCCACCACCCGCCCGGGGGCCAAGATTCCCCATGCCTGGCTGGTGGACAGGCGCGGCATCCGCGTATCAACCCTGGACGTCACGGGCAAGGGCTGCTTCTCGCTGGTCACCGGATTGGCCGGGGGTGCGTGGTCTGAAGCGGTTCATGAGCTGGATCTTCCCTATCTACGGGCGGTGGTGATTGGCCAGCCGGGCGTGGCCGACCCCTACTGCGGCTGGCAGCGCATACGCGAGCTTCCGGAGGCAGGTGCCCTGCTGGTGCGCCCGGACGGGTATGTGGCATGGCGCCATGCCGAGTCGCCTGCCGGTGTGGCCGAAGCACGCGAACTACTGGCCACTGCCCTTGGCGCCGTACTGGACAAGCCTCTTAATGACTAGCAACAGGCGTCCCGCACTTTCTTTGCGCAGCACCCCACCCATCACAAGAACAGAGGAGACATCATGAACATGCGCCACTTCCGCAAGCCCATCCTGGCCGCCGCCATGGCCCTGACTGCCGGCCAGGCCTGTGCTGACATCAACGTTGGGGTCATCTTTTCCCTCACCGGGCCGGCGGCCTCGCTGGGCCTGGAAACCCGCAAGTCCATCGAGCTGATGCCGAAGATGATCGGCAAGGAAAAGATCAACTACATCGTCCTCGACGACGCCACCGACCCCACCAACGCCGTCAAGAACGCCCGCAAGCTGGCGGGCGAGGACAATGTGGATGTGTTCTTCGGGCCCAACCTGATCACCTCCGGCCTGGCCATTGCCGACGTGGCCAACGAGAAGAAAGTGCCCCTGCTGTCCCAGGCGCCCATCGTGGTGCCGCCGGAGAAGCACAAGTGGGCCTTCCGCGTGGAGCCCCTGGCCGACGTGATGGTGGGCCGGGTGGTGGCCGACATGAAGGAGCGCGGTGTCAAGACGGTGGCCTTCATCGGATTTTCGGATTCCTGGGGTGAGCTGCTGCTCAAGGGCCTGACCAAGACCACCGAGGCGGCGGGCATCCGCATCGTTGCCACCGAGCGTTTCGGGCGCACCGACAACAGCGTGACCGCCCAGGCCCTGAAGCTGGTGGCCGCCAAGCCCGACGCGGTGTTCGTCGGCGGCTCCGGCACCCCGGCGGTGATGCCCCACACCGCCCTGCGGGATCGCGGCTATGCGGGCCCGATCTACCATTCCCACGCCGTCGCCAACAAGGACTTCCTGCGGGTCGGCGGCAAGGCCGTGGAGGGCGCCCGCCTGGCCGTGGCGCCGGTGCTGGTGGCCGAACAGTTGCCCGACGCCCATCCCAACAAGCAGGCCGGGCTGGCCTTTGACAAGGCCCTGGAGGCCAAGTACGGGCCGGATTCCCGCTCCAGCTTTGCCGGCGCTTCATGGGACGGGTGGCTGATCCTCGAAGGCGCGCTCACCTCCGCGCTGAAGAGCGCCCGGCCGGGCACGCCTGAGTTTCGGGAAAGCCTTCGCAACGCGCTCGAGAAGACCAATGGTGTGGTGGGGGCCAATGGCACCTACAGCATGAACGCCGAGGACCACGGTGGCTATGATCCCCGGTCCGCCGTGCTGATCGAAGTGATGGGCGGCAAATGGAAACTTGTGAAGTGAGACCGCCCCTGGCGTAAGCCTTGCCCGGGCGCTTCTGAACAAATCCACTGTTTGGCTTGATCTCACCCTGAGACGCGCAGCCGTACGCCCTGTACGGCTGCGCGTCTCCGGGCGAGAACTGCCAGTCAGGATTGCTTCACCCGCTCCAGGCTTGATACGGCCTCCGGCCTCGGGGTCGCTTCAGGCTTGTGGTCGACGGCGACGCCATGACGTCAGCCAGGCGAGGCCGGTGAGCGACAGCGCCAGCGTCGCCGGCTCGGGAACGTGCGCGGATGGTGTGGCATTGAAGGTGAAATCGTCGATCATCCAGCGTGTCCGTTCGGGCTCGATGATGCCGTTGCTGCTGGTCAGCCGCAGCGAGGTGATGCCCAGGAAATCTGCCTGAATCCAGTCATAGCCGATGTTCAGGTTGACGGTCAGGCTATCGACCACTGTGGCCCCGTTGAGGCCTTCCAGAGTCAGGACAGTAGCCGAGTCGGACTGGAGGACGTCATATAGGGTGTAGGACGAGAAATAGGCGCCGTTGAAGTCAAAAACACCTCCACCCGACAGACTGGCGTAAACCGGACCGGCGTAGTTGGAGGCGGCGTTTCCTCCGGAGGGCGAGTTGTAGCTGTTTCCGTAGCTGTTGGCCGCCGAGTAGCTGATGTCGCCCCACGCATACAGATCGGTATCGCCCAGGGTGCCCCAGAGAATACCGTGATAGGGCGTGGGTACGTTGATTACGCCGGATTGGTTGAGCGCCAGATCGTCAAAATCAAGAACGGCGGCATGGGCGGCTTGACCGGCCACGGCCAGGAAGCCCAGCATGATGGCCCGTGACACGTGCCGTCGCGCGAAAGCCCCGGAGGGTTCGGTCGGGTTGGATGAATGGGCCCGGACGATGTCGGCGCTGTGTGAGGGCTGCATGTGTCTTCTCCTGGTGAGGGGCAAGGGCTGATCTGCATCTCCGCCGGTCCGTACGTCGGGATGCTGCTGTGAAAATACCAAAAAAATACCACAAAGATACCGTTTGCAGAATTGGAGCCCCGTTATCGTGCGTGCCTTTGTCTTGGGAAACTACATGCATGCCTGCTTCATGCATGTTGACCGGCTGCCCTGCGCTGGTGAGTCGCTGGCGGCGCGGCGGGTGGATTGGGAGCACGGGGGCAAGGGTCTGAACCTCGGCCTCGGCCTCCATCGGCTTGGTGCGGAGGTCCACATGATCATGGCAGTCGGGGCTGACCTGTCCGGGGTGGCCGTGTGTCAGGCGCTGGTCGCGGAAGGCATGAGCGACGCGCATTTCCTGACCCTGGGGGATGCGTCGGGTTTCGGTGTCGGTTTTGTGACGCCGGAGGGGGCCAACTTTCTGGCCACCCACCTGGGGGCCAATGCATTGCTCGAGGTGGCGCATCTGGGCCAGGCCGAAGGATGTTTGTCCCGGGCGGATTGGCTGCTGGCGCATTTCGAGATGCCGGACGCACTTGTCAGGCATGCCTTCAGGCTTGCCCGCGCCAAGGGGCTGTCCACCTATCTCAATCCCTCCCCATGGCGCGATGTGGATCGCGCGCTGCTCGACATGACCGATCTGCTGGTGGTCAACGCCAGCGAGGCGTCAATGCTGTTTGGTGATCGGACTGTGCTGAACTGGTCACGGGCGGATTGGTGCTCGCATTTGCCACGGCTGGCAGCAGGGATCGGTTGGCGGGGGAGGGCGCTCGTGGTGACGCTGGCAGAGGAGGGCTGCGTCGCCCTGGATGCAGCGGGCGTTATTGATGTGGCGGCCTTTTCCGTGACTCAGGTGGACGCCACCGGCGCCGGAGATGCCTTTGGCTGTGGTCTGGTGCATGCGCTCGCCCGGGGCGAGCCGTTGACGCAGGCGCTGCGCTTTGCCAATGCCTGTGGCGCCCATGTGGCTTCCCGCGCTGGTGTGTTCGCGAATCTGCCGCGTCCGGGTGAGCTTGCCGCCCTGCTGGACGACGCTAGTCCAGCTTGAGCGTCAGGCGGTAGGCGTAGGCATCACCCCGGAAAGTCCCCTCCACGTACTCGATCAGCTGGCCGGCCTTGCTGAAGGTCTTGCGTTTCAGCAGCAGGCAGGGGGAGGGCTGGCTGAAGTCGAACACCTCCGCTTCTGCCGCGCTGCTCAGAATGGCTTCTATGGTCTGCTCGCCGTGGGAAAGGGCGATTCCGCAGCGCTGGGCGAGAAAGTGGTAGGCCGAGCCCTGAACATCCCATTCGGCCAGGGCGGGGGCTGCGGTGAGGTCGTACCACGCAAGCTCGCGGGACAGGGGCACACCATCTCCCAGGCGCAGGCGAACCAGACGCAGGAAGGTGGCCGTGGATGGGCGCGAGAAGATCGAGGCCAGCGTGCGGTCGGTGACCACGCTGCGTTCGAGCAGGCGTGTGGATGGCTCCATGCCCAGCTCCCGCATCTCCTCGGTGAAGCCCTTGAGGCGATCCAGCCGCGGGGTGAGGCGGGGCGGGGTTTTTGCGGTGACGCCCAGCCTGCCCCGGGTTTCCAGGTAGTTCTTGGCCCGCAGTTCGTCATAGGCCCGCCGGATGGTCACACGGCTGAGATTGAGCATCTCGGCCAGAGCACGCTCGGAAGGAAGGCTCTCGCCGTCACCGATCTCGCCGGCCTCGATCATCGCGGCGAGCTTGCGCAGTAGCTGAAGGTACGTGGGCTCCGCGAGAGAGCGGTCGGGCGCAATGCGTTCGACAAGCTCCGCTGAGCCGATGCTGGGTCGTGGCGATGTCATGGGGTGGGTGGAGCCGCAGGCGGGCTCGGGAAGGGGCCATCGAGTATCTGCCAGCCCCTTCGTTGCCGTCAATCATCCTCCGGAACGCGGAACTCGGCCCAGCGGTACTTGGCCAGTCGCATCACCACCAGTTGGTGGGATCGGATCAGGGCGGCGCGCAACTCGATGTCGGGCAAGGGAAAGGGCGCTTCCATCGAGATCCACCGGGCGCGGGCCAGGTAAGGCGCCGGGCGGATGCCGGGCCGGTCGGTGAAGGCGAGAAACAGATCGTTGTCCACCTTGAAAGCCAGGCTCTCCCGCCCCTTGGCCGGGAAGCTCAGGAGGGCGAACATCTTGTTGTCGGCAATCGAAAATACCCGGTTGTTGCCCCACTTGATGGACTCATGGGCGCCGGGGAGCTGAAGGCAGAGTTCTGCGACCTGGGTGGGTGTCATGGGCTTCCGATGCGTGGTGGCGAGGCCTTGGTGTCGGTGAATGCGATCCTTGTTCGATGCGCCGCCCGGCTTCGTCCGGTGGAGCGTCTTCGGTTGGTGTAGCAGAAAATCAAAACGGGGTCACCAGGATCAAACCGGGCAATCAATCACGAGAATCGAGATGTCATCATGGGCCGGGACGGTGTCCAGGTGCGCAGTGAGCGCGGCGCGAAGATGAGCGACCAGGTCGTCGCCGCGGCGGATGGCAAGGCTGCCGGCCAAACGTGCTTCGCCAAAGGCTTCGCCCGTGGGGCCGGTGGCTTCGACGACACCGTCGGACAGCATCACCAGCCGGGTGGGCTCGGCCCAGGTGAAGCGCTCGAAGGTCTTGATGCCCTCGGCGTCGCGGGTGACTCCCAGGGGAAGATTGCGGGATTCGAAGCGACGCACGATGTGGCCCGCATCGTCGAGCATCTGCACGCCGGGGATGCCGCCCACCCAGACTTCGCCACTGTGGCTTGCCTCGTCGAGGCTCACCAGTCCGGCGGCCACGAAGCGTCCTGCGGGCAGCGAGGTGGCAAGCACGAAGTTGATGGACTCGATGATGCCGGGTAGCGATTCGTTCTGTTCCACGAGGCGGTAGAACTCCTGTACCACCGGCAGTGCGCTCACCGCAGCCGCCAGTCCGTGGCCGGTGGCGTCTGCCAGCAGGGCGTGGAGGCGGCCGTCCGGCGAACGGGCGGCGAGGATCAGGTCGCCCGAAAAGTGGGTGGCGGGCATCACCGTGTACTGGATGCCCGCCTGACGGATGAGGTCGGTACGGATCTGGTGGTTGAGGATGCGCCGGGCCATCTTCGCTTCGCGCTCGTGCTCGTCATAGTGATGCTGGAGCAGACTGGCCTGTTCGCTCACCTTGATCTGGATGAGCTTGTTCTCGGTGTTGTCCCGCAGGGTCTCCACCACCGCGATGAGCTTGCCGCTGTCGTCGAACACCGGGCCTGCATCCACAACCAGATAGAGCTGTTTGTTGCGGCGGGGCATGGAGCACCAGTTTTCGGCGTGCACCCCGTGGGCCGGGGTGTTGGGCTCGTCATGGGTGGTGTAGAGCTTGTCGATCAGCGACCAGTCGTTGCGTGCCACCAGATCGGCCAGACAGGGCCGGGGGCTGTCGTAGAAGGCCCGCCAGTGATCCCGGGTGCCGATGACTTCACGGGCGGGGATGCCCGTGAGGCGCTCGCAGGCCTGGTTCCAGATGAGCACTCGCTGCTCCGCATCCAGCACGAAGGTGGGCACCACCAGATGCTCCATGAGGGTGACAGCAAAGTTGGTGGCCTGGCCGTGTTCAGCGGCGGTGGGCTGGGGCGACATGGAAGTTCTCCGTGGGTCGATCAGACGGGTGAGCGTTTGCGCAATCCGTTTACGGCGCCGCGGCGTCGATCTTTTGCCCCGGTGGGAAGGTCCGGGCGCACCCTCCGCAGCAGCAAACCTGGCCGGATCGAGACTGCAAGCTGGAAGAGAACCGCCTCCGTTGTCGGGGAGATCCCAAAAAAAGGGCGGCCCGAAGGCCGCCTGAAACAACGCTACAACAGGGTTCTTTACGCGCTTACTTCTTGCGGGCCGGGGGCACGTCGGTGCAACTGCCATGGGCCACTTCGGCGGCCATGCCGACGGTTTCGCCGAGGGTCGGGTGGGGGTGGATGGTCTTGCCGATATCCACCGCATCCGCGCCCATCTCGATGGCCAGACACACTTCGCCGATCATGTCGCCGGCGGAGGGGCCGACGATGGTGCCGCCGATGACCCGGTGGGTTTCGGCGTCGAAGATCAGCTTGGTGAAGCCGTAGTCGGCACCGTTGGCGATGGCCCGGCCGCTGGCAGCCCACGGGAACTTGGCGGTTTCCACCTTCTTGCCTTCGGCCTTGGCCTGGGCTTCGGTGTAGCCGACCCATGCCACTTCCGGATGGGTGTAGGCCACGCCCGGGATCACGGTGGCGTCAAAGGCCGCCTTGTGGCCGGCCGCGACTTCGGCCGCCACGTGGGCTTCATGCACCGCCTTGTGGGCCAGCATGGGCTGCCCGACCACGTCGCCGATGGCGAAGATGTGGGGCACGTTGGTGCGCATCTGGGCATCCACCGGGATGAAGCCCCGGTCGGTGACGATGACGCCCGCCTTCTCGGCGCCGATCTTCTTGCCGTTGGGGGCACGGCCCGCCGACTGCAGGATCATGTCGTACTTGACCGGCTCCGGCGAAACGCCTTCGCCCTCGAAGGTGACGTAGAGGCCGTCTTCCCGGGCATCCACGCCGACCGTCTTGGTCTTCAGCATGATCTTGTCGAAGCGGTGGGTGTTCTGCTTCTCCCACACCTTCACGGCGTCCCGGTCGGGGCCCTGCATCAGGCCGTCCATCATCTCCACCACATCGACGCGGGCGCCGAGGGAGGAATAGACGGTGGCCATTTCCAGGCCGATGATGCCGCCGCCGATGACCAGCAGCTTGCCGGGTACGAAGCGCAGCTCCAGCGCGCCGGTGGAGTCGACAATGCGCGGATCACGGGGGATGAAGGGCAGGTGCACCGCCGCCGAGCCGGCGGCAATGATGGCCTGCTTGAACTTCACGACCTTCTTCGCGCCGGTCTTGTCCTGGCTGGTACCGGTGGTTTCTTCAACTTCGATGTGGTTCGGGTCGAGGAAGTGGCCATAGCCGCGGATGATGTCCACCTTGCGGCCCTTGGCCATGCCGGCCAGACCACCGGTGAGCTTGCCGACAACCTTGTCCTTGTGGGTGCGCAGGGCGTTCACATCCACCGTGGGCTTGGCGAAGCTGACGCCCGCGGCGCCCATGTGCTCCGCCTCATCCATCACCGCGGCCACGTGCAGCAGGGCCTTGGAGGGGATGCAGCCGACATTCAGGCACACGCCGCCAAGGGTGGCGTAGCGCTCGATGATGGCGGTCTTGAGACCCAGGTCGGCGGCACGGAAGGCAGCGGAGTAACCGCCGGGGCCGGCGCCGAGCACGACCATGTCGTACTCCACGTCGGCACTGCCACTGTGGGCAGCGGCGGCCGGCGCCGCCACCGGTGCAGCGGCAGGGGCAGCAGCCGGGGCTGCCGCAGCGGCCGGAGCGGGGCTCGCGCCCGCGCCCTCGGTTTCAACCACGATCAGCACCTTGCCTTCGCCGACGCGGTCGCCCAGGGCCACCTTCACTTCCTTGATCACGCCGGCGGCCGAGGACGGCACATCCATCGTGGCCTTGTCGGATTCGAGGGTGGCGATGGCGTCGTCCACCTTGATGCTGTCGCCAACTTTCACGAACAGCTCGATGACGGGTACGTCGGAAAAATCGCCGATGTCCGGAACCTTGACTTCTACGAGGCTCATGGCGATCTCCTTAGAGCATGACCCGACGGAAGTCGGCCAGCAGTTGGGCGAGGTACACGTTGAAGCGGGTCGCCAGGGCGCCGTCGATGACGCGGTGGTCAGCGGTCAGGGACATGGGCAGGGTCAGGCGCGGCACGAAAGCCTTGCCGTCCCACACCGGCTTCATCACCGACTTGTTGACACCCAGGATGGCCACTTCGGGCGCATTGACGATGGGCGCGAAGTAGGTGCCACCGATGCCGCCGAGGCTGGAGATGGTGAAGCAGGCACCGGACATGTCGGCCGGCTTGAGCTTGCCGTCACGGGCCAGCTTGGCCAGATTGCCCGATTCCGCGGCGATCTCGAACACGCTCTTCTTGTCGGCATCCTTGATGACCGGGACGACCAGGCCATTGGGGGTGTCGGCGGCGAAGGCGATGTTGAAGTACTTCTTGTAGACCAGGTTGTCGCCATCGAGACTGGTGTTGAACTCGGGGAATTCCTGCAGGGCGCGCACCGAGGCCTTGATGATGAAGGCGAGCATGGTGAGCTTCTTGCCGGACTTCTCGAACTCCTTGTTCATCTGGACGCGGAAGGCTTCCAGGTCGGTGATGTCGGCGTCCTCGTGGTAGGTGACGGCCGGGATCATCGCCCAGTTGCGGGCCAGGTTCTGGCCGGAGATCTTCTTGATGCGCGACAGGGGCTTGACGTCGATCGCGCCGAACTTGGCGAAATCCACCTTCGGCCAGGGCAGCAGGTCGAGCCCGCCACCCAGGCTGCCGACCGCCGCGGCGGCCACGGTCTTGCCCGGAACGACGCCGGTGCTCATGGCGCCCTTGACGAAGGCGGTGACGTCGGCCTGGACGATGCGGTTCTTGGGGCCGGTGGCCTTGACCTGGCCAAGATCGACACCCAGCTCGCGGGCAAAGGCGCGCACCGACGGGCTGGCGTGTACCTTGCCGCCCAGCTTGACGGCGGACGGCGCCGCCGCCACTGCGGGCGCTGCGGCAATCACCGGGGCAACGGCCGCCGGCGCGCCATCGGCGAGGGGCGTGGTCGGGCCGCTGACCGCCGCCGCGGGCGCTGCCGCCGCGGCGACAGTGGCACCGGCACCGGTCTCAACCTTGATCAACACGGAACCTTCAGAGACCTTGCTGCCCAGCTGGACCAGCACTTCCTTCACCACGCCGGTGGCGGAGGAGGGCACGTCCA
>ERZ795056.2028-NODE-2028-length-23007-cov-8.958740_pt1 | contig 23007 bp, 9 predicted proteins | sample MGYA00375140_ERZ795056 | MGnify/ENA primary metagenome ERZ795056 (study PRJEB30185, sample SAMN05720227) | activated sludge metagenome | isolation source: Anaerobic digester | place: USA | collected 2015-03-09 ... | reverse complement strand
AAGAAAAAATTACCTGTAACCACTTTATTCCGCGCGATCGGTTTTGAAAGAGACAAGGACATCCTTGAAATCTTTGACCTTGCTGAGGAAATCAAAGTATCCAAAACAGGACTTAAAAAGTACATCGGACGTAAATTGGCCGCGCGTGTCTTGAACACCTGGCACGAAGATTTCGTGGATGAAGATACAGGCGAGGTAGTTTCTATCGAGCGTAACGAAATCATCCTCGACCGTGATACCACCATAGACAAAGACAACGTAGAAGAGATTATCGATTCTAACGTGAAATCTATCTTGTTGCACAAGGAGAGTACCACGCAAGCCGATTTCTCGATCATCCACAACACTTTGCAAAAAGACCCTACCAACTCAGAAAAAGAAGCGGTAGAGCACATATACAGACAACTTAGAAATGCCGAACCGCCTGATGAAGAAACGGCGCGTGGCATCATCGATAAATTGTTCTTCTCAGACCAACGTTACAACTTAGGTGAAGTAGGTCGTTACAGAATGAACAAAAAACTGGGTCTCGATATCCCAATGGAAAAGCAAGTCTTGACCAAAGAAGATATCATCACCATCGTGAAATATTTGATTGAACTCATCAACTCTAAAGCTGAGATTGATGATATCGATCACTTATCCAACCGTCGTGTCAGAACTGTTGGCGAGCAATTGTCTCAGCAGTTCGGAATCGGACTCGCTCGTATGGCAAGAACCATCCGCGAAAGAATGAATGTTCGTGATAACGAGGTATTTACGCCGATCGACTTGATCAACGCCAAAACCCTTTCGTCGGTCATCAACTCGTTCTTCGGAACCAACCAGTTGTCTCAGTTCATGGATCAAACCAATCCATTGGCCGAAATCACACACAAACGACGTCTTTCAGCCCTTGGGCCAGGCGGACTTTCACGTGAGCGCGCCGGATTTGAGGTTCGTGACGTTCACTATACGCACTACGGTCGTCTGTGCCCTATTGAAACCCCTGAGGGACCAAACATCGGGTTGATTTCTTCACTTGGTGTTTACGCCAAAGTGAACGGTATGGGATTCATCGAAACGCCTTACCGTAAAGTATCGGCCGGAACCGTAGATTTGACTTCGGTACCTACTTATTTGAGCGCTGAAGAAGAAGAAGGCAAAATGATCGCGCAGGCGAACATTGAAATGACCAACGACGGGAAAATCACTGCAGACAAGGTTATTGCTCGTGAAGAAGGCGATTTCCCGGTAGTGGATCCAACAGAAATTCATTATACCGACGTAGCGCCAAACCAGATTGCATCGATTTCTGCATCCCTGATTCCTTTCTTGGAGCATGATGATGCGAACCGTGCGCTGATGGGATCAAACATGATGCGTCAGGCCGTACCATTGTTGCGTCCTGAAGCCCCGATTGTAGGAACCGGTCTTGAAAGACAAGTTGCTTCTGATTCCCGCGTCTTGATCAATGCAGAAGGGCATGGTGTGGTAGAATACGTAGACGCCAACATCATCACCATTAAATATGACCGTTCTGAAGAAGAAAGAATGGTTTCGTTTGAGGCTGATGAGAAAACCTACAACCTTATTAAATTCAGAAAAACAAACCAAAGTACGTCTATCAACTTGAAACCTATCGTAAGAAAAGGAGACAGGGTGATTCCCGGCCAGGTTTTGTCTGAAGGATATGCTACCCAAAACGGAGAATTGGCACTCGGAAGAAACCTTAAAGTGGCGTTCATGCCATGGAAAGGGTACAACTTCGAGGATGCGATTGTAATCTCTGAAAAAGTAGTACGTGACGACATCTTTACCTCAATCCACGTAGACGATTATTCACTCGAAGTTCGTGATACCAAATTGGGTAACGAAGAACTCACCAACGACATCCCGAACGTTTCTGAAGAAGCGACCAAAGACCTCGATGAAAACGGTATGATTCGCATTGGGGCCGAGGTGAAACCTGGCGATATCCTGATTGGAAAGATTACACCAAAAGGAGAATCAGATCCAACGCCAGAAGAAAAACTCCTCAGAGCCATCTTCGGTGATAAGGCTGGTGACGTAAAAGACGCTTCACTTAAAGCTTCTCCATCACTACACGGTGTGGTTCTTGACAAAAAATTGTTCGCAAGAGCAGTAAAAGATAAAAGAAAACGTACCCAGGACAAAGATGCCTTGGGCGCTTTAGAAATGGAATTCGAAACCAAGTTTGTTGAATTAAAAGACAAGCTCGTTGAGAAATTATTCTTAATCGTAAACGGGAAAACTTCGCAAGGGGTAATGAATGATTTGGGTGAGGAAGTATTGCCGAAAGGTAAAAAATACACCCAGAAAATGCTTTACGCGGTAGAAGATTTCGCACACCTTTCAAAAGGGCAGTGGGTTGCCGACGACGCTACAAACAAACTCGTCAACGATTTGATCCACAATTACAAAATCAAGTTGAACGACCTGCAAGGCGCCTTACGCCGTGAGAAATTCACGATTACTGTGGGAGATGAATTGCCAGCAGGAATCCTCAAACTCGCCAAAGTCTACATCGCCAAAAAGCGCAAGCTAAAAGTGGGTGATAAGATGGCGGGACGTCACGGTAACAAAGGTATCGTTGCGCGTATCGTTCGTCACGAAGACATGCCATTCCTGGAAGACGGAACTCCGGTTGATATCGTTTTGAACCCGCTGGGTGTACCATCGCGTATGAACATCGGGCAGATTTACGAAACCGTACTGGGTTGGGCAGGTATGAACCTGGGACGAAAGTTTGCCACGCCAATCTTTGACGGTGCGACTTTGGATCAGATCAACGAACTCACCGACGAAGCAGGCATCCCACGTTTTGGCCATACGTACTTGTACGATGGAGGAACCGGAGAGCGTTTCCACCAACCAGCGACGGTAGGTGTGATTTATATGCTTAAACTCGGGCACATGGTAGACGATAAAATGCACGCCCGTTCTATCGGTCCATACTCACTCATTACGCAGCAACCTCTTGGAGGTAAGGCGCAATTTGGAGGCCAGCGTTTTGGAGAGATGGAGGTTTGGGCACTCGAAGCTTACGGTGCCTCAAGCACACTTCGTGAAATCCTGACCGTGAAATCGGATGATGTCATCGGAAGAGCGAAATCTTACGAGTCAATTGTTAAGGGAGAATCAATGCCAGAACCAGGCTTGCCTGAATCATTCAACGTGTTGATGCATGAACTGAAAGGTCTTGGACTTGACATCAGATTAGAGGAATAAATAAAGTCAAAAGAGAAAAGTCTAAAGTCGAACGGCTTTGGACTTTCCACTTTGGGCTTTCGACTAATGTTTTCAAAATAATTCTATACATAATATCACTATGATAAATAATAGAAATAACAATAACAGAGATAAAAACCCGGTAAAAAGGTTCAATAAAATCTCGATTGGGTTGGCCTCGCCAGAATCTATCCTTGCAGAGTCAAGAGGAGAAGTGCTCAAACCCGAAACAATCAACTACAGAACCCACAAACCCGAGCGCGATGGTCTTTTCTGCGAAAGGATTTTCGGCCCGGTAAAAGATTTCGAATGTGCTTGCGGTAAGTACAAAAGAATCCGTTATAAAGGCATCATCTGCGACCGTTGCGGTGTAGAGGTGACCGAGAAAAAAGTACGTCGTGATCGTGTGGGACATATCAATTTGGTGGTGCCAATCGCACACATCTGGTATTTCCGTTCGCTTCCTAACAAAATCGGGTACATCCTTGGTTTGCCGTCTAAGAAATTAGATATGATCATCTATTACGAAAGATATGTAGTGATCCAAGCCGGTATTGCCAAAGGACCTGACGGCGACGAAATCAAGAGACTCGACTTTTTAACAGAAGAAGAATACCTCAATATCCTCGACACCTTGCCTCAGGAAAACCAATATCTTGACGATATGGATCCTAACAAATTCATCGCCAAGATGGGAGCAGAGTGTATCATGGATTTGCTCGCGAGGATTGACCTCGATGCGTTGTCCTACGAATTGCGTCACTCGGCCAACAACGAAACGTCTAAACAACGTAAGACTGAGGCTTTGAAAAGGCTTCAGGTCGTAGAATCATTCCGTGAGTCTAACGAAAACCGCGAGAACCGTCCCGAGTGGATGATCATGAAAGTGGTTCCTGTAATCCCGCCAGAATTGCGTCCACTCGTGCCGCTTGATGGTGGTCGTTTCGCGACTTCGGATTTGAATGATTTGTACCGTCGTGTGATTATCCGTAACAACCGTCTTAAGAGATTGATGGAGATCAAAGCTCCTGAAGTGATCTTGCGTAACGAGAAACGTATGTTGCAGGAATCGGTAGATTCACTCTTCGACAACACGAGAAAAGCCTCTGCGGTGAAGACCGAATCAAATCGTCCACTCAAGTCACTTTCTGACTCTTTGAAAGGTAAGCAAGGTCGTTTCCGTCAAAACTTACTCGGTAAGCGTGTCGATTATTCGGCGCGTTCAGTAATCGTCGTAGGACCAGAACTCAAATTGTACGAATGCGGTATCCCTAAAGATATGGCAGCCGAACTTTACAAGCCGTTTGTTATCCGTAAATTAATCGAAAGAGGAATTGTGAAAACGGTAAAATCGGCCAAGAAAATCATCGACAAAAAAGAGCCTGTAGTTTGGGACATCCTTGAAAACGTCATCAAAGGACACCCAGTATTGCTAAACCGTGCTCCTACCTTGCACCGTTTAGGGATCCAGGCGTTCCAGCCAAAACTCATCGAAGGAAAAGCAATCCAATTGCACCCACTGGTTTGTACGGCTTTCAACGCGGATTTCGATGGTGACCAGATGGCGGTTCACTTGCCACTTGGTCCAGAGGCGATCCTCGAAGCGCAGCTTTTGATGCTTGCTTCACACAACATCCTCAACCCGGCCAATGGTGCGCCAATTACCGTTCCTTCGCAGGATATGGTTTTGGGTCTGTACTACATGACCAAAGAAAGATTATCGACTCCCGAGCTTAAAATTTTGGGTGAAGGCCTGACTTTTTACTCTGCCGAAGAAGTAAATATCGCTCTCAACGAAAACCGTTTGGAGCTCAACGCAAGGGTGAAAATCCGCGCGAAAGACTTCAACGAAGAAGGTGAACTGGTTTGGAAAATCATCCAGACAACCGCCGGACGTGTATTGTTCAACGAAGTGGTTCCAGAAGCTGCCGGATACATCAACGACGTACTCACCAAGAAAAACTTGCGTGACATCATCGGGCGTATCTTAAGCGTAACCGACGTTCCAACAACAGCGGCGTTCCTTGACAGCATGAAAGACATGGGTTACAAATTCGCTTTCAAAGGCGGATTGTCGTTCTCTTTGGGTGATATCATCATCCCTGAAAGAAAAGAAGAACTCATCGCCGATGCGCGCGAGCAGGTAGACGGAATCTCCATGAACTACAACATGGGACTCATCACCAACAACGAGCGTTACAATCAGGTGATCGACGTATGGACTTCTACCAACGCGATGCTTACCGAGCTAGCCATGAAAAACATCCGTGAAGACCAGCAAGGTTTCAACTCGGTGTACATGATGCTTGATTCGGGAGCGCGTGGTTCTAAGGAGCAGATCCGTCAGCTTACCGGTATGCGTGGATTGATGGCGAAACCTAAAAAATCTACCGCCGGTGGTGGAGAAATCATCGAAAACCCGATCCTTTCTAACTTTAAGGAAGGATTGTCGATCCTTGAGTACTTCATCTCAACCCACGGTGCACGTAAAGGACTTGCCGATACGGCACTTAAAACGGCGGATGCGGGTTACCTTACGCGTCGTCTGCACGACGTTTCGCAAGACGTTATCGTCAACATCGACGACTGCGGTACTTTGCGTGGTATCGAAGTGTCGGCTTTGAAGAAAAACGAAGAGGTTGTAGAAGGTTTGGGCGAAAGAATTCTCGGGCGCGTTGCGTTGCAGGACGTCATCAACCCACTTACTTCTGAAGTATTGGTTTACTCAGGCCAGCAAATCACAGAGGCAATCATGAAAACGATTGAAGCTTCACCGCTTGAATCGATTGAAGTGCGTTCGCCATTGACCTGTGAGGCGATGAAAGGCATCTGCGCGAAATGCTACGGACGTAATTTGGCGACCGGAAAAATGACGCAAAGAGGAGAAGCTGTCGGCGTTATTGCTGCACAGTCAATCGGTGAGCCAGGTACACAGTTAACGCTTCGTACATTCCACGTTGGAGGTACCGCGGGTAACATTTCTGAAGAATCAAGTATCGTGACCCGTTTCGACGGTCGTCTTGAAATTGAGGATTTGAAAACTGTAAAAGGTGAAGACAATGATGGAAACACCGTAGATATTGTGGTTTCACGTTCAACCGAACTCAAATTGGTTGACCAAAAAACGGGTATCACTTTGAATACGCACAACATCCCTTACGGATCGAGCATTTTTGTAAAAGACGGAGACGCGGTTGCAAAAGGAACGGTAATCTGTAAGTGGGATCCGTATAACGGGGTTATCGTTTCCGAGTTTACCGGAAAAATCGCTTACGAAGATCTTGAACAAGGACAATCGTTCCAGGTAGAGATTGATGAGCAAACCGGATTCCAGGAAAAAGTAATCTCAGAATCGAGAAATAAAAAATTAATCCCAACCCTTTTGGTATACGGAAAAGGCGACGAACTCATCCGTTCGTACAACTTGCCGGTGGGTGCCCACCTTATGGTAGAGAATGGCGAGAAGATCAAAGCAGGTAAAGTACTTGTGAAAATTCCACGTCGTTCTTCTAAAGCGGGTGATATCACCGGAGGTCTTCCTAGAATTACCGAGCTTCTAGAGGCTCGTAATCCTTCGAATCCGGCTGTTGTATCAGAAATCGACGGTGTAGTAACCTTTGGTAAAATCAAGCGTGGAAATCGCGAGATTATCATCGAGTCGAAATTTGGCGAAGTGAAGAAATACCTTGTGAAGCTTTCGAGCCAGATTTTGGTACAGGAAAATGACTTCGTGCGCGCTGGTGTTCCGTTGTCTGATGGTGCTATTACGCCAGAAGATATTCTCAGGATCCAAGGTCCTGCTGCAGTTCAGCAATACTTGGTGAACGAGATTCAGGAAGTATACCGTTTGCAAGGGGTAAAAATCAACGACAAGCACTTTGAGGTGGTCATCCGCCAGATGATGCGTAAGGTTCAGGTTCAGGATCCGGGAGATACATTGTTCCTTGAGGAGCAACTCATCCACACCAAAGATTTTATCACAGAAAATGACCGTTTGTACGGTATGAAAGTGGTAGAAGACGCTGGGGATTCAGAAGCCTTGAAACCAGGACAGATTATTTCGCCACGCCAATTGCGCGACGAGAACTCTTTGCTCAAACGTACCGACAAAAACCTTGTTACAGCACGTGACGTGATCACCGCTACCGCAACACCGGTATTGCAGGGAATCACCAGGGCATCGCTCCAGACCAAATCGTTTATCTCTGCGGCTTCGTTCCAGGAAACGACCAAAGTACTCAACGAGGCTGCTGTCGCCGGTAAAGTAGATCTTCTTGAAGGACTTAAAGAAAATGTAATCGTAGGTCACAGAATCCCAGCCGGAACCGGTATGCGTGAGTATGACAACACTATTGTAGGGTCTAAGGACGATTACAACGAGATGATGGCCAACAAAGAAGAATACATCTACTAAGCCATGAGTGATAACAAGCAACCACAGCAAGGACAGATCAATATCGAACTCGATGAAAACATCGCCGAAGGAATTTATTCCAACCTCGCGATTATCAACCATTCGGCTTCAGAATTTGTCATCGACTACGTCTGCATTATGCCGGGTACGCCCAAGGCGAAGGTCAAGTCAAGGATTGTTTTGACGCCACAGCATGCCAAGCGATTGGTCAAGGCTCTGGCCGAGAATGTCCACCGATTTGAAGTCGCCCACGGCGAAATCAAGGACACCGAGCAACCGCCGATCCCGCTAAATTTCGGGCCGGCCGGTCAAGCCTAAAAGGTTTAAATAATAAAAAGCCTCCTGGAAACAGGAGGCTTTTTTTGTTTACACCAATTGGTCATTCGCGAATTTAATGGGATGTAAATTGCTGAATCACAAATTAATTAAGTAAAAAATTTGCAATTTATCAACACGAAAACGTTATAGTTTGCCGCTGTTGGTTGGCTTGTTAAAATCGTATTTTATAAATAAGTATGTTTACTGTGTCAAAACAAGAGTCTGTCCACTGCCAAAGCGGTTCAGGGCTCATTAAACTCACTTTTTTATGAAAAAAATACTACTCAATTGCTTCTTGCTATTGATGCCGTTGTTTGTGATTTCGCAGAATTTCACAAGTTGGACCGGCAGCGGCAACTGGAGCAATTCCGGCAACTGGAACAACGGTACCAGTTACGGCCAACTACAGTTTACAAATGGCGGAAGTTCTTCGGTCACAGCCGATGCTGCCATGAGCCAATGGCGTTTGTTTTTCAACAACGGCGTCTCGTACACCATTTCAGGAAGCGGTGCGCTCAGTTTGTTCGATTTCGGCGGAAGCCCAAGCTGGGTACTGTCGGATGCATCGGTAAACCAAAACCTGAATTTCCCGCTCAATTTTGCCGATTCGGGTGCGCGTTATGCCTGGATTACCACCAGGGCAGCTGGGCCATTGACATTCGGAGGCGACGTCAATGTAACCGGCGGCAGCATCACTGCTTTGCGTATCGCCGGAACCAATACCGCGGGAACCATTACACTTAATGGGTTGCTTACGGGCTCTCGTCCGTTACACATCGGTAAGGACAACGTCGATGCCAACCAGCCCAACACGCGCGTTTTCTTAAACGGAAACAACACTTCTTTTTCGGGCACAACGACTTTGTACGCAGGAGTACTTACGATTCCCGCAAATTCGGCACTGGGTTCAGGAGGTCTCATTATAGGAAACGGAGCGGTGGCCAACACGCTAGCCGTTACGGGCAATACCTCACGTTCACAGAATATTACGGTTACCAACGCGTCTTCTGCTGCTGTAATCGATGTGTCTTCTAGTTTTACGTTGACTGGCGCCCTGCAACAAACAGGAACCAATCAGGCTACCAAATTTGGTAAATCAGGAGCAGGAACACTTACCTTAAGCGGAACAAGCACTTACCAAGGCCAGATTAAAATAGGTCAAGGAAGTGTTATATTGACCAATAGTGCGGGTTTAGGTACAAACACTTCAACGATAAACAGAGGTGTTGATTTGGGTCTTAACGTGGCCAATGTTTCTCAAGCCAACAATGTGACGTTACTGGCTGCCAACAACGTCAACGTAGGGCAATCCATTTACGTGGCTCCCAATACAGGCGGCGCTATTCGTGCCCTTGGAATGAACGGAGCCGGACAGGCTACGTTTGCCAACGAAATTTACTTGGGCGGCGATTTGATTGTTGATCCAGGACTCGGAACCATTTTGCTAAACGGCGTGGTTACCAATACCGGTTCGCTCATCAGCAACAGTGGAACGGTGGCCTTAAGAGCCAGTAACACCTATACCGGAAGTACCATTGTAAGAGGCGGAACCTTGCGTCTGGATCAGGCCAACCGTATCGCCGATGTTTCCCCGATGGTTTTCGCCGGCGGAACGTTCAGCACCGGCGCCGCAACCGGTTTTTCGGATACCGTAGGCACCATGATGCTCAATGCAAGTACGGCTTCGACACTCGCCTTGGGGTCAGGAAACCACACCTTGACTTTCGCCAATAGCAGCGCACTCAACTGGGGAGCAGGCGGCACGCTTACCATCACTGGCTGGGCAGGAACCGCAGGGCAATCAAACACCTCAGGCGGAAAAATCATCGTCGGTACAGGCGGGCTCACACTTGCCCAACGCAGCCAAATCAGCTTCGCAGGTTACAGCGGAACCCCAATTATCGTAGGTGGTGAGTTGGTTCCTCCCGGACCGGGATTGGCTGTGACAGCAGGCGCACTAGATCACGGATTGATGTGTGTGGGTGCTCCAGCCTCATTGATTACCTATACAATTACCAATACAGGAGCCACCGCAACAGGAGTGACTGTGGTTTCAAACAATCCTGAATTTGCAGTATTGAATGCGCCCACAACCGTCAATGCTGGAAGCACAGCAACCTATGACGTATTGTTTACGCCAAGTGCCGCTGGAACCAGGAGTGCGACAATTACCATCAGTACAACTACCGCCAACAGCAATACGCCAGTGACCAGCAACCTTACCGGAACCGGTGTGGCTTTGCCAACCGCTACGGTATCAGGAACAACAACGGTTTGTCGCAATGCAGCCGCACCATCGATTACCTTTACCGGAGCCAATGGTTTGGCTCCGTATACCTTTACTTACAGCATCAACGGCGGTGGCGCCCAAACGGTTACCACTACGGTAGGAAATAGCGTTACGGTATCGGTACCCACAGCAACAGCAGGCATTTATACTTATGATTTGTCAAGTGTTTTGAGCGCGAATGCATGTAACAACTTACAATCGGGTAGTGCATCGGTTACCGTCGATGCGGGAACCACTTACTATGCCGATACCGACAACGACGGATTTGGAGATCCAGCTAACCCAGTTGTATCATGTACTGGGCAACCAGCTTTGACCGCAACCAATAACACCGATTGCGCACCAGAAGACGCAACCAAATGGAGAACCGGAAGTTTTTATGTTGATGCCGATAACGATGGCTATTACAACGGGAACCCAGAAGCCATTACCCTTTGTTATGGCGCAGCGAATCCTTCAGGCTACACTTCTTCTATCATCGGCACGGACTGTGACGATGCCAATGCAGAAATCAACCCTAACCATGTTGAGGTTGCCGGCAACGGAATCGATGACAACTGTGATGGTGCTATCGACGAGGTTGGTCCAGCTATCAGCCTGATTCCGACCCAGTGCGGGGCTACCCTTAGCAACATCGCCGCTACCATCTACAGCCAACAGGCTGCAGGTGCGCAAGGCTACCGTTTCGAGGTGAGCAACGGCCCTAACGTACGTACATACGATTCGGCCACCAACTCATTCAGCCTTTTGAACCTTCCTGGAGGAGTTACCTACGGAACCACCTACACGATCCGTGTAGCGGTTAAAACCAACGGTTTCTGGAGGTCTTACTCAAGCCCATGTACGATCACTACACCTGCAATGCCAGCAACCACCAACGTGATTGCTTCACAGTGTGGTATCACTTTGGCCAACATCACCAACTTGATCTATTGCAACCAGGTGACTGCCGCCAACCAATACCGTTTTGAGGTTACCGATACTGCGACATCTAACGTTCGTACTTTCGATTCATCCTTGAACAGGTTCTCATTGACTAGCCTTGTAGGAGGTGCGTCTTACGATGCTACTTACTCAATCCGCGTGGCCTTGAGATTCGGTGCTACCTGGGAAGATTACGGAGCAGCTTGCAACGTGAGCACTCCTGCAACTCCTGGTGTGACCAATCTGGTGGCTTCACAGTGTGGTATCACTATCAGCAGCAGATGGACTACGCTTTACGCCAATCAGGTTCCTGATGCGCAAGGTTACCGTTTTGAGGTTTCTGACGGCGTGAGCACAAGGTTTGTTGACCGCGCGGTGAGCAACTTCGCCCTAGGCCAAGTGTCTGGAGGTGTAAGTGCGAACACTGTTTACACAATCCGTGTGGCGGTATTGTACAACAGCGTTTATGGCAATTTCGGACCTGCCTGTACGGTGACTGCCTCTGCAGGATTCTCAAGAACAGCAGCCGCTCCGTTGGCTGTATTCGATGTAAAAACTTACCCGAACCCATTTGCTGAGAACTTTAAATTGGATATCAACACTTCAGGTGAAGAGAGCGTATCGGTTAAGGTTTACGACATGATCGGAAAACTCGTTGAGTCTAAAGAGATCAGTGTATCTGAATTGGGTACACAAGAACTTGGGCACCTTTTCCCATCAGGCGTTTACAATGTTATTGTATCACAAGGTGAGAATATGAAAACCTTGCGTGTCGTTAAAAGGTGATAACAAATAATAGTTAACAATTATCAAATAGTAATTAATAATTGAGCATAAAAGCCCTTCCGGAAACGGAGGGGCTTTTTTAATATAAACATAATCGTACTGAACGCCAACGTTTTGAATATTAAAATCGGTTAAGTGCACGTTAAAATGGATTAACGGAAAGCCTGTTGTTTTTTATCGAGTATTCGTTCAATTTGTCGGCTATATTTTTTGAAAGCGCAATTCTGTATTTGCTTTGTGTTGTATTCTAGGGAGGAGAATTTCTCGAATTGCGATAATTCCGCCTTCTTAAAATAGCCCTAATAACAATTAAAATACAAAGTCCTATGAAAAAAATTACAAATGAATTAAGTGAAAAGCACTTCATGAAGTTTCTGGCTTTCAGCCTGCTTCTGGTGCTTTGCCTTTGTGGTTTGAGTGCGAGCGCCCAAACCACAGCGACATTTAACGCTTCTGGAAGTTTCGTTACTCCCGCAGGTGTTACTACAGCTACTGTAGAAGCTTGGGGTGCCGGAGGCGCCGGAGGTGGAAGTACTTCTAACAGCGACGGCGGCGGCGGCGGCGGCGGCGGTGCTTACAGCAAATCAACTGGAGTTTCGGTGTCGGGAACTATCCCCGTTACTGTGGGTACCGGAGGTGTTGGAGACAATGGCGCCGGAAATAACGGTGGCGACTCTTCGTTCAATACCAGTACAGTAGTAGCCAAAGGTGGTGTCGGGGGTTCTGTAACCTCAGGTTCTGGAGGTCCGGGAGGAGCGGGAGGAACAGCTTCGGCAAGCACAGGCGCGACCAAATTCAACGGTGGAACCGGAGGAAGAGGTAGAGACAGTATTACCGGACAAGGTGGGCCAGGAGGTTCATCAGCCGGAACTGCTGCTGCAGGAACCTCGGGACCTGCAAGCTGGACTACCGTGACAGCTTCGGCTGCACCTACCGGTGGAGGAAAAGGCGGAAACGGAGGAACTTCTGGCAACGGGGGCGCCGACGGAACTGTACCAGGAGGCGGTGGCGGTGGAGCCGGAGACGGAACCAATGAAATCGGCGGCGACGGTGCTGCAGGACGCGTCATCGTAAGCTACACTTGCCCTACTTATGCCTTGACGGCGGCTACCACAGCTACAGGTCCTTTTTGCGCGGCTTCGGCCTCGGTAGTGACTTTGACTTCATCGTCAATGCCTAACGGAACTTACACCGTGACCTACAACCTCACAGGCGGAACTACCGCCACTGCACGTACCGCTTCAATGACTTTCGCGTCAGGAACCGGAACTTTTACAACATCGACATTGAGTTCTAGTACTACGCCAACTACCATTACCATTACCGGTCTATCTTCTGGAACTGCGGGTAACGGAGCTTGCGTGAGCACGATCAGCACATTTAATACGGTGAGCGTTATCGCCTATGCTTTTACCGCCAATGCGGGTAGCCCTTTCACTAAAGGCTGTACGACAAACGTTTCTGGTCTTGCCATTGGTGAGGCTAGCGCGGCAGGTTTTACTTATTCATGGAGCCCAACCGAAGGATTGAGCTCGGCAACGGTAAGCAACCCTACTGCCAACCCTACTACAACCACTACTTACACAGTGACCAAAACTTATACGGCATCAGGCTGTACTGCTCAGGCGTCAGTAACAGTAACAGTGGATACTACGCCACCAACGGCTGTAGCAGGCGCAGATTTTACCAAAACTTGCAGCATCAATCCAACCGGTAAAGTAATCGGTGAGGCTAGCGTAGCAGGATTTACCTACTCATGGTCGCCAAGTGCGGGACTAAGTTCTGCTTCGGTTGCCAATCCAACGGCCAACCCAACAACAACAACCACGTATACTGTGACCAAAACGACAACTGCTTCGGGTTGTTCGGCCACAGCACAAATTACGGTTACTGTAGATATTGCAGCGCCTACTGCTGATGCAGGGGCCGATTTCACCAAAACCTGTATCGCCAATACTTCTGGCCTGCAAATCGGTGAAGCAACCGCTGCGGGATTCACTTATTCGTGGTCACCAGCAACGGGATTGAGCGCTACTAACATCAGTAACCCAATCGCGAACCCAACCAGTACACAAACCTATACGTTGACTAAAACAGACACGGCGAACGGTTGTAGCGACACCGATACGGTAACTGTCACGGTAAACAACACTTTGTCTGTCAATGCCGGTACCGATTTCACGAAAACCTGTACCACAAACCCTAATGGTAGGGCGATTGGGGAAGCCAACGTTTCTGGAAACACTTACGTGTGGTCTCCTACAGACGGTTTGAGCAATGCCAATATTAGCAACCCTACGGCAAATCCGGCGATAACCACTACGTATACCGTAACCAAAACCAATACGGCCAGCGGTTGCGTGGCGACCGATCAAGTTGTGGTCACCGTCAACCTTGAAACTCCTGTGGCAGATGCGGGATCCGATTTCACCAAAACCTGTACACTGAATCCAACCGGTTTGGGAATCGGTGAGGCGGCGCTACCGGGGCACACGTATTCGTGGACACCAACAGCCGGTTTGAGTTCATCTACATCGGCGAGCCCTACGGCGAATCCTACCAGTACGACAACCTATACGATGACCAAAACCAATTCGACTACCGGTTGTACCGATACCGATACCGTAACGGTAACGGTTAACACGACTGCTCCAACAGTTGCTGCACTAACCGGAACGCAAGCCATTTGTGAGGGCGCAACGACTACTTTTGCCAGTACAACTCCAGATGGTGTTTGGGGGACTTCTAATGCAGCAGTTGCCACCGTCACCGACGGACTTGTAAGTGGTATAGCTGCCGGAACTGCCACAATCAATTACACCGTGACCGATATTGTTAACGGTTGTTCGACGACTGTTTCCAGAACTGTAACAGTGAGCCCATTGCCAACTTCAGTTTCTGCGACCGGATCGGCTACCATTTGCGACGGTAACAGCACGAACCTTACCGGATCGGCTACCATCCCATACTTGCTAAGCAGCGCGCCAATCGATGACAATTTCAACGGGACGCCTACTTTTGCTTCGGCAGGAACAGGAACAACCTTCGCAGGTAAAAACAGCGGTAGTACCGTAGGATTGACGACCATCACCAATAACGTGGATGCCAGTCGTTTCATGATGGCTTCGGCTTCTGGTTTTGGCTCGGCGACTACAACCTCTACTTTGACATCGGCACCGGTAAATACCAACGGCATGACGAGCTTGAGCTTTACCTACAACCATACGTTAACCAGAGGAAACAGCGGTACCAATACCAATGTGGTACAAGTTTCTACCGACAACACCAACTGGACGACCGTTAAGACTTATACCACTAACCAAGGGGCCAACAATAATTTCGTGGCCGATAACATCAACCTGAATGCTTATGTCAATAACGCTGCCTTGCGCATCCGTTTTAGTACAACCATTTCGGTGAATTTTGGTACCGGATGGTGGGGCGTAGACAACGCAAAATTGACCGGAACATCTCCGCTCGCAGCATTATATTCATGGACAGCCGATACAGCTCCCGGAACCAACGGTTTGCCTGTTGGAGCAGCAACACCATCTGCAGGGAATGCATCAATCAGTGTTAATCCTTCGGCGACGACCAACTATACTTTGGTGGCTACCGACCCGATTACCGGATGCAATGATTTGTCTTCTGCGGTTACGGTTACGGTTAATCCTTTGCCAAGTGTAACTGCACCGGGCAACCAAACCCACTGTAACGGTGATTCGGTTGCGGCCATTGCTTTGACAGGAACACCAGGTGCGACGTATGACATCTCTGGTGGTGCAGCTATTGGTTTGGCCAATGCTACCGACGTGACCGAAATTGCCGCTTATACAGCAACTTCAGGAAGCGCAACGATTACCATCACTCCTAAATTGAATGGATGCTCTGGCGCTGCTGTGACTTATAACGTAACCGTATATGCCACCCCAACGGTAACAGCTCCGGCTACGCAAAACTACTGCAACGGTGTGGCGGTTCCGGCAATTATTTTGTCGGGAACACCATCGGGTGTGGTAACCTATGATATTTCGGGTGGTTCGGCTATTGGTTTGGCTGATGCTACAGGCGTTACTTTCGTACCTGGTTTCACACCGATAACCGGAAGCGCTACCATCAGCATTACGCCAAGTGCCAACGGTTGCGTAGGAACTGCGGTGACTTTCACAATCAATGTTAATCCGGTGCTTACACCTACTTTTGATCCTGTAGCGAGCATTTGTGCAGGCGGATCACTATCGGCTTTGCCAACGACTTCGCTTAACGGCATCAGTGGTTCTTGGTCGCCAGCGCTGGATAATATGAATACCACCACGTATACCTTTACCGCCGATTCGGGGCAATGTGTGACTGCTACAGTAGTGACCTTGACCATCACGGTGAACACCAATACGACTTATTACGCCGACACCGACAATGACGGTTATGGAGACGCTTCTGTGTCACAAACCACTTGTTTGGGCCAGCCAGAAAATTATGTCACTAACAATACCGATTGTGATGATACCAATGGTGCCATCTACAGAACCGGATTGCTTTACACAGACGAGGATAACGACGGATACAACAACGGTCTTCCTGCAGTAGAAATGTGCTACGGTGCATCGGCTCCATCAGGCTTTGTAGCCGAGAATAATGGTACAGATTGCGACGACACCAATGCACAGGTCAACTTATGGCATGTAGAGGTTTTGGGTAACGGAATCGATGACAACTGCGACGGCAATATCGATGAGGTTGGTCCTGTAACCAGGATAGTACCCAACACTTGCGGCAGCACCTTGTCAAACATCGCCAATACTATCTATGCGTCGACTTATCCGCAGGCCACCGGCTACCGCTTTGAGGTGGTCAACGGAGCCAATGTAAGGGAGTACGATACCACGCTAAACCGTATGAGCTTGTTGAGCCTTCCGGGTGGTGCTACTTACAACACCACTTACACCATCCGCGTATCGTTGCAGATCAACGGATTCTGGCAAGCCTATGGTGTAGCCTGTACGGTAACCACTCCGGCCGCGCCTGCCACGACCAATGTAATCGCTTCACAATGCGGAATCACATTGCCTAACATGGCTACAACCATCTATTGCAACCAAGTGACACATGCCAATCACTACCGTTTTGAAGTGTCTGACGGCGTGAATGCACCGATGACTTTTGAAACGCCATTCAATCGATTTGCGATGGGCAATATGCCTGCACCACTTTTCAACACGACTTACACAGTAAGGGTCGCCTTGAGATTCGGAAGCACTTGGCAGGATTACGGCGATGCTTGTAACATCACAACGCCAGAAACGCCTGGAATGACCAACCTGATTGCCTCACAATGTGGCATCACGATCAACAGCTTCTGGGCTACGCTTTACGCCAACCAGGTACCTGGTGCACAAGGCTACCGTTTTGAGGTAACCAACGGTGCTACGGTAAGATATTTCGATACACCTGTGAACCGTTTCGCATTGCGTAACCTTTCGGGGCCTATATTGCCAAATACCGTGTATACAATCAGGGTAGCCATTTTGTTCAACAGCGTGTACCAGGATTTTGGAAGCGCTTGTACGGTGACTACTTCGCCTGGAGCGTCAAGACAAGCACAGACTGCAGTGACGGTGTTTGAAGTAAAAACTTCACCCAACCCATTTGCGAGCAGCTTTAAGATCGATATCAACACGTCTGCAGAAGACAATGTTGACTATAAAGTTTACGACATGATCGGAAAATTGATCGATACCCAATCGCTTAGCCTAACCGAGTTGGGCGAGACAGAACTGGGTGCGCAATACCCGTCGGGTGTCTACAACATTATCGTTACACAAGGGGAAAACGTCAAAACACTCCGCGTGATCAAACGATAAAACAAAGCAGTAATTAAACTCAGGAAACGGCCCCGGAAATGGGGTCGTTTTTTTTATGGTGTGGGGTTTAATGCCCAGGCAATGGCCTTTTCCTTGGTTGCCCTGAAGATGGTCTGGTGTTTCTCTTTGGGTTCGTCAGAGTAGTTCCATTTGAGATTGGGACGATCCAAAGCCTTAAGGATAGCCGCTAGCTCTTTGGTATAAGGCGAAATGTCGGCTGCTTTTGAACCTGCAAACCAAAGCGTTTTTGGCGCGGCCGGGAATTGCTCCAAATGCTTTTTTGCACTGCTTACCAGGTAATGGTTGTTCCACCACAAGGAAGGATCAAAAGCAATGTATTGGTCGAACATTTCTGGTGCCAGAAAGAAAGTTTCCATGACGAACAAGCCCGAAGCCGATTCGCCTATAATACTTTTCTCTTTAGTGGTTCGGTAACGTTTGTTGATTTCGGGAAAGAGCTCGTCTTTGATAAAGGCCCTGAAGTTTTCTGATCCTCCCACAACCGGCGCAATCTCTTTGTCTTTTGCAACCGTGGTAAATCCGGTTAAGTCTCTTCTGCGCTGCGTATTTTCTATGCCTACCAGCATGACGGGTTTTATCTTTTTTTGCCGGATCAGTTGCGCCAGGGTGTTGGCAATATGCGGAAAATCTTCATTTACGCCACCGTCGGCCATATACATTACCGGCAAAGAATCGGTGCTGGATAGGTAGGATTCTGGCAGCCATACGTTTATGGTTCTGACTTCTGCCAAGGGCTTTGACGTGATTGTAAGCGTATCATGATTGGGAATGGGGTCTTTGGTTTGAGCGGTATTAGAACAACTGTTAAAGGTGGCCAGTATCAATAGCAAATAGTAATTGAGAAATTTCATAATTTTTTTAAAAGGAGGATGTGAATAGTTAGAAAAACAAAGCGGGACGTCATTTAAAGCCGTGCTATCAGCGTTGCGCCAAAGCCCTTCCAAAATAAACCAATGACAAGACCAGAAAGACCAGATTTACAATGCGCGCAAAAGGCGGTGCGCCCTCGGGCCAGATTTGTCCCAAAAGGACCACAAGGTTTAAGATGATCAGGAAGGGAAGGACAGCTCTTTTCATAGGATTTGCAATTGGGTTGTTTGTTAGATTACTGTTCGTGCAGACAAGATTCCCGCGAGGTGAAATTAGAAATTTGCAGCAAAAAAACAAAACCCGTTTGGCTTGCTATTTTTTTGAACTGCTTTCCAATACCAGAGCGGCAATGTCCTGCACCAGTTTTGTTGGTGAGTTGCAATCGCAATTGGTGAGGCCTGCCACATAAATATCGGCGCCGGGAATGTAAACGGCCATGGTTTTAAAGCCAAAGACGCTTCCGCCATGTTCGCGGCTAGGTGTGCCTTTCATGTCCCTTAAATGCCAACCGTAACCGTACGAAAAGCTTTCGCCATTGTTGAGTTGGTATTTGGTGAATGCTTTTTTGGCATTTTCGGGTCTGAGCAGCAGGTTATTGTTGAGCCCGTTTTGCCATTGGAGCAAATCATCCAATGTAGCCATCAATGCGCCCGACGCATAAGGTACGCTAAAGTTTATGACGGTCTTGTTTACGTAGCCGTTTTCCTTTTTTTGGTAGCCGTACGCCCTTTTTGGAACGATTTGCCGGTCTGTGGCATACCGAGAGTCGTTCATGCCCAGTTTTTTGAAGATCTGCTGTTCAATGAAGTCCTGGTAGCTTGTGCCGCTGGCCAGTTCAATGATGTACCCTAATAAGACATAGCCTGAATTGTTGTACTCAAATTTTTCCCCAGGCGCAAAATCTACGGGTTCATCCTTGAAAAAGTCAACCATCATTTTTGGCGTCATCTCCTTTTGCGCGATATCCTTTATGGCTTTCATCTTGGTAAAATCCTTGATTCCCGAAGTGTGCGTCAGCAGATGATGCAGGCTGATGTGCTGTCCGTTGGGATAATCGGGCAGGTATTTGGCAATCACATCGGTGGTGCTTAATTTGCCCTGTTCCTCGAGCATGAGTATGGCGATGGCGGTGAACTGTTTGGTCATCGATCCCAACTGAAACACAAAATCGGTCCCGAGGTCTACGCCCAATTCTATATTGGCTTTACCGAAAGCTTTCTGGTAGATTGGTTTGCCGTTTTTGGCTACCATAAATGCGCCACCGGGTGCGTTTTTATCTTTGATTTCGGCCAGGATGAGTGCCTCGATTTGTTTGTTGACTCCTTGTGCGGTGGTCGCGATGGGGCAAACGGTCGAGGTTGCTATAAACAACAGTAAATAAAAAACGGGTTTGCGGGCTTTCATGTTATTTTGGTTTTAAGAGATTGGTTTGGTGTTTTTGTTTTGATCCATCGGCAGGTAGAATTTTCTTAGCGCTTTTGGGCCAAAAGCATGCAGCCCGTGTGGCCTCGATTATCTTTTTTTTCGGGAAACAAACGGTGTAAAATCCTCGGCTTTGCTAAAATACTCCAGTGCTATGACCAATAGGATTGCGCTGAGGTTATACACTTTCTGCAGTATGGCAGCCCAAATCAAATTGCCAAATCCAAAAAAGAAAAAGAAACAGTAAAAAGTCATCAAGCAAATAATACAGCCGATTTTGAGCAGATGGCGCTTCGTTTTCAGGACAAATACAGTGATGATAAACAAGCCAATCAACGTCAAAAGAATCGATAGCGTCCCCAAGTCATGCAAGGGCGTCGCAATCAAAAAAATGAATAGGACGTTGGCGGCGCCAATAAATTTTAAGATTTTAGACACCGGTCTTGAGGGTATTTTCTTTGCCATCCGGATGAAAAAAATGCCATATCCAAAAGATTGGAACGCCATGCCCGCAACCGCCCAAACCCGTCCGCGATTGGCCAAGCCGTTTATCGCTTGTGGCGCAAACAAATTGCTGATGAAATTTTTAGACCAGTCAAACCCCGCGGCATGTTTGTCTAGTAATGACCCACCGGGATAAAGTTGGCTCGCCAGCACAATCAAGGCTACAGAAATGGCCATACACGCCAAAACCGCATGTTGCTTAAATAATGATTTTTTCATGTATAGACTGCTTTGGTGTTTTTTTTTTTGAATCGGTTTCATGCTTTGTCAAGACAAAAATGATTCGCCAAAACCTTAAGAATGAGGCAAATCCTGTAATGGCGGCACGCGTCATGCCTGCCACTACATTTATTTGAGTTGCAGTTTCTCAAGGCGATCGCCTATCGTGATTTGCTTCATTTCTTGCTCGAGGTTTTTAAATTCACTTTTTGGCACCGATTGGATTGGCAGTCCTTTTCTCAGGAGATGTATCTCGTCACAAGTGTCGCTAAGGGTCGAAAAGATATGTGATGAGATCAATACGATCTTGTCGAGCTCCTTTAGTTTCAAAATGATTTCGGTTAAAATGATATTGCTTTGGATGTCAAGACCATTGAAAGGTTCATCGAGTATGAAATAGCTGTTTTCCTGGAGCAGTATAGCCGTTATCGCCAATTTCTTTTTCATTCCGGTAGAGTACGTGGCAGCGTATTGGTGCAGCGGTAAGTCGAAAATGTTTTTGCTGTCAATTTCCAGATCGGTTTTGCCGCGCGCATTACAAAGCAGCCTGATGTACTCTTTTCCGGTAATCTTGGAGAAAAAGAAAGGATCGGTCATAAGAAAACCCAAATGATTTTTAAGCGGTGTAAGGTGCGCGGTTATGGTTCCCGAATAACTTTCTAAGCCGACAATACATCTAAAAAACGTGGTTTTTCCTGCTCCGTTTTCACCCACAATCCCATAGGCTTTTCTTGCAGAAAACTGCAAGGAAAGGTTGTTCAACACTTGGTTTTCGCCGTAGGATTTGCTTAACCCGTTAATTTTGATCATTGAGTATTATTTTAAGTTTTCTGATTGATTTGTTGTAAAAAAACGGGATGATCGCCAACAACAATGGCGGAAAGCACAGCGCCAATGCAATCAAGAATCCCTCCGATAGACCCATTTCTTTGGGATAGGCTGCATATTTGGCAAGAATGAAAGTCCAGATAAACAGCAATCCGAGGAAGAAAAAAGCCAAAATCACTTCAAAATCCTCCCAAAAAACAACCAAAAGACCCATTAGTATCGGGGCGGTCAAGAAAGTTACGTTCGTTAGGGCATGGCGTAACTTGTTTCTTAGAAAAATTTTGGGCGTTTCGGCATGAACCCAGACATAATACGCTTGTTCGGGCTTAGAAAAGTAGCTTAAGACAGTGAAGAAAACCAATGAGAGCGCAAAAATGCCCAAATTCATATTCTTTACAACGATGGCAACAACTGTCAAAGCGTACGCCAACAGCAAAATGAAATACGTCTTTCTGAAACCTGTTGAAAACTCAAACGGTCGCTTAGAAAATGGGGTAGGGATTGTCAGGTTAACGTTCAAATGAAACGAGTACAACGCCAAAATAATAGCAACTAAAAACAAAAATCCGCTTTCTGAAATGAAATTATGGTACACCAGTATTGAGATAAAAGGAATACTCACGATCAAATTTTCAACAATCCGCAGTTGCTTTTTTACTTTATCCCCAAAGGTCAATCGCAAGAACTCGGTTCTGTTGGTTGCCGAAAGCTTTAATTGAAAAATAAGACAACTTAAGATAACCAGGTATTTGGCATAGGCAGTCTTTTGAAATCCATAAGCAGACAACAGTAGCAATACTGTCAGGCCTAAAATATAACCAAAAATAGGCTCCAATCCTTCTTCTTTCATTTGTCGGTTGGTCATGGCCCATTGTAACTTGAAATAGTCTTTCATCGTTAGGAACGGTTTTGCGATTATCGTTAAATGCCCGCTGCATTGCATGCAATAGCACTGTATCAGTCTATGCCCATTTTGTTTGCGGCGCCATCAATGTACAAACAATGGCCTAAAAATATTTTGTTGCCCAGCATTCCCGTCATTCCCGAGAATTTCATCATGGCATATTGCATCTGTGAAAATCCCGCTACATAGGTAACCTGGGCCAATTGTAGCGGTTTGTCGCCCAACAGTATGTTTTGGTTACAGTTTGCGGTGTAAGTGGTCAGGATTTTGTCCCAGGATTGTTCTGATTTTTCGACGGTAACCTCTGAATCGGGGCGTTTCAGTTTTTCCCAAATGGCTTTGTCGGTCAGCAGTTCATAAGCGCTGGTGCCCGAATCGAACAGAAATTTTTCGGGATTACCATTGAGCAATCCGG
>ERZ795056.2023-NODE-2023-length-23030-cov-9.650229_pt1 | contig 23030 bp, 19 predicted proteins | sample MGYA00375140_ERZ795056 | MGnify/ENA primary metagenome ERZ795056 (study PRJEB30185, sample SAMN05720227) | activated sludge metagenome | isolation source: Anaerobic digester | place: USA | collected 2015-03-09 ... | reverse complement strand
ACTTGTGCGGCAACGCTTTGGGGAACGGGTTTATTAAGCCTGCATCATCTGATCATTTTTAAATAACATGATATGAAAGATATCAAATCACAATTACAACAAAGGATCCTCATCATCGATGGCGCCATGGGCACCATGATCCAACGACATAAACTCGAAGAAGCCGATTACCGTGGCGAACGTTTTAAAGACTGGCATACCGACGTAAAAGGCAATAACGATCTGCTGAGCATCACCCAACCAGAGATCATTGTAGGTATTCATAAAGAGTACCTCGATGCAGGCGCCGACATCATCGAAACCAATACATTCAGCAGCACATCCATTGCCCAGGCCGATTACGATATGCAATCGCTCGCCTATGAGCTCAATGTAGCTTCGGCTACCTGTGCCCGTAAGGCTGCGGATGAATATACAGCCAAAGATCCTTCCAAGCCAAGGTATGTTGCCGGTGCTATTGGTCCGTTGAATAAAACATTGTCTCTTTCGCCCGATGTAAACAATCCTGGTTTCAGGGCCGTTACCTTCGATGAAGTGGCGGCAGCTTATACAGAGCAGATCAAAGGACTTGTTGATGGCGGGGTTGATATCCTGCTCATCGAAACCATATTCGATACCCTGAATGCAAAGGCCGCTATTTATGCGATAAAAAATTATTTCCGCGAAACCGGGAAGGAATTGCCGGTTATGATCAGTGGTACCATCACCGATGCCAGCGGGCGTACGCTGAGCGGACAAACACTGGAAGCTTTTTATATTTCGGTGATGCACGCCAACCCATTGAGCATCGGGCTAAACTGTGCATTGGGTGCCAGTGAAATGAGGCCACATATTGAAGAGCTATCGGCCATGGCTAACTGCTATACATCGGCCTACCCGAATGCGGGTTTACCAAATGCGTTTGGTGAATATGATGAACAGCCTCATGAAACGGCACACATCATTGAAGAGTGGGCACGCGAAGGTTTTGTAAATATTGTGGGTGGCTGCTGTGGAACAACGCCTGATCATATCAGGCATATCGCCCAGGAAGTGGCCAAATTCAAACCGAGGGAATTACCGGTGGTGGAAGAGGTTTAAACGTTTTGATTTATGGGATTTTCACTATATAACCATTCTATGATTGTTTAATTTGTCGGGAATTAACATCATACGTTAAATGGATAATATAAATACCCTTACAGAACTAATTTTAAAATATGCATATAAAGTGCACTCAGCATTAGGACCTGGATTGTTAGAATCGTCATATAAAGAATGCTTATTTTATGAATTAAAGAAAAACGGCGTTTTTGTGGAAAAGGAAAAGGCAATGCCTTTGTTTTATGAAGAGATTAAAATGAATATTGGTTATAGAATTGATTTGATGGCAGATCATAAAGTAATAGTAGAAATCAAATGTGTTGAATGCTTTACCGATGTTCATGTTGCACAAATTATTACTTATTTAAAACTTTCTGGCTGCAGAGTAGGATTGCTATTAAATTTTAAAACGAGTAGTTTAAAATATGGAATAAAAAGAATTGTGATTTGAGAAATTCGATATTAACCACAGAGGTAAAGGAGTTTGTCACAGAGGTTCACAGAGAACAAGTACATAAAAGTAAGTATTAAAACTCTGTGACTAACTCTGTGAAACTCTGTGGTAAAAATAGAGCTAAATTAAAATGAACATGACTACTATCCATCCATACTTACGCCTCAGTGGTCTCGAACCACTGATCGTTCGTCCAGAAACCAACTTTGTAAATGTTGGTGAACGTACCAATGTAACCGGTAGCAAGAAATTTGCCCGGCTCATACGGGAAGGACTTTATGAAGAAGCCCTGTCGGTTGCCCGTCAACAGGTAGAGAATGGCGCTCAGGTGCTCGATATCAATATGGACGATGCCTTGCTCGAAGGTGTACAGGCCATGACTACATATCTCAATCTCCTGCAGGCCGAACCCGATATTGCCAAAATTCCCATCATGATCGACAGCAGTAAGTTTGAGATCATTGAGGCCGGGCTCAAATGTGTACAGGGAAAATGCATCGTGAACTCCATCTCGATGAAAGAAGGCGAAGCCAAATTCATTGAACAGGCCTTTATATGTAAAAGCTATGGCGCCTCCGTGATCGTGATGGCATTTGATGAAGTTGGACAAGCGGATACCAAGCAACGCAAGATAGAGATCTGCCAACGGGCTTATAAAATTTTGACCGAGCAGGTAGGATACGATCCACAGGACATCATTTTTGACCCGAATATATTTGCAATCGCCACCGGGATAGAAGAACACAACAACTATGCGGTGGATTTCATTGAAGCCACCCGTGAAATAAAAAGAACCATGCCGCTAACAAAAGTTAGTGGTGGGGTAAGCAATGTATCCTTTTCATTCCGTGGTAACGACCACGTTCGGGAAGCCATTCACAGCGTGTTCCTGTACTATGCCATCAAGGCCGGGATGGACATGGGCATTGTAAATGCCGGGCAATTGGTGATATACGATGAAATTGAACCTACCTTAAAGCAACTATGCGAAGACGTTATCCTCAATAGAAATAACGACGACAATGGCGCCACGGAAAAACTGATCCAGTTTGCCGACACTGTAAAAGCCAAAGGAAAAGAAAATATTAAAGACGAAACATGGCGTAATGCTCCCGTTGAAAAACGAATGGAACATGCCCTGGTGAATGGCATCACCGAATACATTGATGCCGATACCGAAGAAGCCAGGCTTAAATACCCTAAGCCATTGGATGTCATTGAAGGTCCGCTAATGGATGGCATGAACATCGTTGGCGACCTGTTTGGTGCCGGTAAAATGTTCCTGCCACAGGTAGTGAAAAGTGCCCGCGTAATGAAAAAAGCCGTGGCCGTGTTAACGCCTTACATTGAACAGGAGAAAGAAGACCGCAAACAAGCTCATATCACCGCAGGTACTGTAAATGAAGAAGCCGCCGGAGCTGCAAAGATCCTATTGGCCACCGTAAAAGGTGATGTGCATGATATCGGTAAAAATATTGTGGGTGTTGTATTGGGCTGTAATGGTTACGACATCATCGACCTGGGTGTAATGGTTCCTACTGATAAAATACTGGATACCGCGGTAAGAGAAAAGGTAGACATCATCGGGCTTAGTGGCCTTATCACCCCATCGCTGGATGAAATGGTGCACGTGGCACATGAAATGAAACGTCGTGGTATCAAACTACCCTTGATGATCGGCGGAGCTACCACATCGCGTATGCATACTGCCGTAAAGATCGCTCCGCAATATGATGATGGTGTGATCCATGTACTGGATGCCAGTCGTAGTGTAACCGTTGCCGGTAGCCTGCTGAATCCTGAACATAAACCGGGGTTCCTGCAACAGCTGAAAGCTGAATACGATAAACTGAAAGAAGATTTTGGCAATAAGAAATCAGTCAAGCAATACCTGCCATTTGCCGAGGCACAACAAAATGGTGCCGTGATAAACTGGGGAAATTACAAACCGGTAACACCCCAATTCACCGGAACAAAAATCCTCGATAACTACGACCTGGCAGAAATAGCAGAATACATCGACTGGCAGCCATTCTTCATCGCATGGGAAATGCACGGCAAGTTTCCACAGATACTCAGTGATACAGTGATTGGAAAAGAAGCCACTAAATTATACGATGATGCCAAACTATTGTTGAAACAGGTGATTGATGAAAAATGGCTCACCCCAAGGGGAACAGTAGGTTTCTGGCCAGCGAATAAAGTAGCGCCGGATACAGTGGATTGTAAAGATGGTTCATCTGTTGTTAAACTGGAATTCCTCCGTCAACAGATCAAAAAAGCGGCCGGGCAACCCAACTTGTCTCTTGCCGATTTCATTGCACCTGCAGAAATGAATTACCAGGATCATATCGGTGCATTCAGTGTAACCATCCAGGGCATTGAACCGCATATTAAAAGATTTGAAGAACAACTCGATGATTACAATAAAATTATCCTGCAAGCATTAGCCGACAGGCTTGCCGAAGCATTTGCAGAACTGTTGCACAAAAAAACCAGGACAGATTTCTGGGGTTATGTACCAACAGAGCAACTCAGCAATGAAGATTTGATCAGCGAACAATACCAGGGCATACGCCCCGCACCAGGCTACCCGGCCTGTCCCGATCATACAGAAAAATATAAATTATTCAACCTGCTGGGTGGCGAAGAAGCAACCGGCATTCATTTAACCGAGTCGCTGGCCATGTATCCTGCTTCATCTGTTTGTGGATGGTATTTTGCCCATCCCGACAGTAAATATTTTGGAGTAGGAAAAATTGAAAAAGACCAGCTGGCCGATTATGCCGGCAGGAAAAACATGGCCCACGACGAAGCCACCAGGTGGCTCAGGCCCATTCTTGAATAATATAAAAAGCATTCATGCATGCCATAACGGTGATGCATGAATGCTAATCACTATTTCTTTTCTACCAACGATTTAAGTTCAACCAATTCAAATTCCGGCGATGACTGGAAGCAATGCTTCATGATAGGTGCATGCCCGTTGCCAAACAATACCATGATGCGGTCTTCGGCCGTTGGTCTTGTACGTAATATATTATTGATGATACGAAGATTGCGGCTATACCACCACATCGCCAGCATATCGGGTCCTTCATTTCCCTGTGTATTGAAACCACTGGTAAGATAAGCTCCATGCATGCGAAACAGGGTTTCAGGTGCTGTCATCAACAGGAAATTCTCCAGCATGGTCAGGGTGGTTTCTACAGAATCAGATGCGGTATAAAAACGGCTGAATTGTTTGCTCCAGTATTTATCACGCATACTATCTACCGGGTTATTGATATTCCACATGCTATCAATCCATTTATATTTTTCATAATTTTCCGAGGCAAAATTGCTGGCATCCACCGGGTACACTTTCGGCAGGCCCATTTGCTTTGCAATGCGGTATCCCAACTGATAATTTTCATTCCGGCCCAGTACATATCTACCCTGCAGGTATTCATTATACAATGAATCATGAAAGGCCGGATTCCAGGATTCGATATACACCCTGGTTGGCTTAAATCGTTTGATCACATCGGCCAGCTCTTGTATCTCTAGTTGCCGTTGGGGCGACAATACATTGATGAATTTAGAAGAATCGGTTTTATGTCCATCCAGGTTCGGATATCCAAAATGAAAAGTTCCGAGCAATAAAACCTTGGTTGGTTTTCGATCTCCCGCCATTAAAATTTTATCCGGTGTAAGGGCTGCCAGTTTATCCCAGTTAACTTTTTGTGCACTCACAAATAATTGTACCAGGAAGAACGGAATGATGATGAGTAACTTTTTCATATTTTTTATTTCAAATATGAAAAGGATTTCCAGCCATTTCAAGTGTAATCTACCAACGGGTAGAACTCCTCTGCCAGTAAACATTTCCGGGCCACCACCGGTTTGCAGATAAAATAAACCCGTTTGCAGACAAACGAATACATTATTAGCTTCAATGCGTATTTTAGTTCTATGACGCGTAAGCAAAAGATATGGATCTATGCCATCATAATGATCACCATGACATGGGGGCTTGACCTCGTAAATGACTTTAAATATGGAAGCGCCATCAGCCTGTCGGGTATGACCAGGCTGTTTAACTTTACCCAGCTCATTTATTCGCTGTTCACCCTGCTCATCACGCATTGGGTTTTTAAACGTTATTATTCAAAACGAAATAAATGGCCGTTAGTCATTGGCATTATTTGCATCATTCCGGCTTTCATCTTTTTTCGTTATGGACTGGAAGAAATGTTGATCCCCGCATTATTCAATGCCCGTAACTATAATGAAGGAACTTCTTTCCTGTTCTACTCGCTCGATAATGTTTATTATGCTAGCATTTACATTATTTTGGGATTTCTCATTTTCATGTTAGACAACCAGTTGACCATTCAAAAAAAACAAGCTTTACTGATCGCACAAAGTCGGGAAGCCGAACTGGCCTTTCTGCGGTCGCAGATCAATCCGCATTTCTTGTTTAATTCATTAAATAATATTTACGCCTTGAGTTATAAAGGCTCCCCGAAAACGCCTGAAGCCATTTTAAAACTGAGTGGATTGATGCGGTATATGCTTTATGAAAAACAAGAAAATATCCCCCTTGAAAAAGAATGGGAATATATTCAGCATTTTATCGGCCTGCAAAAATTACGTTACGACTACCCGTTGGCGTTATCACTTAGCATTGAGGGTGATCCTGGTAATATCCGGATACCGCCATACCTGCTCATTCCATTTGTTGAAAATGCTTTTAAACATGGCGACCTGTCAGATGAAAAAAAACCGCTGACAATAAAACTCAGCATCAAGGAATCAACCTGGGATTTTTATATTGAGAACAAAGTAGCCACACAACAAAAAGACCCCGAGGGTGGCGTTGGATTGGAAAATGTACAACGCAGGCTTGCCTTATTATACGAAAACCGGCACCAGTTGAGGATGGAGCACGTTGGCGAAAAGTTCAGCATATATTTACAAATTAACCGCTAAACACATGGTATTGCGCATTGGCATACTGGATGATGAACCACTTGCATTAGAAGTGCTATCCGATTATGTGCAGAAAACAAACGGGCTTCTACTCATTGAAGCTACAACAGACGCCTATAAAATACTTGAACTCGTTCAAAAAAAGTCATTAGACATTTTACTGCTCGATATCCAGATGCCCGAACTGAACGGCATACAGGTTATGAAAATCATTGGACAAAATTGCCGCATCATCCTTACCACCGCATATACTGAATATGCATTGGATAGTTATGATTTTAATGTGTCGGATTACCTTTTAAAACCCATCGCTTATGATCGGTTTCTAAAAGCTATTGAAAAAACAAAACCGATGCTGGCTTTACAAACCGAGGGCCAGCCCGCTACTCCCATCGATCATATTTTTATTAAGAGTGAGTATAAATTGATCAGGGTCGACCTGTCGGATATTCTTTATATAGAATCGCTCCGGGATTATATCGCCATTCATACTGTTGCAAATGGAAAGATAATGAGCCTCGACAGCCTGCGCAATATGGAAAGCCAATTGCCGGCCAATCGTTTCACCAGGGTTCACAAATCATATATAGTAGCCATCAACCACATATCATTCATTGAAAGAAATCGCATCATCATGAAGGATGTATTTATTCCCATTGGAGATAGTTACCAGGCAGCATTTGCCAATCTCATCAAAGCCGGTTAAACAATTCCCTGAACTGGTATATCATTGTTTAGTAAGTTTGTTCTCTAAAAAAATTGCATGCGCATCATCTCCTATAATGTGAATGGCATCAGGGCTGCCATTAAAAAAGGTTTTATGGATTGGTTGAAAACAAACCCGGCAGAGGTCATTTGCCTGCAGGAAACAAAAGCCCAGGATACCGATATTGATGTGAAAGAACTTGAAAAGCTGGGATATCATCATCATTGGTATAGTGCACAAAAAAAAGGATATAGCGGCGTGGCCGTTTTTTCAAAGATTAAACCCGAAAAGGTAATCCTGGGCAATGGGCATAAAGAAAGTGATGATGAAGGCCGGGTAATTCAACTTGACTTTGGCGACATCCGGCTCATTAATGCGTATTTCCCATCGGGCACCAGTGGCGACCTGCGGCAGGGCTTCAAATATAGCTGGCTGAAAGAATTCACCACTTACCTGGATAAATTAAAGAAGACAAATCCCAAGATCATTCTTTGCGGCGATTACAATATTGCGCACCAGGAAATAGACATCCACGATCCAAAAGGGAATAAGAAAAGCAGCGGATTTTTGCCAGAAGAAAGGGACTGGATGAGCGATTTTTTAAACCGCGGCTGGATCGACACGTTCAGGGTTTTTCACCCCGAGCCACATCGCTATAGCTGGTGGAGCCAGCGTTTCCCGAGTGTAAGGCTCAATAATAAAGGATGGCGTATCGATTATATTACCGTAACCACCCCATTGGAAAAACAATTGGTGGGTGCTGACATCTTCCCCGACGTGAAGCACAGCGACCATTGCCCCGTTTTCCTGGAAATCAAATCCTGACATCATGATCATTTATAATGTAACCATCAAAGTGGAAACAGGAATTGCAGCAGAATGGCTGAATTGGCTTCAGAAGGAACATATTCCCGAAGTAATTGAAACCGGTTGCTTTACCCGTGCCACCGTTTTAAAGCTCCTGGAAGTGGATGAAACAGAAGGACCCACCTTTGCCGTTCAGTATTTTGCAGAAAGCAAGGCATTGTATAACCAGTATATTGAAAAATTTGCTCCATTGATGAGAGAGAAAAGTTTTGAAAAATGGGGCAATCGTTTCATTGCTTTCCGATCAGTTATGCAGGTTGTTAACTAATTGTGCAAAACAAATAAATAACAAATTTTTTATCAGAAATATTTTTTTATAATCGGCTAAAAACCGCATGGGCAAAGGACTTTAGCCCACATAAGCATCAAAGCCTCTCCCAGTAAGGGTTTCAGAAAAAAAAGAGTTAACTTTGTTCAAACATCAAATCACCTGATTGTTTTAAAATGCTTGCCGATTGCGGATTGCAGGGTTTTTTAAGCTTTCACTTTTTATCAAAAAAAATTTTGTAGCAATCAAAAAGCTTCTATATTTGTCCAACTTAAAATTCTCAAAAACTTTATTATGAACAAAGCTGAATTAATTGCAAAAATTGCTGATGACGCAGGCATCACTAAAACACAGGCAAACGCTACTTTAGATTCTTTCATTGAAGCAGTAACTGTAACGTTAAAAAAAGGTAACAAAGTTACTTTAGTTGGATTTGGAACTTTCTCTGTTTCAAAAAGAGCTGCACGTAACGGTCGTAACCCACAAACTGGCGCTGTTATCAAAATCAAAGCTAAAAAAGTAGCTAAATTCAAAGCAGGTAAAGAGCTGTCGGCTAAAATGTAATTTGCATTTCAAAGAATTAAAAGCAAGACGTACACCTGTCTTGCTTTTTTTATTATAATTTTACAGCCTAAATAAAAATCATCAACATGGGACGTGGAGATATTAAAACAAAAAAAGGAAAAACTTTCGCAGGTAGTTTTGGAAAATCAAGGCCAGCCAAAGTGAAATCTGCTGCAGCTAAGAAAGCCGCTGTTAAGAAAGCAAAATAATTTCTATTCTAAAGCAATTGGTTGACAAGATGCCTGGTTATATTTAAAGGCCGGCGGCTTGTCAACTTCTCTTCTATGCCTAACCGGTAGTTACGGAGCGAGGCGTTCTATTTTCCAGTTATTATCTGTTTCGATCGTATACCTGATCCTGTCGTGAAGCCTGCTGGCACGGCCCTGCCAGAATTCCACAACCTCCGGCTTAACGATATAACCTCCCCAATGTGGTGGCCGTTCTATTTTGTTTCCGGCAAATTTTGCCTGGTAACCTGCTTCATTCTTTTCAATTACTTCCCTGTTTTCTATCACGTTGCTTTGTGGCGAAGCCCAGGCACCGATCTTACTGGCATCGGGGCGTGACTGAAAATATATGTCACTTTCCTTTTCGTCGATCTTTTCGGCTATACCGTTGATGCGTACCTGCCGTTCCAGTTCTTTCCAGAAAAATACCACTGAAACGTATGGATTGATTTGAATATCATTTCCCTTATGGCTTTGATAATTGGTAAAAAAAACAAACCCGTTCTCATCAAACCCTTTCAGTAGTACGATCCTGGCCGATGGTCTTCCATTAGCCCCCACCGTTGCCAATGTCATCGCATTCACTTCTTCTATATCACTTTCCAATGCCTGCTTCCACCATGTTTCAAACTGGTCAATCGGCTTGCCGGCCACTTCATGTTCACTTAGCGTTTGAAAAATGTATTCTTTCCTGATGTCAGCGATGTGTTGCATAAAATAAATTTCTGTCACAAAATTCCATCAATAAACCCAAATAAAAAAGCATCCACCGGTAATGGATGCTTTATATAGAAATGATTTTTATCAGCTATTGGTATTGGGAGGATTACCCGATTTTGTTTTTTGCTCAATACTATCTTTCAGATTATCCAGGCCGCCCTTGATGCTGTCTCCCGCAGATCTGAACACATAGGTAGCTACCAACAATCCAATGGCAGCAATCGCAGCTATATAGAAGCCGTATGACAATAAAGAACCCATCATCGCATTTGAAGAAGCCTCCGAATAAAAAATTATCATCATCAAAGTTGCCAGCGCACCGCAGATAAGGGTAATGAACCATGAGGTTTTATCCAGGTTCTTCGCCTGGTCGCCCATATAGGCCATCACAGCAGCCGCTACAAAACATAAAAATACGATGATCCCTTTCCCATGCATGCCATTAGCCTTTATAAAAAAAGCGTCTATCCATGGCAGAAACATAGCAATTATGCCGATGGCGGCCGCAATCAAAACGAACTTGCGTTGTTTACTCATTGTTTGAAAATTCATATAGAATGTTTTAGATTAGAAAAATATGAAATGCATCTTGCTTTTGCAAATTGTATTTTAAGCCTTTTTATGTTGGGCCTCTTCCAGTTCCTTTCTGTTTCTATCTAACTCTTCTTTGAGAAATAAATTATCCAGTGCGGCAATTTCAAGGTTGCTTTCCAGTTCTGCAACACGGGTGGTTAGCTGGGCCAGCTTTGCATAAAGGCCTTTTGTTTCGGAAACTTCGCGGTTTATATCTTCCAGGGCGGCCTTTGTACTCGCAAACTGGTCTTTCAGGTCATAATATTCGGTTTCCATTTTCAGCGAGCTGATCATTTCAATTTCCAGCGCCGATTCCCTCCTGGCCGCTCCGGCTGCCATACGCTGATCTTCCCCAATGCGGTTCTGCATCTGTTCTATCTGGTATAGATTCGCATCAAGCCTGCTCTGCAATTGCCGGGCATGGTCGGCAGTCTGCCTCAGAAGATCAAGCTCTTCTTCCCTCACCTCGATCATCTCATTTACGTCCTTAAGCTGAATCTGGAGCAGTTCATTTTCACTGATCAACTGTTGTACCTGTTCGTTGGAAAGCATATCTGAATAAAAGTTACCTTTAAAAGTACCATTTTTATGGGGGATCTGGCTATTGAAAACGGGCAATTTTAGATAATTTCAGGTCTGCAGCCGGGCAGCATTATGCCTTGCTGTGGCATCTAATCATAACATTCAAGGAATAATCCGGTAAACAGTTTGACGGAAGATGAACTAATAAAAGGGTGTATCCAGGATGAAGCGGCCTGCCAAAAAGAGGTCTTCAACCGTTACGCAAGCCGCATGCTTGGCGTATGCCAGCGTTATGCCCGTAATAGTTCCGATGCCGAAGATATTTTACAGGATGCCTTTATCAAGGTATTTAATAAAATTGGCCAGTTTAAATCGGAGGGCTCTTTTGAAGGTTGGATCAGGCGGATCGTAGTGAATACCGCCATAAAAAAATATTCACTGATCAGGTACCAAAAGGAATTGAGCGGTTATGAGATCACGGAACATGCCCACCAGGCCGAAGACGCCTCGGCATATTCCCATATCACCGAAAAAGACCTGCTGGCTTTGATCAACGCCTTGCCAGATGGATACAGGCTGATCTTTAACCTGTACGTGATTGAAGGATACCAGCATGATGAAATTGCAGCATTGTTGGGTATACAGGCGGGTACCAGCCGAAGCCAGTTGGTAAAAGCCAGGCTGATGCTGCAAAAACAAATTTTAGCATTACAAAAGGTTGCTGTATGATGCAAAATGCTCCATTAGATGAACATGTAAAAAAACGCCTGGGCGATTATGAACCAGAAGTGCCGCCGCATATCTGGGAAAATATCATGGCCAGGAAAGATAAGAAACGTCCGTTCGGACTTTGGCTGAGCCTGTTTCAACATAAACAAAGGCTCCTGGTTGCTGTATTGGCCCTGGTCATTTCCGTGGCATGCATTACATTGTTCCTATATAATAAACAATCAACCAAAAATATTTCTTCCATTCAATTAAACGATAAATCATCTGCTCAGCAAAATGCCGAAGAAAAAGTAAATTCAATTGAACAAATACGGGTAAATAATTTACCGGATAAGCCCAATTCAACTGCTGATAACATTGATGTTTCTAACACGGATGAAACCCCAAAAGAGCATTTGAAAGATGCTGTCGTGCCTGCCACTACTGAAACAGTGAAATCAACCGTATCTGTTCCGGCACAGGATCTTTCAAAAAAGAAAACAACGAAGCTGGTAGCATTGACAAAGGGTGAAAATAAAAATAACCAGGATACAGAAAACGAGATCAACAATGATCGGAATGATAAGAAGGCCAATCATCGGAACAAGCTGACACGGAAGGCCAATTCAAGTAATGCTGTTTCTGTTATTAGTTCCGAAAGTGAAACCGATATTTCCCTTGAAGATGAATTGCCGGTTTCCAAATTAAATCCTGCTGGAAAAGATCTTTACCTGGACCGCCTGATATTATCGCTTCAATCAATGTATCCTGAAAAATCGTTTTTGGGTACCATCAAAAAACCAAACATTCCAACCGTGTCTATTCCATGCCCGGAATCTGAAAGAGATGCGGCGGCCAACAAACGGTATTTTGAAATTTACGGCGGACCAGATTATGCCATCCGTAGTTTTGATGACACCGCCAATTCGGCCTATATGCAGAAAAGAAAAGAAAGTACCCGCTTCGCTTCTGCATTCAGTGCCGGCATTCGCTATACACGGGTTTTCAATAATGCCATGAGTTTTCGCACAGGCATTAATTTCAGCCAGGTAAATGAAAAATTCACTTTTGTACAAGGCAATATCATACAGGTTGTATATGTAACGGATGCCAATGGCGATACCACAGGAAGTTATGCGACTACGGCTACCCGTTATAAAACAACTTTTAATAAGTACCGTACGATCGACATTCCCTTGCTGATAGGCTATGAAATGGGCAATGGACGATTTCATACCAACCTGAGCGCCGGTGTGATCGTTAATGTATACAGCTGGCAAAAAGGCGATGTACTCGATACTGCCTATAAACCCATCAGCATCAGTACCGGTGGCAATGCATCACCTTACCAGTTTAAAACCAATATGGGCATTGGCCTGATGGGCTCCGCATCTGTGTATTATAAATTAAACAAACGCCTGCACTTGCTGGCAGAACCTTATATACGGTATAACATGTCCGCCGCCAACAAAGCCGATATCACATTAAAACAAAAATTTACGACCATCGGCCTGCGCCTGGGATTGCGCATGGATTTTTGATACCGGACAATTTTTTGATTGTTGTTTTGTTCACACTTCGGGTAATAAAAAAGCTGCCTTTCCAGGCAGCTTTTTCTTTTTAGTATTTTGGAACACGAATTAACGGAGGCCACGACTTTGAAAGATTCTTTAATCCGTCATATCAGCGTTATCCGTGTTATCCGTGAATCATTAACTTACGAGCGTTCCTACTTTTTCGCCAGTAACCACGCTAAGCAGGTTGCCTGGTTTATTCATATCGAAAACAACAATAGGGAGGTTGTTTTCCATACACAGGGTGAATGCTGTCATATCCATTACTTTCAGGTTTTTGGAAATGCATTCTGCAAATGTGATCTTATCAAATTTGGTTGCGGTTGGATCTTTTTCGGGATCTGCTGTATAGATACCATCTACCCGGGTGCCCTTTAAAATGACATCTGCTTTTATTTCAATTGCCCTTAAAGAACCTGCGGTATCGGTAGTAAAATATGGATTACCTGTGCCGGCGCCAAAGATTACCACACGTCCTTTTTCAAGATGGCGCATGGCCCGGCGACGAATATAAGGCTCAGCGATCTGTTCCATTTTAATGGCACTTTGCAAACGGGTATACACACCTGCTTTTTCAAGGCCACTTTGCACGGCCATCCCGTTTATAACAGTTGCCAGCATGCCCATATAATCGCCCTGCGCCCGTTCAATACCGCTTTCCGCTTCATTCATGCCACGATAAATATTACCGCCGCCGATCACGATGGCTACCTGAACGCCCATTTCTGTGATCTGTTTAACATCTCGGGCATATTGTGCAATGATGGTTGGGTCGATGGGATCAAAACTGTCTTTACTACCCATTAATGATTCGCCCGAAAGCTTTAAGAGGATGCGCTTGTATTTAGGAAGCATAAATAGAAGGATGTATGATTTTAGATAGATGAACTAAGATGCTGCGAAGATATATTTTTTGTAAGTAGGAACATACAAAAAAGCACAGAGCCTGTATGTTCTGTGCCTGGAAAAATACTTCTGAAAGTTCGAAAGTCGTTATAACATCCCCTTTTCATAGGCCAGGTGCAATGCCTGCGCCCTGCTGTTTACATGCAGTTTTTGGTATATATTAATGACGTGTTTTTTTGCCGTATTGGCGCTGATCTGTAGCCTGCTTCCTATTTCCTTATAAATTAATCCCTGTACCAATAACTGCAGGATTTCGCTTTCGCGTTGGGTAAGATCGAAAAAGGTTTTCTGCGGAATGGGCGAGGATTTTTTTACAAGTGTAAGATCATTGTTTTGCACGAGCTGTAATATCTTATGGGCAATGCCGGGAGAAATAGGTCCGGCGCCACTTTCATGCATCTGCCAAAGCATCTCTGAAATATTTTCTGCGTTTTCATCTTTTAAGAGATAGCCATATGCTCCAGCCTTGATGGCTTTAAATATTTTATCCTCGTCATCAAAAATGGTAAGCACCACAAATTTTACGGTAGGATAAAAAGATGAACCCACTGCAATGGCGTCTACACCATCCATATGGGGCATCTCCAGGTCCATCAGGGCCACATCAGGAAGCTCTTCCTCGGGAAGTTCACGCATTTTTTGCATGAAGTCTTTTCCATCTTCCGCAACCAGGGTTATCCTGAAATGTCCATGCCGCTGCAGCTTATCTTTGAGGATATTCCGGTTGCTGGCTTTATCATCGATAATGGCTATTTTAATAAACATATGAATGAATTGTCATAAAGTTGAATTGTTTCAGCCAAATAAAAAATAATCCGAACAGATACCAGAGGGAATAAAAAATAATAAATGTAAAATAATAAATATAAAAGTAAACTGCCTGTTTAAACGATGAGTATCCTGACGCTGGTGCCATCGCCCGGAGCAGATTGAATGGATAGATCGAAGCCACTGTCCTGGGCTCTTTGTTCTATATTCAGCAGGCCATTTCCGGCTGCAGATTTCATGATCGTTTCTTTGTTAAAACCCCGGCCATTGTCTGTGATCCAGATCTCCCAATGATTATTCAGGATGCTGCTGTTTATATTTATTTGTGTTGCCTCTGCATGCTTGATAGCATTTGTAACCGCTTCCTGTACCATTCTTACCAGGTTAAGCGCCCTGGTATAATGTAATAATTTCCCTTCCGGGGCTTCCCCGTCTACCCTAAACTGTATGCCCGGATAATACCTGGAGAATGGCTGCATGAAATTACGGATCCTCATGAGGCATTCACCTGCAGTGTATGTGTCTTTTTTCAACGCCCAGATCGTTTCCCTGAGAGATGTAATGATATCTTTTGATGCAAATTTGAGATCCTTCATGAGCTCGGTACGCAATTGTGTTTCCTTTTCCTGTTCCAATAATTCGGTATTGTATAGCACTGCATTGGCATAAGCACCGATGCTATCATGAAGGTCTCTCGAAATCCGCTCCCGTTCTAGCTGCATTTTGTGTTCACTTTCAAGCTGTGCCAGTTTCTTTTGATATGCCCGTTTGTTAAACTGGTTCAACACATATGCAACAACGGATATGATCATAACGGATAAGAGTAGCCTAAACCACCAGGTCATCCAAAAAGGCGGATGAATGTGAATGATAATTTCTTTCATGGCTTTTGCATCCTTATCAAAATACCGCGATGCATACATTTTAAAAACATATTTTCCTGGTTGCAGATGATAACGCACCGTCTGCATATCGTTGTTTTGAATCCATTGATCATCTACACCGTCCATCCTGTATTGATAAATATACTGACCAGGATTGTTGTTTGCCATGGCAATAAAGTCGAATGACAATGCATTCTGATTATAGGGCATTTCTATTTTCTCAATATCCCATACAGAAGTATCTTTAAAATGTTCCTCATTATTAATGCTGATTTTTGTAACAACCAGTTGTATTTTTTCTTTAAAACTATTTATAGCATCAGGGTAGAAACTACTCACTCCATTAACCCCTCCGAAAAACATTTCTCCATCTTCGCTTTTGGCAACAATATTTGTGTTGAATTCGTTTTCCTGTAAACCATCTTCTTTCTTAAGCTGCAGGATATTAGTCTTATCTCTCAATTTAAATATACCCTTATTCGTGCTGCACCACAGGAACCCTTTTTCATCGAACTGCATCGCATAAATACATTCATCAGGCAAACCGTCAGCCTTCTGCAAATGCAAGAGTATTTTACCCTGGCTGTTAATTTTGAAAATCCCCTTGTTACTTCCAACATAGATGTTATCCGCAGCATCTTTGGTAAAACATCTTACATAAGCCGTATTTTTAAAAGGGATTTTTTTAAATACCTGCCCGGTAGCAGTATCGGCAAAGAGGAGTTCGTCGTTTGCATGGGTAATAATATATCCATCGTAAAATAAGCCGCCCATGCTGTATGAATCTGTAATAGGCTTCTCCGTGATGGTATTATTTATAAAGTTGGTTGTATACACTTTTCCCTGCGATTGTGTGATGGCAAGCTGATCATTTTGGAATAAAGTATTTCCAAAATAATAGATGCCGGGGACATTTGCAGGATTCAATGATGTAATAGCAACAGGGCTTGCAGACAAAAGATTGTTCTTTAATACCCACACATTCTTTTCGCCGGAAATAAATAAGAGGTAATCGCCTTTATTGTTTTTAATAATGGTATTAACAGCGGCAGAAATGGGTTTTCCACCCAGGCTGTTAACCCGGGTGATTAATTGCTGAAGGGTATCGAATATCAGCACGCCGTTGCCGGCTGTACCACAAAATATCCTGTTTTGCTTTTTATCGGTGAGGATGGCTGTTGTATTATTACCTTCCTTTTTCTCCGTGCCATAATATTTGATTGGATAATTATTATGGATCACTTTCTTCACTCCTCCCATAATGGTAGATAAATACAGGTTCCCAAAATTGTCTTCCTTTATATTTGAAATCGTTGAATTACCTGCCATTGACTGATTCTGGAAATTGACCAGTTCGGTTTTTAAAAACCCGAAAGAAGTATCTGTTTCATATAACCTGTTGTTGAAAGAGATCAGTATCGTGTTTTGCCAGGGGTAAATAATACAACGCGACAAATACTTTTCATCCTTGCCCTGTATGAATATTTTTCTGTGAGTTTTTTCGTTAAAATTGTATCCTAGTAAGGCATTGTCGATATCATACCTGGCATAGAGTACCTCGCTTTCAGATTTCAGCATTAGAAAATAACGGGAAATACTATCAATTACCGGCGACTTTGAAATCAATTTTTCTTTTTTAAGATCCCATAGATAAATGGAAGATTGTATTTCAAAAGCAAACTTGTAATTGATAATATTTTGGCTGATCTTAACCCTGTAGTCACTTTTAAAAGAATGATTTATAAATCCCGGATTTATGTCTGTTATAATTTCATATGTTCGGCAGTTAATTCCCTTAATGCTACCAGACTGTGTATAAAAAAAAAGTATGCCGTCAACATCTCCTATAAACTGAGCCGCCCACGTATCGCCAGGTGCTGCAGTATAAACCTGTGTAAACCTGTTACCAGCTATTTCATATTTGCTGATGCCTTTTGAATGACTTATAAAAAGATCCCCGCTTTTGCACGTATGCAATAAGGTAAGTTTGTCATCAGGCAGCCCGGGTTGTACCGGCACCATGGTAAAATTTTTACCGTCGAACTTTTGTATGCCGTTTGGAAAGCCGATCCAGCAAAAATTATTTTTATCAAAAGCCATATCACTCATGGTGGTTTGCAACAATCCTTCATTTACATTATAGCCAAATGAATTATATCGCTCAATCTGCTGGGCTTTTACAGAACAAATCAACAATGTCATGATGAGTATCACGTAACATCGGGTAATATGTCGGGTGGTTTTCAATATCCTGTTTGATGCGTAAATATGACCTGGTTTACTTTCATCAAATTACGCAATAACTAATTAATAAGCATATTATCCAAAAGGATTATAGGTGCTGTACGCTGTTTTGTATTCATTTGATAAAAATTAGCCAATACACTCTGTTGCTAATTTTCTATCCGGTTTTCTTTTCCATTTACCAGCCTCATACCAAAAGAAAAACATCCCCGGCTTTATATGCGGATGCATTTTATTCATTTATCAAACATTTTTTATGAAGATGAAACATTTACTCATTCTGTCAATCGTATTGCTGTTTGCACAAGTTTCAACAGCCCAAACATGGGATGGAAGCGAAAGCACTGATTGGAATAACCCGGGCAACTGGAGTACCAATGCAGTTCCCCTTCCTACAGGAAACGTTATTATTCCTACTGCTCCCAATTCACCAAAATTAGCCTCAAACACTGTCGTAAATTCTTTTGATATGAGCGCTGGTAGTGTTATCGATTTCAACGGCTTTACGCTCACTGCCAATGGAAACCTGGATATTAATGGAGCAACCATTAACAACAGCAATGGAGCATCTGATGTAACCATAACAATCAATGGAACAGGCAGTCAGTACATCAGGTTATCAACAATCAATGATCATATAATTTTCAACCACATAGGCACGGGTGCCTTATTTGAAGCCTACCAGGGAGGAAATACCTTTAACGGAAATGCAACATTCAATCTTAATTCAACTGCGGCTGTGCATATTTGTTATACGGCCACTTCTTCCTTTTTTGGGAACCTTACGGTTAATAGAACACTTGCAGGATCTACAGAAATATTTGAACAAGGCTTTACCGCATTATCAGGCAATTTTAGTTATACAAATGCTGTCGGGGGTGCAAGTTTGATCAATGCCTCAAATTTATCAACAGGGCAAATCGGTGGAACTGTTAATATTAATACCGATGGGACAGGTAACCCCACTTTTACCATGAGAAGGATCAAAAACAGTACAACTGGCGGTTCCATTTCTGTACAAAACGGTGGTACAATAAATTTCACCAATGATACCCTTCTGCTGACAACTTTTAATGTTGACGGTTTTACTGGAGGAGGTACAGATGATTTTGATCAGAATGTGATCACAGGCACGGTGAATATTTCCGATGATGAAACCAATACCGGTTCATATTATTTCAGGAGGTCGGTTGTAAATGGAAATACAAGTATCGCAGCCAATGGACCCGCCTCTTTATTTGAAGGATACCAGGGGTCTAATACTTTCAATGGAAATACTGTTTTTAATTTTACAGGAACGGCCGGCCATCATATTTGTTATTCCGGCGGATCATCATCTTTCCTGGGTAATCTTACCATTACCAGGACCACAGCGGGATCAACAGAAATATTTGAACAAGGCTTTACCGCACTATCCGGAAATTTTAGCTATACCAATGTTGCCGGGGGGGCAAGTTTGATCAATGCATCGAATTTATCAACGGGGCAAATCGGGGGTACTGTTAATATTAATACCGATGGGACAGGTAACCCCACTTTTACCATGAGAAGGATCAAAAACAGTACAACTGGCGGTTCCATTTCTGTACAAAACAGTGGTACAACAGATTTCTCCAATGATACCCTTCTGCTGACAACTTTTAATGTTAACGGTTTTACTGGAGGAGGTACAGATGATTTTGATCAGAATGTGATCACAGCAAATCTGAATATTTCTGATGACGCATCAAACACCGGATCATACTATTTCAGGAGATCTGTGATAAATGGTAATGTCACCATTGCGGCAAATGGAAACGCATCGTTTTATGAGGCTTACCAGGGTGAGAATATTTTTAATGGAAATGTGATCTTTAATTTTGGTGGCACAGCAGCTCATCATATCTGTTATACTGACCCATCTGCATTTGAAGGAAATGTTACCGTTAACAGAACGGTAGCAGGTTCTACTGACGTATTTGAATCAGGATTCACTTCTTTAACGGGCAATTTTAGTTATACAAATACCGCAGGTGGAGCCACTTTGATCAATGGATCAAACCTTTCTACAAGCCCGATCGGAGGCACTGTGAATGTGACAGCAACGGGAGCTGGTAATCCTACATTCTCTATGAGGCGTATAAATAATAATATTAACGGAGGCGTTGTAACGGTACAAAATAGCGGTACGGTTACGATCACAAACGACACATTACTACTAACCGCTTTTAACGTAAACGGATTTACTGGTGGTGGTAACGATGATTTTGACCGGAATGTGATCACGGGAACGGTAAATATTTCAGATGATGCGGCCAATACCGGATCTGTTTATTCCAGGAGAAGTATTTATAACAGCGATGTAACATATACTTTAAATGCTGCTGCGTCATTTTTTGAATCTTACCAGGGAAGTAATACCTATTTCGGAGATGTAACGTTGGGGCGTACCAGCACCGCCAGCATCAATTTTGCTTATGACAATCCTGCCTTTTTACATAAAAGTCTTTTCTTCAATTCAACAGGCAATGTTGCTATTGGAACCATCGATACAGTAAAGTTTGTCGGAAGTTCCAATGCCGTAATTGAACAGTTAAATACAGGCGTGATCGTAATAACGAGGGCATACATTGATAAAACAGGTGCTGCAAATATCACGTTGAATGACCCTGTGACGATTTCCAATAAAATCACTTTTGTAAATGGTGACATCATCAGTAGCGATGCAAATCCGCTTTCCTTCATCAATGCGGCTACGCATTCAGGTGAGTCTGATGCAAGCCATGTAAATGGTACCGTTGTAAAAAATGGCACCACCGCTTTTTCGTTCCCTGTTGGTGATGGCACCGTTCTGAAACCTGTATCCATGACAGCTCCGGCTTCAGCAACAGACCGTTTCAGCGTTCAATACTTTAATGACAATCCATCACTGGCTGGCTATGATACCAGCGCACATGCAGGTTCGATCCTCCGCGTGAGCGGCTATGAATACTGGAATATTGAAAGGGTGGTTGGAACCAGTAATGTAAGTTTCACATTCAATTATACCGATCCGGGAAACAATCAATACATCACCGATCCCACAGAAGTACACATCGCACATTGGACCGGCAGTACCTGGGAAGACCTGGGCAATGGCGGAAGCTCCGGAACAACATCGGGAACGGTAACCACAGGTGCACCGGTAAGCAGTTTCAATCAAAGATTTTTTACATTCGGCTCAACGAATCTTACTGATAATCCTTTGCTGGATGTAACCATTTATACATATTATGCCGATGCTGATGGAGATAACTTCGGCGACCTGGCTAATACCACCACATCTACATCCACCACACCGCCATCGGGCTTTGTGGCTGATAATACTGATTGTGATGACAATGACAACACCGTTTATCCAGGCGCACCCGAACTTTGCGATAACAAAGACAACGACTGCGATGGAACCATTGATGATGGTGTTACCCCACCAACATTCTATCGTGACCTGGATGGCGACGGTTTCGGAAACTTAAATAATAACGTTCAGGCATGTACGGCGCCAACCGGCTATGTGAGCAACAGTACCGATTGCAATGACAATGATGGTACCGTTTATCCAAATGCTCCCGAACTTTGTGACGGAAAAGACAACGATTGCGACGGTACAATCGACGATGGTGTGCAGAATACTTACTACCGCGATCTTGATAATGATGGATTCGGAGATCAATCCACTACCGTTCAGGCCTGCTCGCCGCCAACAGGCTATGTAATCAATAGTACAGATTGCGATGACAATGACAATACCGTTTATCCAAACGCGACCGAACTTTGTGATGGAAAGGATAACGATTGCGATGGAACAATCGACGATGGGGTACAAAATACATACTACCAGGATTCTGATGGAGATGGATTCGGTAACCTATCGGTGACGGCTACAGGCTGTACAGCTCCTTCGGGCTATGTTAGCAACAGCACAGATTGTGACGACAACGACAATACCATTTACCCGGATGCACCGGAATTATGTGATGCAAAAGACAATGATTGCGATGGAACCATCGACGATGGCGCAGGCTCTGCATTCTTCTACCGCGATTTTGATGGAGATGGTTTTGGAGATCCAAACAACTCAGTGCAAGGCTGTAATCCACCTACTGGTTATGTAGGCAATAGTACAGATTGTAATGACAACGACAATACGGTCTATCCGAATGCACCTGAGCTTTGCGATGGCAAAGACAACGATTGTGATGGAACCATCGACGATGGCGCACAAAATACATATTACCAGGATGCTGATGGAGATGGATTTGGCAATCTATCGGTAACGGCTACAGGTTGTACTGCTCCTTCCGGATATGTAAGTAACAGCACAGATTGTGATGATGCAGACAATACCATTTATCCAAATGCAACCGAACTCTGCGATGGAAAAGACAATGACTGTGATGGAACCATTGATGATGGCGCAGGAAGCACATTCTTCTACCGCGATCTTGATGGAGATGGTTTCGGCGATCCTAATAATACTGTACAAGGTTGCAATGCACCAAGCGGTTATGTAAGCAACAACACAGATTGTGACGACAACGACAATACCATTTATCCAAATGCACCTGAACTTTGCGATGGCAAAGACAATGATTGCGATGGAACCATTGATGATGGCGCTGGAAGTACATTCTTCTACCGCGATGTTGATGGAGATGGTTTTGGTGATCCAAACAATTCTGTACAAGGTTGTAATGCACCAACTGGTTATGTGAGCAACAACACTGATTGTAATGACAATGATAATACGGTTTATCCAGATGCACCTGAACTCTGCGATGGCAAAGACAATGATTGCGATGGAACCATTGATGATGGCGCAGGAAGCACTTTCTTCTATCGTGATCTTGATGGGGACGGATTCGGTGATCCAAACAATTCCGTCCAGGGTTGTGTTGCACCAACAGGTTATGTGAGCAACAACACCGATTGTAATGACAATGATAATTCGGTTTATCCAAATGCACCTG
>ERZ795056.2020-NODE-2020-length-23052-cov-36.860243_pt1 | contig 23052 bp, 24 predicted proteins | sample MGYA00375140_ERZ795056 | MGnify/ENA primary metagenome ERZ795056 (study PRJEB30185, sample SAMN05720227) | activated sludge metagenome | isolation source: Anaerobic digester | place: USA | collected 2015-03-09 ... | reverse complement strand
AGCGCATCGACGAGCCGGAAGTGCCGGATGGTCCTGGCGATCAGGTGGATTTGATTTAGTCAAACGCCGACGTCGGTTGCTAAAGGCCGGGATCTTGTAGCCATTCTGCGGTCAATTGACCGTAGAGCGAGTTGGGTGATGCTGAAACGTAAGACAGAGGTTCATGTGAAAAAACTCGGAGCGTTTTTTGGATTCGTTCTTCTAGCGGCCATAGCGACAAACGCGCGCGCACAGACTACGGACGAGAACGCGCAATTTCTGGCTGAAATCGAAGTGTCGGCGCGTTTTGACCGAGCTTGGGACGACGCAAGCAAAAGGCTACCAGCGCTTGTCGGTCAGTTCGGAGCGCGTGAGGAAACGGACAACCCTGACCTGAAGGTGGTGCGCGAAAAGCTGGCCGCTGTGAGCGAACGCTTTATGGGGCGGTTCGCGGAGGCATTTCGAAAACCAGAGATTCGCGCCGAGATAGTGCGGAGCGTTAAAGCGTCGCACTTGAAGGTGTTTAGTCCAGACGACATCGACGCGCTTGCGACGTTCTATCGGTCACCAGCAGGACGGTCGGTTGCGGCAAAGCTCCGCGATCTGTCGTCGGAATCGTCGTCGGCGATGACGGATATCGTGATGCGAATCACGACGCCAATCATGGAAGAACAGCGCGCGGCCAGCAAAGCCATCACTGACGAATTCATGGACAAAATGCGCGCCCGCGCTGCTGAGGCCAAAAAAGACCGCGAGAAAGCGCGCGCCCAACAGTAGCCGATAAAGTTTCTATGTCACTCCCATTCAATTTCTCCCCCGGTCCCGCGATGCTTCCGCCCGAAGTCATCGCGCAAATTCGTGATGATTTGCCTGAGTGGCATTGGAAAGGCGTCGGGCAGGGCGCGAGCATCATGGAGGTGTCGCATCGCGGCAAGGCATTTGAAGCGCTAATCGGCGAGGCCGAAGCGGATCTGCGTGAATTGCTGGCGATTCCGTCGAACTACAAAGTCATTTTCATGCAGGGCGGCGCATGGGGACAATTTGCTGCCGTGCCGATGAACTTGCTGCGTGCTGGCGAGACGGCGGACTACGTCGTGTCCGGCGGGTGGTCGAAAAGCGCAGCAGGCGAGGCCGGGAAGTTTGGAACGGTTGACGTAATAGCTTCTAGTGAGAACGACAGCTACACAAGCATTCCAGCCAGAAACGCTTGGAAGTCGACTACCCATGAAAATACCGATCAAACGACCGCCGGGCAGTCGATGGCGGCGAAAAGCTATACCTACATCTGCTCAAACGAAACGGTGTACGGCAACGAGTTTCACACGCTGCCGCTGGGGCTTGATTCTCCACTGGTCGTCGACGCGTCGTCGCACTTTTTGTCGCGCCCAATGGACGTCGCTGCCTGCGGTTTGATTTACGCCGGAGCACAGAAAAACATTGGCCCCGCAGGCGCAACGATCGTCATCGTGCGTGACGATTTGCTAGACCGTGCGCCGAAGAACATTCCGTCGGTGTTTCACTACAAACACATGGCCGCAAACGGCTCGCTGTTCAATACGCCACCGGTGTTCTCGATCTACGCGACCGCGCTGACGCTTAAGTGGATCAAGGCGCAGGGCGGTCTCGCAGAGATGGAGCGTCGCGCAATCGCACGTTCATCGATGCTGTACGACGCGCTCGATGGGAGCGCTTTGTTCACCGCGCCGGTCGCGAAGGCAGATCGTTCGCGAATGAATGTCGTTTTTGACACGGGCAACGCGGAAACTGATGCCGCATTCGTCAAGTTTTGTGAAGCGCGCGGGCTCATGTCGCTCAAGGGCCACCGCGTCCGCGGCGGTATGCGTGCGTCGATTTACAACGCGATGCCCATCGCAGGCGTCGAAGCGCTCGTCGCGGCCATGCGAGAATTTGAGGCGTCGCGCTGACGCGCGCCTGTTTCGCCTCCGCTGGGGCGGAACGTTCAACGAACGGCTCCGTGAATACATGACTGATCTCGCCACGCTCCGCAAACAAATCGACGCCATTGACGACGAAGTGCTCAGCCTTCTGAGTAAGCGCGCGGGCATAGCGCAAGAGGTTGGTCACACCAAAGCGCCGGGCTCGCCACTGTACCGCCCCGAGCGCGAAGCCATGATTCTGCGCCGCCTGCAAGCGGCCAATCCGGGGCCGCTTTCTGGGGATGCGATCGCGCGAATTTTTCGCGAAGTCATCAGCAATTGCATGGCGCTAGAACAGCCGCTCGTCATTGTGTTTTTGGGGCCGGAAGGCACGTTCAGCCACGCCGCCGCCGCAAAACACTTCGGAGCTGCGCCCACGTTCGAACCGTGTCCGACCATCGACGAAGCGTTTCGTCAGGTCGAAGCCAAAACGGCCGATTACGCGGTCGTGCCAGTCGTCAATTCCACCGAAGGCTTCGTGGGCCGCACGCTGGATCTGTCGATCTCCAGTCCGCTCAAAGTCTGTGCCGAAATTGATTTCCGTGTGCAACAAAACCTGATGACGATCGAGCCCACGCTTGATGCCGTCAAAAAGGTGTACTCGCATTCGCAATCGCTCGCGCAAACCGCAGGCTGGCTCGCCCGGCACTTGCCGAATGCGGAGCGCATCCCCGTCGCGAGTAACGCCGAAGCTGCGCGTCTAGCGTCCACAACGGCGGGCAGCGCAGCGATTGCTGGCGAAATGGCTGCTACGCGATACAACGTGCCGATTCTGCATCGCAATATCGAAGATTCGCCGAATAACACGACGCGCTTTTGGGTCCTAGGCCGCCAAGACGTGAACGCGTCGGGCAACGACAAGACGAGTCTGATTCTTTCTGCGCCAAACAAGCCCGGGGCGGTCGTCGACTTGATCGAACCGCTCAAGCGCCACGGCGTATCGATGACGCATTTTGAGTCGCGCCCGTCGCCGGACCGGCTCTGGGAATACTATTTTTTCCTCGACATCGAAGGTCATCTTTCCGACGCCAAGGTCGCCGCAGCGCTCGCCGACGTGAAGGCACAGTCAAGCTATTTCAAAGTGGTCGGAAGCTACCCCGCCGCGGTGGTGTAACGATGTGTAGGCGCGACATCAGTCGCGCTTGGCGCAGCAATAGCGCGACTGATGTCGCGCCTACAAAATGAATAGATACATCAACACTCTCGCGATCATCGGTGTCGGCCTTATCGGCGGCTCGCTCTCCCTCGCGCTGAAATCCAAGGGCGCAGTGGGTCGCGTGATCGGCGTTGGCCGCTCTAAAGCTAATCTTGATGAAGCGCTGCGCTTGGGCATCATCGACGCCGTCGCATCGCTTGACGAAGCAGCCAAAGCCGACATCATCTTCGTCGCCACGCCGGTCGCTCAAATGCCCACAGTTTTCGCCGCGCTCGCGCCAAAACTCGGTTCAACCAGCATCATCACCGACGGCGGCAGCACCAAACAAGACGTCGTAGCCGCAGCGCGCGCAGCTTTGGGCGACAAGTTCAGTCAGTTCGTCCCCGCGCACCCCATCGCTGGCACTGAAAAGACCGGCGCGGGCGCAGCGTTCGCGACGCTTTACGAAAAGCGCAAAATCGTCATCTGCGCAGAGCAGGGCACCGATGCGCAAAACGTCGAGCGCGTCGCGGCGATGTGGCAAGCCACCGGGGCGGACATTCACCGCATGCCCGCAGCCGAGCACGACGACGTTTTCGCCGCCGTGAGCCACTTGCCGCACTTGCTGGCGTTTGCGCTCGTCGACATGCTCGCTGGCATGCCGCGCGCCGATCAGTACTTCAACTACGCCGCCAGTGGATTTCGAGATTTCACCCGCATTGCGGCGGGTTCACCCGAAATGTGGCGTGATATTTCGGTAGCCAATCGCGCGGCGCTGCGCGAACAGCTCAGCGCGTATCGGAAACGCTTGGATCAGTTTGACCAATGGCTCGCTAACGCGGATGGCTCGGACGTCACCGCGATTGAATCCAGCTACACCCGCGCCAGTGCTGCGCGCAACGCTTGGCAGCGACACATCGAATACGGCGAGCCGATGCCGCCCTTTAGCGCCGCCCCAAACGACGCGTAAAGCAAAACCACGCTCGTTTCGCCGCCACACGATCGGCGCCGCAGCGGATTCTCCGCCGCGATGCCAGCCGCGGATGGCGGGCACGTGTGCGCACACCCCAATTCGTCGACCGCTGCCTGCCACGCAACGTTGGCGTAACGTCATGTAACAGCGCATCTCGTCCCGCGATGACAGAGCCACTGTGCCGTTGCGTCTACTCAATTAAGGAAGTGCAGTTCGCGATTGTTTCAAGCGATCTCGGTTGCGCCAACGCCTCATCCAACGGCATATTTTGTAAGGACGCAACGCAATGAAGATCATCAACTCCAACTTTCGCGGCAGCAATCGTTCTACGCTCGCAACGCGCTCGCTTCGCGATGCGGGCCGTGGACGCACGAGAAAGCCCCGCGTGACGCAGCGTTTGGCTGAAATTGGCCACGCGTTAAGCCACGAGTTCAAGGACCTGGCGTATCAATACGCTGTTGCGCCCAATACCGCGAGCCGCCGCCTAGCGCTGCAACACTGCATTGCGCACGCCGTAAAGTCGCCCAATGCGCTTCGCCACCTGAACAAGATGCAACCCGCCGACATCAAGTCTGCTCTTGCGTATGTCGGCGTTTCGTCCGGTTCGCGCTTCGGCCATTCGAGTTTGGCTGCAATCTTGGTTGTCGCGCTTGCCGCGCTTTTGCAAGCGCCAGTGGCAGACGTCAGCTTCATGGGAATTATCGAAGACGGAGTACAGCTTTCTGTGGAGGCGCTCGAAGCGCTGGGCGCAAGCGCTGGCACCACTACCCTAGAAGCCGTTGAGGTCATCGAAGTTGCTGAAAGCGGCGGACTGCTGGCCGAGGCGCTTGCGGCGCTTTCAGCGTTGGCGGCCGGAATCGCTTCGCTTCCGCCCGCCATGGCAGTCGGCGTCGTTGTATTCGTTGGCGTCGTTGGTGTGATCGCGGTGCGTCACATCATGGGCTACTGAGGGTTGCTATTTTACGAGCCCGACGGCGTGGTCGAAATAACGGACGGCTACCGCAGCTAAACTTGCGGCATGGAACATCTTGATCTCGATCCCCGTACTCGCGCGCAAGGCACTGTTGCGCTGCCCGGCTCCAAAAGCATCTCGAACCGCGCCTTGCTGCTCGCGGCGCTTGCTCAAGGCACCACGCGTCTGACGGGATTGCTCGATTCGGACGACACACGGGTGATGCGCGGCGCCCTAGACGTGTTGGGTGTTGCCAACGTTGGCGATCCTGCGTCGGGTATCGTTGCGGTCACGGGGTGTAGCGGCAGTTTTGTCGGGCGCAGCGGCGACATTTTCGTGGGCAACGCCGGCACGGCCACTCGGTCTCTGGTCGCCACCCTTGCGCTCGCGGCCGAGCCCGGCGCGTCGTATCGCATCGACGGCGTGCCCCGCATGCGCGAGCGCCCCATTGGGGACTTGGTCGATGCGCTCACGGCCATCGGCGCGAATATTCAATACACCGGCAACCCCGGTTTTCCGCCGCTGACCATCGGTAGCGGCAAGATCGCGATCGAGAAAGCCATCCATATTCGCGGAGATGTTTCGTCGCAGTTTTTGACGGGCTTATTGATGGCGCTCCCTCTGGTTACGGCACGGACGGGAAAGAGCGCGACGATTGAAGTCATAGGCGAACTCATCTCGAAGCCTTACATCGAAATCACCCTCTCGATGATGGCGCAGTTCGGTGTCACCGTCGTGCGCGACGGTTGGCAGCGCTTCACTGTGCCCGGCGGCGCGGCGGCGCGCTACGTCTCGCCTGGCGCGTATGCCGTTGAGGGCGATGCATCGTCGGCATCGTACTTTCTCGCTGCGGGCGCCATTGGTGGCGGGCCGATTCGCGTAGAAGGTGTCGGAAGCAAAGCGTTGCAAGGGGACGTGAAGTTCGCCAACGCACTCGCCGCCACTGGTGCGCGCATCACGTTTGAAGACCATGCCATCATCGCTGAAGCGCCGCTGGACGGTCGTTTGCGCGCGATTGATGCCGACATGAATCACATCCCCGACGCAGCGATGACGCTGGCGGTCGTCGCACTGTTCGCCGAAGGCACCACGCGCCTGACCAATATCGGCAGTTGGCGCGTAAAAGAAACTGATCGCATCGCGGCAATGGCCACGGAACTGCGCAAGCTCGGTGCAACGGTCGAAGAGGGCGCAGACTGGATCGCCGTCACGCCGCCGCAGACGATCACGCCGAACGCAGCGATAGACACCTACGACGATCACCGAATCGCGATGTGTTTCGCGCTCGCAAGCATAGGCACGCGCGGTGTGCCCGTGCGAATCAACGACCCGAAGTGCGTGAACAAAACTTTTCCTACCTTCTTCGAGGCTTTGGGGCGAGTTACGTCTGCCGGGTAGCTCGGAGCTTTCGGCTCCCGCTTACTGCAAGCATTTAAGCAGAATTCAGTTTCGACCATTAGTGTCAAGATCGGAGAGGTTCATGCGCGCCCCAAAGCAATTTTTATTGATAGCCAGGTTCGTTACGGTGGCCGTGTCCAGTTCGATTGCGACGCATGAGCTGATCGCTCAGCCACTGCCGCCGCAGCGCCTTGCTCCGGCGCCCCCACAGTCGGCATCGGCGTCACTGGTTCATCAGCGGTCAAAATGGTTTGAACACGATCAAGCCGAGCACCGGCGCATGCTTACCACGGCGCGAGCGGATTTGCTCGTTGCTCCGGTGCAGGTCGGCGGATCCGGATTCGACCGCAGCACTAGGTCTCGGATGACAGCGGACCTAAGTTCAGCTTTCGAAATCGATCAGTCTAAGACTTTGCTTGACTCGAGAATCGTTGAACGCGCACTTGGCGAAGGCCGACGCAGGATTGACGTCAACGAAATTCGAGCATTGGCGGATCACGTCCGTGCAAGTCGCCTGATCACGGTGGAGGTTGGGCATGATGGGCTGAAAACGTTACGCGTAACTGTGCGCTGGACAGAAAGAGCCAACGCATCGGAAAAATGGTCGTCCGAACAAACGCACGAACTGAGCCTGCCGCTCTCCAGCGATAGGTCGGCCGCAGAGGTTTTTCGGGTGAACGCCATTCCGCATATCGCAATTGCAACCGGATGGAAGGCGCGGAAAAATTCAGTAGAGCCCGTGAGAAGTTTTGATGATCGCTGGCCTAAAGACTTAAATCAATTGCTGGAACTGGCGGCGAGTGGTGCTTACGGTGAGGCGCTCGCGTACCAAATGCTTGCGACCGTTGCCCCACCCCGTCCGGAACGCGTTCGAGAGCGACTCTATGAACGATCGCTTCAGGCCCTGCAGCGGTTGCCCCGCGACGACTGGCACGTCCGTTGGCTCGAGGCAAACGCTGAACTCAATTTGTACTCCCGCATAGTCGCTATCAAGACGCTCGGTGATACCGAGAACCCTGCTTCGGTTGCCCTCAAAGCGCGCATGAGTGGAAACCTCGGGCAATTGGAAAGTGCGATAGGTAACGTCCCTCACGCCTCCTTTCGGCTCATGATGGAAGTTGCACTCCAAGACTTGCGCATTGAGTACGATTTTCCGATCAAAGAAAAGGTGCCGACCAAAGCGATAAGCTCGATTCGCCAGGACGGATTTTGGCGTTCGCTTTTCGAGCGGCGTTTTCAGGATCTTGAGCCGTGGCACGCTCAAAGTAACGTTGAGATCAAGCGCCTTCTGGATGAAATGGCTCCAGTTGGGCAGTACAGTCTCGAAAGTATTTTGCGTGGAATGCGAGTGACTGGCGACCGTCTCGATGAAATCGCTCTTGGTTTAACCAGCTTCGATCACTTAGACCACCTACGGCGTGCTGATGAGCGCTCCGTGCATTGTGCGGTTCGTCGGACTACGTGTGTGTTTGCAGCACTTATCGACCTCCTTGAAGGCGTCGCAGTCTTCAACGGCGTAAAGGGCTATGAACGAGTTGCAGTAGTGCAGGCCTCCGACGAGAGCGCTGACGCGGTCAGACGTAGCTTGCAGAAAAAATTCGATGGGCAGCCGGAGTTCATGCTTGCGGTCGCAACGGCAGCCAAACGCAAATCCGCACGTATCGCGCCAGAACTGAATGCCCAGTCCGACGACACATCTCAAACGAATGCGATGATCGCAGCGCATTGGGAGATGGGGCAGAGCAAGACCGCACGAGATTCGCTGATGCAGATAGGCGCGCTGTCTAAAGCAGCTGCGCCTTTTTTTATCGAGTATCACGATGACCTGCCACCCCGGCAGCACTGGTGGGCGTTGAATCCGGCCTTGTCATCAAGGTCACCGTCGACCGACTGGAGACCGATGGCGCAAGAGCGTTTCTTAAACAGTATCAACGATCTCAATCCGGCGTTCGCAGTATTCAATGATGCCCTCAACAATCCCGAGAAGCGTGCCGACCTAGCGAAGGAGTTGGCAGGTCGATTCCATGGGCATCCAAGGCGTGCGGACTTGCTGTCACGCTTGACGGTGAATCGTCAAGAAGTGTTGACGGAGTCGGCGAAATTTGACGCGGCGAAACGCGACGCGCCCCATGTTTGGACTACTTACCTACGTTACGGCACACACTTAATCGAAGAAGAGGGTGATTACAAGCAAGCTTCCGAGGTGTTCTTGCAATTTCCGGGGTTCCGCAGCACCTCTGGTGAGTTCAATGCAGTACAGGTGAGCAATTTTGCCAATGACGCGGCGTCGTTGCTTTACTGGCGAGGAGCAACGGATGAAGCACGGCCTCTGTACCAGATTGCGGTGACCCTGAACACCGGATCGGACGCGAACATGCTCAGCCAGTCTCGACTTGACATCATTATGATGCGATATCACGACGCGATGCTCGCCACTAAAGAGCGTGCGCTTCGATACGATACACCTCAGGCTTACCGGGAGTACCTTCAGTGGCTTTTTGTGTTCGGCGAACGCCAAAACGCGTGGGCAGGTTTCGAGCGACTATACCTTCGACAGACGCCTCCGGAAGTATGGTATTCGGCCGCAGTTGGGATGCGAAAACAGAGCCTATCCTGGCCACAAACGAAAAATTGGCTGTTGGACGAACGACGGCGAACCGCGCGAGTCGGTGGGCACATGCCTGCGCTCATCATAGGCGTATTGCAAAACGGCGTAGACCGCGTCCCGGCTAGAGATCTCGTCGATACGCTCCGTTTCATCGAAGGCGAACCGACGGCAAGAGTCTCTCGAGCGGGCGTTCAAGTTCTCAACAGAAGCGGCGAACTGTACCAGCTCCGATCATCGATTCTTCTGACCAACCCGAAGCGTCCCGACACCCCGGAAAGAATACCGTCGCACTTGATCTATTTCGCCGAGGCGTATGCGAGTCTGCGCCAAGCGGATTTTGCGAAAGCCCGAGAATTGTTCGAAAAAATGGCGACCTATTACCCGGTTGAGAGTGGAGCTGGCTTTGGTAACGAGTACACCAACTTTTCTTACGCGCTTAGTCATTTCGCTATTGCCGCCGCGAAGAGCGGGGATCCTGGGTCGGTCGAGAGGCGCCTGCGCAGTCGGCGAGTGTTCGAGATCGGCGCGGCAGAACGGTCGGATCATCACCTTGCGCTCGCCGTATTCTCCGCGCTGCGCGGCGACCATGACGAGGCGCGCGCGGCGCTGAGGCGTGCGTTCAACGTGCGCCCACTTACAGGACAACGTCCAATTTTCACCGAGTATCAGTGGGCAGACGTGTGTGAGTGGCTATACCTAGAAACAAAAAATGTTCAGTACCGTGACTTAGTGTTGCCGTGGCTCAAGTCGCACCAGCGAATCCAACCCTTTCACGCTTGGGCATACGCGATGGAGGCTCGGTTGACGACTTCGGAAAATGATCGAATGCGCGCGCTGGGAATCGCGTTGTATCTTGATCCGTTGTCTGAGCGGGCCAATGCCTTCTCGGCGCTCCTGAAGGCGCAAGCAATTGAATCAGTGATAGCTACAAATCCCTTCCGGCGAATAATCGCCGCAAAAGGTGGGTGAGATTACGCGAGGGCTACCGCAGCCAGGGCCGCTCGAAGTACATTACTGAGAAGATTGAGCGGGGGCACGAAGAGCACTCCGTGCGATTGACGGGCACGATGGATTAGTGGGCGAGAGTTGCCCAATCTAAGTACTACAGTGGCCACTGTGGACCGCTATCCTCGCCACTCCCAGACCTCGCCGTCGTCATCGTCGTGCGCGGTCCCGGCAAGTTCAAACCCCAGGTGCCTGAGGATTCGAGTTGATGGATTCTCTTCTTTGAGTGTGAACGCCTTGAGTTTGATGTTGGGGTCATGGGCTCGCGCCATTGCGACGAGAGCCGCTGCGTTTGCGAGGCGTATCGCTAACCTTGCGCCTCCCCCAGCGTGAAGTATGCAATCTCCGCCCAACCCTCGTTGGGCGGACCGACAAATGCGCCGCCCCCACGCCCCGACCGTTCACAACAGCCACATAGCCGACCCAGGGCTCGACGTAGCCAACGCGACGATAGAGGTCCGCCGTGGCTTGGCTATTCGCTATGAGTTCCTCGGCCATATCCGGAATGGATCGAACAGGATTGCCGCTGCGATCACAACGTATGAGAGAGACTTTCATAACAGCCAAATATTTAGTTTGCGCGATCTACCAACGATGGCAAATGCGACCAGCTGCCTACCGTGTTTCGTCGATGCCGCAACCTTAAGATGCTGCGCAAATGCGCCCCATCCTGACTCGTAAGCGCCGAATCAACTTTCACGGGTTATTCAGTCACCGCCACGACCAAACTGGACGCCAGCATAAATAGCACCACGGGCAGCCAAAGGTTTCGTTCGCGCTTGCTCGGAGTTGCCACGTTGGCGATGCTGCCAAGTGCGCAGTAGCCCGCGACGAACCACACGAGAGTCTGCGATAGCGACTGGTACTTCTGCAGCACCAAGCCCGCGCGAACTAACACTACGGCGCAGAAAAAGCGCCAACAGCGCAACCGACAGCAACGGAATCAGCCGCACCGCGAGCGGAAGGCTGCCGCGCCAACGGCCGCCGAGCGTGAGTTCTCCCCACGGCGCACCGAGTGCCAGCGCTATTTGGAACACGCCGACCACGCACGATGCGGCGACGAAAAGTAGCGCTGCGATTTGCGGTATTTGCATTTGCGTGACGGTCGGTGTCTACGATTTGTTTTGAGCGACGGCATTCGCCGCTGACAGCGCCAGCGGCAAATAGTCCGATACTTTTTTCGCCGTGATGTCGGAGACCGTGGCGAGCTTCAAGTGCCGCCGACCTTTGCCCGCACCTTCGAGCAAACGATACGGATCGTCGATAAGCGCGCCGTGGCTGAATTCTAGGGAGACGTGCGCCTTGTACGCAAAGAGGCCGCAAAACTGCACACCCGAAGCGAACAGAATGCCGCCGTACTTCACTTCTTCAGCGCAGTGCTTGAATTGTTGGTGGATGAGTTTGCGCACCGCGACCACAACGTCGTGCTGCTCGGAGCCCAGTAGTTGGATGTCGTTGATGAGCGTTTCGACGGATTTTGACGCCATATGTCGATTTTTTTTGGTCAGTGAAACAGTCTATCGCGCGACTCCTGACAGCGTGATGTCATGAGCGCTGCCCCTCGCGTTGAGTGCCGAAGTTTATGAGCCTCGCGTCACTGTCGCGAACCACGCCAACGCCTTGCGTTCATGCTCTTTGACGAACGCGTTCTTTCCGTTCATGTACGCCTCGGCATCGTTCGCGTTCTGCGCTGCCAACGCCAACTTGAGTTGTCCGTAAGCCTCCGCGCAATCAGGGTGTGCGTTCATCTAGTCGCGAAACGCGATGTGACGCAGACCTTCCGGGTCGCCTGTACGAAATGTGTGCAAATGATGAGTTCGGTTTCCCTGCGCATCGTGTTTGCGAAAGTAACGACGACCGGGGATTCCGAACTCGCCCTTGGCTTCGTATTTCATGGCCGCGAGCGCAGGCGCCTTGGCGTCGAGTTCGTCTAAATCGCGCACGAAGAGCAGCATGTCGATAATGGGCTTCGCTGCGATCTGCCGAATGGCGGTGCTACCGATGTGTTGGACTTCGAGCGCACTCACCCCCAGCGCACGCAGGACCGCGTCAGCCTCAATATGGAATGCGTCGCCCCACGCGGGGTTGTGGGGAACAACGACGAGCGTCACGGTGATACGTTGTTCACAACGTGGTGCGCGGTTTTCGGTTGCATCGTCTTCCGTGCTATCAGCTAAGCCACGCGCCCAAAACGATCAAAACGATCAGACGTGTCCATGCGGACGCTCCGCAGCTTCGCCGTTCGCAAGTGCGTTTCGTACAACGGCGCGGCGAAGTAGGTGAACAGAGCGCTGCGACGTCGCGCACCCGTCTTGTTAAGACAAGCGGCATGAAGCAAATCGGCGTCGAACACGAGAATGTCGCCAGCGTGCCCCGCGATTTGCTCGGCACGTTCATCGTCAATTGTGCCGAACGGGGCGTCCGCAGGCCGGTGGCTCGAGGGCACGAGGCGCGTCGCACCGTTGTCCGGGCCGTAGTCATCGAAGAAGGCGAGGGCGACCACGGTGTCGCCGGGGCGCTGCGCCGACAAATCTCGGTGCAAGCCTTGATGGCCACCATCCTGAAGAGGTTCGCGCCCTTCGACTTGCGACAGAAAAAATGTCTCACCGACCAACTCACCGACGGTCGCAAGCAACAGCGGAAGGCGGCACATGGCCTGGATGGTGGGATCAAGGTCCAATAGAGAGTGACGCCAGTCATGTCCTCGCCGCACCGGCCATTGGTCGACCGGAATGACGCCGCGATCAAACGCGGTACGGAGGGAGTCTAGCCAGTCCGTGGGGATCACTCCGCGGAGGAGCGCGTAACCGTCGCGCTGCACCTCGGTGTGCGTTGTTGATGTCATCGGAGATGCGAGAGTCACGGACGTTGCATCCACATGTTTCGGGCGCTGTTCAATTTACGCTCCTGAGTCAACGATCACGTTTCTGGCCAACGTCTTAAACCGTTCGCCATTCAGTTGGACAACGGTGATCGTGACGTGCCCGGTCTTGCTGGTGTTGATGTCTCGCACAGTTCCGGATTTGCCCTTGTGTGTACCCTTGATGACGGTACATTGTGCCCCCTCTCTGACTGGCTGGGCAATCATAGGTGCGCTCCTTCCCTTGTGTGCGAGGCTTATTGCCCGACGGCACTGTTCATCATTTTCTCTTTGAGCGATTCACCTTTCTCAGGCGGTGCGAGCATTTCCAGCACAGTTTTAGGTCGCTCTACTTGCCCTGCGTTCCTTGTTGTGTCTGCCGTGTTTGCCTGCGCCGAGGCCCGACCGGGAACGACGGTTACGAGGTCTTTGCGAATCGATTGTTCTTTCGATCCCGGCGGGCAGGGCGTATCGACGTAAGACACCGATTCGCCCCTTACGCACTTGCGCAGACCGCTGGCATTGGACGGTGCGGCCGAGGCGCTTGCGTCGCTAGACGCACTGTCGATCAAGCCTAACTTCGCCGAAACGTTCGTGGCGATCGCAGAAACGTTGGACGTCGCGCTGCGTACGGACGGCACATCTTTGAAATACCAAAGCGCGCCCGCAGCGCCTATGACTAGTGAAAACAGCAGAAAAGTTTTAGTACCCATCAGGCCTTAATTTTCGCTGTCACGCGGCGCGCAAGCTCGCCACTTTCGATGTACGGATACAAGTACTTGCCGGGGCAGCTGGTCTTGGCGTAATCGCGGTGGCTTTGGATGGTGGCGGGAGCCACGTTGAAGCGTTTCGCGAGCATTGCCATCACGCTGACTGTTGCGTCGAGTTGTGCGGTGTTGGGTTCGATCTTGTCGAAATCGCCGAGCACGACGACGAGCGCGTGGCCGACCGGATCGTATTCGGTGTTGGTGTCGCCCGCGAGCGTGATGTCGCGGCCCTCGTAAATTTTGCCGTCCGGGTCGATCAGGTAGTGATACGGAATGTCCGGCCAGCCACGCGTGTTGCGCGACCACATCTGCAAATTGCGCAGGTAATGCGGCGCGTCGGCACCGCGCAAAAAATCGACGCCACCGTGATGCAGGGTGATGTGTTTAATGTCGTGTTTGCGCGTCGGACCAACGTTCACGCGCGTACCGCCCCAAGTTTCGACGGCGATGACCGCGGGGTCGGTGGCGCTCGCGATGTGTGTCGCACAGCCGAGTAGCGTCGCGAGTGCGATGGTTGCTGCGAGGAGTATGGCGAGCCGTTTCATGGTGTCATCGATTATTGCATCGCTCGCGCTGAGCGTACGGGGCATAAAATCGCTTCTGTCGTTGGACGCCAGCATTGCCACGAATTTAACCAACGCTGCGCTCGCTCTCCCGCGCCCCCAGTCAACTCTTAGAGGCACTATGTCACGCACTGATCTCACGTCGCCTAGCGATTCCGTGGAGCAACCGTTACGGCGCGATTTGCTAAAGCTTGCTGCTGCGGGCGTGACGACGGCCTTTGCTGGCGCAACGCCATCCGTTCAGGCCGCGACTGACTCGAAATTCAAGCGAGCAAGCGGAAATGCGGCGTTTGGTAAGACGTTACCGCATGACGCATCGGGGAATGTGAACGCCGGCGCAGCCGATGCGTTCGAGGCCGCAACTCAAAGCGCGCAGATCGCCGATTGGGAGCGCCTCCCAGTGAGCAACGAAATGCGCTTGGTGAATCCGCTCGCCGCGTATGCGTGGGACAAAGATCCGTTGGCGCCAAACGTGATCAAGTTGCCTGCGTTTCCAGCGCTGGACTCTGAGCGGCTCGCGGAGGAGGCGCTGGAGCTTTATTGGATGGCGCTTTTGCGCGATGTGCCGCTGTGGGATTACGAGCGCAACAGCCTCGTGCGCGATGCGGTGGCGGAACTTAAAAAAACCAAGCTCAACGCGAACGTAACACCGCAAACGCTCTTTCGCCTCGGCACGCCCGGCGAAAACGACGGATACTGGATATCGCAAATGCTGTGGATGCCGGTGCCGTTTGGTGCGCAGAACCAGTGGCAGGCGTATCGTGTGCCGTTCAAAGGCACGGACTTTATGACTTCGTGGCCCGAGTATTTGAAAGTGGCCAACGGCGAGTGGCCGCCGGGCATTTTGAATCACTTCGCCGACTTGTATTACCTGCGCTCCGGGCGTGACGTGGGCGAATACGTGCATTGGGATTTTTGCAATCAAGCAGGCATCAACGCCGCCGCTATTTTGCTCGCGAACACGCATCGGCCGCGTGAGGCGTGGCCCGCGGGCAATCCATACAAATCGTCACGTTCGATGAATGGATTTGTCACGCTCGGGCCGGGCTACGCGCAAAACGCGATGGGCATGGTGTGTGACTTGGCGTTGAAGGCGTGTTGGAACGAAAAATGGGTTCGCCACCGGGCATTGCGGCCCGAGGAATATGGCGCGCTGGTTGATCGCTCCGTTCGCGGCGAAACGGTGGGGATTCATCCGTTGATCGTGAAGTCAGACGCAGTGAAACGCGTACGCGAAAAGTTAGGTTCGGCGCTTTTGCCGCAAGCGTTTCCCGAGGGTAGCCCGGCGCATCCGTCGTATCCGTCGGGACATGCCACGATTGCCGGCGCGTGCGTGTCGGTGCTTAAGGCACTGTTTGACGAGAACCGCAAACTACGCTTCGCCCTGCAGCCCACACGTGACGGCAAAGATTGGGAAGACCACAATCCGAATTTGCCCGCGCCGACGGTGGGCGGCGAGCTCAACAAACTCGCGATGAACATTTCGATGGGGCGCAACTTCGCTGGCATCCATTGGCGCAGCGACGCGTGGCAAGGCATGCTGCTCGGTGAAAGTGTCGCCGCAGCGTTCCTAAAGTCGGAGCGACTCAAATCGGCAGAAGGTCAGCAGGGCTGGCAGACGGCGTTTGAGTTCACAGGGTTTGCCGGGAATCGGGTGAGTTGCTAGGAGCGGTTACCACCTTTACGATATGGCTTTTTCTGCGCAACGACCGACAGGCGGTCGATAGAGCCTATTTTTATCTATTGTCGATAAGTGGATTTATATGCATGTAAAGTCCACCCAGCGGTCGTTACAGCCAAAAAGCTGTAAACCTTTAGTTTCTACTGAATCCGATAGCCCGCATGACAAGCGACGCATGCCCGCGTGACTTCGGTCAGCGCGGCAAGTGCGGGCTTGACGTCGCCAGTGGCGGCACTGTTTTGCGCTGCAATGGCGAAACGGCTCGCGCCGCGATGCATCGCGGTACCGGTGTCTTGCATTCCTTTCGGCATGAATTTGGACACGTCGTGCGCTCCGTGCAATTTGAGCGAGCTCATGCCCAACCGATTCTCCGCAATGTCCGCTGCCTCGGCGTAGCGCTCCGTCGCCAGCGCGCCCTGAATCTCGGACAGCGCGAGCAAATGGTCGCGCATGTGGGTGAGCGTTCCAACCTTCATTTCCTCGGGAAATTTCACGAATTGGCGCGTGTCTGGCGCGATGCCGTGGTTGTGCGCGACATGGTCGCTGGCCGACGGGTTCTGCGCACATGCCGCGAGTCCGCACGCGAGGGCGAGCGTGGAAAGCGCGCTGAGTGATTTGAAAAGCATTGAGTTCATGCGTCAAACAATAATCGTTCGCCAGCGTTTCGACCAGCGCCCTGGGATGCTATGCATATTCGACGGTTCTCCAGCACTCACTTGATTTCGCACTGTCCATCGTGGCACGCACTCGACGCGGCCAGCGCCTTCTTCGCCGCGCGAGCATGCAGACGATGCAACCCCCACGTCATCGCGCCGGTCACGCCCATTTTTGAGAGCAGCATGCGGTTGTCGGCGATCCACGGATACACCACGCGCCACAGCGGCTGCATGCGCTTCGCGCCCCACATGCGCGCCACCGATGCGAAGCCGGACGCGGTGTACGCCGCCGCAAAGACAGGCGCACCGATAAGCCACTGACCCACCGCGTCGCGCGCGTGGATGAGGCGCATCATGGCTTCACGCGTGTGGCCTTCAACTTCGGTAAAGTCAGCGGGCGAGCAATCGACGAGTTGCAGCTGATCGGCGTGGTCGTACTGCTTCAAAACGGCGACCTCGCGCGTACACAGCGGACACGAACGGTCGTAAAAAATTGTGAGCGGATACTGAACCGGAATGACGTTGTTCATTTCGCAGTAGCCTTGCTGTTGGTGACGTTCGCAACGTTCGTGGCGTTGAAAAAGCGTTGAATTTTTCCGCCGAGACGGATGATTTTGATCAGGAGCGACGGCTCAAGCTTGAGCATGTCGTCCGCCCAACCCGAGAGCGATTGCATCAGCGCCTGCGTCTCGCGAATGCGCTTTTGTTGCTCCGGTGCTTCGTTAGCGAACGAAGGATCAGCGAGGGTTTCGTTAAGCATCGCAACCGTAGGATCGAATTCGCGTAGCTTGCGTTCGCGAACGATGGTGCGCATGAGTTCCCACACGTCGCTCGAGGTTTCAAAAAAATCGCGGCGATCTCCGAGCACATGCGTGATCCGCACCAAATTCCAATTGCCAAGTTCCCGCAAACTATTGCTCACGTTGGAGCGCGCCACGCCGAGTGCGTCGGCGATGTCTTCCGCAGCCAGTGGCCGCCCAAGCACGAAGAGCAGGGCGTGAATCTGCGCCACGGTGCGGTTGACGCCCCAGCGCGAGCCCATTTCGCCCCAGTGGAGAACGAAGCGTTCGGTAATAGGGGTAAGGGTCATGATCGTTGCAGGAAAGAAGTAGTTGACTAAATTCTCTTTGTTTCATACATTTCTGTCAAGACGGAAATGACAGAAACGAAAGCATGCCATGAAAGTTCTGGTGCTAGGCGGTAGAGGATTCATCGGACGCTACGTGGTTAGGGCGTTGATCGCGAACGGCGTTGATGTGTCCATCGGAACGCGACACGCGGGAGCTTCGTCCGACGACTCAATCCGAGAGCGTGAAATTCGGCTCCACGAACGCACCAACGCCGAAGACTGGCAAGGCGAAGCCGCCGAATATGACGTAATCGTGAATTGCGCAGGGATCTTGCGCGCACGCTGGAAAGAAACGTTCCAGGCGGTGTACCTCGACGCACCGATTGCGATTGCAACCGCGTGCGCCAAGAACAACACGCGTTTCATTCACGTCACCGCGCTCGGTCTGCACGCTGCGGCCAGCAGCGGATTTATCACGGCCAAGCTCGCGGGCGAGATCGGCATCGCCGCAGCAAACCCAGCCGCGTGCATCGTGCGCCCATCGCTGCTTGACGGTATCGACGGATTCGGCGCGCGCTGGTTGCGGCGCGTGGCGCAATGGCCCGTGCATTTTGTACCATCGGACGCGCTTGGACGCCTCGCGCCATTGGACGTCGGTGAATTGGGTGAAGCTATTGCCGCGCTTAGTATGTGCGACGCAAGTGCGGTGCCTGCGAGCGTTGAGCTTGGCGGCGAGCAGAGCTTTGCTATGGCCGAATATCTGCGCGCTTTGCGGCGTAACCCACAGCCTGCGGTTCAAGTGACCGTTCCAGCGTGGCTTGTGCGCTGCTTCGCGCATCTGTTTGACGCGTTTCACGTCACACCGCTGTCTTGGGGGCATCAAGAACTGATGCGGCGAGACAACGTGCCATGCGTTGCCGACGGCTACGCGCTGCGCCGATGGCTAGGGCGCGCACCGTCGCCCGTCGCGCTGTCGCGACTTACCGATAAAACCGTATCGGAAGCGCTGCCCGCGATGCGTTCGGTGTGATGCGGCTGAGATTGCGCTCTGCGTGCGAGTTCAAAGTACCGCAAAATGTGCGGACTCAATGGTTCGTGGTGAGCATGTCGAACCATGAACGTGATTCAACCTTCACCATTCCGCATCATCAATTGACTTTTCCGTATGCCCCATATCGCACCACCCCAACGCGAAGTTAGCGACGAACTTGAACTGCTCAACGAGCTGATCCCGCTTAACGCGCAACGCATCATTGAGCTTGGTTGTGGTGCAGCGAAACTGGCCGGCAACTTGGTTTCCCGATTCCCAGGTTGTGATTGGACAGGGCTAGACGTCGACATGGTTCAGCACGCCGCTAACGCAAGCACACCAACCGCGCGCATGGAATTCGTTGCCGCAGGCGCGCAAGACATTCCGTTTCCAGATGCGACGTTTGATCTCGCGATCATGTTGAAGTCGTTGCATCATGTGCCGATCGCGCTGCTCGATACCGCGCTGAACGAAGCTTGGCGCGTATTGCGACCGAACGGTTTGCTCTACGTGTCGGAGCCCGTCTTTGCTGGCGCACTCAACGAAATCAACCGGCTCTTTAACGACGAAGAATATGTCCGCGCGCAGGCGCAAAATGCGTTGGATCGCGCTCTTGCAAGCGGACGCTGGACAACCCACGCTGAAGTTCGCTTCAATATACCCGTACACTTTAAGGACGTCGACGACTACATGCGCCGTATGCTCGACGTCACCTTCGCAGAGCGTTCATTCGAAGAGGCGATGCGCGCACAAATTCGCGAACGTTTCGCGCCGCACATGACCGCCAGCGGCGCGAATTTTGCGCGACCGATGTACGTTCGCGTACTGCGCAAAACGCGCTGTAGTGCCTAACGAGCCGCGATATGGCAGCGCAACCATGTGACCAGCATCATAGATCGTTATCGATGGCTCTGCCGAACCGCTCACGAGCTGCGGGCTAAACGTTCAAGGATTTCCGCAGCCCGCGTCGCTGCATTTCAATATTCGAATCCGATCTGGGCTGCTTGCAGTGTCCGTATACACCACCACGGGAAGCCCATCCGCAGGTACCGCGAATGCGCCGACGGTCTGGTAGTTCAGCGCTGCTGCTACGACGGTTGAAATATTGCTGCTTGCGCAGCTAGCATCGCCGCACTTCAGGACTCTGAGTTTTGCGGCCTCCCCGACACTGCTCCTTTTGTAGTTCAGGACTGGAAAACCGTCCGACGACAAGCCCATGCGGACCACCGCACCATTGGTTAATAGGCTGGTATCGACAGTTGTGAAGGTGGTTCCACTGCTGCAATCGGCGTCGCCGCACTTGGCGACTTTGAGTTGAGCAAACGTAGAAAAAACGCCGTAGACGATAACAGGCAGCGAGTCGGGAGGGATCAGGATTACGCTCGCGCCAGCACTTGGCACGGGGTCGAAGCTCGGCAACGAATTTCCTGAACTGCACTGTGCGTTACCGCAGCTCAGGATTGCCCAACCGGTGCTAGGCGCGTACTCAAAGGTGATCAACGGGTTGCCACTTGCGCGAACCGCAATCGATGAGACTGCGTCGCCGACGCCCACGGCCGAACCCACGAGCGTCAATGTATTTGCAGCGTTGCATGCTGCGTTGCCGCACTTCGCCACTTTCAGTTGCTGTTCGGTTTTGCTGTAGTAGCTTATGACGGCCAAGCCATCGACTGGGGAAATCGCGATCGCGCTCTTTCGTCCGACCTCGGCCACGGTGTTGTCAACTGTCGTTATGACGTTACCGGATGAACACAGTGAGTTTCCGCACTTGAGCACTCGTAGCGAGCTAGAAACGACGGACGCCTCATGCGCGTAGCTGATGACTGGATTGCCATCGCTTGGCATCGCGATGGCCAACGAGGCGGGGCCCACAAAGCCTGATGCGTCTGCGACGGTAACAGTGTTGCCGCTGTTGCAAGGGGCATTCCCGCACTTCAACACAATCAGAGTTTTTGTGTCGCTCACGAACGCGATCACCGGAAGGCCGTCTAAGGCTACCGTGGCTGCTACGCCGTTGACGGCATTGAGTGCGGCTGTTGCGGTATAGCCGACGCTGAGCGTCGACGGCAAGGAGGCGCACCGAATGCCACCGGTCGTCGCGATGGTGACAAACTGTCCTGGAAGGCATGCGGTTGGGAGCGTTAGCAGCGACGACGCGCATGCCCACGCGGCTCCGTTCCACTTGATGATCTGATCCGTGGTGCATGCCGTCGTTGGCAGCAATTGCGTTGCTGTGAGGTTGACGGTACCCGCCGTGGTGATCGGCCCTCCGGTCAGTCCAGGTCCCGTTGCAACGCTCGTGACGCTTCCGCCGCCAGAGGCTGCCGTGGCGCACGCCCAGGCCGATCCTGTCCACTTTGCCAGCTCATTGGGCGCGCAGGCGGTCGTCGGTAACAACTGCGTCGGAGCGAGACCAACCGTACCCGTAGATGTAATGGGGCCGCCGGTCAAACCGGGCCCTGTAGCCACGCTCGTTACCACGACAGGAGTGACGCATTCCCAAATGTTCGACGTGTTGTCAAAGCGTGTGAATTGGCCGGTGGCACATGTTTGCGGCAGTCGGTAAGAGGGTGCGATGGACAGCGTGCCGGCAGCGGTCACTGGGCCACCGTTGAGGCCGACGCCGGACGCCACGTTCGTTACCGTGCCGGCGCCGCCCGTCGTATCCGTCTGACAGGTGACCGTACCATCAACCGCAATTGCACGAATGCTCGACCCCACCGCGCAGGTGCCACTGACTCGGTTCTGAATGACGCTAGTGTTCACTGCAACGGTGCCGCTACTAGTGATCGTACCGCCTGTGAGCCCAGAGCCTGCAGTGATACTGGTCACCGTTCCGCCCGTGGCACCGCAGCCGGCAAGCAGGAAACTCTGCACGGCCGACGGCGTATTGCGCGTTCCTGTGCCCAGCGCGAGGCCGTCGGTGAGATGCGCGCCGCTAAAGCCCGCTAGCTTGCGCGAAATAATGGTGGCGTCCGCGACCGTCATCGTGGCGTTGCCCGTGATGTTGAGTCCGCAGGACGGACAGGCGATGGCAGCCTCTACCGAGGGCACGTCTACGGCGTTGATGCCCGTGCCGAAGACCAGCGGCGCGCCGGTGATCCCCAGCGCATAGCGTGTGAGTATCAATCCCTCTACCGCGAGGGTCGAGTTACCGTCGTCAAACGGGCATCCCTGTGCGTGGCTCGTGGTTGCGCCAAACGACAAAGCGAACGTTAGAACTAACGCCAAGAATGCGCTGCGATGTTTCGATTTCGCCATTGACACGTCGTGCTCCCCAAATGATTTCAGCAAATGTACAAACGCGGTCCGCTCGTCAATTGTGTCAACCGCGCGCACATTTCGCTCCTGCGGCGACCGGTCGTTCCACGTGTTCAGCTTGCGCAGCGTCAATCCTGAGCCTGTAAGGCCGCGAAAAGCAAATGGCCTCCGGCGCGATTCGGTCAACTATATCTAGGCGTGCCGTTTTTCGCCTGACTGGTTAGAAACCAGCACCTCCGGTGTGAGCTCGCTCCCGCACACGTTCTCTATTGTGGCGCCGAGAATGCAACCGGGCCGCACGGCCATCGGCGATCACGGCCGTCCCTGCGGTGTCGGTGAACAGATGGTGACTCCAACACTTGTTGAGTACGGGCAGGCAGATTGGATAGGGCGCGCGCTGGCCGTCGCGGCGCGTGCAATCATTGCGTACACTTCCATGGGATACCTCATCCACCGCAACTCTGGAGCCTCCATGCCCACTATCAACATCCAACTCTTCGAAGGTCGTACGGTCGAGCAGAAACGTGCATTTGCTGAGGCGGTCACTAAGGTTACCGTCGAGACGCTCGGCGGAACGTACGAGGGGGTGCAGGTGATATTCACCGACGTGAAGCGCGAAAACTGGGCGACCGGCGGTCGTCTCGCGAGCGATCCGCCGAAAGGTTGATCGTCGCGTCTCGTCTATTTGGCTTTTTGGCGTCAACGACAGCACAGCGGTGGTTGCAGGGTAGTTTTTTATATTGTCGACATAGTAATTTTTGCGCCTACGTGCACCACCCTTCCGTCGTTAGCGGCCGAAAGCTGTAGGAGGACAAGTGTGCATGCTTTCCCGATAGCAAATCGCAATCGCTTGCGCGGCCTCCACAATTGCCTACGTGTCGCTACACGTCGTAACCTGAACTTCGCGTGGCCAAACTAGTGGGCGCCGCGGTCTTGGGGGCAGGGGCGCAACAGCGCTAAGAGTTTGGTGATTCGGGTTGAATCCGCGAACAAAGCGGCGGCTGCCGTTAAACTGGTTGGCTAATTTCTCAGCGCAAGCTGGGCAAACATTTCGGGGGAATAGATCAACATGACGGGCTACCGCATTATTGCGTTGCTACTCATTGCAGCGGGCTTGACGCTCGTGCCGTGGTATGCGCTGCAAGACAGTTTTTACGCGTTCAAATGGATCAAGAATT
>ERZ795056.2017-NODE-2017-length-23078-cov-7.720844_pt1 | contig 23078 bp, 10 predicted proteins | sample MGYA00375140_ERZ795056 | MGnify/ENA primary metagenome ERZ795056 (study PRJEB30185, sample SAMN05720227) | activated sludge metagenome | isolation source: Anaerobic digester | place: USA | collected 2015-03-09 ... | reverse complement strand
CGCGGCCTAAACAACTTGTTTTTTATTGGCCTTGTCGGCCGGTAAGGCACTAACTCCTCCCTGAGTTCCATCCCTCCTCGCGCAGCCCCGACAGGCCGCCACCCCCGCCCGCGCACCCGTGACGGGCGGGGTTGTCCCGCCTGCAAAGGAGAACGCATGAGCCACGAAAGGACCGCCGCCATGACATCCACCTGTCCGGACACCGCCACCAAAGCCGCGCGCCGCTACGTCAGCCCGCGCACCCGCCCGCTCACCTCCGATGAGGCGCAGATCCGGGCGCTCGCCTACACCATCAAAGACCCCGAGTGCGACCAAGACCTGATCGACGCCGCCGCCCGCGAAATGGCCAGGCTCATCGAAGGCGAGCGCGGCTACCTCGTCCCCGTAACCAGTACCCCGAGACAGGATCACCGCTATGAAGGATCAGTACTACGCTGACAACCGGGATCTCGTGAAGTGGGGGTATCTTGCTCACTCTGGCTGAGCGGTTTTTCTAAGCAAGCATCCGGCGAAACACATTGGCGCGGGGAGCGTAATTGTCCGGGCTTGTGGGTGACAGTTAATTAAGAAAGGCGCATCCGAGTATCCTTCTTGTTTGTGAAAATCGGCACCGGGCCTTCGCAGCGGATGTAGGTTACCCGCTTCATGGTGTGTCGCGGTGTTTGCTTGTGTGACAATGGCGTGCTTGTTTGAATGGCACGAACTCTGTATACTTAGGGCGCATGACTTCTCAACAGACAGCGAAAGCGCGAGTGGTCGCGATCGTCGGACGCCCCAACGTCGGCAAATCGGCGGTGTTCAATCGTATCGCGGGCCGCCGGATCGCCATCGTACACGACGAGAGCGGCGTGACCCGCGACCGGCTGGTGCGCGAGGTAGACTGGGAGGAGCAGCGCTTCCAACTGGTGGACACCGGCGGCGTGGTCATGCTTGATGCCGAAGGGCGCAAAAACACCATCGAGACCGGCATTCGTTCGCAGGTGGATGCCGCGCTCAGCGACGCCGCCGTGGCGATCCTGGTGGTGGACGTGCAGCAAGGCGTGCACCCGCTGGACGAAGAGGTCGCCAGGATCATCCGCAAAAGCGGCGTGCCGTGCGTGGTGGCGGTCAACAAGTGTGACCAGCCGCAGCACGAAGCCGGCGCCGCAGAGTTTTCCCGCCTCGGCTTTGCCTTCTTCCCGGTGGCCGCGCAGCACAACCGCGGCATGGGCGATCTGATGGAGGCGGTGCTGCCCCACCTGCCGGAAGCTGCGAACGAAACGGCCGTCAAGCCGCTGCGCGTCGCGATCGTCGGGCGCCCCAACGCCGGCAAGTCGTCATATATCAACCGCCTGCTGCGCGCGGAGCGCGTGATCGTCTCCGACGTCGCCGGCACCACGCGCGATTCGATCGACGTCCCTTTCACGATCGGCAGCGGCGCCCAGGCGCGCCACTACATTCTGGTCGACACGGCCGGCATGCGCAACAGGCACAGTGTCGACAACGCGGTGGAGCGCTTCAGCCTGTTCCGTGCCGAGGAGAGCGTCAAAGCCGCCGATGTCGTGGTGCTGGTGCTGGACCCGGAGCTGGGGCCCACCGTACAAGACAAGCATATCGCGGCCCTCATTCAGAAGAACAAGAAGGGCTGCGTGCTGCTGATGAACAAGTGGGATCTTGCCGAGGAGAAGGGCATGACGCAGACCAAGACCGAGCCGGTGCTGCGCCAGATCATGCCGTTCATGAACTACGTGCCGCTGGTTTTCATCTCGGCCAAGACCGGCTACAACGTGCGCCGCAGCATCGAGGTCATCGACGCGGTGGCCGCCCAGACACGGGTCAAGCTGCCGACCGGTATGCTGAACCGCACGCTGGTCGAAGCTACGCGCCGGGTGGTCGCCCCTTCGCGCGGCGGCAAGCGCCTGCGCGTGTACTATGCGGTGCAGCTCGGCGTGGCGCCCATCACGATCCGCATGTTCGTAAACGACCCCAAGGTCGCGACTAAACCCTATACCGATTTTATGACGCGCTCGCTGCGCGAGCGGTTCGGCCTCGAAGGCGCACCGGTCGAAATCCTTTATCGCGCGCGCTCGCGTCCCGAACCCGGCACACGCGGCACCGCGAAGAGCGCTCCGCACACCGGGCGCCCGGACGCCGAGGAGGAAGCTCTCTCCGGCGAGCTGTGCGATTGACCGTGACCGGCCGATGTATCGAAAAATCTCCATTCAATGGTGGCGCTTCTGGATGGCCGGCGAGGGCCTTTCGGTCAAGACCGGCCGCGCGCTGTCTCTTTGCGCACTGACCGGTCTCGCGGCCGGCCTGGCGGCCGCCGGTTTCTACTGGCTGCTGGAGAGTGCGCGCTACTACCTGATGGAAGGGCTGGCGCACTACGCGCCGCCGCTCGCGGCCGGCGAGACCGCCCTCTACCCGGTCGTGTGCCATGCCGAGCGGTTGCGCTGGGCGCTGCTGGCGCTGCCCGCGCTGGGCGCGGCGGCCGGCGCGTTGCTGGTCAAGTTCTTTGCGCCGACCGCCGGCGGACACGGAACCGACGCCGCGATCCACGCCTACCACCGCGATGAGGGGCGGATCCCCTTCGCCGTGATTCCCGTGAAAGCGGTCGCCTCGGCGCTGGTGATCGGCTCGGGCGGCTCCGCCGGTTGCGAGGGACCGGTCACCCAGATCGGCGCGGGCTGCGGCTCGGCTTTGGCCGGCCTGCTCAAGCTGGACGCCGCCGAGCGCCGCATCCTGATGGCGGCCGGCCTGGCCGCAGGCGTGGGGGCGCTCTTCCGCGCACCGCTGGCAGGAGCGATTTTCGCGGCAGAAATTTTCTACAGCGGCCTGGACATCGAATATGAAATCATGATGCCCTCGCTGGTGGCGTCGACGGTCGCCTATACCGTCTTCGCGCTCTTTTTCGGCTGGCAGCCGCTCTTCATCATGCCGGAGTACACCTTCGAGGATCCGCTCAAGCTGTTGCCCTATCTCTTGCTCGCGCTGGTTGTCGCCCTCGGCGCGAAATTCTACATCCTGGTCTTCCGTCAGGTCGAGTCGGCAAGCCGCGCCTGGCAGGTTCCGGCGTGGGTCAAGCCCGGGATCGGCGGCCTGCTGACCGGTCTGATCGGCGTCTTCTTGCCCCAGGTTCTGGGTTCCGGCTATGGCATCATTCAGCAGGCGCTCGCCGTCAACAGCCCGCTTGCGGAGCGCTTCGGCGGGCTCTCGCTGGGCTTGCTGCTCCTGATCTTTTTCGGCAAGATCTTTGCCACCGCTTTCACGGTCGCCAGCGGCGGCAGCGGCGGCGTTTTCGGTCCCGCACTGGTCTCGGGCGCGGCGCTCGGGGCCGCCACGGGCGTCGCCCTGACGCGCCTCTTCCCCGGTCTCGACCTCAATCCCGGCGCCTTCGCGCTGGTCGGCATGGCCGGCTTTCTGGCCGCTTCGGTGCGCGTGCCGATCGCGGCGATCATCATGGTCAGCGAGATCACCGGCAACCACAGCCTGCTGCTGCCCAGCATGTGGGTGTGCGGCGTGGCCTACTGGCTCGGCAACGGCTGGACCATCTACCGCAGCCAGGTGCGGACCCGCGACTGCTCTCCCGCGCACATGCGTTAACGCGCGCGTGGGCTTGTGCGGATGCCGGGGCATTGCTACACTATCCGGCAACGATCCTCACGAACATTTTTCCATGGCAAAGGAGCGCGGTATGCGTGACACGGCGACGATCTTTCTGGCGCTTGCGGCCGGTGCGCCGGCGGCGTGGGCGGGGCAGTCGGATGCAGCCGCTCACGTGTGGGCAGGCCCCTCGGCCCGCTTCATTCTGCAACTGGGCGTGCTGGTCTTCGTCGCTAAGATGGGTGGCCGTCTTTTCCATCGCTGGAAACTCTCGCGCGTGCTGGGCGAAGTCGCCGCCGGGCTGCTGGTCGGCCCCTTCCTGCTGGGCGGCCTCTCGCTGCCGGTCTTTCCGGAAGGCCTGATGTCTGACGCCGCCTCGCTGTTCCACGCGCAAGACCCGATGTACGGCGTGATCACCATCGCGCTGGTCGTCTTCTTCTTTCTCGCGGGCCTCAACACCGACGTGCGCCAGCTCCGCCGCTCCACGCCCGGCGGCATCGCGGCCGGCCTCGGCGGGTTCGCCTTCTGTTTTGCGGTGACACTCGCGGTGCTGGTTGCGGCGGCACCCGCCCTGACCGGCAGCACGGCGTGGAGCTGGACCACGCCACACGCGCTGCTCGTCTGCACGGCCGTATCGGTCTCTTCGGTCGGCATGCTCGCACGCATGCTCTCGGCGCGGCAGCGCCTCGAGTCGCCGGCGGGAAACGTAGCGCTCGCCGCAGCCTTGACCGACAATGTGGCCGGCCTCTTTCTCTTCACGGTGTTTTCCGGCGCACTGACGGCCGTCGCGCGCGGCGCGCAGCCCGGCCTGCCCCTGCTCGTCTCGATGGCCGCGCGCACGTTGTTGGGTGTGGCGCTGGTGGCGTTCTGCGGGATCCCCGTGGCGCGTTTCGTCAATGGACTGGCGCTGCGCGAGCGCACGTACACCAGCGCCTTCGCCGTGTCTGCGGCTTGCCTGTTGATCGCGGGCGGGGTAATGGGTGCGATGGGCCTCTCGGTCATGTCCGGCGCGTATGTCATGGGGCTCGTTTTCTCCACGACAGACCTGCGCCACGAGATCCGCGAACGTCTTGATTTTGTCAGCCTCGTGCTGGTGCCGGTCTGTTTCGCGGCTCTGGGCATGCAGCTTGATCTGCGGCTGCTGGGCGAACCTGCGCTGCTGGCCGGCGCCGCCGGGCTCGTGCTGGCCGCCTGCACGGCGAAAGCGGTCGGTGCGGCGCTGCCCGCGCTGCTGGCCGATCTCAACGGCTGCGGCTGCCTGCGGGTGGGAGCGGCCGTGATGCCGCGCAGTGAGCTGACGCTGGCGTTGCTGGCGGCCCTAGCCGGCATGGCGGCGCTGCCGCCGGGCGTGCTGTTCAGCGCGGTGCTGCTGGTGGCGGTGACGAGTCTCTGGGGGCCGGGACTGGTGCGCCGGCTGTTCGAGACCGACGGCAACGGCACGCGCAAGCCCTTCGTGGTGCCCGCGCCTGTCAAGATCGTCTTCCAGTTCCCGTCGCACCAGGCCGCCATGTTGATGATCAACCGCGCTGTTGAAATATTTGAAGATGACGGCTTCTACGCGCATCGCCTCAACCGCTACCAGGTGCTCTACCGTATCAGCCGCGAAGCGCAGGTGATCCATCTCGGCGGCCACGAGGGCGAGGTCGCCTTCGAGTGCTCCGAGCGCGAGCGTCCGCTGGTGAATGCCGTCATGCTGGAATTGTCGTCCGGCGTTGAACAGAGTCTGCGCGAACTCCAGAAGCCGCTGAACGACGTGCTGCTGCGCAAAAGCCTGCAGAGCGCTGCGCCGACCGCCGGCGTGGCCACCAGCATGCTCAAGAACCGTTTTGCGGTTGAAACGCTCAAGCCGCGCCTGCTGGCGACCACCAAGCAGGGCGCGATCTCCGAGCTGGTCTCGCTGCTGTACGAGAACGGCTTGGTGATGGACCGCGAGCGCGCCGTTCAAGCGGTGTTCGAGCGCGAGCAGGGCCTCTCCACGGGCCTTGAGCACGGCCTGGCGATCCCGCACGCGCGTACGGATGCGGTGACGCGGCTGGTTTGCGCGGTGGGCCTCAAGCGCGAGGGCCTCGACTTCGATGCGGCCGACGGCAAGCCGACCCGCATCGTGGTGCTGGTGCTGGCGCCGGACCATGCCGCCACGCCGCAGCTTCAGCTCATCGCGCAGGTCTGCCGTCAGTTGGACGAGAAGGGGCGTGCGTCGCTCTTGGCGTGCGAGACACCCGAGGACATGTTCACGGTCCTCGCGGGCGGCACGCCCGCACGGGCCGGCGCGCAGGCCACCGCGCCGCTGGCGACCGCGCTGCCTTGGCAGAGTGTGTCGCTCGATCTCGCGCCCGCCGACCAGGCGCAGGCGCTGTCGCTGTTGCTGGCGCTCTGCGCGCGCAGCGGCGCGGTCAGCGCACTGGAAGAGCTGCACGCCCAGATGCAGGCGCGCGCGCCGCTGATACCAGAACGTATCGGCGATGACGTCGCGCTCTTCACGGTTGAATCGCCCGGCGTCTTTCGCGTTGCCCTGGCGCTGGGTGTCAGCGCACAGGGCGTGGCGTGCGCCTGCGGCAGCCGCTGCCGCGTGTGCGTGCTGGCACTCTATCCGCCCTCGGCCGCCGAGGACATGGCGCGCGTGAAGGCGGCCCTGGCCCGTGCGCTTGACGCGCAAGGCCTCGCCGCCCTGCTCGCCGCCCAAAGCAGCAGCGAGGCGCGGGAGGCGCTGCTGCGTTAGAACGTCTTGTGGAAGGTGCGGTGGATCACGTCGAGCTGCTGCTCGCGCGTGAGCTTGATGAAGTTCACCGCGTAGCCCGAGACGCGGATCGTGAGCTGCGGATACTTCTCCGGGTGCTCCATCGCGTCGAGCAGCGTCTCGCGGTTGAAGACGTTGACGTTGATGTGATGCCCCTTCTCCAGGAAGTAGCCGTCCATCAGATCGACCAGATTCCGCACGCGGTCGTCTTCGGCGCGGCCCAATGCGTCCGGCACGATCGAGAACGTGTAGGAGATGCCGTCCTCGCTGTGGTCGTACGGCAGACGCGCGACGGACTTCATCGACGCGATGCAGCCGTGTGAATCGCGGCCGTGCATCGGGTTCGCGCCAGGCGCGAAGGGCTCGCCTGCCTTGCGCCCGTCAGGCGTGGAGCCGGTCTTCTTGCCGTACACCACGTTCGAGGTGATCGTGAGGATCGAGAGCGTCGGCTTGGCGTGACGGTAGGTGCGGTGCTTGGAGAGGCGTCCCATGAAGGCTTTCACCACTTCGACCGCGATCTCGTCCACGCGCGGATCGTTGTTGCCGAACTTCGGGTAGTCGCCTTCGATTTCAAAATCCACCGCCAGCCCGCGCGCGTCGCGGATCGGCTTGACGCGCGCATGCTTGATGGCCGAAAAGGCATCCGCCACCACCGAGAGCCCCGCGATGCCGCACGCGGCCGTGCGCAAGACGTCCTCGTCGTGCAGCGCCATCTGCAGCCGCTCGTAGCAGTACTTGTCGTGCATGTAGTGGATGACGTTGAGCGTGTTGATGTAAAGGCGCGAGAGCCAGCGGCAGATCTGATCGAACTTGCGCACGATTTCGTCGTAATCCAGATACTCGGAGGTGACCGGTGCCATTTCAGGGCCGACCTGCTGCCCGGTGACCTCGTCTTTGCCGCCGTTGATGCAGTAGAGCAGCGCCTTGGCGAGGTTGGCGCGCGCGCCGAAGAACTGCATCTGCTTGCCGATGCGCATGGCCGAGACGCAGCAGGCGATCCCGTAATCGTCGCCGAATTTCTCGCGCATGATCTCGTCGTTCTCGTATTGGATCGACGAAGTCGCGATCGAAAGCCGCGCGCAGTAGCGCTTGAAGGCATCCGGCAGGCGCGCGCTCCACAGCACGGTCATGTTGGGCTCGGGCGCGGGCCCGAGATTGACCAGCGTGTGCAGAAAGCGGAAGGTCATCTTGGTGACCATGTGGCGGCCATCCACCCCGATGCCGCCCAGCGATTCGGTGATCCAGGTGGGGTCACCCGAAAAGAGCGCATCGTAGTTCGGCGTGCGCAGGAAACGCACCATGCGCAGCTTCATCACGAAGTGGTCGACGAGCTCCTGGATCTGCTCCTCGGTGTAGCGTCCGGCGGCAAGGTCGCGCTCGGCGTAGATGTCAAGGAAGGTCGCGACGCGGCCGATCGACATCGCCGCGCCGTTCTGCTCTTTCACGGCGGCGAGATAGGCGAAATAGAGCCACTGGATCGCCTCTTTCGTGTCTTGCGCCGGCTGCGAGATGTCAAACCCGTAGGCGGCGGCCATGGCTTTGAGTTCCTGCAGTGCGCGGATCTGCTCCGAGATCTCCTCGCGCAACTGGATCGCCTCGAGGTCCATGGCGTCGAACACATGGCGCGCTTTGGCGGCCTCTTTGTGGGCGATCAGGAAATCGATGCCGTACAGCGGCAGGCGGCGGTAGTCGCCGATAATACGGCCGCGGCCGTAAGCGTCAGGCAGACCGGTGATGATGCCGTTGTGACGAGCCAGCTTCATTTCATCGGTGTAAGCATCGAACACGCCGTCGTTGTGCGTCTTGCGGTAGTTGAAGACGTTCTGGATATCCGCAGGCAGTTCGCGCTGGTAGGCCTTGAGCGAAGACTGCACCATACGGATGCCGCCGAACGGCATGATCGCGCGCTTGAGCGGAGTGTCGGTCTGAATGCCGACAATCTGCTCGAGGTCACGATCGATGTAACCCGGCGCGTGCGAGGTGATGGTCGAGATGCGCGTGTTGTCGATCTCATAAATGCCGCCGCGCGTGCGCTCCTCCTGCATCAGTGACTTGACCGCTTGCCACAACGCGAGCGTGCGGGCGGTCGGCGGTGCGAGAAAAGCCTCATCGCCGTCGTACGGCGTGTAATGCGCCACCAGATATTCGCGCACGTTGATGTTGATCCGCCAAATGTCTTGCGAGAGGGACATGTCACACCGCCTTTCTTGAAAACCCCTCATAGTATACCGGCCGCCGCCCTGCGCCTCAATGACAAAGCCGCCTGTACCCGATTTAAGCTTGTTCCATGCCGCACGCTCGCGTTACACTAGAGGGTATCCTAAAGCGTGTGGTCTGCGGTTCTAAAAGAAGGAGTCTGTCATGAATAAAAGGTTCTTCGTGTGGGTGGTTGCGCTCTGTTCCGGCTGGTTCGCCGCGCGGTCGGATGCGCAGGAGATCGTGAAAGCCGACAACACCCTGCCGCTCAATGACCCGGCCTCCTGGACGGGCGGAGTCGTGCCCGGCGACAGCAACATCGCCGTGTGGGACAGCACCGTCCTCGGAGCGAATACGGTCACGCTCGGCGGCGCGCTCACGTGGGACGGCCTCCGCCTCGCCAATCCCGGCGGCACGGTCACGCTGCAGGGCGCGGACCGCCTGACGCTCGACGGCGGCGCGGCCACCGACCTCGACCTGTCGCTCGCGACCCAGGATCTCGTGCTTGACCTGCCGGTGACGCTCGGCGGCAGCCAGGCGGCCGACATCGCGGCCGGCCGCAGCATAACCGTGAATGGCGCGGCGTCGATCGGCGGACTGACGAAAAAGGGCGACGGCCTCCTGCACCTGACCGGCACCGCAACCTTCGGCAACGGCCGCTACGAGGCGGGCTTGACCGTGTTCGACGGCACCACCACGCTGACCGGGGACCACAGTCTGGCGGGCGGCACCGCCCTCTTCCGCGGCCCTGTCGACATGTCTCAGGGAAACACCGAAACGCTCGGCATCTATAACGGCACACTGGTGCTCGACGGCGCGGGCCTGACCATGACGAACGGCTCCAGCCGCTTCTTTGCCGGACGCACCCACACGACCAGCGACGGACTCCTGATCGTCTCCAACGGCACCCACTCGATCCTCGGCTACAACAGCGGCAGCATGGCGAATTTCATCGGCGTTTCCGGCGCCCGGCGCGGCCGCCTCCATCTGGAGAACGGCAGCCTCAGCGTGGTCTACCTGCGTCTGGGAGCCAACCAGAAAGGCTCGGAGGAGATCGATGAGCTGATCGTCAACAACGGTCTGCTCTCGGTCACCGGTTCCACCGGCACCGACCCGATCAGCAAAGCCTTCAAGATGGGCACGCGCTTCGATGAGTCCACGACCGAAGCCGCCACGCGCAGCAGTCTGCTCGCAGTCAACGACGGCCGTTTCGAAGTGCCCAACGGCACCTCGCAGGTCGCCACCGATGTGGCGTCCTCCACCGGCTCCTAGCAGATCCTCCTCAACGGCGGCACCTGGGCCGTCAAGAAGCTCGCGTTCGGCTCCTCGCCCACTGTCACGCGCACCCTCGCCTTTGACGGCGGCACGCTCGAAGGCACCAATGTGCTCGCCGGCTCCGACCTGATCGAAGGCGCGGCCTACGTGACCGCCACCGTGCGCGCCGGCGGCGCGCGGCTTGCCAGCGCCCCCGGCAACGACTTCAGCGTCACCCTGAACCTGGCCGAAGACCCCGCCAGCCCCGGCGGCGGTCTCGTGAAACTCGGCAGCGGCCGCCTCACCCTCGGCGGCGCCAACACCTACACCGGCCCGACGGTCGTCTCCAACGGCGTCCTGGCGCTCTCCGGCACGCTGGCGGTCACCAATCTCACCGTGGCCCCCGGCGCCGCGTTCTCGCTGGCCGACAGCACGCTCTCCACCTTCGCGCCCTCCGCCCTGCGCTTCGGCGTGGGCGGCGCGCCCGCCGTGCTCGAACTCGAGGTCGCGCCCGCCGGCAACGCCTGCGACGCCCTGCACGTCCCGAACGGCGCCTGGATTCAGAACATGGGCATCGCGCTCGTGCAGCAGGGTACACGCCAGCACATTCTGCGCGAGGGCGACTTCCCGATCCTCACCTATGCCGGCACCGCCCCCGCGATCGCCGGACTGAGCTGGGCGAACCCCGTCATCGGCTTCACTTGCGCCTTCACCCTCGACAGCGTCACGCGCACCGTCACGGCGCAGGTGCGCTTAGACCCGACGGCCAGCCCATCGGTGTGGGTGAATCCCACTCACGGCGACTGGGCCGCCGCCGCCAACTGGAACGCGATGCCCGCCTCCGCCGCCGGCACCGCCGTACTCTTCAGCGCGATACCCACCGCCGCCACCGCCGTCACGCTCGATACCCCCTTCACGCTGGGCAGCATCGCCTTCGATAATCCGTACGGCTACACCCTTTCCGGCACCGGCGCGCTGACGCTCGACAACGCTGGATCGGACGCCGCGCTCACGGTCGATCAAGGCGAGCATACTGTCAACCTGCCGCTGGCCCTGCCGGCGCCGCTGACCGTCACGCCCGACGCAGGCACCGCGCTCACGCTGGCCGCCCCCCTCTCCGGCAGCGGCGGCCTGAACAAGCAGGGTAACGGCGTGCTCAAGCTGACCGCCGACAACAGCTACGCCGGCGGCACCCATTTCTCGCGCGGCGAACTGTGGCTCTCCGCCGGCGCCTCGCTCGGCACGGGCCCCATCACGCACGCGCTGGCCAACGGCCGCCTGCGCAGCGTCGGCGCCGAACCCGTCGTGATCACGAACGACCTCTTGATCGCCGCCAGCGGCGCCGCGCTGGACGCCGATGGCCCGATGATCTTTTCGGGACGCCTCGACTGGGCCGCCGGCCAGAAAGTCTTCCATAAGTTCGGCCACGGCACGCTGATCTTCACTGGCCAGGCCGAGGAGTCCGGCAACTATCAGATCAACCACCGCACCGCGACCCTCCGCGTGGCGGATGGCGCCCGCATCGTGATCACCAATGCGAACGCTCGCGACACGCTCTATCTGTCGGCAGACACGTCCGTTCCCCGCACCCTCACGGTCGAGACCGGTGCGGTCGTAGTCGCCGGCGGCATCTATACCGGTTCGGGGCCGTCGAATACCGTGCATGTGAACGGCGGCAGCCTGACGCTGACCGGCAGCGGGGTCGGCGGCGAGTCCGGCCTGATCCGCACCGTCACCGACGTGGCCGGCGCCGACCGCATCATCGTGGATGCCGGTGACCTGACCTTCTCCGATGACGACTGGCTCAGCACGGGCGTGCGCGGCGGCGGCGCGGAGATCATCGTCAACGGCGGCACCGCCACCTTCGGCCGCCTCTCGCTGGGCGTGCGCGGCGACACCTCTTTCGCCTCCTCCGGCCTCCCCACCTACGCCAACATCTTCGTGAACGGCGGCGTCATGACAGTCGCCGGCGTCCTGAACTGGCTGGCTGATGTCACGTCAGGCCGCACCAACCGCCTCTTCCTGAACGGCGGCACGCTGCGCCTACCCCCCACCTTCCGCTCGGTCGCGCTCTCGGTGGCCAGCGGCAGCGCGTTCACCTTCAACGGCGGCACGCTGGAAGTGATGCCTCAAGCGAACTGGGGCAGCCTCTCGCTCAACAACTATCTGAACGGCCTGACCGACCTCTTCATCGACCAAGGCGGCGGCGTGATCGACACCTGCGGCCACGACACCGTCATCACGCAGCAGGTGCAGCGCGTCGGCACCGCCACCGGCGGCCTCACCAAACGCGGTGCCGGTACGCTGACCCTCTCCGGCCCGTGCGACTACGTCGGGACCACCGCCGTGGAAGCCGGCAGCCTGCACTTCACCGCACCGGTCACGACTGGCGGCCTGACCCTCTCCGCCGGCACCGCGCTCAGCCTGCGCAACGGCACGTACGACGCGCTGACGCTCGCTGCCGCCCTCTTCGCGGACGGCACGCGCCTGGACCTCGATGTCTCCGCCGACAGCGCGGCCTGCGACCAGCTCGCGCTGCCAGAGGGCGCCACGCTCGGCGCTCTCGAGATCGGCCTCTACACGCTCGGCAGCGACACGCCGGCCGCGCGCGCCGAAACCTATCCGCTCTTCGCCTACACCGGCACGCCGCCGGACATCACGGGCCTCACGCTCGCGCCCGACTGCTTTGGCGTCGCGTGCACCTTCGCGGTCAACACCGGCACGCAGACCATTGACGCGCAGCTCGCCTACACCGACACCCAAGTCTCGTGGGCGAATGCCGCCGGCGGCGACTGGAGTCTCGCCGGCAACTGGACGCCGCTGCCCCCGGCCGCCGCGGGCGCCGTCACGCGCTTCGGGTCGGCGCTGACCGCCGACGCCACCGTGAATGTTGATAGTCCGGTCACGGTCGCCGGCATGCTCTTCGACCACACCTACCGCTACACGCTCGACGGCGCGGCCGTCACGTTCGCTCCCGCCGCCGGCGACGCCTCCCTCACTGTCGCGCGCGGCGCGCACACGCTGGCCGGACCGCTCACGCTGAACGCCGGCACGCTCGCCGCGATCGCGCCCGACGCCGCCCTGACGGTCGCTGACCAAATCTCGGGGGCCGGTTTCCTGACGGTGGACGGCGGCGGCCTGCTGGCCCTCGACGGCACCAACACCACGCCGCTGACGGTGCGCGGCGCCGCGACCGTTCAGGTCCCGACCGTCGCCTCGCTCGGCGCGGCCAGCGTAACGCTGGACGGCGGCGGCCTGCGGGTCTCCGTCTCCGACACGCTGGGCGGCACGGTGCTCCTCGGCGCGGCAGGCGGGGCCTTCAGCGCCGGCACCGGCCAGACGCTGCAGCTCGACGCCGCCGTCAGCGGCAGCGGCAGCCTGATCAAGAACGGCCACGGTACCGTCACGCTCGGCGCTGCGGCGGGCGGCTACACCGGCGCGACCGTCGCGGACGGCGGCACCTTGTCCCTCTCCGCGCTGCCCCCCGGCGAATGGGTGCTCGGCCGCGGCACGCTCGCCTACACCGGCGCGGCAGCCTCATCCGCGCAACCGGTCACGATCGACTCCGGCACCAACGCCGCCGTCCTGCACACCGATAGCGACCTCACCCTCAGCGGCGCCCTCGCAACGATCTCGGGCGCGCTGCTCAAGAACGGCGCCGGCACCCTGACGCTCGCCGGCCCGACCACCAACACGCTCGGCCTCACGGGCGCCGCCAACCCGAACGGCCTTGCGGCGTCGGGTGTGGACGGCGACGGCCCCGCGACCGGTTTCGGTGCCTTCAACGTCGCGCAGGGGCGCGTCACGCTGGGCGGCGGCGAGCAGCTCACCACCATCGGCGGACCGCTCTTCGTGGGCCTGGCAACCACCGCCGCCGCAGACAGCGAAACCGCCGGCGAACTGGCGGTGACCGCCGGCGCGACCGTCTGCAGCGACTGGACCCACATCGGCCGCAACAACGGCTCCGCCGTGACCGCGCCGGCCGGCCTGGCCTCGCGCCTGCTGCTTCAGGGCGGCGCCTTCACAACGCGCAACCTCGCGCTCGGCACGGTCGCGGGCCTCGCCGGATACACCGGACGCCCGGCCCTCGAGATCCAAGACGGAACCTGCACCGTGCAGGACCTCTTCTATGTCGGCGAAGGCGCGGGCGGCATCTCGACCGTCTGGGTCAACGGCGGAACCCTGCGCCATGAGGTGCTGTTCTCCGATACTTCCTGCCGCCTCGGCAACAGCGGCGGCGAGGGCATCCTGCGCATGACGGGCGGACGCGCCGAATTCAGGAAGGACATCATCTTGGCCATGGACGCCGGGTGTACGGGCACCGTCGAACTGGCGGGCGGCACGCTCTCCTGCTACAACCTGTATGCGTGGACCGCGCCCGACACCGGCTACAGCCGCGTGCTCTTCAACGGCGGCGTGTTCCAGCCGACCGGCACGAGCTTGAACAACGCCTTTGACGAGGTGAAGATCGGCGCGGCACCCGCGATCATCGACACCGCACTCGCCCAAGACGGCCTCTTCACCCTGTCGGCCGTCCTGACCGGAGCCGACACGAGTGACGGCGGCCTGGTCAAGGCCGGCACCGGCACGCTCGCGGTGACGTCGGCGCAGGCATATACCGGACCGACCGTCGTCTCGGCCGGCGTGCTGCGCGTGCAGGGCAGCCTGCCCGCAGCCTCGGCGCTGATGATCGCGCCGGGCGCGCGGCTGCATCTCAACCAGTCGGCAGCCCAAACCGTCACGGCCAGCGCGCTGACGCTCGGCAACGCGCTTGACACAACGCCGGCGGAGCTGGTGTTCGGCATCGATGCGCCCAACGCCACCAATGATCAGATCGCGGTCAGCGGCGACGTAACGGCACACCACGCAGTCTTCCACCTCTTCTGGCAGAGCAGCGCGACGGAGAACATCGTGGCCAACGGCCGCTACGCGCTGCTGCGCTGGAGCGGCAGCGGGCCCTCCACCGCCGACGCCTTCAGCGTGGCCAACCCGCAGCCGGGCAAGGCCTACGTGTTTTCAGTCGAAGACAACACCCTCTGGCTGGAGGTCGACGGCGCCGCCAGCGGCGCGCATGTCTGGACCGCGGCGGACGGCGGCACGTGGAGCGACGCGGGCAAATGGGCGCTCGCGCCCGGCGCCGGCGCGGCAGGCGTGACAGTGCGGTTCGATGATTCGCTCGCGGCCGACGCGGCCGTGCTGCTGGACCAGAACGCGACGGCAGGCCTGCTCTTCTTCAACAGCACCAACGCTTACACGCTCTCGGGCAACGGCGTGAACGCGCTGACCCTGGACAACGGCGGCGCAACGCCCGGCGCGATCCAGATCGAACAGGGCCGCCACACAGTCTCCGCGCCGGTCGCGCTGCAGGGCGAGATCGACATCAAGCCGATCGCCGGAACCGCGCTCAGCCTGAACGCGCCGGTGGGCGGAATCGGCAGCCTCGTCAAACGCAACGCGGGCGAGCTGATCCTCGGCGCGGCCAACAGCTTCACCGGCGGTCTCCGTCTGGTGAGCGGCACCCTGACGCTCACCAACGGCGCGAATGCCGGCACCGGGCCTTTGAGTCTTGAAAATGACTATGCCCCGCTGCGCGTCGCGGGCACCGGCCCCAGCGAGCTGGGCGGCCCGCTGTCGGTGCGCGTCGCGCAGCCGGTGGTCGAGGTCGCGCCGCAGGCCGGCGCGGTGCTGGCCGGCGGCTTGGCCTATGAGCATGCCGGCGCGGCCACCCTGATCAAGCGGGGCGCGGGCGAGCTGGTGCTGGCCGGCGTGACGGAGGCCGCGACAGACAACGCCCGCGTCAGCTTGGAGGAGGGCCAGGTGCGCTTCGCCGCGGGCGCCGTCAGCCGCATCGGCGACGTGGACCGTCAGGCCTTCCGCATGGACACGAACAACGACCGCGCACGCACGCTGGCGGTCGACGCCGGCGCACAGGTCACGCTCGCCGGCCTCTACATGGCCAGCGGCACCAACGCGGTGGTGGTGGACGGCCAGCTCGCCTTCAGCGGAAACAATGACGCGGCCTGCCTGCGCATTCAGGGTAACACGGTCGAGGACCGCTTCACCGTGCGCGCGGGCGGCATGCTCTCCTGCCTGCCCGGCGCATGGTTCAATATCGGCGTGCGCGGCCCGGGCGCGCTAAGCATCGAAGGCGGCACGGCGCAGCTCGGAAGCGTCAGTCTCGGCTACCAGCAGCGGCCCGAATATTACGGCGGCAGCTACGGCCGCGTATTCGTCACCGGCGGCGGCATGCTGGACGTGACCGGACGCTGGAACTGGATGGGCGAGAGCAACAACGCGGGCCGCGTCAACAGCGTGTTTGTCGGCGACGGCTCGCCGGCCGGCGCGACCCTGCGCCTACCGCCCACGGTTCAGACGTGCGCGGACGGCTGGTCCACGCTGGCGCTGAACGGCGGCACGCTGGTGACCACCGGGCAGGGCCTCGGCACCCCGGTCGGCGGCAACTACCTCTACGGCTTGAAGCAGCTCTATGTCGGTCCGGCCGGCGGCACCTTCGACACGGCCGGACAGGCCATCGCGCTCGCGCTTCCGGTCGGCGCCGACGCGCCGGGCGGCACGTTCGCCAAGGCCGGCACCGGCACGCTGGCGCTGACGGAGCCGCTGCGCTGGGACGGCCTGATCGACGTGCAGGGCGGCGTGCTGAATGCGGCGCTCGGCACGGCGTCGGTGCGCCAGACCGAGGTTCCCGGCCTGCTGGCGCGCTACAGCATGGAGAACGGCAGCCTGTACGACAGCTCGGGCAACGGCCGCCACGCCGTGCAGCGGGGCGCGCTGGACTACGTGGCCGGCACCAACGGCCTGACGGGGGTGCGTTTCGCGACCGGGATCTCGTCGGTCTGCACGCCGCTCGACGCCGGGTACCGCGGGCTCTCCTCGTTCACGGTCGCTCTCTGGTTGTGGGTCAACAACGTCACGTCTGGGGCGGGCACAGGCACAACCTTCTTCACCACGCGCGCGACCAACGGCACGAACGGACCGTACGAAATGATGCTGCGCATGAACACCAACAAGGTGCGCATGATGTCGACGGGCAACACCACCTCCTGGACATCAGTCGACACCACGGGCGCGGTCCCGGGGCCCAACCAGTGGTTCCATGTGGCGTATGTGATCACGCCGGCCGGCGTGACAGCCTACATCAACGGTCAGCCCGCCGGCACGTCAACGGCAGCCGCCATGAAGACCACACTGCTCACGCCGCCGGACCGGCCGCTCGGCGATTTCGGCTTCGGTTTCGGCCATTACCATCTGGCCACGCCGCAGACCGGACAGTTCACGGGCCGCCTGGATGACGTGCGCGTCTACGGGCGCGCGCTGTCGCAGGCCGAAGTCCAGCAGGTGATCGACACTGCGGACGCGCTGCCTGATCTGCGCGTGGCCGGCGGCGCGACGCTCGCGGCGCAGGGCGGGACGAACACCGTGCGCACGCTCTCCGGCGAAGGGTATGTGAGTGGCGCGCTGACGGTGCTCGACCGGGTGTCGGCCGGCGATGACGCCGGCACCCCGGCCGGTGCGACGCTGATGGCCGAGCAGGTGACGCTCGCGCCGGACGCGGTCTACGCCTGGTCGTGGTCGCCCTCCGCCCACGACATGCTGCTGACCGGCGATCTCGTGATCGGCGGCGCCGGCTCGCTGGACCTCGGACGGGCCGAAGGCGATCTGATCAGCGGCTCGTTCCGCGCGGTGCTGATGACCTACGACACGCTCATCGGCGCGGAGCACCTGTCAGGATGGACGCTCGTGAATGCCGGCGGAAAAGGCTACAATGCCGTGATCAAAGCCGAGAACGGCGAGGTGGTGCTGGAGTACGAATCGACGCGCGGCACCTTGATGTGGCTGAAGTAGCGTCCAGTAGAAAGAGAAGGCGGAACGTATGGCGAAACGATCTGGCTGGCGCAACGGGCTCGCGCTCATTGCGCTATGCCTCTGTGTGGCGGCCCGCGCCGACGCGGGTGCGCTGGAAACGTATGTGCGGCAGGCGGACACCTCCTTCGCGTGGCGGCTGCGCGACACGCAGATGCTCGAAGGGATCGAGGTCGCCACGCTGGAGTTGACCTCGCAAACGTGGCGCGGCGGCCGCTGGACGCACACGCTCTACATCGCGCGCCCCGGCACGGTGCGCTTCCCCGCGACCGCTTTCCTTGAGATCACGCACAGCGCGGGCCGCAAGAATCTGCCTGCGGTCAAGCGCCTGGCCGAGGCCGGCGGCACGCTGGTCGCGGTGCTCACTGACGTGCCGAACCAGCCGCTGTACGACAACCGGTACGAGGACGCCCTGATCGCGTACACCTTTGACCAGTATCTGCGCAGCGGCGACGGCTCCTGGCCGCTGCTGCTGCCGATGGCCAAGAGCGCCGTGCGCGCCATGGACGCGGTGCAGGCCTGGGCGCGCGCCGCGCACGGGCAGCAGGTCGAGCGCTTCGTGGTGTCCGGCGCCTCGAAGCGCGGCTGGACCACCTGGCTCGCCGGCGCGGTGGACCCGCGTGTCTGCGCCATCGTGCCGGTGGTGATCGACATGCTCAACATGAAGGCGCAGACCCAGTGGGCGCAGCGCGTATACGGGCGCCAGAGCGAGAAGATCAACGACTACACCGACATCGGCCTGATGGAGCGGCTGGATCAGCCGGAGGCCGCCCGCCTGCTGGAGATTGTGGATCCCTTCAGTTATCGCGCTGCCTTCACCATGCCCAAGCTGCTGTTGCTCGGCACGAACGATCCCTACTGGACCGTGGACGCCCTGCGCCACTACTGGAACGACCTGCCGGGCCCGAAGCTGGTCTACCAGGCCCCCAACGCCGGCCATGGCGCCGGCGGCACCGAAGGCGCCGCGCGTGTCCGCGCCGCCTTTCTGCAGATGGTCGCGCAGGGCAAGACGCCGCCGCAGGTGAGCTGGCGTCGGCAGGACGGCGCGGCGGACGCGCTGCACGTTGAAGCCGACCGCCGCGCGCGCGGTGCGCGTCTCTGGCAGGCGCATGCGCCGACCCGCGATTTCCGCAAGGCCGTCTGGACGAGCGCGCCGCTCGCGCTCGACGCTCAGGGACAGCGCGCAACCGCCCCCCTGCCGGCACCCGCGGAAGGCTTCGCCGCCTACATGGCCGAACTCTCCTTCTCCGAAGACGGACGCGACTTCCAGCTCTCGACGCAAGTCTACGTATCGCCCGATTTGCCGCCGATCAAGGAGCACACGCTATGAAAAAAATCCTCCCCGCCCTCTTCGGCCTGTGCGCCGCGCTCGCCGCCGCCCAGACCGCGCCGCTCACGACCGATGCGATCCGCGTGCGCGATCCCTTCATTTTTGCTGACGCGCCCAGCAAAACCTACTACCTCTACGCGCAGGCCGAGAACCGCGCCGGCAGCGGGTATCAAGGCGTCGAGGTCTACACGAGCACGGACCTCAAAACCTGGCAGGCGCCCCGGCCCGTGCTCACCCTGCCCGCCGATAGCGGCGTCGCCATGGTCTGGGCCCCGGAGATGCACGCCTACCAAGGCGCGTACTACCTCTTCGTGACCCTGACCTTCCGCGACACGCTGCCCGTCGCCCGGCCGGTGGAAGCCCCGCACTGGCCGCGCATGCACCGGCGCGGCACCTGGATCTACCGCGCCGAATCGCCGGCCGGCCCCTTTAAGCCGCTGAAGAACGGACCGCACACGCCCGCCGACTGGATGGCGCTGGACGGCACCCTGTATGTCGAGAACGGCACGCCTTACATGGTCTTCTGCCACGAATGGGTGCAGCTCATCGACGGCGCGATGGCGCTTGTCGAGCTCACGCCCGACCTGAGCGGCACGCGCGGCGAGCCGGTCCGTCTCTTCAGCGCGTCGGCCGCGCCGGGCGCAAAGCGCGGCGCGAAAGAGGGCAAGGTCACCGACGGGCCGTTCCTCTACAAGAGCCCGCAAAGCGGCGCGCTCTTCATGATCTGGTCGACTTTCATCCCGGGCAAAGAGTATTGCGTGCTGCTGGCCCGCTCCGCGTCCGGGCGCGTCGCCGGCCCCTGGACCGGCCACACGCCGCTCTACACCACCAACGGCGGGCACGGCATGATCTTCAAGACGTTTGAAGGCCGGCTGCGGCTGGCCCTGCACCAGCCGAACACCGGGCCGCTCGAGCGCCTGCGCCTCTTCGGCCTGACCGACGACGGCGACGCACTGCGGCTGGAGAGCGAATGACACCGCGCGGCATCCGTGACCACAACGATCCGCTGGACACCTCGGGTCTCCCGGCGTTCGACGCCGCCGTCGGCGGCATCCTGGCGGGTGACAACATCGTCTGGCATGTGGCGTGCATCGAAGACTACAGCGCGTTTGTGCTGCCCTTTGTCCAGGCCGCGCTGCGTGACCGGCGCCGCCTGATCTATTTCCGCTTCGCCCGGCACGCCCCGTTGCTGCCTGAGACCTTCCCCTGCGAACGCCACACGCTCAACCCCGAAGAGGGCTTCGAGGTCTTCATCCATCGCATCCACCAGGTCATCGGCGAGGCGGGCTTCGGCGCGTACTACGTGTTCGACTGCCTCTCCGATCTCGCGACCGACTGGTATTCGGACGCGATGCTCGGCAACTTCTTCATGCTGACCTGCCCCTATCTCTACCGGCTCGAAACCATCGCCTACTTCGGCCTGCTGCGCCGCCGCCACTCGCGCCACGCCACCGAGCCGGTCCAGTCGACCACCCAGCTCTTTCTCGACGTTTTCCGTTCGGACGGCGCGCTCTATGTGCGGCCGGTCAAGACGCAGTTCCGCTACACGCCGACCATCCACCTGCTGCATGTCTGGAAGGACGGCGGCGCGTTCGAGGTCGTGCGCTCCAGCGCGGTGATCGCGGCGGTGCTTTCGAATGCGGGCCCAGACTGGGTCGCAGACGACATCTACGGCGAAGAGACGCTGCGCCAGGCCGAGGACATGGCCGCGCATCCCGAGTCTGCCGGCCTGGTCTACACCGAGGCGGAGCGCGAAGAGGTGTGGCGTCAGCTCGCGCGCCGGTTTGTCACCCGCGACGACGCCATCCTGCCGCTGGCGCGACGCTATCTGACCCTCGCCGACCTGCTCGACATCCGCGCCCGGATGGTCGGCACCGGCCTGATCGGCGGCAAGACCGTCGGCATGCTGCTGGCGCGCAAGATCGCCGCGCAAGATGCGGCGCGCGTCAGCGCGCGGCTGGAGCCACACGACTCTTTCTACATCGGTGCCGACGTGTTCTACACCTTCCTCGTGCGCAACGGCCTCTGGCCCAACCGCGAGAAACAGCATGCGTCCGACACCTTCCTGGAGGGCGTCGACGAGACGCGCGCGCGGATCATGGCGGGCACCTTCCCGGACTACGTGCTGCGCCAGTTTGAAGAGATGCTGGACTACTTCGGCCAGTATCCGGTGATCGTGCGCTCCAGCTCGCTGCTGGAGGACAACTACGGCAACGCCTTCGCCGGCAAGTACGAGAGCGTCTTCTGCGCCAACCAGGGCCCGCGCGAAACGCGCCTGGCCGCCTTCCTGAACGCGGTGCTCACCGTCTACGCCAGCACCATGAGCGTCGAGGCGCTCAACTACCGCGCCCGGCACAACCTGCTGGAGCGCGACGAACAGATGGCGCTGCTCGTGATGCGCGTGACCGGCGTGCTGCAAGACCACACCTTCTACCCGCACCTCGCCGGCGTGGGCTTTTCTTACAATCCCTTTGTCTGGAGCAAAGAGATCGACCCCAAGGCCGGCGTGATCCGTCTGGTCTACGGACTCGGCACGCGCGCGGTCGACCGCGTCGATGACGACTACACGCGCGTCGTCGCGCTCAACGCCCCGCTGCGCCGCCCGGAGCCGGATTTCGAAGAGGTCTGCCGCCACTCGCAGCGGCGCGTCGACGTCATCGATCTCAAGGCCGACGCCCTGCGGTCATGCTGGTTCGACGATCTGCTCGGCGATGTGCGGGAGGCGCCGATCGACCTCTTCACCTCGCTCGACGAACAGGCGCTGCGCCAGGGCCGCACCCATCGCATCCTGACCTTTGACCGGCTGCTGACCGAGACCGGCTTTGTGGACGATATGCGCGAGGTGCTGCGCGCGCTGGAGGCCGCCTATGCGCGGCCGGTGGATGTGGAGTTCGCCGTCAACTTCATCGACAGCCGGCAGTACCGCATCAATCTGTTGCAATGCCGTCCGCTGCACGTGCAGGGCACGCACACGCCCGACATGCCGCGGCTGAACATCGCGGCCGACGAAGCGCTGCTGCTGAGCCAGGGCGCGGTCGTCGGCCACAGCCGCATGACGCGCCTAGACTGGCTGTTGGTGGTCGATCCCGCGCGCTACGGCACGCTGCCGGAGAATGTCCGGCACGAGGTGGCGCGCGCGATCGGCGCGGTGAACCGCGCGCTCGGCCGGCTGGGTGGCACCGTGCTGGCGGTCGGCCCCGGCCGCTGGGGCACGCACATGGCGTCGCTCGGCGTACCGGTCACCTTTTCCGAGATCAATCACATCGCCGCGCTGTGCGAGGTCGCGCAGATGCACGCCGCGCTGACGCCCGACATTTCGCTGGGCACCCACTTCTTCGGCGAGCTGGTTGAGATGAACATGCTGTACTTCGCGCTCTTTCCGGAACGCCCGGGAAACCGGCTCGACCTGGCGCGCCTCGCGGCCGGCGAGGACCGGCTGCCGGAACTCGTGCCGGATCTCGCGCCGACCATGCGGCCGGTGTTGCGCCTGCTGCGCGCCGACCGGCTCGAGCCGGCCGGCCTGTGGCTTGCGGCCGACGCGCCGGAACAGTGCGTCACCGTCGGCCGGCGATGACCCCCTTCGTGCACGTGAACGCTTACCGCTCCGCTGTGAACGTGTACGGCCTGTTCTCCCCCCGTTCACGTTCACGTTCCCGTTCACGATTGCGATCCCGATTCCGATGTGGCAAGGCCGGCAGCCGGTTGTTCTGGGCCGACAGGAATCGGTCAGAGACCGGGAGGGGGCGCGTGTTTTGCGCGGAGCGCTGGGGGCGCGGACGGCCCCGTCCGCGGTGAGCGACCTCGTGCAAGGCAGACGGGCGGACTGCATTCTGACGGATGGCCGGCGTATTCGCCAGACAGCCTTTCCGCGTAATCGGTGGTTGACCGGGGGATGCGCGTTCAGTGCGTGTTTTGCGCGAGGCGCAGTCGGGAGCGCGGGCGTCCCCGCCCGCACCGAGAAAGGTCGCGCACGATTCAGATGCGCGGTCTGGCGCTCAATGAATACGCGCCCAGCCTTTTACGCGCAACGTTGTTGCGGGCGTGGACGCCCGCGCTCCCGACTCGCCTGCTTCCCTTTTCACCCGGAACACAGAACCT
>ERZ795056.2009-NODE-2009-length-23171-cov-9.142628_pt1 | contig 23171 bp, 17 predicted proteins | sample MGYA00375140_ERZ795056 | MGnify/ENA primary metagenome ERZ795056 (study PRJEB30185, sample SAMN05720227) | activated sludge metagenome | isolation source: Anaerobic digester | place: USA | collected 2015-03-09 ... | reverse complement strand
CCCTTGCCACCTGCGCCACGGTTATACCTTTCTGTATCAGTTCCAGCAGCCGGTCGCTTGCCACTTCAAGCCCGCCGCTTACGGCAATGCAGCCGGCTGCTTTCAGCAGCAGGCAGAGGTCGCGGGTAAAGCTTTTTTCAAACCGGATATTGTTCCACCAAACCACGGTTAGCCTTCTGCGCAAAATTTCCAGGGCAAGGGCCCTCATCAGCGCGGGCGGGGCGGCCTCGTCTACAAAATGAAATCCGTTTTCACCTGTTTGGGCAATCATTTGCTCCATGCGGTCGCAAAGCAGGGATGCCGCAACGGGTTCATAAAGCTTAATATAATCGAGGCTTATATCGCAAAAAGTGCATTTACCCCAATAACAGCCATGCGCCATGGTCAGCTTATTCCAGCGCCCGTCGCTCCACATGCGGTGCATGGGGTTTACCACTTCAATGGCGTTAATGTATTGGTCGAGCAGCAGGTCGCTGTAATCGGGGGTTCCTATGTCGCCCTGTTTGTAGTCTTTACAGGTGGCGGAGTTGATGTATTCGCCCCCCCAACCCTCCTCAAGTGGGGAGTTTGCCCCCCTTGAGGGGGGTTGGGGGGTAAACGTCCTCTTTAGCTCCTCTACTCCTATTTCCCCATTTATCAATTTCACCAGATTCTCCAGCGGCGCTTCGCCGTCATCAAGCGTAATAAAATCAAAGAATTCAAACACGCGGGCATCGCTCAGGCTCCGTAGTTCGGTATTAGGAAAACCGCCGCCCATGGCCACATTTATGTGGGGGTGGTTTGCTTTTATCCATTGGGCGCAACGAAATGCGCTGTACAGGTTGCCCGGAAAAGGAACGGATAACCCCACAAGTTTGGGCGCTGTTTTTTCGATCAGTGCATTTAACTTTTCAATCAACAGTTCATCAATAAAGGTATAAGGCTGATGCAGGGCCGCATACAATTCATCAAATCTGTTGGCCGATCGCCCAAGCCGTTCCGCATACCGGCTGAAACCAAAATGACCATCCACGCATTCCTTGATCAGGTCGCTAAGGTCTTCGAGGTACATGGTGGCGAGGTGTTTGCCCTTATCCTGCGTACCCATGGTGCCAAATGCCCACTCAAGGTTTTCGGTATGTTCAAACCTGGCCGCTTCGGGCAGGTAATTGCGGTTGCAGATAAGGTGTGCAAGTGTAGGGTTTTTGCCCTGCAAAAAGCGGATCACCGGTTCAATGGTATCGAGGTAATCCTGCCGCAGGGTATAGATGCGGCGGGTGTTTTCCGTCATTTCCGGGTTTTGGGCATCAACCTTTTCAAACAAAGCCGTTAATCCTTTTTTGGAAAAAAGCGCTATCGTTACCTCAATACCCAAATCCGCCTGAAATGCAGAAATTCCCTTTGTATTCAGAAATCCTTTCAGGTATGCCGTTGCCGGGTATGGCGTATTCAGTTGCGTAAACGGGGGTGTTATCAGTAAAACAGTGGCGCCCAAAACGGAATGGTTTAGCTGCAAAACTATTTGTTATGGGGGAAATGGGCGTGTGGGAGTTTTTTTGTGGATGGGAAAACCTTTTGTTGCCTGTTAATTAATTTTACATTTGAACGCTGGAAAAGAGGATATTAAATTTTGCCTGAAAAGTGTTTTAAATCTCAATTGTCTAATCCAGTTTTGTAAACAGAAAAATAATATGACCACTATGCCAGCAAAAAGCTTCCTGTCAGATGCGCTTCGCACCCAGTTGCTCGCTACGCTCCGGTTACGCTTTGAGCAAAATCCACACCGCCATAAAGGGCTTGCATGGGCTGATGTGCAGGCAAGGCTTGAAGCCAATCCCGGCAAACTGTTGTCTCTCCATCAAATGGAAGAAACAGGCGGTGAACCCGATGTGACAGGGTTTGATAAAGCCTCGGGTGAATATGTTTTCTTTGATTGCGCAGCAGAAAGCCCCAAAGGCCGCAGGAGTTATTGTTACGACGGCGAAGCACTTGCAGCAAGAAAGGAAAACAAACCGCAGGGCAGCGCAATGGAAATGGCAGCCACAATGGGCATCGGGGTTTTGAACGAGGCTGAGTACCGTGCATTGCAGCAACTTGGGCCGGTTGATACCAAAACATCAAGCTGGCTTAAAACACCGCCTGACATTCGCAAACTCGGAGGCGCCATTTTTGGGGATTACCGTTACGGTACTGTCTTTGTATATCACAATGGAGCCGAATCGTACTATGCGGCAAGGGGTTTTCGGGGTGTGTTAAGGGTATAAATTTTTTGGCGGGCGGCAAGTAAATTGAGCCGGAAAATGGATTTTGCCGGAGAGAACTGCGATTAGTTTTCCGGTTCCTCCGGTAGTTTTTCTTTTTCCTTTGTTGAAACAAAGGCACTGCCGATACTATGCACCAGCCCTGATAATCCTCCTGTCATTTTATTGGTTTCATCGTCAAGCGAATCATCATCCAGTAATTTCCCCAGTTGAATTTCAGCCGGCAAATAGGTCAGAATATCATTTTTTTCGTTTTTAAAGAAGTCTTTTATATCCTCCGCTACGGCATTTTCTGGCAGCTGTTCTTTTACAATCTTAACCACCTCTTTGGCAATGGCCTGCAAGTGCAATAAGGTATATTCGCTTGATTGACCTGAATAGTCGCTGATATGCCCGATGGCTTCCTGTTGTTTTTGTCCAAAAATGGTTTTCAACCAGTTCTTTTGTTGATGGTTATTTAAAACCGTCAATGCCCCTTCATCTGATTCTACATAATTACAAAAAGAGGCAAGAATGGAGGGTATTGCTGCCTGACCGAAGGATTGGTCTGTAGGTTCGTTCTCCATTTTGGGTACCTGTTGTGTATTCGGGTCTATTTTTTTCAGGGGAGGATATTGTAAATTTTCCTGAATGTGGATAATAGCTGAACTAGACATAAGTAATGGTTAGGGTGTGCTTGTTATTAATATAAATTTCAGTAAACAATATATTATTTATTTTTCTTTAATTCCAACTAAAGTATTCAACAGAAATGGTACCTAATGCATTCAAAAAATCGCGAAGGTACTTGTTGAACTCTTCGGGGTGTCCAAGATTTGATACGTGCCCTGCATGATCAATAACCTTGAGAATAGATCCCTTAATATTTTCATGCATAAATTCTGACTGGGCAAGGGGGGTTACCTCATCCTCTCTTCCACAGATAACCAGGGTTGGTATGCTTATTTTATCCAAAACAGCGCATGTTTCAGAACGGCCGGCAAGGGCTGTCAATCCCTGGCATATAATATTCGGGGAGTTTGCAAAAACAATCGTTTTCAGTTGATTAACCAATGCTTTTTTGGTTTTCAGGGATTCTTTATGGAAAACCTTTTTTATGAAACCTTCATTAAATCCTGTTACACCGTTCGCTTTAATTTCATCAATAGCTAAAAAACGTTTTTCTTTCACCTCAGCAGTATCGGCAATACATTGTGTATCGCACAAAATCAATGCTACAAACCTTTCCGGAAATCTTTCCATTGCATTTAATGCGGTGAATCCACCCATAGATAATCCGCAGATAACCGCCTTATCAATGGATAAATTATCCATAAACTTTACCAGGTCGTCGGCAAACAGATCTATGCTCAGCGTGGTTTTTTCATCAGTTGATTTTCCAAAGCCCCTGATATCGCAGGCAATCAGGCGGTAGCTGGATTTTAAATGATCCAGTTGAAGATGCCACATCGTTTTATCGAATGGGAAACCATGAAGAAAAATAACGGGTATCCTTCCTTCGCCAACGTCATCATAGGACAGGCTGAAGTTATTAACGGTGGTTGTAAGGTTATACCCTTTTGTTTCGGTAGTCATTGAGCGATAGCTGCGGTGTTGTTTCTTGTGAAAATGAATATTTTATACCTCCTGCAAACTTAATCATTGGCAAGTCGGTAACCCTTACACAATTAAGGGCAGGAATTATACATTTCGCATCTGGCGGCCTTCAACCCGGGCCCTTGCTGGTATTGCCATTATAAGGCAAGCGAAAGAATAACCTTGCATGAATACACCGGCTGGCACACTATTTGTTTTTTTTCAGGGCCTCCACCTCTGCTTTTAATTCTTTAATGGCTTCGAGCAGGTAAGGAACCAACCCGTTGTAGTTAACACTTTTAACGCCTTTTTCATCTTCCTTTACCAGTTCGGGCATTACCTTTTCCACTTCCTGTGCAAGCAGGCCTGTTTGTGTGGCAGTGTCGCGCCAATCGTCTTTCCACTGGTAGTGATAGCCCGAAAGTTGCTGCAACCTGTCCAATGGATTTTCAATTGCTGTGATATTCTTTTTCAGCCTTTCGTCACTGTTTTGGGTTAACGTGCCGTATAGCGTTGCATTTCCATTTCCATTCAGCGAAAGAATGTTCCACCCTCCCTGGTTATTATGGAAATAAAAGAAGTTCATAATGGCAGCCGGTGTAGTGGTATTGCTGGTGATGGATGCAATATCCCAGTAAGAGTTGGTGTGAACGGTATTGGCCATGCGCATCCTTACATAGTCTGCTGTATTTACCCTTGCGCGTAGTTGGGGGTAACCTGCGCTTGCCCCACTTTGAATATCGAGCGCAGAATGGGGGTTTGAGTTTCCAATTCCCACATTACCCAGTCCCGAAAGCGTCATTACATCCCTGATTCCGCCATAATGAAAGGTAAATCGGGCAGATGCGGATTCGCCATTGCCCGGGTAACCATAAAGGTCCCAATACCGGTCAGTATCAAATTTGTTTTTAAAAGTAAGCCGGGCGCCATCGTTGCTGCTGCCGGTTTCTTCCATGAGCAATTGTCCGAAAGCCTGTGAACCGTCGCGGCTGATGTGCATCGCGCTGAGTGGCTGTGAGGTACCAATGCCTGTGTTCCCATTCTTTAAAACGGTCATTGCATTGCGTCTGTCGGCATTGGACGAGCCGTTGCCAATCATAAAAAGGGCATCATTATCCATCCATTGACTTGAACTGCCATTCAGCGAATCATTAAAGCGGCCTATAACAAAAGACGCGTAGGAATTGGTTACATTTAATGTACCCAAAGCTGCGGAGGCAATACCACCTGCCCTGTTTGATTTTCCTCCTGCCAGGCTATACCATCCTTTGGCATGATTACCACTGTTCATGGCAAAGCTGGCAGGCGCAGACGCAATATTTAATTCTCCAATGGTTACAGACTCCCTGGCCGTTGACTTGTTTTGCGTTCCAAAGGCGAAAGATGAATTTTCATTGCTTTCCGAAAGGCTTCCTCCTGCAAAGGAAAAGGCTCCGTCTGCAATGCTGGAATTACCTGTGGCTGTACTATAGCTTCCGTTTGCCTTTGAAAAATTGCCAAGTGCGGTGCTGTACACACCGGTTGCCATATTGCTTCCGCCAATTGCAACCGCACCGTTGGCCGATGCAATATTGTTATGGCCCAGGGCAATGGAGCCATTCCCGATATTTTCCGGAGCCCAGTTATAATCTTCCTGTGCAACCGAGCCAGCCCTCAGTGCGCCTTTTCCTTTATGGAAAAACATGAATTTGTCCTCTACGGCTTCATTACTTTGCGGCAAGCCCGTACGGCCAAAAATGAAATTATCGGAACTTATATTGCCCGTGTTATGCACCTGTCCGTTGGTTACGGTAAATACACCGCCTGCAACAGCCCCGCCAATTGATTCCCAGGCCGTACCGTTATAAAACATAAACCCTTTTGCATTGGTGTCGTACACAAGCAGTCCCTGTGCGGGGCTGGCAATCGCATTGCGTTGTACAGTTGTCATGCGGGGCACAAGTATGCCTTTTGAAGTGCTGTTTACCTCCAGCAATGCGCTTGTGTGCGGGGTGGGGGTACCAATGCCAATATTCTGTGCGCCGGCACCAATGGAATACAGAAAGCCTGAGAATAGCAGGAGATGGAGATTCTTTTTCATTTTTTTTGTGTGATTGTTTGCAGGGCGAAGTTGTAACGGCAGGCTGTTTTTACCAAGCCGTTTCAACCCAATGGTATCCGGTTTTAAAGCAATGGTTGCAAAACAGAAATGAACCGTTCTCCTCCCGGGGGAATGTACCCAATGGAAGGTTTGACATTTAAATGGATCATTTCATCATTTGGGCCGGTTTTTTTCGCAGTTGGGTAAATAATTGTTGCGGGCTAAATCCTACTTTCCTATTTTTCCATGGTGGCATAGGTAAGGTCCGGGGTATCAGGAATTTTTTTTAAAATGGAGCAATGAATTTTATGCGGAAGGCCATTATATTATTTCTTATTCTTTTTATTCATTTTACCGGCCTTGGTCAAACAGCTATCAGTTTTCACAAACTTGGTGTTGAAGAAGGTTTGCATGATGGAACCGTGCGTGGTATAGGGCAGGACCGGTACGGGTATATTTGGATTGCAACGGTTGGGGCGCTAAACCGGTTTGATGGTAAAAATGTAGTAAAGTTCACCAATATTCCCGGCGATACAACCTCTCCTTACGGCAGTCAGCCAAGATGCATTCATACCGATAAAAAGGGGCGATTGTGGATTGGGTTCGAATCCGGGCTGATGGAGTATGACCTGGAGAAAGGAATTTTTAAAAGGATTCCGCAGGTGAAGGATTTTTTTGTAGGAAAAATTACCAGTTTAAATGACAGCATACTATTCCTGGCAACCAGGCGGGGTTTGATTAAATACAATACCATTTCGGGCGATACGCTTTATTATGCCAATTCGGGATTGCCCGGACATGCGGCGCTGAAAGGGGCTTCGGTAAATGACCTTGCCCTGAAGAATGACCAGCTGTATATTGCCGGCACCGGTGGACTTGTGGTATTATCGCTGAAAAATGATGAGGCAAAATTAATTCCGGTGGAAGGATTGGGTCATCTCGGCATATTTGCGGTAGGTGTTGATAAACAGGGCAATGTCTGGATGGGAACGCACCAGCAGGTAAAACTGATAAAACTTCACGCGGGGTTTAAAAAACAGGAGAATTTTGACCATTTTCTGACTTCAGACATTTATACCCAGCCTTTGAATATTATGGGATTACTGGTTGACAGCAAAGACCGCAAATGGGTGGTTACAGCCATTGACGGATTACTTGAGTTTGATGAGGAGCGGAATGTTTTTATTAAACACCTGCACAATGATCATATCCCGTCCAGTCCATCCGGAAACAATTTCCGCAGTATTTTCCAGGACGACAGTGGGATAATCTGGCTGGGATGCGATTTTCAGGGTGTCAATTTTTTTGAGCCGGATAAGTTTCTGTTTAAAACCATTCATGCTTTTCCCGACAGGCTTGATGAAAGGGCCCGGGGAGTGGCCCGTGGTGTTACTGAGGATAAACAAGGCAATATCTGGATGGGTAACCACGATGGGGTTTCACGCTTTAATCCCTTAACCAGGCAGTTCACCTTCTGGCGAAATGATGTGGGTAAGCCGCCGGTAATTTATAATAATGTGGTAAGAGCAATGTATTGCGATGAGGAAAACAATATCTGGATAGGTACTGCTTCGGGTGTAAACCGGTACAATCAGCAAACCGGAAGAATGGAGTTTATTCCCGGGGCAGATTTGCCAATTGCCTTTTACAATTCCATAACCGCCGACAGGAGCGGCAATATCTGGTTTTGTAATAATTCCGGTTCTTCCCTTCAATGGTATTCGGTGAAAGAAAAAAAGTATTACGATATAAGCGGGCATCCTGTTCTTAAACAGTATGCGGGTTTATCGCCCACCTCTTATGCAATGGAAGATAGTAAATCAAGGATCTGGTTTTCCATATCGAGGCAGGGAGTGTTGATGTACGATAAAAGAAGTGGTAACGTAAAACGTTATATGGTAAACGATACCGCACGCAGCAGTATTATCGGCAACCAGGTGGTGGATATTAAAGAAGCTAAAGATGGTATGATCTGGATTTCAAGCTTCAATGGTATTTCGGGGATTGATGTGGAAAGGGATACCATTATTTCATTCAGCAGGATGAACGGGTTACCGGGAAACTGGGTAGCATCGCTGATGGTTGACGACCTGAACCGGGTATGGGCCGGGGTAAACGGCGGGCTCACCATGATAAGCGCCGACCGGAAGAATATTACCCGCTTTACCATGAACGATGGATTGCCTTCCATCGGTTTTTCAGAACATGCAGGGGTTCATTTGCGCAACGGGGATTTTGTTTTTCCTTCCTACAACGGTTATATCAGTTTCAACCCGCTGGATTACAAAGAGGAAAGAAAAGGTATAAGGTTTTACCTGGAAAGCTATTCGGTTTTTGAGAAGGTATATTACCCGTTTAAAGGCGATGCCCGCCAAACCGAAATAGAACTCCGTCCCGATGAAAACTTTTTTACTTTTAACCTTGCCGCCCTCAATTATATCAACCCGGAGCAAACATGGTACGCATACAAACTCGATGGGTTTGAAAAGGACTGGCATTTTACGCAGGATCCCAAGGCCGTTTATACCAATGTACCCGGGGGTAATTATATTTTTTTATTCAAGGCGGCAACAGGCAATAGCAACTGGAATCTTTTATCACCCAAAAAAGTGGCCGTTCATTTACAAACACATTTTTACAAGTCAACATGGTTCTGGATCCTGTTTGCCCTGTTTCTGGCCGGCGGGCTTTTTGCCTGGTTAAGAAGCCGTTCACGTCAGCAGGGGCAAATGTTTCTGCTGGAAAGCAAGGCCCAATTGCTTGAAAAGGAAAAGGCCATGGTGATGTACGAAAGCCTGAAGCAGCAGCTGAATCCGCATTTTCTTTTTAATTCGCTTACCTCATTGTCAGGCTTGATTGAAACCGATCAGCAGGTGGCAGGAGAGTTTCTCGACCAGATGTCAAGCATTTACCGCTACATTCTCCGGAACAGCAGCAATGAAACGGTTTCGCTGAAAGATGAGATTGATTTTGTGCAGTTGTATATTACCCTGCAGAAAACACGTTTCGGAAAAGGCCTGTTGGTAAACATGGATGTGCCGGATGAATATTACCATCTGAAAATTGCACCGGTTACCCTGCAGAACCTGATTGAAAATGCCATTAAACATAACATCATAGATGCAGGGTCTCCTTTGGTAATTGACATTTTTGCAGAGGGCGATTACCTGGTAGTACGCAATAACCTGCAAAAGAAGGGTGTGGTAGAAACGTCGAATAAAACCGGACTTGTTCAATTTGTATCGCTGTATAAATACCTGAGTGGCAATCCGGTGGTAATTGGGGAGGATGGAGAATTTTTCTGGGTGAAAATTCCGATGATTTAAATTCCAAAAGTGAATGGGTGAATGGGTGAATGAGGGTTTGTGAATGAGGCATTTTGAATAGGTTGTGGGCATGTGGGCAGGTAAGTGAGGCGTCAGCAAAACCTCAAACCCGAAACCTCGACCCCGAAACTATAAATTACAAATAAAAAAATATAGATAATGAAAGCGGTAATCATTGAAGACGAAGAAATCATCAGCAAAGTGCTGGAGAATAAAATAAAGAAAGTAGCGCCCGATATCGAGGTGCTTGAAATTTTGCCAAGCCTTAAAACCGCAAGGCGATGGCTGGGTGAGCATGCAGAGCCTGACCTGATGTTTATGGACATCCAGCTGAGCGATGGCGTAAGCTTCGAGCTTTTTAAAGATTTCAACCTGAACTGCCCGGTTATATTTACCACGGCTTATGATGAGTATGCCATACGCGCCTTCAAAGTAAATGGGGTAGATTACCTGCTTAAGCCGGTAAAGGATGCCGAACTTGAAGCGGCCATTGCCAAATGCAGGCGGATCGTTGAAAAGAAGGACGCACCGCCCGGCGACCTAATTGAATTGATGCGGTCGCTTGCCAATCCCGCTGCAGCAAACAGGTACAAGGAAAAAATCATCGTTAATATCCGCAATCAATGGATGCCGGTAAATACTAAAGATATCGCCTGTTTCTGTAAAGAGGTGCTCAATTACATCTATCTTTTTAGCGGCGAAAAGTATATGGTTGATTTTGTTACACTCGAAGAGCTCGAGGAAGTGCTTGATCCCCGGATTTTCTATCGTGCCAACCGTCAGTTTATCATTAACATTGAAGCGGTACAAACCGTAAAGCCGGTGGAGAATTCAAAACTGATTATCCGGTTAAAGGAGCCCAACCATAAGCTTGATATTGATATGAGCAGGCTGAAAAGCCCTGAGTTTAAAAAATGGCTTGACCGTTGATATTTGTTTCAGGGAAGGGCTTTTGCGTTTAAAGGTTGGTGGGAAGGGGGAATATGGAATGAGGAATTATGAACGTGGAATGAAATCAGTAAAGGATTAAAATAGGGAAATAGGGAACTCTATACTATTTGTGATGGAGTTCCTTATTTTTATTTTGTGTATATCAGGCGGCCATTTGTAAGGCAGCTTTCTTCTGAATGCCAACAGCCTCAACAAGGGTATCAAGAACAAGGTCATTTTCATTGGATGTGCCAATGGTAACCCTGATGGAGAGGTTCAGCATTTTTTGCCCGTGGGTACTCAGTACTTTTATGCCTGCATCTTCAAGGTAGCCGGTTACTTTTTCATAAAGGGTATTGTTTGCAAATGAAATCAGCAGGAAGTTGCCTTGCGAAGGATGTACTATTACAGCTTCGGTACCAAAATACATTCGCATAAAACTGCGCAGGCGTTCGCGTTCAGCAATAGTATTACGTACCCGGTTGCGGGCATCTTCCATAAAGCAGGGGTCGAATAATACCTTTTCAGCAAAAACCTGTGTAAGCGCATTTATGGAAAAGGGGAGGAGCAGTTTTTTTACCATACCAACCATAGCGGGTTGTGCGCAGAGGTACCCAAGGCGTATACCGGCTACCGGAAAAGCTTTTGAAAAGGAGCGAAGTACCAGCAGGTTGCTGAATTGATGAACCCATGGTGTAAAATCATTTTCGCCGAATTCGCAATAAACTGCATCGAGTATAAACAGGGAATCCGGATGGGTAGTGAGCAAATGTTCCAGGTCTTCTGGGGAGATGGCATTTCCAACCGGGTTGTTGGGCGAAGTAATGATTACCACGGAGTTTGCATCGGGTGCCGGCATTTCAGCCACGTCAAATTGAAGCTCGCTGTTGAGTAGCCAGGGCTCATAGGGGATGTTGTAGGTATTGCAATGGTATTCGAACAAAGAGTAGGAAGGCTGATTAATGATAATTCTTTTCCGGTTGATGGCAAAATAATTAAGCAGGGTGGTAATGATGCTTGCCGACCCGGGTGCAAGGGCAATATTTTCAGCCTGTAATCCGCAATAGTCAGCCACTTTTTCTTCCAGCGATAATAAATTGGCCGATGGGTACCTGTTTAAGTTACTTTCCATGAGGGAGCCAAGCATTTTTTGCTTAAGGATGGCTGGCACGTCAAGGCTCTGCTCATTTTTATCGAGGAGCAAACGGTATGTATTTCCGGAAGAGGCAATACGATTGGATATTGCTGAAAGTGAGGGGGAGAAGAATTGATTTTTCATAAAATGTATATTTTTTATGCTGCGTAAATAATGGATAGTACGGTTTCTTTTTCAAATGTGAAACCAATGAATCCTTCTTTATGATGGGCAATTTGAACGCCGGCCTCGCGGCTTACCGGAAGTTGGAGCAGGTCACTTTTCATTTCATAGTCAAGTAGTTTCAGCCTGTGGATCCATGATGCTGCAGGTTCGTGTTTTTCAAATCTTTCCGCTTCGTGTTTGCCAATGATATCTTCCATTTCGCGGCCGAAAAACAGTTTGAGCGCGCTCTTTTCATTGGGATGAATATCGAGTCCGTCAATTGTTTTAAACAAGGCGTAAAAGTGGTTGAAACAGTTGCAAAAGCGCTTGAGGAAGGAGGGTTCAAAATGGTTAACATTGGGTTCAATCAGGAAGAATCCGGCGGGGTTCAGCAATTTGATTTGCTGCAGTACCTGTGTCCTTTTTTCATTTGTTTGAATATGGTGCAATGCAAGTGATGCATTTACAATCAGGTTGGGGGTGCCGTAGTCAAGGGAGGTAAGGTCCATATTTTCCGCAAAGCCATGATAGCCCTTAAACTCAATGGTGAAAGGCATTTCGGACTGCATAGCCATTACAGATTGTTCGGCTGTGGCGAGTGCTTCGGCTCCTGGTTCAATACCAACTACTACAAGTTTTTTCAGCCCTTTTATATCCCTGCATTGGTTCAGTATATTGCGTACCTGTGTACCCAACCCGATACCAATATCCAGCAGGGTTGCTTCCTCCATACCATTGAGCAGGTCAGTAATTTTTTGGTTAACCATGGCCTGGCTGTATTTTACATAAGGAAGTTTTGCAATCAGGATATCAAACAACCGGATCTGTGAAACTTCGTAATTTCTCAGGTATAAATTCTCATGGCTGAGGCTTCCGCCTTTTTGGCCCATATAGGTATTTAGCAGCAGGGCAGAAAGAAATTTGGACGAGTCTTTTTCCATTTCATTGGTGCAGTGCAGGTATAATTCAGCCAATTCATCTTTTAACAGGTTAAACCCCAGGTTTTCTGAGGAAGATACCAATTGGTATAATTTTCCAAAAACAGGAGGTAAAAAAGTGGAGGTGCTCATAGTTGATTTGTAATTTGTACTGTAAAAATGGTTCCATTGTTTACCCAGGGCAAATTTTACCCGGCCAAATGGACAATTCTAAGATTGAAATGTTGGAGAATGGGAACGGAATGTTTGGAGGAAGGGGCATTGGGTTATTTGGCAGTCAGGGTTAACTTTTATCCGGCTAATAGAATGCCGGAAGGACAAAACGGAAAAGCCCCGGCATTACCAGGTTACGGAACGGAAGGATATAAAGGCAGTAGTTATTCTTATATAAAAATTAAAGACCATGTCTCATAACCACAGCAATGATTTGTTACAGGTTGTGGAAAGGAAACCAGGAACGGATTTAAAAGGAAAGAATAATTTTGAACGGTAAGTATTGGAAATACTATCGTTTGTTGATTACTCTCCGGTTATATAATTTTCATAATGTGTAATACGGTTGGATGGGCAAAACATCTGTTTGGGTAAACCGGCAACGGTATATACGGCAAACAGGTTAAAATCCGGATCGTACAGCACAAGGTCACCGTTTGGCATAATGGATTGCTTTACAGTTGCATCCTGGTTATTTTTAAAATTATAGGCTACAATTACATACTGATTAACATTGGTAATGGATGTTTTATCAAATTGGGTATATTTTCTGAATTGGGCATTGGCGTTGGAAATGGCCGTGATATTTCCATCGGGTGCCCAGTCTTTTACGGTAAGCGAACCAAGGCCCGCAAAGTTTATCCTTGGGTCGCTGCGGCCATTAATTTCCTTTGCTGCGGCCGAAGGCGGGGAGCCGTATTGTTTATTGACATTACCCTGCTGACCATTACTTGCCTGCGCACCGCCTGTAACAGGAGGTGCATTGTATTGTCTGTTGACATTACTTTGCTGACCATTGCTGGCCTGTGCACCGCCTGAAACAGGAGGTGCGCCGTATTGATCAGGTTTTGCATCAGGTTCTCCATTCTGATTATTGGCTGCATTAGGGTTGGCTTTGGTAGTTTTCAGTGGTTTGTTGGGTGCAATATTATTGTCGGCTTCATTAGCCGGTTTGTAATTTATACTCTGGTAATTGGATCCATTATTGGGTTTTGCTATTGACTGGGTTTTATTTTGTGCCACATTATTGTTGTTACTGTTTGGACCGGCCTCATACACAAGGTAGGTTTTTTGGGATGCGGCATCAAAGTATTCTACCTGCCCGCTGCTGGTTTTTACAACCGTAAGGCATAATGTACCAAGCGATTGGTATTGCTTGCTGGCCGGCATTGTTTGGTAATTGCCTACGGAAACTTCGTTGGTTTTACCATATACAGGGTATATCCGTTGTCCGTTGTCGGGGTGATAATATTCAATTTCGCCGTTCTTTCCTTTTTTCTCAATCAGTTTTACGGGCAGTGGTTGATAAGCGTCCGTTTCATCTTCGGGCCGCAATTCCAGTTTGCCATATTCACTGTTGGCATTCGGGGTGGTTTTTTTAGCCCCTGAGGCATCCTGGTAAGGTGCCCGGTAAACATCTCCGGTATTATTAGACTGGCTGGTTCCGCTGGCAGGACTTTTTGCTTTTGTAGTTGAATTGCTTTTTTGGCCCACTCCATAGGTTGGCGGCGTCTGATACTCTTCGCTTTTAACCCCCGAAGCATCCTGATAGGGAGCACGGTAAGCACCATCGCTTTTTTGCCCCTGTGTATTAGTGGAATTGTTCGGACTTGGTGCAGGCCTTGTGGGTTTTACCGGTTCATTGCTTTTTTGTCCCTGTGCATTAGCCGGAAGTGACTGATACCCATCATCTTGTGCATCAGCGGCATTGTTAGGGCTTGGTGCCGGCCTTGTAGGCTTAACCGGTTCATTGCTTTTTTGCCCCTGTGTATTTGCGGCATTGTTAGGGCTGGGTACCGGCCTTGTAGGCTTTACCGGTTCATTACTTTTTTGCCCTTGGGCATTGGCGGGTAATGCCTGGTAACCATCGCCCTGTGCATTAGCCGGAAGCGATTGATACCCATCGCCTTGTGCATTAGTGGCATTGTTAGGACTGGGCGCGGGTCGTGTAGGTTTTACCGGTTCCTTGTTGTTATTGGCGGTAGATTGCTGTGTACCCCTTGTGTTTACGCCCGAGGCAAGTTTATCGCCGGGTTTGCCTACTACCGATATATTTTGCCCTTTAAAAGAAAATCCATTTCCGGTTTGGTTCACCACCAGTTTTTTCAGGTCAATCAGTTCCCACCGGCCATTGGTGCCCATGCCCATTCCCTGCAAATTGTTGATACCGGCTGCCTGTCCTCCGCCAACCGAAATCATCATATGTACCATGCGGCCGTTGGCCATAAAGCCAATTACCTGACCCTCCGGAATATTCTTAACCGACATAACCACTTTTTCCTGCGGGGAAATAATCATATTGGGTGCAAGGTTGGCCGCCTGTGCATCCGAAATGATGCCTGCAGCCACCGCGCAATATTTTATGGCTCCTGCAGCATCCATGCCAGAAACTTCGGCGCCTCCATTAGCTGCCAAAGCCTTTGCCTGCGCGGCAAAAGCTTTTTCGGTTGGCGTTTGGCTATAGGCGAATACGCACAGGCAAATGGACAATGCCGTAAAAATGCCTTTATAAAAGTTTAGCATGTTAATAATTTGGAATTTAAAAAACTATTCAAGTATCTCTACCATAAATGTGAACTCGAGTTTGCCTTCCGAAAACTGTACATATAATTTGCTTTCCTTTGGAACCCCGCTCATATCAAGGTTCACCACTTCCCGAAGCATCACAGTTTTTTGTACAAGCGGGCTAAAATCATCCGGGTCAAGTATATTGGTATAATCTACCTCCACCACCCGGGCGCTGATCCATAATACCTGTTTTCCCGACCTGAGATCGTTGATATTGAATTCAAAGGGTTTTGAGGTAAGGTCCATTTCATGGATATCGCCTTTTTTCAGGTTCACATAGTTTGTCCGGTCGTTGTCGAAATAGCCCCGCTGAAAACTAATAAGAAAAGGCTCCGCAAAAATATTCGGGTTATTGGCTGTTCTTGCTTCTACCAGGTAGCCCCAGCTTGCCGTACTTTCGCCCTGCTCAAGCGAAGTCATTTTTACGATTTTTAATACGGCTTTTACAATATCGGATTTTACCGGTTTGCAGGTGCGCTTGGTATAACTGGAATAGAGGTTTACAAACGCCTGCTTGTTGTCGGCCAAAAATTTGCAACTGTATGAAATAGGCAACGCCAGAGCGGTTTTGTCGAGGGTGCCACCATCCCGCAGCATTTCCATAAAGCCTTCATAACCATCAACCGCCCTTATACCGTTTGCCCCGTTGCCACCAATAATGGTAGCGGAATAATTAGAGGTAAACAGCTCATCTTTTTTGGCTAAATCAAGGCTTCCTCCTGCATTAAAGGAGCCTTTGTATTCGCCGTCAATATGCGCTTTAATATCCGAAATGCTTTTATCGGTTTGCATAAAAAAATAACACACACGGCCGTAGGTGATGGAGTTTACATACAATGGTGTTTTGCCACTTTCAAAGGCCTCCTGTGCTTTCTGTTTGTTTTTAAAAAGATCTGTTCCCTTTCGTGGCTGCACCATGGTAACCGTGTAGTACTTCTGTACAAATTTTACCATCTTAATGCTTTTGTGGTTCGATTTGGCAAGGTCGGCGCTCAGGTTGGCATCAAAAGTGGCCGAATTAAAATGTGCTCCCAATTTCAGGGTCAGTTCTTCCATGCTGTTTATTTCCGATACCTCAAAACTTGCCTGTACCTCCATTTCCCCTTTTGATTGATTGATCAGCAGGTCATTAATGGCGGTATTGATGGTGCCAAGGTCGGGATCCACTACGGTAATGGTCGGGTTACCGCCAACAATGGCAATGGTAGTGGTAAGGTTAATGGGGTTTAAGTCGCTGCCCGATGCATAGCTTGAATAACTGCCGTCGGCAATGTCTTCGGAGTAGAGCATGGCTCCGGGAAAAATATTCGACTCATTGGGGTTTTGAATAAAATTAATGTCGAATGAAGAGGAAGCCTGCACTTTTTCTTCGGTGCATATCTGGTTGGGTGGCGATGGCACCGCCATTGGTGCACCCAATACCTGTTCCGACTTGGGCGCCCTTGTTTTGCTTACCTCCCCTTTTACTTTATCGGCCGCATTAAAGGTTATATCATCCTTGCTGAAATCGCCGGCAAGTTTAAACTCGGGTGCAGCAATCTCGGCTTCCACAAAATCAAGCGCACCGGCCTCATCAATTTTTACAAGGCTGTTGCCGGGTGTAAGCGTGCAACCACAGGTAAAACTGAATTTCTTGAGTTCATCCCCATCAGCCGTTTCTTTTTTTACATTTATGTTGTTGATTTTTACCGGGTTGGTCCAGTTCCTCCCGGTAAGTTCAATGTCCAAACCAATTACGCCCCCTATATCCGGCTTGTCCCTGATGATGATGGTGGTAAGGTCGCCAACACATAATTTGCCGCCAAGCAGGGTTTGTTCGTTATCGCCATAAATTTTAATACGTACCGCACTTTCGCCCTGTACATTGTTGCCATTCACCATTTTTACCAGTGGGTCGGCCATAATGGTTATTTTATAATTAACCTGCGCAAAAGCCGGCATAAAAAATAGTGACAGGATACAAATCCCAACCAAACGATATTTTGTTATGATCATATAATTATTTTTAAAACAGGGAATAAAAAGCAAGGAAATAGTTTGCCTCTGTCAGATTAATTAATCCGCATTTAAATCCTTCAATGCCTTTTTGTTTGCCGAAAAATTTGGGGCCACATCTTTGGCCGTATTGCCTTTTAAATTTTTAATATTCAGGTTACACCCCGCTTTGGCCAATGCCAGGATAATGGGAACACGATCTTTCAGATCGGCTGCCACATGCAGGGCCGTGTTTCCCTTGTTGTTTTGCGCATCAAGTGGCACACCTGCCTTTATTAATTCTGAAAGTGTATTCAAATCGTTGTTGGTTGCCGCGGTATGTAAAAAGGTATTGCCTTGTGCATCCTGTTTGGTAAAATCAACCCCGGCAGCAAACAGTACGGGTATAACACCTGCCGATTTGGCATTTACTGCCTCTGCAGCGTACTGGTCTTTTTTAACATCGGCGCCATTATTAATGAGTATTTGCAGTACATCAGGTTTGTTTTTTTTGATGGCAGGCAATACCCCGGGGTCCGGGCTTAGATTTTTTTGGAGAAGTGCCGTAACAATTTCCGTGTTGCCGTTTCCTGAAGCCGCTTCCATTAACCCGCTTTGGGGTAAGGTTGCACCATTTTCCAGTAAGGTCATAAAAATGGTGGTGTTGTTTAATGCAACCGCTTTGGTCAGGTATTCGGGATTGTTGAGGTTGTATTTATTGCTGATCAATATTTTTACTATATCTGCAAAGTGATTGCTGATGGCAATAGTCATTAATCCCGGGGCTGAAATATCGGCGCCATTTTCTATCAGGTAGCTGAGGATATCAGGTTTGTTTTTCTTTACAGCATTATCCACCCCTTTTGTGGCTGTAGCGCCATGTTCAATCATTGTTTTTACCAGAGGCATTGAACCTGCAATTACTGCGGAAGGCAGACCAAGATTTGCATCCGCGCCTTTCCCAAGCATAAATTCCACTACATCAGGGTGATTATGGAATGCTGCCGAATCAAGCCCGTAGGTAACCGGTGCCCCGCTTTCCACCAGCAATTTTACAATGGAAAGATTGCCATTGGCGGCAGCAATTTGCATGTATTTGGGATTGGTAACCGTAGCCCCATTTGAAACGAAGTATTCTGTTAGTTCCGTATTATTCTTTTTGATGGCAGGCTCCATACCTTCATTTGCATCGCCGCCAAACTCAACTATTTTTTTTGCCAGCTTGGTATTTCCGGCTTCTATGGTGGGTTTCAGGTATTTGGTAGGTCTTGTTTTATTGGTTTCAAGCGCAAGAATGGCAAGCTCATCATTTTTGGCGAGCATGGCTTCATCGAGGGCAATTTTAGGGTCGGCGGTTGGCATGGCAAGCAGGCTGGTAAAAAGGGCTTCATCATTATTGGTAACCGCGTATTTAAACACTTTACCTGGATCCACTCCTTTTTTGGTTGCAATCAGTTTTACCATCGCAACATTATTTTTGCTGATTGCATAAGTAACAGCATCGTTGGCATTGCCGCCGTTATTCAACCCCAGGTTTACGAGTGCCGTATTGTTATTATCAATGGCTATATTAATGGCCTGGTTGTCGGGCAAACGATTGTCGTTATCAAAAAGTTGTTCTATCAGGTCGTTATTTCCTTCGTTAGCCAGCAGTACAAAAGTTTCGCTGTTGGCTTTTACCCTTGGCGAGAGGTAATTGACAAGTCCCGAATTGTTGCTTTTAATGGCGCTGTTCAGCGTAGCGGTATTGGGGTCTATAATATTGTTGGTAAGCAGGTCCTGCACCACCGCGCCTTTACCGGTTGAAATCAGGGTATTGAGCGTATTTTGACTGGGTTTAATGCCAAGGGTGGTGGCAATACGTTTGCCCTGTTCTACCTGCCCGCCGGTAAATGCATTGTCCACGTGTGCCTGTGTAAAATCGCCCGAATTTTCCTTAAGCAGTTTTGTAAGCGCCGAATTGTCTTTTTTGCGGATGGCCTCGGCAATCTGATCGCCTGTTGACATAGCAGCCACGGCAGCGCCACCGGCTGCCGCCATCCCAATCCCGGTTGGGTTTGGCCCGTTTGAACTGCCGTTTTGCTGCACCGAACCTGCGTTTTCTGAAAGCATTTCGCCGGTCACTTTTATTTCGGCAAGCCTTATGCCGCCAATATCCGAATCCCAGATACGGAGGTAACGGCCATTCAGTAAATTATTTCGAATACTCGTTTCGGCATTTAAGGAACCACCCTGAAACCCGTTTAATGCCTGGTACCGGATATTTTTTGAGGGCAGGTCGGCCAGCGGGTTGTAAATGCTTTCACCCATGGGCGTGTTACTTGCCACAGCAATCAATGAAGTGTTGTAGGCCTGATTGTTTCCAAAATCACCATTTACCAGTACCACAGAACTGATGGCATAACTTGCACCAAGGTCAATTTCCAGCCATTGAAACTGACCGGTATAGGTTTCGGTATAATTTTTTTGCTGACCGTTTACTGTTTCCTCACCATCGGTAAGAAAGGACGGACTTCGTCCGGGTACTATACCCGAAGCGGTAACCTTTTTTCCCTGTGCAATATTAAACTGCGCCTGCAGCAATACCGGCATAAAAATACCGGCGATTGCCCATAACAGGCAGTGTGAATGGTTGTTTCTCATAGCGAATTCTCAAAAAAAAGGATGCAATTACAAGTCCGGTATAAATATAAGGATATACAATAACCTATGAAAGTAGCCAATTGTTAAGAGATTGTTATGGAAAATCATCTTTTTGGACGGTAAAAGGGGGTAAAATGCTTATTTTACCTAAAAAACAGGCCATATTTATTGCCAGTGTATATCAGCAAAAACCAGGAAAAGCAAAAATATACCCAATAAGAGGGCAGGAACCGCCAACAGGCAAACCAACAGGTACGCAATGGACTTCTTCCCATTTCGGAAAAAATAGATGCTGCCTGCTAAAACAGCCCCAACGGCTGCAAGTATTAAAATCCATTCCAGTCCGTTATAGGAAGATACAGATCCATCCATCAGCCCCATAAAAAAGAAAAACAGCAATACGAGGGATGCCAGTGCATCAATTACCCATACGGTCCAGAAAAATTTCATTGCATATTCTTTGAGTATCCAAAGATGAAAAAAGTATTATTCATTTCATATTCTAACAGGGTGAAGTGTGTAAAATGATAACTGCAGGAGGCATTTCGGTAATTGAATGGTTTTGCCATTTACTATATTTGATGATTAAAAACAGGTTGCATTACCTTTTATGCCAAATATATGCTTACCGTTCAATTCAGTCAGTTCCCGGTAATTGAAACCAATCGGTTAATTCTCCGGCAGCCTACCCACAACGATGCGGATGTATTGTTCAGGTTGCGCACCAACAATGAGGTGATGAAGTACATTGGCAGGCCCAAGCCCCAAAGCCGGGAGGAGGTAGTAACTTTTATTGACAGGATCCGAAAGGATTTTGACCAATCGCTTGGAATTACCTGGATCATTTCAACCAAAGAAACCGGGATAGCCATAGGAACGATGGGGCTTTGGCGCATGGATAAAGAAAACCACCGGGCCGAAATTGGTTACCTGCTCGATCCTGAATACCAGGGCAGGGGTTTGGCTTCGGAGGCCATGCATGCCATACTTGCCTATGGTTTTAATGAATTACAGTTTCACGCGGTGGAAGCCAATGTGGACCCTTTGAATGAGGCATCCAAAAAGCTTTTGCTAAAGGCCGGGTTTGTGCAGGAAGGCTATTTCAGGGAAAGTTATTTTTTTGAAGGAAAATTTCTGGACAGTGCCATTTTTGGTTTATTGCACCATGAATATAATGCGCCTTTATCTTGATTTTTCCATAATAAATTTACCTTTTTTATTCTTTTTCCGAAAGGTAAAAGGTAACCTCTTTCTGATCGAAAATCCACGGGATTTTGCAGGAGAATTTTTGATCTATAATTTGAATGGGTACTTCCAAAAAGCAAAGTTGTTCTGCAGAAGGGGCTATTTCAAGTTCCAGGTAATTATGGCCCGCTGAAAAGGTGGAAGCTAAAAGAACTGTGGGTTCATCGGCAAAAAAGGGATGGATTAACTTTATACTGTCAGCCATTTCAGGGTAATTGCATATGCCATTTTTATCGGTATAGCGAATTTCGGATTGCCCGTTTTTATGAAAGAAACAAATTACCCGCTCCTTCAAAATACTGTTAGGGTTATTCACCTGTAGTGTTATCCCCTTGCCCTGTTTCCTGCTTTTGGTAATAATAAAATCTTTGCCGGGTATTTTATTTCCCTTTAATATAACTGTTCCGTCTTTTTGGCTGTATATGCCGGTTGCAGTACGGTCAACTGCACCGTAGGAAATAAAAAACTCAAAAGTACTATCAGGTGCAAACCTGAAACCTGCTGCCGTTTCGGGGACACCCCTAAGCATATAGGTTCCCGGAATATCCTGCCTTACCTCAGCCATTTGTGAAGATGCCGGCATCAGAAAATAGAATGGTAATGTGAATAGGAAAAACATAATATTGATTTAAAAGGAGGCCATCTTGTCTTTTGCAAACAGCTATTTAATCCGGTACAGGGTTAACGTTTTGCACCTTAATACCATTCTTTTCTGCATAAGCCAATCCTTTGGTATGAACTGCATTATATAGCTTTTCAAACTTTTCTGCATATTTTTCCCGGATTGTTTTTTCCATGCCAGCAATTTCTTCAGCACTTGCTTTTTTATCATAAATGCTTGCCAATTGTTTATATTCATTTTTATATATAGGTAACACAAATTCATATAGTGCCAATGCGGCATTAATCATTTCCTTTGTTTCGTCGGTTATTGAAAGGGCTTTTACCTTTTCAAAGTTAGTTTCAATTGTTTCAATTTTCGCGTCAATTACTTCGGCCCTTGTCATGGTGGCGGTAGCCATCGTTTTTTCATCCACCAGTTTTACAGAAGGATTGGCGAGTTCATACTCCATGCCCCGGCCTGCAAAGCCAAAAATTAAATTACAGTTGAGTGTCGTAAGGCTGAAATATTCATCGGGTGTGGTGGTGCAGGCAACAAAAAGGCTTGAAACCAACAGGAGAAAGGAAGGTAGCTTTTTCATGGTTATTTAATTGAGGTATAAAATTTGCAGTATTTACCCTGAAATGGAAATTTTTTTAGCCGAAGCAGCCAACTTTTGAGCTAAAGTGCTGCTCCCTTTGATTGAAAGGTTTCGCCCGAAGCCTAACCACCTACCTTTGCACCATGCAACTAAATTCCATTCCACTCGCTGATATACTGTCACGCCTGTCCATTCCTTCGCTCAATCCTATGCAGCAAGCTGCCATGGCTGCCAACCAACAGGAAGGCGATGTGATCCTGCTTTCGCAAACAGGAACCGGCAAAACCCTGGCTTTCCTGCTGCCTGTACTTGAGCGTATTCAGGCAGAATATGCAGGTACTCAGGCACTTGTGGTGGTGCCCTCCCGCGAATTGGCTATGCAAATTGAAACCGTTTGGAAGAATATGCAAACCGGTACCAAGGTTACGGTTTGCTACGGCGGCCACAAGCGCGAAATTGAGGAAAACAGCCTTACTGAAGCCCCGGGGCTGATCATCGGCACCCCCGGCCGTCTAGCCGATCACCTGCGACGGGGCAATATAAAACCCCAAACCATTCATACCCTGGTACTCGATGAGTTTGATAAATGCCTTGAACTTGGCTTTGCCGAAGAAATAAACCAGGTGATTGAGCCTTTAAAAGGTCTTGAACGCCGGATACTTGTAAGCGCAACACCGCCCGAAGAATTGTCAACTGTAATTGCCCTCGAATCGCCCCAACGGCTCGATTATTTAGGTGATATACTGGAAAACATCCTGGAAATCAGGTATTTGAATTGCAGCGACAGAGATAAGCTTCAGGACCTGTTTCTGCTGTTGTGCATGGCAGGCGACCGTTCCTCCATCGTGTTTTGTAACCACCGCGAATCGGTTGGCCGTACGGCAGCCTATTTAAGCGCCAATGGCATAACGAATGTGTTTTACCATGGAGCCCTCGA
>ERZ795056.2005-NODE-2005-length-23197-cov-15.251188_pt1 | contig 23197 bp, 15 predicted proteins | sample MGYA00375140_ERZ795056 | MGnify/ENA primary metagenome ERZ795056 (study PRJEB30185, sample SAMN05720227) | activated sludge metagenome | isolation source: Anaerobic digester | place: USA | collected 2015-03-09 ... | reverse complement strand
TGCTGTTGGCGAAGATGGCGTTGGTGGCATCGAGCTGGGCTTGCACCTCGCTCGGTTGGAAGGCGGGACCAGGACCCACATCGGTGGGTATGGCGGCGATGATGACCTTCACCTTCAAGGTGCGCACGGGCCCGTCGTCACCGCCGCGGGCAGCATCCATCGCCAATGCTGCGCGCACCACCTCGGGGTTCGATGCTTGAAGTGTACCACAAGCGCCGATCGACCCTTGGGCATTGACCGAAAGGTGCAACACAACGGTGAGAAACAGTGCGAAGAAGCAGCGGTAGGGCATGCGCAAGTGACGTACCTCGACGTGGTCGAGGTTGTCCGGGGCTGACTGATCCGAACCGGGTACCATCGACTTCGTCAGCGCGTACGGATGGCTTGTCCTACCGTTCGCTTGCTCGGTGGCCATGGCATTCCGATCGCACTTCCCCTATGGCGATCAAGGGAAGCTCCCACCCGCTAAATTGCCGGACCGAATTCCGTACCCCATGCGTTCCGCCTACCATTGGTTGCTTGCCACCACCCTCGTTCTTCCCACGCTCCTTCCTGCTCAACAGCCGCAGGTCCTACCTGCGTCGACAACCGGTTCCTGTGGATTCGATGACCTGCACCAGCAACTGCGGACCACGGATGCCATTTACCAGCAGCGGATGCAGCGCTTCGAAGCGGCCACGCGGCTCCAGGGTGGATCGTTCGAGCGCAGCCTGAGCACCTACAAGATCCCGGTGGTGGTGCACGTCATGGAGACGGGCACAGCGCTCACGGCCATCACCGACGACCAGATCCGTGCGGGCATCCGCGCATTGAACGAACGCTTCCGCAAGGTGGCCGGTACGGCCGGTGCGGGTGGTGGCGTGGATGTGGGCATCGAGTTCGTACTTGCCGTTCGTGACCCCGGTGGCAATTGCACCAACGGCATCACCCGACGCAACATGACGGGCAACGCCACCTACATGGCCAGCGGTGTGTTCCGCCAGAGCGCAGGTATCAGCGATGCTGAGCTGAAGGCCTTGGACGCATGGGACCAGACGCGGTACTACAACATCTGGGCGGTGAGCGAGATCGACAACAACAACGGAGGGAATGGCATTCAGGGCTATGCGGTGTTCGCTGGCGCGCATGGGTTATCCGTGGATGGATGTGTATTGCTGGCCAATGAACTGGTGGACCCCTCCAGTACCACCCTCACCCACGAGTTGGGGCATGCATTGAACGTTTACCACACCTTCGAGGGGGACAACGACGGCACCTCGTGTCCGCTCAATGGCACGTGTGGCACGCAGGGGGACGAGGTGTGCGATACACCGCCCCACATCCGTAGCAACAGCGATTGCAACAGCGGCGGAACGAACGGGTGCAACAGCAACAGCTCCAACAGCCTGTTCGTGTTCAACTACATGGATTACAGCAGTTGCGGGAACCAGTACACCAGTGGGCAGGCGGCACGTATGGTGCTCGCGCTCACCACGGATCGGGCCTCGTTCCTGGCGGCCAACGGCAACAATGCCCTGGTACCCGTGGCAACACCGGTCATGGACATCCTGCCATCCGCCTCACTGCTCTGCGGAACGGGCCAGAGCGTGACGCTGTACGACAATTCCACCTGCATCCCCAACACGTGGATCGGCGATTCGGAGTTCCCCGATATCACCTACACGTGGAGCATCAGCAACGGCGTGAACACTTACACCAGCACGGCCGCCAACCCCACCTTCACACTGGCAAGCACAGGCGTCTACAATGCTACAGTGACGGTGACCACGCTGCTCGGTTCGACCACCCATACGGAGAACGGGGTGGTGCTGGTGACCTCCGCGCCGGTGGCGGCATGCGTCCCCACGAGCTCCAACCCCAGTGCGAATTATGGATTGACGGTGAGCCGCGTGCGGTTCAACACCTTCGAGAGCCTGACATCGGACGGGGTGAACGGGGTCTATCAGAACTTCAGCTGCGCGAAGAACACCGTGGTGCAGCGCAACGGCACCTATCCCCTCAACATAACGGTGAACGGCGGCACCAACGGCACGGAGAACTTCGAAGCATACATCGATTACAACAACAACGGCAGCTTCCTGGACGCCGGTGAACTGGTTGCCAGCGGCAGCTCCCCATCGGTGGGCGGGCAGTTCAACGGAACGGTCACCATCCCGGTGACGGCGGTGCAGAACACGCTGTTGCGCATGCGTGTGATCGGAGATCTAGGCATCTCGGCCAGTGATCGCAATTGCAGTGCCCCCTTATTGGTGGGCGATGTGGAGGACTATGGGGTGTATGTGAGCAGTGCGCTGGCAGCGGTGAGCATCGCCGCCACTCCGGGCACCACCATTACTTACGGCACGTCGGTCACCTTCACCCCCACGGCCACCAATGGCGGCGCATCGCCCACCTATCAGTGGTTCAAGAACGGGGCGCAGGTGGGCACGGGCAACACCTATGTGAACAGCACACTACTGCCCGGCGACCAAGTGTATTGCCGCATGTTCAGCAACCTGGCGGGTGTATTGACCAGTCCGGCCACCAGCAACACGCTGAGCATGACGGTGACGGGTCCGCCACAGAGCGACTTCACCGCTGCTTCGCGGGCGGTGTGCGTCGGCGGTTCCATCGCCTTCTCGGACCGGTCGTTGTTGGCCCCGACCAGTTGGAGCTGGAGCTTCCCGGGCGGTACACCGTCCTCCAGTACGGCACAGAACCCCACTGTCACCTACAGCACGGCGGGCACCTATGCGGTGACCCTTGTGGCGAGCAATGGCCTGGGAACGGGGACCACGATGACGAAGACCGCCTACATCACGGTCTACTCCACGCCATTGAGCGGCTGCACGGTGACACGGTCCACCACACCCGCTGGTGAGATCGGTATCCTGGGCGTGCAGCTCAACACGATCAACCAGGTGACCGCGTTCAATGATGCCGTGATGGGCAACTTCCTCTGTTCGCATATCACCAACCTGGATGCCAACACGACCTACGGCATCACGGTGAACGTGAGCCCGTTCAACACCCAATGGTTGAGGGTGTATATCGACTACAACCGCGATGGTGACTTCGTGGATGCAGGGGAGCAGATCTTCTCTCCTGCCAATGGCACGGGCGCACGCACAGGCACCTTCACCACGCCGGTGGCTCCACAATCGGGTTTGCTCATGCGCATGCGGGTGATCAGTGATTTCACGAACACCACACCCGGCCCGTGCACCACCCCGCTGCAATACGGTCAAGTGGAGGAGTACGGGATCGTGTTCAACGCCGTGCCCAATACCGCGCCTTTGTTGAACGCAGCATCATCTCCAGTGATGACCACTGTGCTGGAGGATGCCGTCGCTCCCGTGGGTGCGGTGGGTACCCTGGTGAGCGACCTCGTGGACCTGATCGTTCCGGCAGGTGGGCGGGACAATGTGACCGATGGTGACGCCGGTGCGGTAACGGGCATGGCGGTGATCGGGGCCAACACGGCGAACGGAACCTGGTCCTACACCCTGAACAACGGCGGCACCTGGTCGCCTTTGGGAACACCGAGCAACATCACGGCCCGTTTACTGCCCGCCGATGCCAACACGCGCCTCTACTTCCAGCCGGCCGCGAACTTCAACGGCAGCATCACCGATGGCATCACCTTCCGCGCGTGGGACCGCACCAGTGGCACCAGTGGAGGTACGGCCGATGCCAGTGTGAACGGTGGCAGCACGGCCTTCAGCAGCGTCAGCGATGTGGTATTGCAAGCGGTGACCGCCGTGAACGATGCACCGGTGCTCAACAATGCGGCGAGCCCTGCGCTCGCTGCCGTGAACGAGGATGCCGCTGTCCCGGTGGGCGCTGTGGGCACCTCGATCACCACGTTGATCGACCTGAACGTGCCAGCGGGTGGGCTGGACAACAGTTCCGATGTGGATGCCACGCCCGTCACGGGTGTCGCGGTGTTCGCTGCGGATGCGTCCAACGGGACATGGTCCTACAGTGTGAACAACGGTGTCAACTGGACCGCGCTCGGCACTCCTGCGGCTGGTGCTGCGCGTCTGCTGGCCGCCGATGCGTCAACACGCTTGTACTTCCGCCCCAACGCCAACTTCAATGGTACCGTGGCCAGTGCCATCACCTTCCGCGCATGGGACCGCACAGCGGGTACCAACGGGGCCACTGCCGATGTGAGCGTGAACGGAGGCAGCACACCGTACAGCGCCGCTACGGACGTGGCATCGCTCGTGGTGAACGCGGTGAACGATGCTCCTGTGCTCACGGTGCCGGGAGCGCAGTCCATGCAGAGCAATGGCACGCTGGTGTTCTCCACGGGTGCGGGCAATGCCGTGTTGGTGGCGGACCTTGATGCAGGTCCAGGTGATGTGCAGGTGGTCATGGGTGTTTCGGGTGGAACGCTTACGCTCTCCACGGTGTCCGGCTTGAACTTCCTGAGCGGGGATGGGACCGCCGATGCTGCGATGGAGTTCAAAGGGGTGCTTGCGGCGGTGAGCGCGGCCCTGAACGGGATGAGCTATCAGCCCGCACCGGGAAACAGCGGGACGGATGTCCTATCGATCAATGTGGACGATATGGGCAACACCGGATCGGGAGGTGTGCTCAGCGATGCCGGTAGTGTGACCATCACGGTGGAAGCCGCTGCGGTGCAGGTGAGCGTGCGGGCCTTCCTGGAAGGACCGTACAGCACGGTCACCGGACAGATGTCTGATGCCCTGAGGTCCTTGCCCGGCTTCCCGACGGCGCAACCCTACTCGGCCGCACCTTGGAACCATGTTGGCACGGAGACCGTTGCGCCAGCCGTATTGGCGGTGACCGGCAACAATGCCGTGGTGGACTGGGTGTTGGTGGAACTGCGCGATGCGGGCGATAATACCACCGTGGTGGCCCGTGCGGCCGGGCTGCTGCAACGTGATGGTGATGTGGTGGCGACCAATGGTACGGCTCCGCTGACCCTGGATATCGGACCGGGCAATTATCACGTGGCCGTGTTGCACCGCAACCACATGGGCGTGATGACCGCTGCGGCCATAGCGCTCAGCGGTACATCGACGGTGGTCGACCTCACCCTGGGCACCACCGCCACACATGGTACCGAAGCGCGGAAGACCGTGGGAACGGTGCAGGCCCTATGGACAGGCGATGTACTGGCGGATGGTGAACTACGATACACCGGCGCCAACAATGACCGTGACCCCATGTTGTTCGCCATCGGCGGATCGGTGCCCACCAATACGATCACCGGCTACCTCGTGGAGGACATCAACCTGGATGGTGTTGTGAAGTATTCCGGCGTTGGTAACGATCGCGACATGATCCTGCAGAACGTGGGCGGCACGGTGCCGACCAACGTGCGCTACGGGCAGCTCCCCTGAGAACAGTGAGGTGGACCGATCCGATCGGTCCACCTCCACATCAGGAACGTACGGCGGGGCGACCGATCGGAACAGCGGCCTGAGGCGCGCTCCAACCCCTCGTGGTCATCGACCGCCAGCACTTCCCGAAGTATGCACTTGCCCGGAACCGCGGATCACCTGCTCGGTCGCGGACTGGCTGTTCACGTATGCATCGCCTGAACCTTGGATGATCACCTTGGACCGGTTGGCCTTCAGGTCGGTGGCCTGTACATCGCCCGAGCCGGTGATCATCACCTCCAAGTATTCCGTGCGGCCTCCGACGCGGATGTCACCGCTCCCCATCACCTGCAGCTGACACGTGCCTGTGACCTGTGCGTTCTTGAACACCGCATCACCGGATCCGATGACCTCCACCTTCAGTTCGTTGGCACCGGTCAACTCGTCCACGGTCACATCGCCGGAACCTTGCACCAGCACACGCACCTTGTCCTTCGCCTGCATGCGGCCCCCGCTGATGGAGCCGGAGCCAAGGACCTCCAGGTCCTGTATCCGGGGCATACGTACGCTGACCACAACGTCACCGTCGGAACCGTGTCCCTTGTCGGTGCCAGAAAGCGGATGGGCGAACACCAGGGTGTTGTTGCCCACTTCGGCGCGCACCCGGTCCACCTGTTCCTCCTGACCACTGATCACCACGGAGAAATCGCCCTCCTCCAAGGTGATGTCCAGCGAACCATGGAGGCGCACACTGGTGAATCCGGTGAGGTCGAGACTACGGGTCTTGGTGCAGCACGGTTCCACCGCGGATGGTGGTGGGGTGACCGGTGCAAGGGGGGCGGTTGGTTCCACCGGGAGTGCGGGCGCTACGCTCCCGATCGGGTCCAAGGGAGCTGGCGGTGGGGGCGGTGCCACAGGCGCTTCCGGTGCCGGGGTTGGAACGGCCGCTGCTGGGGGGGTGACCGTTGAGGCCGGCTGCTGCTGGGGGTCGGTGACCGGCGCACCGACCTCTGGCGGCGGTGGTTGTTGGACCTGAGGTTCCGGTGCGGTACGCGCGGAGTGCACCAGGTGTGGCTCGGTAGTGGGTGCGCTATGGGCGAAGAGGTAGATGGCTCCGCCGATGAGGAGGCTTCCTGCAGTGGTCATGAGGATGTTGTTCAGGGTGAAATGATGATACCAGGCCGTGGGTGCGGCTACCAAGGGGAATGCCGCCACAAGCTGTTCCACCTGGTCAAGGCTCACCTCGGTGGGCAGCTCGCGCAACCCTTCCAGCACACGTTCGGTGGGATCCAGGGGGTTCATGTGAGCAGGGCGATAAGGGTGATGAGCGCTACGGCCGGTGTGGTGCGAACACGACCTTCGAGTTGTCCGCGTAAGGCTGCCCGTGCGCGGCTCACGCGGGTCTTCACCGCGCCCTCGGAACACTGTTGGATGGCCGCGATCTCCGCCATGGACAGGCCCGAGACCTCGAAGAGCACGAGCGCATCCCGGTGTTCGCTGGGCAGTTTGTCCAATGCGCCATACAGCAGTTGTACGTCCACCAATTGCTCTGCAGTGGCTCCGCGGTCGCGGAAGCGCGCCATCTGCCGGTCGCACAGATCGGTATTCCTACGCTGCACGCGCCACACGCTGATCGCGCGGTTGCGTGCCGCCCGGATCAGGTAGTGCAACAGGTCCTCGGGCTTTTCGATGCGCTCGAATTGGTGGAATGCCGAGAGGAGCACGTCCTGTACCAGGTCCTGGGCGTCCATCTTACCATAGGCCACGGCCGAGCAATAGCGCAGGAAGGGCTCATGGCAGCGCTGGTAGGCGCGCATGAAGTCGTTCTGCTTGGTCTCGGGCATGGTTCCGGAGGGTGTTCAGCAGGAAGGTCGCCGAAGTGGGCGAAAGGTTACAAGGAAGATCCAACGGTTCTCCTCCAAGGTGGAATTGGAAGTCGGTTCGCGTCGCCAGGATCACCATGGGTGGAGGTGTCCTTGTCGGGATACGATGGTTCAACCCCGCACCAGCACCAGCAGTTCACCGCGTGATCGGGTCGTCTTGATCAGCAGCGCTTCGCGCCCCTTACCACGTCGGATGATGCCCCGTGCCGTGTTCGGAGGAATGCGCCCTTCATTGTGCGCGATCACTTGAACCTGGTTGTGCCCATGGTCCAGGTCGAGCCGGAGTTTCACCGGCTTGTGGCCCAGGCCGCAGGCTACGAGCGCGGGTTCACCGTTCAGCAGCACGCTCACGGTGTCCCCATCCATCTCGGCATCGTCCCAGAGTTTCAGGGTTATCCGTTGGCGTTTGCAGGCCATATTGGGCAGCGTGTCCATGCTGGCGGGCAGGGTGGGTGCCGGACGCACCGGCGCGGTGCCCAAGGTCTTTCTGGAGCCGAGGTGGTAACGCATCATGAGTGCGAGGTGGTCGTCACTGGCCTGCCAAGTAGCAGTGGTGCTGTTGAAGCTGCTTACGCCGGTCCACGCCGGTGCGGGGTCCAAGTGCTTCACGTAGCGCAGGGCGATCTCATACCGGTCCTTTCCGGTTGCCGTGAAACGTCCGATCTCCGTTGCGAAGTAAGGGCGTATCAACTGCGGTGCCGTGATCACCGAGCGGAAGCCGTCGCGCTCAGTGGTGCGGTCGTCCGCCTGCTGGAAGGAGCCACCGCACCCGACGCCGAAGGACCATTGCCTCGTCACGTTCCGCCGCGGTAGCGTATGCCAAGCCATCCGCAGCTCGACGTTCCGGTTGCTGTGGTATAGGCTGTGCAGCAGGGTGTCCGATCGCATGGCATAGCCGTGAGCACCCCACCCGCCGTTCACGGAGAGCATCAGGCGGTCGCGGTAGGTGAAGGAGGCTCCCAGTTCAGTGCGGAAGCCGGGCCACAGGAACACCTTGGTCCCCGCTTGGCCCGTGACACTGGTGAGCGCGGCCGCTTGCACAGTGGGACCTATTCCACCGTACAGGCGTGACTCGATATCGCGGCTGTGCGCAACGGGCTCATCGTTCATGAAGGACTCCGGGTGCACCAGCACGTTCATCACCCCGAGAAGCAGTTCTGCGGCGCCGCCGCCACCGCCGCCGCCCGCGCTGCCCACCGCGTCCGACAAGGACTGGCCGGACACAGGATCAACGAGAAGAAGCGCAAGGATCAGTGCGTAGGAGCGCATCGGCCGCCAACCAGCCAACATCGGGCCAAAGGCCGTCGTGGTATAAGGGTGGGGGCCAGGCGTCGGATGCGTCGCATAGCACCTTCACTCCATCAGTACGTGCAACGCGGCACCGTCCAGCTGATGCACGAGGTGGGTTCCAGCGGAAAGACCTCGTATGGTGAGGGAAGGGGAGGACCGGAAGGCCAATTCATGCATAGAGCGCCAATCCAAGGACAGGATGCGGACCGGACCGAGGTCCTCGCCATCGCTACGCCGCAGGGTGAAGCCGCCTTGACCAGGGTTGGGGAAAGCCTCCAAGGCATCGTTTGCCGTTGGCTTGTCCACCAGACCGGTGGTGATGATGGTCAAAGGCGCATTGGGTTGGCTCACACACCCTTGCAGATCGGTGGTCACAACGGTGTAGTCACCGATGGCATAGGCTGTGATGCAGGGTGTGTTACCCTCAAGGATCGACGCTCCGTTCAAGTACCATTGCAGAGCAGGAAGCGGGTCGGTGTAGAGCTCCGATCCCACTTGGACCACAGTGGGTAGGGGGCCTCCAGAGGACATCCCAGTTGAGCGCGGTAGGTATCGCCGAAGCGGCCTAAGGCCACCCAATGCGCCGTCCACCAACGCTGCATCGCACAGGATCGCGTTGGGGACCTCCAACAGGATGTCCACCCACGTGATCCCACGCTGATCATCGAACATCCAAAGGCACTTCAAGGTGTTGGCCCGGAGGACCTGCGGAGCGCGTTGCCAGAGCACCGCCCGCATCGGTCGTATCCAAGATGGTGCCCAGCGTGCGGTCCAACACATAAGCTGTAGTGGTGCCCGTCATCCGCAGGTCCAACAGGTCGCTGCGGTTCTTGATCGGTGTGGTGAGCTCCTGGTACTGGGCCCTTGCCGCCCCGGAAAGGAGCAGTGCCAAGGTGAAAAGAACGCGGTTCATGGTGTTCTGATGGGATAGGACAGTGTGGTACACCGCAATGCTGCCTGCGTTCGATCAGGATCAACGCAATACCGTCACATGCCCACGAAGTTCACGCAATTCACCGGAGGCACAGGGGTCGGGCGCGCTGATGAGGTAGATGTACACGCCGTCCGGTACGGGTTCTCCGCCCACGGTGCCGTCCCACCCGGCGGCCAGGTCGGTGGTGGATGTCACCTCCTGGCCCCAGCGGTTGAAGATGCGCATCATCGCCCCCTGTGACGAGGTGCCGACCGCTACGGAGAATACATCGTTGATGGTGTTCCCATCCGGGGTGAAGACATTCGGTACGAAGAGGCCGACAGGATCGGCCACACGCACCACTGTGGTCGCGGTGTCCGTACAGCCGGCCGCGTTGCTGGCGCTCAACGTGAGCATACGGTCGCCCTCATCCACTCGGGTCAGTTCCAGCTGCACCACGCAATCGGTGGAGATCAACGCACCATCGAGCCAGAGCGAGCAAGTGGTGGCGCCTTGAGCGAGGACGCCCACATCGATGGTCCTTGTGCATGGTTCTTTTTCGCCCACCAGTTCCAGTTGGGGGAACGGCGCCACCAGCACGGTATCCGTCGCAGGGACCGAGGCACAGCCGTTCGTGCCGAAGGCTACAAGCGTGATCACTTCCTGACCACTAGTCGCAAACGCGGCCACAGCGACGGTGTCGGTCGAACTGCCACCGGAACCCAAGGACCAACGGAGTGAATCAGCGCCCACCGAGGTGGAGGTGAATTCGAGCAGGACGCCGACGCACACCGTATCCGCACTGCTGGTGAAGGTGGCCGCGGGCGGCTGGTCCACCACCACCAGGAACGTACCACTGGCCGAACAGCCGTTCGCGTCGGTGGCCGTGGCGACGAGCGTGGTGGTATTGGCCAGGACCAGGTCGATGCTCGCTCCGGAGGCTCCGGTGTTCCACACGTAAGTGTATGCCCCCGTGCCACCGGTGGCCTCGGCGATGGCAGTGCCACCTGCGTTGGCACAAAGGGGTGTGGTGGCGGACACGTCCATGCTCAACGCGTCGGGCGCCTCCACTGTGAAGGTGAGCGAGGAGTCGCAACCGGTCGCATTGGCGATAAGCACGATGTAGGTGCCTGCTTGCAGGTCACTGGCGGTTGCGTTGGTCTGGATAGGGGCGGTACTCCATGTGAAGGACAATGGTTCGCTGCTGGACACGTCCAATTGGATGCTGCCGTCGTCACTGTCCGCACAAGAAGGTCCTTCCACCTGTGCATCAATGTTCCAGGTGGGGCAACAGAGGCTCGCGTTCACTTGGAGCTGTGCGGTCGCGGTGCAGCCATTCGCATCGGTCACCACGAGTCCCACCACGGTGGTATCGGTAGGCGTGAAGAGCACATCTGGACCATTGCCCAGCGGTCCCCAATCGAGGTCGAGCACACCCGACCCTCCTTGCACGATGGCTGAGACACTGGTGGTCTCACCGATACACACTTCGGTATCTCCGTTCAGTTCGATCAGGATCGGCTCCGGGGCTGTGAGCGTGAAGGTGAGGGTGGTGTCGCATCCAGCCCCATCGTCCACCACCACCGAGTAGGTCCCTCCATCCAACCCACCGATGGTCGGAGCGGATTGCGGGGGCAACGTGTTCCAGAGGTAGTTGTAGGTGCCGTTGCCCAATGGCGTCACCGTGATGGTCCCATCACTGGCATCGCTGCAGCTGATGGCCGTGGTTGCCGTATCCACCCCTCCGATGGAGCAGCAGGGGAGGACGACCACGGTGTCGGTAAGCCAGTTGCCATCGGCGTAGTGGCAGTAGTCGCCCACGATGAACGAGTAGGTGCCCGGTTCCGTGATGGTGATGATGGAGCCGGTGGTGCCATCGCTCCACACATAGCCCGGATAGGTGGGCGGCTGGAAGAGTACGGGGTAGAACGAGAGGTCGATGGTGATGGAACCGCTGCACAGTAGCGAGTCGGTCCAGGGGATGAAGTCGTAGGTGGCGTTGCCCGCATAGGTGGGATTGGGTGGCGTGCCGGTTTCCAACAGGCAGCAGTTGCCGCCGTCGGAAACGTTGAAGGTCCCGGTGAAACAGTCATACTGCACCTGATGGGCGAAGAGCGTGGCGCCCGGTCCGAACTCGGCCAGGAAGAACTGCGCGATCTGCGGCGCACTGTTGCCCCCACCGCTGTTGCTGGTACTGCATTCGCCCTCCGCACCGGTGATGCAGTTCACCAAGGGAGGAAAGCCCGGGGCCAGTGGCTCGCCGAGGAAATTGGCGATGGCGATGTTGCCCAGCGTCTGGCTGTATTGCGTCACGATCCCCGGTGGCACTCCGTTGATGGTAGTGGTGGGCGGATTGGTGCCACAGGGGGCGTTGTTCCCATCGAAGCCGGCGTAGATCACTTCGGTGACGTTGGCCGCGAATGGCCCGATGATGTTCACCTGCACCGCTTCATAGGTGCAGATGCCGATGCGCAGGTCGGGGATGTCCTGGTCCACATTGATGGTGAGCGTGCCGCCATCATAGTTGGAGTAGATCAGCACGTTGCCGTTGGGGTCGCAGCCTGCGACAACGGGTACCGTGGGGTCGATGCAACAAGTTCCCCCTTCTGAGAGATCGATGACATCGTTCTGCCAGCAGCCATATTGGGTGTAGTGGGCGTAGAGGCTGGCGCCGGTCTGGTCCTCGAAGTGGAAGACCAGTTCGTCAGGGGTGTTCACGCCACCCGTGTTCACCGTGGTGTCGCAACCGCCAGCCGCGCCGATGACCACCCCGCCCCAGCTGCCCGTGCCATTGCCGTGCGCCGGGGTGTAGCCCACCTGTGGGGGCTGCATCGGCGGATTGATGGTGATGATTCCGGGGTTCACGCCGACGATGCTGGTGGTGAAGTTGCCTTGGCCGCAGTTGTTGTTGTTCTGCGAGGAGTTCATGCCCGCGTAAAGCACCTGGACCACGTTGGTGGCGAAGGGCCCGGTGATGGTGACCTGGACCGGTTCATAGGTGCTGATGCCGATCACCAGGTTCGGGATGTCCTCGTCCACGTTGATGGTGACGATACCACCATCGTAATTCGAGACCAGGAAGAGGTTCCCGGCCGGGTCGCAGACCTGGGCGGTGCCCAGGAGCATCGACGAGCACGCCAGAAGGAGGAGGAGGTACCGGTGCACGGGGTGTTGAACAGCCCGAAGGTAGCAGCGGTTCACGACCCGGGACGAATGGTTCCCTACAAACCCGGTGTCGGTTCATGGATGCGGCAAGGGCCTTGGTCCCTCGGGCAATGATCGCCCCCCGCACCACCGTTGTTGCACCAAACCCGTATGCCATGAGCCCTTCCCCGTGGTTATCCCTTGCCTGCTGTGCCGCGCTGCTCCCCGCCCATGCCGCAGAGGACAAGGCCTTGTTGGCAGAATTGTTGGAGAACCGCCAAGTGGCGCTGTCGGTGAAGGGGACTGGCGAGCATGAGGGGGACTGTGTGCGTGTGACGGTCCAGAACCGTACGGAGCGGACCCTGCACACGAGCATCCCGGTGGGTTGGGTGTTCGTGAGCAACACGCCCGAGGTGCAGGACCTGCTGGTGGTGCGCGAGGAAGTGCTTGCCCTCTCCGGTGGTGCGAGCCGCACTGTGCTTTGCCGCGCCTTTTGTTGCGAGGCTGCGGGCAGAGGGCCGCGCGAGGGTGAAGGCTATCGTGCTGGTCATCAGTCAACGCCGAAATTGACCTCGGTGGCCGAGGCCGTAGCGCACGGCGAGTACCCGGATGAGGAGGTGCAACATGCGGTCTGGGTCCTCAGTGACGGCCATTCCATTGCCAGTATGGGTGCCCTGGACAGCACGGCGACCGACTCACTGCGCTTGGCCGTTAGCCGCCTGAGCGGGCAGCCCGTTCCCTTGTATTCACTGCGGTTCGCCGACGAGCCGGGCCGCGTCTGTTCCGGCAGACCGGAGGCCATCAGCCGCGAACTGGTCTACGATGTACCTGCAAGTACGTCCTTCAACGCCGTGGTTGTCGACCGTAGCGGGAGGATCATCCAGGTGTTGCATGATCGCACCTTGCTGGAGCGTGGCCGACACCGGCTGTCGTTCGACCTTGTGGTGCTCGGATGGTCGACCGGAACATATGCCATTCATGCCTGGAGCTCTGACCGCGCTGGCGTCCACCGCATGCCGTTCACGCTGTGATACTGATGTTCCTTCAGCCTGTTCGTATGAACACCGATCGGGAACGGGGAAGTGGAGGATGAAGGGTGGAATGAATGCGAAAACGGCAATTCGGGTCTGGGCCAGGAAGTGATCCCACCCAGCACGGCACACCTGGCCAGGGCGGCATGTCGAAGGTCATGTGGGATCCTTGGAAGAGGGGCTACCTTCAGGGGGTCGTTCCTTAACCTGTTGTGCCATGTTGCGGATAGCGCTTCTCTTCGTGATCGTAGGGCATGGGCTCATACATCTGATGGGTGTTGCCAAGGCCTTCGAATGGGCTACGCTCGCCCAGTTGACCAAGGCCATCACGCGACCCGCAGGCATGGTATGGGGCCTTGCTGCACTGCTCTTCCTCGTGGCCGCGTTCCTCTTGTTGCGTCACGATGATCGGTGGTGGTTCCTCGCACTTCCCGCGGTGCTGCTCTCACAAGTGCTGGTATGGACCCAGTGGCAGGATGCGCGTTGGGGTACGTTGGCCAATGTGCTGATCCTGTTCGCCGGTGTGGCGGGCGCCTCGGTCTGGAACTTTCGCAGCGAGTATCGCACGTCGGTCCGGAGCGCATTGGAGCGATCGACGGGACCGACGGGATCGCTGATCACGGAGAAGGACCTCGCTCCGCTGCCTTTGCCCGTGCAGCGCTTCTTGCGCAAGGCCGGTGTGTTGGGTACGGTTCGCCCGCGTAGCATGCGCGTGTCCTTCAAAGGCGACATCCGTGCCGAAGGTGGCCCATGGATGCCGTTCACCACGGTGCAGGTGAACACCTTCCATCCACCGGCGCGGTACTTCTGGATGGACGCTACCATGAAAGGGATGCCCACCAAGGGTCTGCACGCCTACGGTGATGGTACAGCTTCCATGCGGGTCATGTTATTGGGCTTGATACCGGTGGTGGATGTGAGCGGATCGGAACTGGACCAGGCCGAGACGGTCACTTGGTTCAACGACCTATGCCTGTTGGCTCCGGGTGCTCTCCTGGATCCACGCGTCACGTGGAGTGCCGTGGATGATCATGCCGCTACAGCGCGGTTCGCACACAAGGGCATCACCATCTCCGCCCGCTTGGTATTCGATGACCGGGATCGACTGGTGGACTTCATCAGCGATGACCGCTACATCGTGTCGCCACCAGAACTGCCGATGAAACGCACGTTCCGCACGCCTGCCAGTGCGCACCGGTTCATTCAGGGTCGCTTGTTACCCGGCCATGGGGAAACCGTTTGGGAGATGCCCGAAGGTCCCTTCACCTATGGGCGGTTCACGCTCATGGACATTTCGTACGATCCTTGATCCCGGTGCAGCTATGCGTCACAGGTCCACACGATACACATCCATACCATTGCGCAGGATACCGGATACATGGAAGCCCCCCGGATCCGGTATCTCTTCCACGAGATCGAACAGCACACAATGCTGGGGAAGACCGGTGAACAGCAGCGTGAATCCCACGCTGCGCCCGGCCGCCACCGGCATCCAGACGGGTGCCAATGGGATCCCCTCGGCCAGCAGTAGTTGACTGCGATGGCCGCTGTGCCGACACACCAGGTAGGTGCTGGGCCAGATGCGGATACAATCGCCTTCTGCCGCGTGTAGCATACAGTGAACCGTCACTTGGCCACGCTCTTCGACCCCCGCACAGAGCTCCGCCAACAGGCCTGGTGCCGTATGGTCCGGGGCCACTTGGGGTTCCTCGATCACCGGCACATCGGTATGGGATAGGGTCTTGTCGGGGTTCACGTCGGAAAAGATACGGGATCCGGATGCGATCGTCAGGCCCATGCGCGCCTGAAGCGTTTACTTCACAGCATGCTTCGTCGAACCCTTCTGGTAATGACCGCACTGACGGTGTGGTGCTCCTTACGAGCCCAGGTACTTCCCAACTATGCGCTTTTCGATGCCAAAGGGAAGCCCCTTTCACATAAACGCTTGCTCAAGTTGGTGGATGGTGCGGACATCGTGTTGTTCGGCGAGTTGCACAACAACCCGATCGCGCACTGGTTGCAACTGGAACTGGCGCGGCACATGGCAACGCGCGGTCCCTTGGTGCTGGGCGCCGAGATGCTCGAGGCCGATGACCAAGCGACGTTGGACCGCTACCTGCGCGGTGGGATCGACAGTAAGGCACTTGATACGTTGGCACGGCTATGGAAGAACCATGCAACGGACTATGCGCCGTTGGTGGATCTTGCCAAGGAGAAGGGCATTCCCGTCATCGCCACCAATGTGCCACGGCGATATGCGCGGGCCGTGAGCACGGGCGGGTTCGCCGCCTTGGACACGTTGTCCGCAGGTCAACGCACTTGGGTCGCGCCACTACCTATCGCCTATGACGCGGCATTGCCCGGGTATGTGAAGATGCTGGGCATGATGGGAGATCACGCTAGCCCCACCATGGCCCAGGCCCAGGCCCTGAAGGATGCGACCATGGCCCATTTCATCGCACAACATGCCACGAAGGGGAAGCATTTCCTGCACATCAACGGCAGCTTCCATTCCGACTTCCAGGAGGGCATCGGTTGGTACTTGCAACGCTTCGCACCCGCGTTGGAACGGGTCACCATCGCCACGGTCGCCCAGTCCGGGTTGAACCAACTACAAGCGGAGTCCCTCGGCCAGGCGGACATCATTCTGGTGGTGGACGAGGACGTGCCGGGGTCCTACTGATCGGCAAGGACACGGCCAGTACCTTCGGCGCATGCAACGTTCATCCCTGTGGTCGCTCGCGTTCGTTTGTGCAACTGTGGCCCAGGCCCAGACCCCCATTTGCACCATTCAAGGCAGTGGTACGGCCAGCGCCTTGGACGGTACAGTGGTCACCACAACGGGCACGGTAACGGCGGTGTTCCTCGGTACCGGCACCATGCAGGGCTACTTCATCGAGGACCCGACCTGCGACAGCGACCCCGCCACCAGCAACGGGGTCTTCGTGTACCAGCCGAACGCATCAGGGATCACGGTAGGTCAACGCCTGCAGGTGACAGGAACGGTGGATGAGTTCCAAGGGCTCACGGAGATCCGTACGGTGACCGCCGTACAGCAATTGGGCACTGCGGTGGTCGCTCCTACCCAGCTCACCCTCCCTATCGGTGATCCAGCCCTGTGGGAGCGCTACGAGGGCATGTTGGTGCGATTCCCGCAAGCCCTGGTGGTGAACGACACGGAGAACTGGTTGCGGTATGGTGAGGTCGTCCTCGGTCCGGAGCGGGCATTCACCGCGACACAACTGGTCGACCCCAACGATGTGGTGGCCTCGGGCACCACCAGTACCGGTTCCGCGAATGTGACGGCTGTGTTGACGCGCGAGGACCTGAACCTGCGCGGTCGCATCATCCTCGATGATGGCCGCACCTCCAGTTATCCCGAACCACCACCGCTTCAAAGTGTGGAAGGCACGTTGCGCACAGGCAGTACCGTCACCGATCTGGTTGCCGTGGTGCACTATGCCTTTGATGAATACCGGTTGCAACCGGTCGGTGTGGTGCCCATTGCGCACCAGGCTCGTCCTGCGTTGCCGGAGGTGGGCGGCACCGTACGGGTGGCCTCGCTCAACGTGCTCAACTACTTCACCACGCTCGGTGTCTGGGGTGCGGCGACCCAGGCCGAACAGCAGCGGCAACGCACCAAGCTCGTGGCAGCGCTGCAAGCGGTGGATGCCGATGCTGTGGTACTGTGCGAACTGGAGAACAACGATGCCGCTTGGACCGATCTGCTCGCGGCACTGAACATGGCGATGGGTACCGGCACTTATGTGGGACTTGAGGAGGATGCATCGGGCAGTGGTGGGACCAAGTCGATCATCCTCTACAAGCCATCTGTCCTTTCGGCCACGGGTCCCTTGTATGAACTGAACACGTTCACGTTCCAGCGACCGCACCTCACCCAGTCCTTCACGGTGAACGCCACAGGCGGACGCTTCCTGCTCAGTAGCATGCACCTGCGCAGCAAGTTGTGTGACAATGCCACTGGTGCCAACGTGGACCAAGGCGACGGACAGGGGTGCTACAACGCGCTGCGACGCACCCAGGTCCAAGAGCTGCTGGCGCATTGGTCGGGGATCCGTTCCACCACGGGCATCGCTGCGCAGCTTGTCGTGGGTGACCTCAACGCCTATGCACAGGAGGATCCACTGGATGCACTGCGCGCGGCGGGCATGAGCACCCTGCTCGGTGAGGAGGAGCACAGCTATCGGTTCGAAGGTCGCTTCGGAACGTTGGACCATGTGCTGGCCACTGATGCACTGGAGGGCGTGGTCACCGGGGCTGCGGTCTGGCACATCAACAGCGATGAGCCCGCCGAGCTGGACTACCACGAGGATAACCTGGCCAATTACCAAGCGAACGCCTTCAGGTGCAGCGACCATGACATGCTTGTGGTGGGCCTGGATGCGGCCGATCTCAACGTTGGGGTGTCGGGCCTTGCATCAACCAGCCCATTCATCTTTCATGCCCAGGCCAACACGCTTTCATGGTCAGGTCCCGACACACATCGGTTCGCTGTGGAGCTTCTCGATGGGACAGGCCGGACCATCGCACGGACAATGAGCATCAACGGATCTGCAGTGTTGGACATGCACGGTCGTGCTGCGGGAGTTTACTTGTGGCGTTGCGTGGACCAGGGGATGGGGCTGGTACAAGCGGGTCGTTACCTGCATCCGTGAACGTGGGCATCGGTCGGCTTGTTCCTATCTGCGGACCTTCATGATCTTGCGGCCATGCGAAGAATGATGCTCTGCTGGTCGATGGCGCTCGGTGTACTGCCCGCTCTGGCCCAAGTGGATAGCCTGATCAGGGTCGTTCAACAATTGCCCAACGATACGACGCGCCTTCCGGTGCTCACCGAACTGTTGCGCGCCACGGTCTTCACGGACCCGGATAGCGGCTTGTATTTCGCCGAGCGATACCGAATGGTGGCGGAGAAGGGAGGCACGGAACTGCAACGAGGTATGGGCCACAACTTCACGGGCATGTGCCACACCGGACTTGGTGAGCATGACCGTGCCTTGGAACACTACCTCCAAGCCTTGCAGCATTTCGAGCGGGGGGGTGACCCTTGGTATGAAGCCATGGCCCACAACAACATCGGTTCGGTACACGAGAAGCAGAAGCGCTGGGACCGTTCAATGGCGGAATTCACAATGGCCCTGGACGGCTTCAATGCCATCAATGACACGGTCTGGGTCGCGAATGTATCGAACAATCTGGGCAACATCCATTTCGAACTACACGAGTATGACCGCGCCGCTGAGCGTTACCGTGCGGCTGAGCGCATTCTTGTGCAAGCAGGCATGGAGGTATATGCGGGGAACGCGCGGATGAACTTGGCGAACGTATTGGACCGGCAAGGGATGAAGTCCGAGGCGATGCGCGTGATGAGGTCCGCACTGGCGGTGATGCCGGTAGGGGAGGATGACCACTCACGCGCAGGTGTCCTTTCCAATCTGGGTCGCCTGCATGGTGAGGTCGGTGATCAGGACAGTGCACTGTATTTCCTGCGACAAGGCATGGAGCTCGCCACGACAAGCCAGGCCATGGCCGTTGTGGCCAACAGCCACGCGTACCTCGGTGCTTATTTCGAGCGGAACGGGCGGCTGGATTCCGCATTGTTCCACCACAAGCGGTGGTCCGCATTGAACGATAGTATGTTCAACTCGGAACGAAGTGCGCAGATCACCGAGATGCAGGAGAAGTATGACAGCGGCCGCAAGGACATGCTCTTGGCCGAGAACAAGGCTCAGTTGGAGCAACGATCGCTCACCATCAAGGCCATAGCGGCCGGAGCGGCGCTGGTGCTCCTGGCTGCGCTTTTCGCTTTTCGGGCTTACCGCATCAAGAAGCGCACAAGCGAAGAGCTGGCGCGGAAGAACGCCGTCATCGATGAACAGCTGAAGGAGAAGGAGCTTCTCCTGCGCGAGATCCATCACCGGGTGAAGAACAACCTGCAAACGGTGAGCAGCTTGCTGAGCATACAAGGCCGCGGGATCGCCGATCCAACGGCCAAGCAAGCGGTGAACGACAGCCGCCTGCGTGTGAAGAGCATGGCCCTGATCCACCAGGACCTCTACCGCGATGGTGACCTTACCGGCGTGCAGATGAAGGAATACGTCGAGAAGCTCGCCTCCAGCCTCATCAGCAGTTACGACCGTGCTGATAGCGTTCAGCTCCAGTTGGCCATCGATGACCTCAGTCTCGATGTGGATACGGCGGTACCCTTGGGATTGATCCTCAACGAGCTGATCACCAATGCGCTGAAGTATGCTTGGCCGGATGCGGGTGAAGGAGTGCTTGTGATCGGCATGACCAATTCAGGAGACGCGCTTCGGATATCCGTCCGTGACAACGGCATCGGTTACGACCCCGACGCGGATCGTAGTGCCGATAGCACCGGGTTCGGTCTTGGCATGATCAAGACATTTGCCAGCAAACTCAAGGCCGAGTGGAGCATCCGGAACGAGCGTGGTACTGTGGTGGAAATGTCCGTGCGGAATTTCAAACTTGCGCGCTGAATGGCCTCCGTCCGCATCCTCATCGTCGAAGACGAACCACTGATCGCCGAGGACTTGCGCGCGCACCTCGAGGAACTGGGGTATGAGGTCTGTGCCGCCTGCGACAATGCCCTTGATGCCATGGCCGAGATCGCGGCACACACGCCCGACCTGCTCCTGCTGGACATCAACCTGGGTGACGGTGCCGATGGTGTGCAGCTTGCGGAAAGGGTCAATGCCAAGTACAAGGTGCCCTTCATCTTCGTGACCAGCCACAGCGACAAGGCCACGCTCGATCGGGTCAAGCCCTTGCGTCCGGCCGGGTTCATCATCAAGCCCTTCGATGAGAACGTACTGCGTTCACAGATCGAGATCGCATTGGCCCGCTATGCCAATGATGTCGAGGTGAATATTGCTCCAAGCGAAGCCCAGCGCAGCGAGTTCGTCATAGCCGACAGCATCTTCATCCGAGATAAAGGCAAGCTGGTGAAGGTGCCCTTGGACGACATCCACTACGCACAAGCGGATGACAACTACGTCACCCTGCACACGCCTGCCAAGAAGTTCGTCATCACCAGCACGCTCGCGGCAGTGGAGGAGAAGCTCAACAGTCCTCATCACTTGCGTATCCATCGCAGTTATTTGGTCGATCTGCGACAGGTGAGCGCCGTGGAAGAGGGTTACGTGCGCATCGGCAAGGAGAACATCCCCGTAGGCAAGACGCACAAGGAGGCGCTGATGGTTCGGATACGGACGCTCTGACGTTCACCCATCATTTTCGGTCGTTCACCCGATCGTCCAGCACCACTTCAGCGGAACGGGTCAAGTTCGCCGGGTCAATTCCAACCCGGTCATGCGCATCCGTATCGCCCTCGCCCTCGCCGCCATCAGCCTCTCCGTGCTGGCCGCCTACGCCCAACCCAGCGACGCCCAGATCCTGAAGGACCTTACCAATCCCGGGGTGTTGCGCGTGGAACTGGCGCCGGGCCCGACGAAGAAGGACTGGAACAGCACCTACGCACAATACATGTGGGTGCGCGGGGCCATTGTTTGGCGCAATGCCAATGTGCCCGAGTACCCCAAGGCCGAGGTGAAGATCACAGGCACCGCGCGCTACCACTATGGGGCAAGCACCAGCTTCCGCGAGATGAAGGTCAGCGACAACGAGTATTTCGGACTGCCCGCGCCCACCAAGGATGAGATGATAGGGATGATCAGGGAGCGCTACCTCGCCTTCCTCGGTCATCGCGCCAACTCCATGGTCGGCGATCTGCATTTCCTGCGCATCCCTTCGGAGGAAGGGGTCATCTGGCACACGCCGAACTCCTTCACGATTCCCGTGGAGATCGAGTACGACACGAAGACCAGCTACACGGAGCTCACCACCATGTACGAGATCGTGGAGGTACGTTTCTACCGCGATGCGGTTAGCGGCCCGTGGAAGGAGAACATGGTGGCCGTGGGCCGCGAGAGCAAGGCGGGAGTCGTGCGCACATACAGCCAGGAGGAGCTCGATGCCATGCGCACCTTCCGGGGCGAGTTGGAGGAGCAACAGGCCAGCGCTGCGCTGCGCGCCCTGCCCACCGTGGAAGTGCCGGCATTCGGCAGTGATGTGGAGGTGTTCATGCACACCCACCGCATGCTTCGCGAAGGGACCCGTGAACAGATGCAGGCCTACCTCATGGCCATGCTCCATCCCGACCACTTCGTGGAGGGAAGCACCACGCAGCTCAACGTGAATGGAGCTACCTTGGTGAACAACGTCCTGGATCGTGCCTTCAACAAGAAGAGCACCTACGCCCAACAGTACTGCCCGGACCCCGGTGTCAAACACCAGCAACCCAACATGATGGAATGGTGGAACGCCACACAGGATGCACACACTCGGATGACCGTGACCAAGGCCGGTGGAGTGTGGAAGAACGGCCAGAAGACCGGAGAGACCTTCAAGATCACCGCCATGGAGGTGTGGATGCTCACGAGTGCGGATGATATCGCACGGATAAGCAGCTATGAACCAGGCATGTTGTGCAAGACGCCTTCATCCGCTTCGCAAGCGGTGCAGAATGCCACCAGTGGAAGTGGAACATCGAGCGGGACTACTACCGGATCTGGCGGCGGCAGTGCCAACGACCTCCTGAAGAAGGGCAAAGGATTCCTCGATAAAATGACCAAGCCATGAAACACCTCTACGCACTTCTTCTCGCATCCGCGTTCGCTGGCTTGGCACAGGCACAGCTGAGCGGCACTTACACCGTGGGTGGTGCTCAGCCTGACTATGCCACCATCACCGCTGCGGTGAACGCGCTGAACGCACAAGGCGCTTCCGGTAATGTCATCTTCGACATCCGGCCCGGCACCTACACCGGTCAGTACAGCCTGGGCGAGATCAGTGGTACGCCGGGGTCGATCCAGTTCCGTAACAGCAGCAACGGATCGCAGTTGGTGAACCTCGAGTACGATGCCAACGGATCATTGGACAACCACATCTTCAAGTTGGATGGTACGGACGACGTGCTGTTCGAGAAGCTCAACTTCCTTCCGTTGGACTTCAACTATGCGCGTGCCATCCACTTCATCAACGCTATCGAAGGTCTCATCATCGAGCAGTGCGTGTTCCGCGGAAGCACGAACCCCTCGGGTTCCGCCTACTTCGATCGCATCCTTGTGCACTGCGACCAGTTCAACCTCAATACGAACAACAACCCGCAGGATGTATTGATCCTGGACAACTCCTTCTTTGATGGCAACACCGCCGTGGAGATCGACGCCTACGGCTTCAACGGCGCCCGCTGCGACGGACTCATCATCAGCGGCAACGAGTTCCGCCAGCAGATCGGCACCGGTATCCGTTTGAACCACTGTTCGGGTTCCATCAGCGACAACGACTTCACCACCACCGTGGGCGATTGGTACGTGGGCATCCGCACCACCTTCTTCGACGGGGGCAGCCAGATCCGGCGCAACGACATCCGCGCTTATGCCATCAATGGGTGCACCGGTATCGAGGTGGGCAACACACAGAGCACCACCGGCAACATGATCAGTAACAACATGGTGTACGTGAACGGCACCGGTGATGTGTGGGGCCTGGCCGTGTACA
>ERZ795056.2003-NODE-2003-length-23207-cov-17.185772_pt1 | contig 23207 bp, 24 predicted proteins | sample MGYA00375140_ERZ795056 | MGnify/ENA primary metagenome ERZ795056 (study PRJEB30185, sample SAMN05720227) | activated sludge metagenome | isolation source: Anaerobic digester | place: USA | collected 2015-03-09 ... | reverse complement strand
TTTACCTATACATTTTGCGTCCGATGACGGTGAGATTTCAAATGGACATTTGGCCACAATTTGTTGCAGCATACAAACGTGCCATTAAAGTTGTTTTGATTGGTCGTCGTCCTATATTGATGCTTGTTGGCGTGGTTGTATTGTTCATTTTATCGATTGTCACATTCGTAGCATCTAATCCTAAAATTGAGTTCTTTCCAAACGGACAGCCCAATTTTGCATACGTATATCTTGAACTACCCATTGGAACAGACGCAGAGGTAACCGATTCGGTAACACGCATCGTGGAGAAGCGCGTTTTTGAGGTGATTGGAGAAAATAATCCAAATGTGGAGTCGGTAATTTCAAATGTTGGAATTGGTGCAGGAGATCCACGAAACCCTGATCGGGTAGCAACACCACACAAAGGAAAAGTATCTGTTGCATTTGTTGATTTTAGCGAGCGGGGCGACTTTTCTACACTTGAGTGTTTGGAAGCAATCCGAAACAATATGAAAGGCATTCCGGGTGTTCGAATCACGGTAGATAAAGAAGCCAATGGTCCACCTACAGGGAAACCAGTAAACGTTGAGATTAGCGGTGATGATTTTGATCAATTACAGTTGATTGAAACCAAAATGCGCGCAGCTATTTCGAAAGCGAAAATTCAAGGTATTGAGGATTTGCAATCGGATTTACAGCGAAACAAACCAGAGATTATCGTGACGATTGATCCTGATCGTGCTTTGTCTTTAGGTATGAGTAAAGCTCAAATTGCGATGGAACTTCGTACTGCATTGTTTGGGAAAGAGATTTCCAAGTTCCGCGATGCAGATGACGATGCTGAAATTACGCTAAGATTGGCTTCAAGCTACCGCGATAAGGTGGACGATTTGTTGAATATGCAAATTGCTTTCTTGGACATGAGTACAGGAATGTTTAAGCAAGTTCCTGTATCGGCTGTAGCATCGGTGAAATATGAGAAAGCATTTAGCTCAATCAACCGTAAAAACCAACGTCGTGTTTTAACGCTTTCGTCGAATGTGTTAACGGGTTATACTGCTAATGAGATTGTTCGTTCGATTGATCAGATTATTCCTTCGTTGGATGTTCCTGAAGGATATGAAGTTAAAATGACTGGTGAGCAAGAACAACAAAAAGAAACATCCGACTTCTTGAGTTTGGCGTTCTTAGGAGCTTTGGCGTTGATGTTCTTGATTTTGGTGACTCAGTTTAACTCTTTGGTTAAGCCGTTTATCATTTTCTCAACGGTAGTTTTCTCCTTGATTGGTGTATTCTTCGGATATGCGTTAACAGGAATGACTTTCTCGATTGTAATGACCGGTGTAGGGATTTTCGCTTTAGCTGGAATTGTAATTCGAAACGGAATCTTATTGATCGAGTTTATTGATGAGTTACGCGCTCGCGGATTGAGTCCGGAAGAAGCTATTGCCGAAGGTGGTAGTACACGTATGACACCCGTAATTTTAACTGCATCGGCTGCGATTTTAGGGTTGATACCTCTAGCAATCGGGGTAAACATCGACTTTAACGGCTTATTTGCTCATTTAGAACCACACTTTTTCTTAGGAGGAGATAATGTGGCATTCTGGGGACCATTAGCCTGGACGATGATTTACGGATTGATTATCGCGACATTCTTAACGTTGATGATTGTTCCTGCGATGTATCTGATGTACTTGAAAGTTAAAGTTCGCTTTGGAATGGAGAAGAAAGGCGAAAAAGAACACGATGGTACAATGCTTTAATTAAAGATTATTTTTTGTTCGAATCAGCACCCTTCCGGTTTCGGCGGGGTGTTGATGTTTAAGGGCATCAGTAAATCATGTAAAAGATTCTTTAGAAAATGAACAACCATCTGCCCGACATTCTGTTATTTTGTCAATCCATATTTTAATACCCCAAACCCATGGCATTCGAACTTCCAAAACTTTCTTACGAATACGCAGCATTAGAACCTAATATTGATGCAAGAACGATGGAAATCCATCACTCTAAGCATCATCAGGCTTATGTAAACAACCTCAACGCAGCCCTTACAGGAACTGCCGAAGAAGGAAAGAGCCTAGAGCAATTGATGTCGAATATTTCTAAACTTTCACCTGCCGTGCGTAACAACGGAGGAGGACATTATAACCACAGTCTTTTTTGGGAAATAATGGGCCCAAATGCAGGTGGCGCTCCAACAGGCGAATTGGCTGATGCAATTAATCAAGCGTTTGGCTCTTTTGATAAATTCAAAGAAGACTTTGCTAAAGCAGGAGCTACTCGTTTTGGTTCTGGTTGGGCTTGGTTAGTGAAGCATGACGGAAAATTAACTGTTACTTCGACTCCTAATCAAGACAATCCTTTGATGGATTTAGCTGATGTGAAAGGCTTTCCTATTCTTGCTTTAGATGTGTGGGAACATGCATACTACCTACACTACCAAAATCGCCGCCCGGATTATATTTCGGCTTGGTGGAATACCGTTAATTGGAATGTTGTAGCTGACCGATTTAAAAAAGGTTAAAATAACACACGAAACGCCTGACCATTTGGTTGGGCGTTTTGCTTTTATGTATTCTTGCCCTTTGGAGAATACCAAAATCCATCGAATACCGTTTTACCGACAAATTTTGAAACTATGAAGTCTTTGTTTCTGTCACTATGTTGTGCTGTTATTTTACTTGTTAGTTCATGTACTCCTGAACCACAGGCGTGTATTACAGTTGACCGTACACATGTTCAGCAAAATGAGAGTTTAGCATTTACTAGCTGTGCTTTAGATGCCAAGCGAGTAGTTTGGAATTTTGGAGATGGAACAGCTGAAGTTGAGGGCGAACAAGCCAGTCATACGTATGCTCAACCGGGAGTTTATTTGGTGGAAATGAAGGCGTTGTCGAAAAAAGACAAGAAATGGGATCGCACGTCGGTTATCATTAATGTTGACCCACTAAAAACACGTTATCTTACTCGTTTACAGGTTAACTCGTTTAATATTAATAATATATCAGGAACCACTTGGGATGTTGCTCCAGGAAATTGGCCAGATGTTTTTTTCGAATATGCTGTTGCAGGTAGTGCTTTGCGAAGTACGATTAATCCTCCTATCAACGAATTACAATTAAATCAATGTCCTGTTTTTTGGGATTTTAGCAGCTCGGTTAGTAAGCCTATTTTAGCTAACAACGATTATATAATTCAGATGTTGGACAATGATGGTACATTACTTCAACCGTCATCAGAGTTAATGGCTACGTTTAATTTGAATCCGGCAACTGCTACACCTAGTGCGCCAGGAGTGATTACGTTAACCAATAGTAATTTCCAAATCGAGCTTCACTTTATCGAGCTTTGATGAAGCAGCATTCGATTTCGGATGTTCACCCAGTTTTTCTCAGGAGCATTGAGCTTTAATAAAGCAGTATGCTGGCTTAGCCCCGAAGGGGTTTACGGTAGAGCGGATTACCCCGGCTCCGACGAAGGAGGAACGGAGTATGAGCGATGACGCGGCACTGGCCTTTTTCAGGACAGGGCAAGCCCCAAAAACAATAACTTAAACTAGAAGTCGGATTATTCAGCCGAGTATTTTTCGATGCGTAAACCCATTTCCATGATCATAGGAAGGGCAGGAGCTCGCATGGCTTGTTCAATGGTGAAGGTGTATTTTCCTTTGAGGGGAAAACGGATGTTTTGCTTGAATTGAATTTGGCTATCCCACAAATCGCCGAGACCGGAACCGCTCCATTTTCCATCGGGATTTTGCAGAATAAACTCAATAGTATCACGTGCTGCCTTGCCGTTGGGGAAATCGGTTTTTAGGAACACGAATAGATTGCTGTAGGGATATCCTTCGGCATGGCGGATGTTCATGAGGAAATTATGTCCGCTCAGTGTATCGTCGATAGTAACTTCGAAACGCACGGGCTGATCGGCTTTCCAGATATTATCGGGAATAGGCGTGTTTTCTTCGAATACCCGTTGCTTATCGCAAGAGCTGCTGAATAACACCAAAAGCAAGAATAGGAATAGCTCAGGCTTCGGGAGTCTGTGGCGGCTTAGGAGGGCGCGGACCATGATTCGGGCGTTTGTTATTATTGGGATTATTCGGGCGCTGTTGTGGCGGACGATTTTGCTGGTTAGGCGGGTTTGTCTGTGGTGGACGTTGAACCTGCGGGCGATTTTGCTGATTCGCTTGATTCGCTTGTGGCGGACGTTGAACTTGCGGCCTGTTAGGCTGGATAGGACGTTGAACTTTCGCAGGTGTCGAGGTTTGAGGCGCTGCAGCACTTACCGGCGTAGCTTCAGAACCGGAATTAATTCCTGAACCTGGTTTCTTCTTTTTCTTCTTCTTTTTACGCTTCTCGCTATCGAAACGAGTGAGGCTGTCCTGCCCTACTACGTTGTCGTAATCGAGTTCCTTCACCACTTTTGGAATTTCCTTTTCGCTCAACAGCACATCGGGTTTTTCCCCGTTTTTGTTGAGTTCCATGATATGCTTAACGCGACTAATAGGAACAGCAATGAAATTTCCCGGATCATCTACGTAAGCGTAGAACATCACGCGTTTGAAGATGTCGGTTTTTTGGTGAAACGCGGCAGCTTTTTTAGTTTCAAGACGAGGAGTTCCTTCGGGGAAATCCTTGATCGCATCGAGGTAAGAATCGAGTTCGTAATTCAAGCAGCACTTGAGTTTACCGCATTGTCCGGCTAACTTTTGTGGATTGAGCGACAATTGCTGATAACGAGCCGCGCTGGTGTTTACCGAACGGAAATCGCGCAACCAAGTAGAGCAACAGAGTTCTCGTCCGCATGAGCCAATTCCACCTAATCGAGAGCTTTCTTGGCGTGAACCAATTTGGCGCATCTCGATACGAATCTTAAATTCTTCAGCTAAGTGGCGTATCAATTCACGAAAATCAACTCGATCTTCGGCAGTGTAGTAGAAAATGGCTTTAGTACCATCGCCTTGATATTCTACATCGCTGATTTTCATGTTCAGCTTAAGCTCCACCGCAATAGCACGAGCGCGCATCATGGTGGTTTGCTCCTTTTCTACCGAAGCTTCCCATTTCTCCATATCCACCGGACGGGCTTTTCGGTAAACGGCTTTGAATAATCCGTCGGCTGGAATACCCAGTTTCTTCAATTGCAAGCGAACGAGTTCACCGGTCATCGAAACCATTCCAATATCGTGTCCAGGTGAGGCTTCCACAGCAATAGCGTCGCCTACAACTAAACCGCTCACTTCTCCTATTCGGAAATATTCTTTCCGGCTGTTTTTAAACCGAACTTCCACTATGTCGTATGGTGCTTTCCCATCGGGAAGTTCCATATTGGCGAGCCAGTCGAACACGGGTAGTTTATCGCAACCACCTGCGCCGCAAGCTCCGTTATTTTTACATCCGGCAGGCAATCCGCCTCTTCCGGAAGAGCAACTTGTACATCCCATTCTACCTCAGGTCTTATATATCAACAGATCAATCGTTTGTAGGCAATCCTAAATTCAGCACGTAGCCTAACGAGATCCGATGCCACAAAACTGGCGAAAAAAAGTGAAAGTCCGTCATTAAAGACGGGTTATAGATACGCGCGACTTTTCTTTTCTAAACACATCCGAGATCAGCAGCGAGGTGTCGAAGAAGACGATTTTAGCGTGGCCATTGCGTTCGATGTGAGCGCTGGCTTCGTTGATATGATTGCTTATGACAGCGTAATTACCTGGGTGAAAAAAGCGGCTGAACTTGGTCAAAAAGGTCCGTTCGCCCTCGGTTAGACGATTCAGTTGCGGTTGATGATTCATCAGTAAAGTTTGACGAATCATGTAAAGTGCGTAGGCGAAAAATCCTTTTTGCCATTCGCGACCTTCTTTAGCGAACTGATCGGTGATACGTAACAAATCGCCCACTTGAAAACCGTAACAGAAAAGCATCCAGTTTCGAAACAATTCGAGTTGTTGATCGGCTTCATCACTGTTCTCGAGCATCCAACGTGCTTGTGCAAGATTTCCCTCTGCAACTTCGGATGCCATCAAGCAGCGATCGAGTGGTAAACCCGAACGTTGATGCAAAATTGTTGCAGCCTCGCTAGCCGTGTAGGCTGGCACTTTGAACAATTGCGTACGCGAAATGATGGTTGTAAGTAATTCTTCGGGATGTTGAGAGATGAGGAAGAGAATTGTTTTTTCTGGAGGTTCCTCGAGTGTTTTGAGGATGCGATTCGCACCTTCGACCCGCATTTTTTCGGGTAACCAAATGAGCATGAATTTATATTCGGATTCGAATGCCTTAAATGTTAAACGCTTGATGATTTCGTTGGCTTCGTAATTCGAAATAAAGGGCTGTTTGTTTCCAATGTCGATGGCATCAACCCATTGATCAATACCGAGGTATGGATCTTTGAGCAATTCGGCGCGCCAGAGTTCGAGAAAGGGTTGCGTATGTAGTTCGGTGGTGGGTTTTTCCCAGTTTACGGGAACCGAAAAATGCAAATCGGGATGTGCTAGTTTGCGAAACTTAACACAGGAACCACAATGACCGCAACTATCGTTCTCGGAGCGGTTTTCGCAAGCTACAAACTGAGCAAAAGCAATGGCTAAAGGCAATGCTGCAGAACCTTCAGGCCCGGCAAATAGCTGAGCATGAGGAATACGATTCTCGTGAACGCTGTGTAAGAGGCGTTGCTTAAGGTTATCATGACCGGGTATCTCGGCAAACTGCATGGGGCGAAAGTACGGAAAAAGGCTTGGGAAGGAATATTTCTAGTACGAGGCTAGCGCATTTTTTCTCAAATTCGCCAGCACAAAATTCAACCTATGCTCTCGATCGAAACTGCCGATTTCTCTGGAAAAAAAGTTCTTATCCGTGTTGATTTTAACGTGCCTTTGGATGCCAATCTGCATGTAAGTGACGATACCCGCATTCGTGCTGCGATTCCTACTATACAGAAAGTACTTGCTGGTGGCGGTGCAGTGATTTTGATGTCGCATTTGGGTCGTCCTAAGTCGGGACCGGAGGATAAATTTTCGTTGAAGCATATTTGCGGAAAAGTGTCGGAATTAGTTGGAAAGCCTGTTGCTTTTGCAGCTGATTGTATTGGTCCGGTAGCCGAAACTGCTGTTGGACAATTGAAAATGGGTGAGATTTTACTGTTGGAGAATCTTCGTTTTTACAAGGAAGAAGAAGCTGGTGATGTAGCATTTGCACAGAAACTAGCTGCATTGGGCGATATGTACATGAATGATGCATTTGGAACGGCTCATCGTGCCCATGCTTCAACTGCGGTGATAGCTCAATTTTTTTCGGTACAAAAACTGTTTGGTTATGTGATGCAAGGAGAGATTGATGCAATTGATCGTGTGTTGCAGCATCCGGTTCATCCGGTGTTAGCGATTATGGGTGGTGCTAAAGTGAGCAGCAAGATTTCGATTATTGAGAATGTTCTTCCTAAGGTGAATCATTTGATTATTGGTGGTGGAATGACGTTTACGTTTATCAAAGCAATGGGCGGACAAATTGGTTCTTCTCTCGTAGAAGATGAACAGTTGAATCTTGCATTGGAATTATTGGAAAAAGCAAAAGCGATGGGTGTTCAAATTCATCTACCTGTTGATGCTGTGATTGCAGATAAGTTTGCCGCCGATGCTAATACCCAAACAACCGATGTGAATGTGATTCCAGCTGGTTGGATGGGATTAGACATTGGACCTAAAACGATTGCTCAGTTTAGCGAAGTGATTCGCTCATGCAAGACCATTTTGTGGAATGGGCCTATGGGAGTTTTTGAAATGCCTGCATTTGAAAAAGGAACACGCGAAGTAGCTATGGCTATTGTAGCTGCCACAGAAGCAGGAAGTTTCTCTCTTGTTGGAGGTGGAGATTCGGTAGCCGCGGTGAATCAATTTGGCATTGCTGAACGTGTTTCCTACGTGAGCACAGGTGGTGGAGCTTTGCTTGAATACATGGAAGGAATTGAATTGCCAGGTGTTGCTGCAATTCGTGGTTAAGGATTTTTGACAAAGACGTATCCAAGTGAGAGTTCACCGGTCCAAGTGCCCGGAGGAAAGCGTGTTTCGTTATACGAATAGGTGGTTCTTAAACAGGCTTGGAATGTTGTGCTGGGTTTCCAAAAAACGGCATTCCGGATTTGGATATCGGCATCTCCACCTTTACTCACAGGATAAAACCACGTGCTAGTATGCTCCCAACGTAATCGTGAACTAAAGGCTTTTTCGAGTTTAGATTGGAGATTCAGTCCGCCCTCGATTTTGTATTGCTTATCGATTGATATTCCATATAGTTCGGTGGTATTTTGAAAGCTGTAGAGTTGTTTATTGAGCATCCACATGACTTTCCCAGAAGCAAGACTGAGTTCAATCGAGCCGATTTTCCCTGGTTGAAATTCTAATCCACCATTTAGCAGAAAAGAGCCTGGAGATTGAAATCCGGAACTTTGCCTTGGAGCTTTGATTCCCAAAGAATCGGTAATTGGAGTAAAGCCTTTTAGTTTTTGAGTTTGGAAGGAGCTTGTTATCTGTAGCTTAATTGGCTTATCGGATGTGCGAGAAATAGCTGATTTAATTCGTGTGAGGTCTTTTTCGGGAATAAATAGACTGTCGGTAATCCACAAGAAACCAGATTCATCGTATAGCTCGAGTTGTTTTTTCCAAGCTTTTGATTGATGATTAAATTGGTAACTAATGAGAGAATAACCGGATAGTTTGAGTTGAGATTTTGAGTTAGGATTAGAATTTATGTTCAGTCCAGCAAATTGCCAGGAGCAGTTGAGTGCATGTTTATACTTGGATGGTATTGGTTTGTAGTTAGTATCATTTATTGTTGGATGAAAGCAGTTAAATTTACAGGGATCGTCTTGAGCAAGCACTTGTTGCAAAAGAAGAGAAGTGATAATCAGTATAGGTATTTTCATGGTTGAAGAATGGCGAGGTGAATTCGGAACGCCTGATCAACCGGAACGATTTAAGGTGAAATATCCTGCTGGATAAAATAGATTTCTAGCGGATATTCGGGATGTTTTTTTTGAAAGCGAGTCCAAACACGCATTCGCTCTTTTTGGGCTTCAAGTGCAGACCTAGTAGACCAATAACAGACGAGCGTCCAGCACGGTTTTGATACTAGAGATTCGATGGAATTGTTGGGTATTTCCCAACGAATCATTTCGAGTGTTTTATTTAATGCACTATCTAGAATTAAATAATTGGAATTTAATTTATATTCAAATAATTGCAGGAGAATTTCGTCACTGGGGAATTGGTTTAATTCTTCGTAGAAGACTTGAAAACCTTGCGGATTGAAGAGTTTTAGTTGGCAATAGGATTCTTGGATGGAGATTAATTGGTATTCGGGACGAATGGAGAGGGAGGAAATTGAATTAGAGTTGTTAATATTGTCATTACTAATCAAATTTCTTGTTTTAAATGCCTCACAAACTTGATGTTGGCAGAATATATTTAATGGGAATAAAAAAATAAATAATCTTATTAATTTCATATTATAAATTAATCTATTTGGGCGTCAAGAATAATATTGTAACCATCCCTAAAATCTTGATTTACAAATATTAATTGAACAGAAATATCTTTATTGTTTGAAATTATTTTTTTTAATTCTGCAATACGTTTTCTATGGTTTGGAGCTCCTGTAAACATATTCCAATAGCAAACAATAGTGTAATTGTTAGTGCCATTTAAATTCTTTTGGAACGGTTTTTCATTAGATAAATAAACCCACTTGACCTTTTCTTTATCTAGCGTGTATATACTATCTCTTGGATAATAGGTAGTTCGTGACAATCCTTCAATAACTTTGATAACATTTCCTCCACATGAAGGATTATTAAATGATGAATTGAAATTAATTCTATATCCACTTGAATCAAAAATATAAGTTTGATTTAAATCAAAACGATAACAAGTAATCATGCTATCGTAGCTCATCATTAGTAATTCACCTATTTCAAGGTTCTTCTTCTCGCAGAATTTCTCAATTGTTATCGGTGTTTCCAATCTTGGTGAATGCACTCCATGATATAAATATATCAAGCGCTTGCAAGAGGTTAAACTAAGAAAAATGCTAAATACTGATAAAAAGATAAGATTCCTCATACAACAAGAATTTAAATGTGTCACAATGCTAATTCTAACCATTGTGACACATTATTATTATTTTGAAAGCACTTTGAATGTAGCTGTTATTGTTCCATCAGAGTTCTTCTTGTTGGGATATTCGCCCTTAGGAATAATCATAGACGAAAAACCAAAAACCCGACACAAGTTTTGCGGTAAAGTTGTGTTTTTATTGACATTGAAAAATTCTTCGAATGGCTCATTTGGAAGACTAAAAGTAAATTGCAATTCTCCTGTTTTCTCCATGACCAATGTTGCAATTATGGATCCTGAAGTAGCAGAAGTTCTTTCTCCAACTATTTCTATACCGAATTCAAAGTCAAGGCACTGTAGAGATATTTTCTTGCAATCGAAATCATATTTCCCAATTTCACCTGTAATTTTAATTGTTGTTTTTATTGGAAGTGGAATTTTATTCCGATTTCCCACATTTGAAAAACCCAGTGTTGATGCCATAACACATAACATCATAAAAAATAATTTAATCGTTTTCATAATTTAATTAATTAAGGTTTAAATAATCACTTTACGTTTCCAATTATGGTGAAGCGAACGCGACTGCCGGATTGGATAATCCTCCCGGATTTTCTTCTCCAATTTTAATTCAGACCATGGCTTTTCGAATTGTTTCACAAACATAAAACGGTATTGCTATATGTTGTTTTGCGCCACATGCAAAACTTTTTCGTCTGATGCAAACAGACTTAAACTATTTTACTTGTATATTGGCTACACTATTAATCCTTATACTATGTCTTATGAAAATCACAGATAGAATTAGAGAAATCCGCACTATTAAAAACATTTCTCAAGAATACTTAGCTTCTTTTTTAGGAATCGACACATCCAGTTACCACCGAATCGAACGTGGAGTTTGTCCGCTTTCGGTGCAACGTCTTGAACGTATTGCTGAAGCATTACAAGTTAGTATTGCCGATCTTATTCTAATGGAAAAATCAGGTTTGCCTGTGGATGATCCGCAATATGCCTATATAAAACATCTCGAAGAAGAAATTCGATTTCTACGCATTCAACTGCAAGACAAAATCAGTCCTTCTACTCTATCCGTGAACACGTTAAATCGAACTTCACCCGCATTAAATGAACTTCAACGCATGTCGCGAGGATGAACGATTTATTCCTTAATCAATCGGAGCCAACTTTGTTTACCATCTTGCACCAGACGTAGTCGATACAATCCGGCAGGTAAATTTTGGATAGACAGCTTATATGCTTGATTTTCGGGCATGGCTTCTTGGAAGAACAACTGGGCTCCATCCGATTTGTACAAGCCAATTTCGATGCGGCTATTGCTAAGTTGACTAATCATCACCCACTCCTTAGCTGGGTTAGGAAATAGCTTGGCTTTGAGTTGCTGATCAGCAGCGATGCCTAAAATGAGCGTGTCGGTTCCACCCGAGCCGCCGCCGCCAGTGCTTCCACTACCCGTTCCATCAGGAGGAATAATAAAACAAGGATCTTCGGGTGAAGCATTGTAACCGCTATTGAAGGCGTATAAACTTTGTCCGTTTTGTTCTACACAGGCAAGTAGATAGGGTTGCGGTCCAACAACTCCCCATTCGGGCATGCGCGAGAATAATCCGGTTTTGGCGCCAATGCCTTCAATCCACACATCAGCTTGAGGATCGAGTTGACTAAGTGCCTGTGCCGGAAGCATGTTCACCATGTTAGGATCGTGAATATACAAGCGTTTGCGAACGATTCCGTTGATGGTAACCGTGTTGGTTTTGTATATCTTACCAATCACATAATGGGGAAGAACACCTTGATTGATATTCCCCGTTGGACGATAAAAGCGAATGGTGTCACCTGTGTTTTTATTAAAATCGTAGAGTAATTGCTCGGTGATATATCCTTTTTCTATCACCCAAACTTTTCCATTTTCCTCGCGGATAGCGGATTTGTAGTCGGCACTATCGGCGTTGAAAACAAAGGGAACGGAGCTGCCATGTGCTAGCACTTTTCGGAATGTTTTACCATTGAAGATGGTATCACCGCCAAGTTGGTATTTTACGTTGAGGAAAAAATAGTCGCCGTAGCACGACCAAGTTTTATTTTCTTGGATCAATGGGTTTTGTGCAAAAACGGCACTTGTACCAAGAACGGATAGGGAAAACAGCCACTTTTTCATCACCTGAACGATTAAGCATGAGTAAAGTCGAAGGCTGTTTCATGTGAGATTATACCTTGCGGTGATTGGAAAAGATACAGGCATGTAAGTTTTGGAAAGAGAAAGTGTTTTCGAAGCAGAGCTGTATCTTTGGAGCATGCAAACAGTTCAGTTTATTGGAATCATTCCTGCCCGTTACGCGAGCAGCCGTTTTCCAGGAAAGCCATTGGTAGAAATCTCCGGAAAAACGATGATTCGTCGCGTGGTAGAACAAGCGCTTCAAAGCAAAATGTTGAGTCGGGTGATTGTTGCTACCGACGATGAACGAATTGAAGCAGAAGTGCGCTATTTTGGGGGTGAAGTAGTGATGACTTCTCCTGAACACCCAAGTGGAACAGATCGATGTGCCGAAGTGGTTCGGATATTAGGATCAGCAGTTCATTCAAATGCTGTAATCATCAACATTCAAGGAGATGAGCCTTTTATTGATCCCGGTCAGATTGATGTGTTGTGTGGCTGCTTTTCGAATGAACAGGTAGAATTAGGCACTTTAGTTAGACGTTTTTCGTATGGCGAAGATGTGCTGAATCCCAATACGATTAAGGTTGTTAGAGACATTCATGGGTATGGAATTTATTTCAGCCGCTTACCCATTCCATTTGAACGAGATGCACCACAAGGAAAGCTGCCCGATTTGACCGCCCATTTTCAGCATATTGGCTTATATGGATATCGTGCTGCAACTTTATTACACGTTGCTTCGTTAGCTCCATCATCGCTTGAGTTAACCGAAAAACTAGAGCAATTACGCTGGATTGAGAATGGTTATCGCATCATGACAGCCTTGAGTGAACACGAAAGTTGGAGTGTAGATACACCCGAAGATTTGAAAAAAATAGAAAGTCGCTTTGTCTGAAGAAAAACCACGCTATATTTGAGCAAATGGATCACAGCGAGTTCTCCAAACGTAATGTACAGGTTTCCAGCCTTGTGGCTGAATTGCTACATGTGCATGATTGTATCATCCTTCCCGGTTTTGGAGGTTTGATAGGTAATTATGCTCCTGCGCGCGTACATCCGGTAACACATGTGTTTCAAGCTCCTTCCAAGCAATTGGTATTTAACCGGAGTTTGAAAACAGATGATGGATTGTTGGTGAATGAATATGCACGTGTTTCGGGCTTATCCTTCTCGCTTTCGCGTTTGTATCTAAGTGAATACGTTGAGAAGCTAAATGCTAATCTTTTAGCGGGAGAACGTATTGAATGGACTCAAATTGGGACTTTCAACACTGATGTAGAACGAAACATCCAGTTTAAGGCTACTCAAAGTGTCAATTACCTACCCGAGTCGATTGGTTTGTATGCGATTCAGGTTCAGCCTATCAATCGCTTCCCAGTTCCAGAACGTCGCCCAGAACCTGTTTTCGTAAATCGTGAATTGGTTCCACCTGTTAAGGTTAGTCGTAAGTTCCCAGTTCGTCGAGTATTGCAAGCGATACCAGTATTGTTGATTGCTGCATTTATCGGTGTAAACGCAAGTTTGCCCGAAGGGAAAGGCATTTCAACTGCTGATTTAAATATTTTCTCTCAGTCAGCTTCTATTTCAGCATCTGCTTTATCCGTTCAAAGTCCGGAAGCATTGCCAGCAGCTAGAAAATCTATTCCAGCACCTGTAGCTGAATTATTCAGTGCCGAAAGTGCGCAGATTTTTATTGTTGCCGGATGTTATTCGACCGAAGTGAATGCAAATGGAATGGTAGATTACCTCAGTGAAAAAGGATTTAGTTCGTATGTGCTAGATCGCACACCTGCTGGTCTTTATCGAGTTGTTTACGGTAATTATCCTAGTATTCAGGAGGCAACTGATGAATTAACTTCGATTCGTAAAGGGCTCAATGAAGAAGCCTGGTTATTAATTCGCTAATGATTTTTCGTTTTCTATTCTTAGCTATTGCCTTGGGATTTTCTCCATTGGCACAATCTCAAACCAGCAAACCAGCTAAACCGCCCGTAAAACCGGCATCTACTGGACCAGTTGCAACTCAAGAGAAAGTTTATCGTTCGGCGATGGAGTTGAACGATTTGGAGCAAGCAACTTCTGCTGTATTTCAGATTTTGGCAATCAATCCAGCATTAACAAACTGGAAAGACACACTTTGTTTGTTGTATCATGGTAGAGGATTGTATTATCAATCCCACAAATTAGCGAGTGAAATCTTGCAGAAAAAGCCCGATGATGTGACTTTACACGAAGTTAGAGCTCAGGCTTTAGAAGGACTAGGGCGCTACCCAGAGTCCTTAAGCGATTATGAGTTTCTTATTGCTAAATCGAATTTGAGTATTTTCCGATACAAAACCGCAGCCTTACAGTATATGCTCCAGCGTTTTGGTGAATGTGAGAAGAATATTGATGCTATCATTGCCAATCCTAATTCTGATAAAGAAGTTGTTGGACTTCAGGTGGAAGTTAATGGTACAGCACAAATGCAGGAAGTTCCTGTAAAAGCTGCAGCATTAAACATTCGAGCTACGATAGCAATCGATATGAAACGCTATACAGAAGCTGAAATCGCCTTGAATGAGGCTTTGAAAATTTATCCTGATTTCGGCATGGCGCTCCAAAACATGGAACGTCTTAAATCTGTTGCTCAACCATAATTAACCTGCGTTCCGAATACGCTTGTAAATTCGGATGGCTAACATGAGAATGGCAATCAGCCCAATTAAACCGGCTAATCCATAGAGCATGTCCAACTCGTTTTTAATCACCACGAGGAATACGATGGATACCAAAAACAAGGTGGCTACTTCGTTCCAAAGTCGGAGTTGATTGGACGTATATTTCACCACATCTTTCCCTAATTGCTGAAAGATTACCTGTAAACTAAAGTGGTATCCAACTAATCCGGCAACCAATCCAAGTTTAACAACCAACCAACTCGTTGTCCAAGGATATCCTGTTTCAATCACCAACCAAGGACCAAGTATCATCGTTAAAACAAACGAAGGCCAAGTAATTCCAAACCACAAGCGTTTTTGCATGATTCGGAATTGTTCTACTAGAATGCTTCTGCCCGGCTCGGCTTTTTCACGTGCTTCTACATCATAAATGAGTAAGCGAGGCATGTAGAAAAGTCCGGCAAACCAGGTAACGATGAAAATAATATGAATGGCTTTTAGGTATAGGTACATGCTGCAAATATAGCAGGCTGAAATTTAACCTGTCCTAATTCATGTATATAAGTGGTTTGAGGTGGAGCTTGGATGTATCCGAACTTAATCCCACTTGATTTGTTTCGTAAAGCAGCAATGCATGTTACCTTTGCAACCGCTTATGAAAACAAAAAAGTTTGCCCACGAATCCATTGCCGTTTCATCTGAAATCGTACTTCCCAATGATACCAATACCCTTGGAAATCTAATGGGAGGAAAACTCCTGCATTGGATGGATATTATTGCAGCCATTTCAGCACATCGTCATTGTAAACGTATTGTCGTAACAGCTTCGGTGAATAATGTATCGTTTGATCGCCCGATTCGTTTGGGAGATATTGTAACGCTGGAAGCGCATGTTTCTCGTGCCTTTTCCTCGTCGATGGAAGTGTTTATTGATGTTTGGGTGGAGAATCATTCAACTGGAGAACGAGTGCGTCACAACGAGGCCATTTACACGTTTGTAGCGGTAGATCAATTAGGCAATCCGATAGCAGTTCCCGAATTGGTTCCTGAAACCGAATTACAAAAAAGTCGCTATGAAGGTGCACTCCGTCGCCGACAGTTAAGTTTGATTTTAGCAGGCAAAATGAAGCCGGATGAAGCAACCGAACTGAAAGCTCTTTTTGCTCCTCAGGGATAAATCGGTCTGAATTCCCAACCCAGAGTTGCGTTTTCTCGCCTTTTTCAGAAGGGTAAAAAGTACAGCCTCGTCGAAAAAAATGCCCAACAAGCTGATTCTGTGCGACATATTTCCTTATATCAAAATCATCCAACCGTAAAAATTTGTGTACGTTTGGCTCAGTCAACCCCAATTATCAATCTTTAATAAACCGTTTATGTCCGACATTACGGAAAAAAGAGAGGATGAATTCTTTCAGGATGTCCTCAAGTACTTTGATCGCGCGGCGAAATTCGTCGATGTATCAGCTGGTCTTCTAGATCAAATCAAATATTGCAACAGTGTTTACCGGATGAAGTTCCCTGTGAAAATGGGCGATGGATATCAGGTTATTGAAGCATATCGCGTGGAGCACTCGCACCACAAACTACCTACTAAGGGCGGTATTCGTTTCAGCACAGCAGTAAATCAGGATGAGGTGATGGCTTTGGCCGCTCTTATGACTTACAAATGTGCCATTGTAGATGTTCCGTTTGGAGGAGCAAAAGGCGGTATTAAAATCAGCCCGCGCAAATTATCAGCCGATGAAATGGAGCGTATTACACGCCGTTACACGTCTGAGCTGATTAAGAAAAACTTCATCGGTCCTGGTATCGACGTTCCTGCTCCGGATTACGGTTCGGGTGAACGCGAAATGGCTTGGATTGTTGATACATATGCTACATTCTTCCCAAATGAGTTGAATGCAATGGCTTGTGTAACTGGAAAACCAGTTAGTCAAGGTGGTATTCGTGGTCGTAAAGAAGCAACCGGATTAGGTGTTTACTTTGGTATTCGCGAAGCATTAAGCAATGTGGAAGATTGCAAAGCTTGGGGACTTACTCCAGGTATGGCAGGAAAAACGTTTGTTGTTCAAGGCTTTGGTAACGTAGGTTTCCATTCTGCTAAATTCGTTCACGAAGGTGGTGGAAAGATTATTTCTATCGCTGAGTGGGATGGTGCTATTTACAGTGCTGATGGAATCGATCCTCATGCATTAGAAGCACATCGCAACAAAACTGGAAGTATCCTTAATTTCCCAGGAACAACGAATGTAGATAAATACGCTGCTCTTGAAATTGAGTGTGATGTATTAATTCCTGCAGCTCTTGAGAACCAAATTAATGGTACTAACGCTGATCGCATCAAATGTAAAATCATTGGTGAAGCAGCAAACGGTCCTGTAACTCCTGATGCAGAAGCAATTTTAAATGCAAAAGGTGTTTACATCATTCCTGATATCTACCTCAACGCTGGTGGTGTTACCGTTTCGTATTTCGAATGGTTGAAAAACCTAAGTCACGTACGTTTTGGTCGTTTAGGAAAACGTTGGGACGAAGCTGCTGGTCATAATACTATTTCTGTATTAGAAGAAATGACTGGTCGTATCGCTACTGATGCTCAGAAAAAACTAATCGAGCGTGGTGCTGATGAGTTAGATTTAGTTTACTCCGGTTTGGAAGAAACCATGATCAATTCATACAACGCTATCCGTGATGAGTTAAAAAGTGGATCTGGCATTCCTGATCTTCGTACAGCTGCTTTCGTGGTTGCGATTAAGAAGATTGTTCAGTCATACAATACATTGGGAGTTTTCCCTTGATCGGATTTCATCCAAACAAAAACGCCATCTCCGAAAGAAGATGGCGTTTTTTTATGCCTTAAAAGAATAAATCAAATTCCCGATTTCTCACTATAAACAACACCTAGCAAGGTTTTTCCCACCACTCCTAAAGTGGTTTTGTCGACTGCATTCATATTATCTTGCTGAGTATGCCAGTAATCCCCAAATCCTTTTTGAGGATCGTGATGAATGATATCGATTGTCGGTATTCCTAAAATCGTATTGACAAAATAATGATCATCTGTTACAGAACCACATGGATCGTTTCTGAAATACGAACTGTAGCCTAATTCTGCTCCTATACTCCACACACGATTCATGACATCAGGTGCATATTGCATGGAGAATCCTTCACGGTAAAAGGTAGCTCCGCTTGCACCAACCATGTCGAGTAGAATGCCATATTTCGGACTAAAATTCGGGATTGGTGGATTGGTTGCAAAATACTGAGAACCTAAACAGTATGTATTGCTTTCCTTCGGATTCCCATAATCTTCGGCATCAAACAAAACAATATCAACCCCAATTGGAGCAGGATGAGCTTGTAATACACGAGCTATTTCCAATAATATCCCAACACTCGCAGCTCCATCAACTGCACCATCGAAACGTGCTTTCGGTTTCATAATATCCTGATCCGAGAATGGTCGAGTATCCCAATGAGCACAAAGCATAATTCGCGTTGACGTACTTGGATTCACTCGAGCTAAGATATTTCGCATGCTTAAAGATTCACCTGTGTAGGCTGTCACTTTGCCGCTTTGCACTACCACTTCTGCACCATAACGCTTAAGTGTAGCAATCAGGTAATCGGCACATTTTACATGCGCTTCGGTATTTGGAACTCGTGGACCAAACGCTACTTGCTTTGCAGTAATCGCATAAGCTGTATCGGCATTGAATGCTGGAAGATCAGCCGGAACTAATTTAGCCTGCTTGGGAGTTTCAGTAGGAACTGGTTGATCGCCACTGGATGATGGTCCACCGCAAGAAGTCCATATTCCTGCCATTAATAGGAGACTCGCTCCCAGCCATTTATTCTTCATAATCCCAGCTAATTCCTGTTTTTGAATCTTTAATTACTAATCCTTCTAGTTTTACCTGTGCACGAATGCGATCTACTGTTGCATAATCTTTACGCGACTTTGCATCTACATAATCTCCCAAGATAACGTTCATCAAAGTACCCAAAGTATCGTCCGACTTCCCTTTCTCCTCAAGTAAGCCAAATATGTTCTCTACAAAATGGATATAGGTCGACTTCATCAAGTCGAACGTGTCTTTCGAAAGTGCCGACATAGCTATTTGTCCGCCTTTTAACGAATTAATCACTTTCAACAAATCGAACAAGGAAGCCAAAGCAACAGCGGTATTCATATCGTCATTCATGCCGGCATAGGCCTGAACAACAGCAGCTTCGATGCGAATTTTTAGATCAGCATCTATTGTTCCGCCATCACTGGAATAGTCCAATTGACGCAAGCTACGTAAACCGTTGATGATACGTTTGTAGGCCTTTTCAGCTGCCTTGAGTGCATCATTCGAAAAATCGAGCGTGCTACGATAGTGCGCCTGAAGGATAAAGAAACGAATGGTCATTGGGCTGTATGCCTGATCAAGCAAAGCACTTGAGCCAGTGAAGAATTCCTTCAAGGTGATAAAATTCCCCAAGGATTTACCCATTTTCCGTCCGTTGATGGTGATCATGTTATTGTGCATCCAATACTTCACAGGAGCATGACCGCAACTGCCTTTGGATTGAGCAATTTCACTTTCGTGATGCGGAAAAACGAGATCCATTCCACCACCGTGTATATCGAACGTTTCACCCAAATACTTGCGACTCATCGCTGAGCACTCAATATGCCATCCCGGAAAACCATCACTCCAAGGTGAACTCCAACGCATAATGTGATAAGCATCCGCTTTTTTCCAAAGGGCAAAATCTTCTGGATTGTGCTTTTCTTCTTGACCTTCCAATACCCGACGATCATTTCCGGCACCGGCAATTAAATCTTCTAGTACACGGCCACTCAGTTTCCCATAATCGTTGGTTTTACTATATTTTATGACATCAAAATACACCGAACCATTCGACTCATAAGCAAAACCGTTTTCGATGATTTTCTGAATCATTTCGATTTGCTCTGGAATGTGGCCAGATGCACGTGGTTCAATGCTAGGGTGATTGTTATTCAACATCCGCATCGATTCGTGAAAACTATTGGTGTATAGTTCCACAATCTCCATAGGCTCTAGCTTCTCAAGACGTGCCTTTTTCGCGATTTTATCTTCCCCTTCATCCGCATCATTTTCCAAATGTCCTACATCGGTAATGTTGCGCACATAGCGGACTTTATAGCCAATGGAGCTCAAGTAGCGACCAAGCACATCAAAAGTCACATAGGGACGAGCATGTCCCAAATGCGCTTCCCCATATACGGTAGGACCACACACGTACAAACCAACAAAAGGTGCATTGATGGGTTCGAACCGTTCTTTTTGGCGGCTGAGTGTGTTGTAAATAAAAAGATCCTGCGTGTTCATGGGTTAAGAATAGAAAGGGCTAAAATACCCATGCTTTTCGGTTCCCGCAAATGCAGACGAATTCGGATGAATTTATTTTGAAATTGGATAGCGTTTCGACGAGCTCAGCGCACGGGAATTCTCTTTGGGGCAGGAGAAGTAATCTAAACCGAAGTTTTCATCGCGCGCAAATTCACCAACATATCTTCGGTCATCTTAGCTAAATCGAATTCGGGATTCCAGTTCCAATCTTTACGGGCGTCGCTATCGTTGATCGAAGCAGGCCAGGAATCGGCGATGGCTTGACGAAAATCGGGTGCGTAATCGATTCTGAAATTAGGGATGTGTTTGCGTATTTCTGCCGCCAGATTATCAGGCGTGAAGCTCATTGCTGCTAGATTGTATGACGAACGAATTCGAATCTGCTCGGCGGGAGCTTGCATAATTTGGATGGTGGCGTTAATACCATCAGGCATGTACATCATCGGCAAACGCGTATTAGCCGAAAGGAAACTGGTGTACGAACCTTTCTCAATCGCTTCATGAAAAATGTGCACAGCATAATCGGTCGTTCCTCCGCCAGGTGCCGATTTCCAGCCAATTAATCCCGGATAACGCAGCGATCGAACATCCACCCCAAATTTCTGATGGTAATATTCGCACCAGCGTTCTCCTGCCAATTTCGAAATCCCGTAAACCGTGGTTGGCTCAGCAATAGTGTTTTGTGGCGTTTCAATTCGAGGTGTAGTTGGTCCAAAAACAGCGATGGAACTTGGCCAGTAGAGTTTCTTAATCTTGCCTTCTTTTGCTGCATCCAACAAATGAAATAATCCGTTCATGTTGAGATCCCAAGCTTTCATCGGGAATTTCTCTCCGGTTGCAGATAACATCGCAGCAAGCAGATAAACTTCCGATATGCGATACTTAGCAAGTATCTCCGACAAGCGCTGTGTATCTAAAACATTGAGTTGCTCAAATGGACCGTCCGATTCGGCGGGAATGTTCAAATCGGCTGCTATTACTTGAGACGAACCGTGGATTTCACGAAGTCGGGCTACGAGTTCTGTACCGATTTGTCCGGAAGAACCGATTACCAGGATGTAATCCGTGGAAGAAGGCATAGTTTGGATGGTTTTGGGGCGATAAAGGTAGAAAAAGAGCGTTCATAGCAAGAGTCTCACAGCGATTCATCCACCTGCATGTGAAGAAAAAAATAAGACGACACTCGATATGTTTGCATATTATATGCGCACTTAGTATATTTGTCGACTCATACTCAAAACCATGTGGAAAGGAAACGCAACCATCATCACCCAAAAGGCGACTATCAATCAGCTTTGGAACACATTAACCGATATACAAAACTGGAATACTTGGGATCACGATATTTCATGGACGAGCATAAAAGGTCCAGTAAAACAGGGCGCTGAATTCTACCTAAAGCCCAAAGATGGACCTAAAACCAAGCTGTGCGTTTTGGAATACACTGCTCCCAATGTGTTTAGTGATGTGGCATATCTGCCCTTGGCTAAAATGCGAACCACACACCGCTTTACCCAAACAGAACAGGGCATAGAAATCAATATAGAAGTGGAAGTACGCGGCCTATTGAGCTTTTTATGGAGCCGAATCATCGCTCAAAACCAGATTAAAGGAGCTGAGCAGCAAACGCAAAACCTCATCGATAAAGCCCACATGCAATGAGAGCACAAAAATTCTTCATCGGAGCAGTCTCCCGCGATCATACCAAACGAGGCGAATCGGGCGGTTTCATGCAAGTGTGCCATGGTAAACAAGCACCTCTTAAACGCATGCAAAAAGGCGATTGGATTATTTTCTACTCCTCCAAAATCTCCATGCAGAGCGAGGAAAAATGTCAGGCATTTACAGCAATCGGACAAGCTTGCGACGCAGATGTTTATGCCTTTGAAATGTCGCCCGAGTTTGTGCCTTTTCGTAGAAATGTTTCATTTTATCCATGCGAGGAAACGGCCATTTCATCGCTCATTCCACACTTAGAATTTATTCCCGACAAAAAGCATTGGGGATATCCGTTTCGTTTTGGTTTCTTTGAAATCGGTGAAAAAGACTTTCGCTTAATTGCTTCACACATGCTTCCCAATGAGTTCTGAAACAAACCCCTTTCAGTTTGAAGAAGCCAACGACAGCTCCGGATTTTTACTCTGGCAGGTAACCAGTCTTTGGCAGCGCGAAATCCGTAAGGTGCTCGAACCTTTCGATTTAACGCATTCGCAATTCGTTCTGCTGGCGAGTATGCATTGGTTAACACTCGAAAAAAAGGAAGTCACTCAAATCATATTGTCGCAGCACACCAAAATCGACCCGATGACAACCTCTACCGTTTTACGTACTTTACAACGTAAGGACTTAATTGAGCGCAAAGAACACAGTACCGACACGCGCGCTAAATCAGTTGCACTCACACCTGCAGGAAAAACCAAAGTGCTTCAAACAGTCAAAATAGTGGAAGCTTTCGACGATGAGTTTTTTGCCATCCTCGGTAAGGAAATTCCGGAATTCAATCAGAAATTACTGAGATTGCTTGTTCCGAGAATGATTAAAAGTTAAAATCTAGAAGCTTATTAGAATCTTTAATTCCTGCAACAGCAACCTCGGACTTCAGTCCGAGTACCATTAAGAAAAATGCTAGTTCAGATAATTGAAAATACAACTGGATGCCAAACACATTGCATTAGGGACCTCGGACTGAAGTCCGAGGCTGCTATGGACAGATGTTGGATTATATCAATGATATAGAGGCTGCGGCTAATGTTGAATAATCACCTTTCGGAATTCCTTTCTGTTGTTGCAATTCCAGCTTAGGATATAGATACCTGCTTCTGCGTTTACCGATATTTCCGTTTCGTTCGAGAAATAGGAAACATTGCAATTTATTTCTCTTC
>ERZ795056.2001-NODE-2001-length-23219-cov-5.931661_pt1 | contig 23219 bp, 37 predicted proteins | sample MGYA00375140_ERZ795056 | MGnify/ENA primary metagenome ERZ795056 (study PRJEB30185, sample SAMN05720227) | activated sludge metagenome | isolation source: Anaerobic digester | place: USA | collected 2015-03-09 ... | reverse complement strand
GATCCAAATACGGTGCGAAAAAACCAAAGGCGAAATAAGAATTATGAGAAAGAAAAGAGCAGAAAAAAGGTACATTAAACCGGACCCCAAATACAACGAATTAATTGTTGCAAAGTTTATTAATTGCATCATGTATGAAGGGAAAAAAGCAACCGCCAGAAGCATGGTATACCACGCTTTTGATATTATCGAAGAAAAAACCGGTAAACCGGGACTTGAAATATTTAAAAAAGCTATGTCCAATACTCAACCGTTGATCGAAGTTCGAAGCCGGAGAGTTGGCGGGGCTACATATCAGGTCCCGATGGAAGTCAGACCTGAAAGAAGAATTGCCCTGGCTATTAGATGGATTAGAATTTATTCAAGAAACCGCGGTGAAAAATCGATGGCTGCAAAATTAGCCGGTGAACTGATAGCTGCTTCAAATAATGAAGGCTCATCGGTTAAGAAGAAAGAAGATACACATAAAATGGCTGAAGCCAACAAAGCTTTCGCTCATTTTAAGTGGTAGCAAAATTAGGAATTATCAAAAAAATTAATGAGTAAAAAATTTCCCATAGAAAAATTACGCAACATCGGTATAATGGCTCATATCGATGCCGGTAAAACTACAACTACAGAAAGAATTCTGTTTTATACCGGTAAACTGTATAGAATAGGCGAAGTACATGACGGTGCTGCTACTATGGATTGGATGGAACAGGAAAAAGAACGGGGAATAACAATTACAAGTGCTGCTACTACTTGTTTTTGGAATGAACATCAAATAAACATTATTGATACTCCCGGACACGTAGATTTTACTGTTGAAGTTGAACGTTCTTTGAGAATTTTGGATGGAGCAGTTGCCCTGTTTTGCGCTGTCGGAGGCGTTGAACCACAGTCTGAGACCGTTTGGAGACAGGCGGATAAATATCAGGTCCCGAGAATAGCTTTCGTTAATAAAATGGATAGAGTAGGCGCAGATTTTTACAACGCTGTCCAGATGATTAAAGACCGTTTAGGTGCCAATGCGGTTCCTGTTACCCTTCCTGTTGGAGAGGGCGACTTGTTTTCGGGTATTGTTGATTTAATCCCATTTAAAGCAAGAATGTATCACGAAGAAACACTCGGAAGTACATATGATGAAATTGATATTCCGCAGGACCTTCTTCCTTTAGCAAATAAATATCGGACAGAAATGCTTGAAGCTGTTTCGGATATTGACGATACATTACTTGAAAAATATCTTGAAGGGAAAGAAATTTCGCCTGAAGAAATTACCCGGGTTTTAAGAAAAGCGACAATTGAGTCTAAAATTATTCCTGTGCTTTGCGGTTCTTCATTTAAGAATAAGGGGATTCAGCGACTTCTTGATGCTGTAGTGGATTTACTTCCTTCGCCGCTTGATAATACTGAAATCGTTGCTCACTCAAAGAGTACGAATGAAGTGGTTAAAAGAAGAATTAGCGAAGATGAAAAATTTACTGCTCTTGCATTTAAATTAATGAATGACCCTTACGTCGGTAAATTAACATTTTTCAGGGTTTATTCGGGGACATTAAAAGCAGGGTCATACATTTTCAATTCTGCAACCGGTAAAAAAGAAAGAATTAGCCGACTGCTTCAAATGCACGCTAACCATAGGGCTGATGTGGATGAAGTAACTACCGGAAATATTGCAGCCGCTGTTGGACTGAAACATACAAGAACCGGCGATACACTTTGTACTGAAGATCATCCAGTTGTTTTGGAAAAAATGATTTTCCCCGAGCCTGTTATACAGATTGCAATCGAACCGAAAACTAAAGCTGATCAGGACAAATTATCCGACGCATTAGGTAAATTGTCGGACGAAGATCCAACATTTAAAGTGAAAATTGACGATGAAACTGGTCAAACGTTGATGAGTGGTATGGGAGAACTTCATCTTGAAATTCTTATTGATAGGATGAAAAGAGAATTCAAGGTGGAAGCAAATGTTGGTAAACCGCAAGTTGCTTATAGGGAATCTATCACTCAAACTGTATCAGTTGAAGGCAAGTTTATCAAACAATCAGGTGGACGTGGGAAATATGGACACGTTTGGATTGAAGTTGCACCAAACGAACCGGGCAAAGGTTTTATCTTTGAGAATGCAATAGTAGGCGGAACAGTTCCAAGGGAGTATATACCGGCGGTTTCGCAGGGTGTACAGGAAGCAATGAGAAACGGTGTTATTGCTGGTTTCCCGGTTGTTGATGTTAAAGTGAAGTTATTTGACGGTTCATATCACGATGTAGATTCTGATGAATTATCATTTAAAGTAGCCGGCTCAATTGCATTCAAAGAAGGGGCAAAAAAAGCTAAGCCTGTTTTGTTGGAACCGGTTATGGCGGTTGAAGTAATTACACCGGAAGATTATTTAGGAGATGTAATGGGGGATATTAACTCAAGAAGAGGAAGAATAGAAGGGTTTTCGGCACGTAAAGATGCCCAGGTTATTAAAGCACAGGTTCCACTTGCGGAAATGTTCGGTTACGCTACGGTACTAAGATCAATGACGCAAGGAAGAGCTATTTATACTATGCAGTTTTCGCATTATTCGGAAACTCCAAAAAGTATTTCAGATGAAATTGCAGAAAAATCATTTGGTAAAAAATCATTAAATGTTTAATATGTTAATAGAAGACAAATTATAAAGGAGACTTAAATGGCTAAAGAAAAATTTGATCGTAGTAAACCCCACGTGAATATCGGTACAATCGGACACGTGGATCACGGTAAAACAACTCTAACGGCAGCAATTACTATGGCACTTGCTCAGAAGGGATTATCTGCAGTTAGAACATTTGATAGTATTGACAATGCACCCGAAGAAATGGAGAGAGGTATTACTATCGCTACAGCACACGTTGAATATTCAACTGCTAATAGACATTACGCACACGTTGACTGTCCCGGTCACGCAGATTATGTAAAGAACATGATCACCGGTGCTGCTCAAATGGACGGTGCTATTCTTGTTGTTGCAGCAACTGACGGACCAATGCCTCAAACAAGAGAGCATATTCTTTTAGCCAGACAAGTTGGTGTTCCAAGAATAGTTGTTTTCTTGAATAAAGTTGATATGATGGACGATCCTGAACTTATCGATTTAGTTGAAATGGAAATCAGGGAATTATTATCAAAATATGAATTCCCGGGTGATGAAATACCAATTATCCGCGGTTCCGCTTTACATGCAATGCAGTCTGGTGTAAATGCAGTTCCTACAGATGATCCGTCATATAATTGTATCTGGGAACTTATGGATGCGGTAGATACTTACGTTCCGCTGCCTGACAGAGAAACTGACAAACCTTTCTTAATGCCAGTTGAAGACGTATTTTCTATTACCGGTCGTGGTACAGTTGCTACCGGAAGAGTAGAAAGAGGAACAATTAAAATTCAGGAAGAAGTTGAGTTAATTGGTCTCGGCGTTCATAAGAAAACAGTTGTTACCGGTATTGAAATGTTCAGAAAAGAATTAGATTCAGCCCTTGCTGGAGATAATGCCGGATTATTGTTACGCGGTGTAGATAAAAAAGAAATTGAAAGAGGAATGGTTCTCGCAAAAACAGGTTCCATTACACCTCACAAAAAATTCGAAGGAAAAGTTTACGTTCTTTCGAAAGAAGAAGGTGGTCGTCATACCCCGTTCTTTAACGGTTACAGACCGCAGTTTTATTTCAGAACCACAGACGTTACCGGTGTTGCTACATTACCGGAAGGAACCGAAATGGTTATGCCTGGCGATAACGTAGTTCTTTCTATTGAACTTATTGCACCAATCGCTATGGAAGAAGGACTCAGATTTGCTATTCGTGAAGGTGGCAGAACTGTTGGTGCTGGTTTAGTTACAAAGATTTTTGAGTAAAAAGTATTATTGTTTAAAAGGGAGGAAATCTCCCTTTTATTTTCTATAAATTAAGGAGTATTTAAAGTGCCTGGTCAGAAGATTAGAATTAAGTTAAAATCATACGATCATATTTTAATCGATAAATCGACTGAGAAAATTATTAAGACTGTAAGAAGTACCGGAGCCGTAGTTTCCGGTCCTATTCCGCTTCCTACAAAAAGAACTGTTTATACGGTTTTACGGTCGCCTCATGTTGATAAAAAGTCGAGAGAACAATTTGAAACAAGGGCACACAAAAGAATTATTGATATTCATAATTCTAATTCTAAAACGATTGACTCTTTAAGTAAGTTAGACATTCCTGCGGGAGTAGATATTGAGATTAAGTTATAATGAATTCTGGAGTTAAGATGCCTGGGTTATTAGGAAGAAAAATCGGCATGTCAAATATTTATGACGAATCAGGTAACAGAGTCCCTGTTACAATGATCCAAGCCGGACCCTGTACAATTATGGGTATAAGGACAAATGAGAAACACGGTTATTCAGCTCTCCAAATAGGTTTTGGTGAAAGAAATAAAAAAAATGTTTCCAAACCGGTTGCCGGTTATGTTGAAAAAAATAACCTGCCATATTCTGAAGTAGTTACTGAGTTCAGATTTGAATCGGTTGCCGACTTCAAAATCGGCGATAAAATCGGTGCCGAATTCTTTACAGTTGGCGAAATTATCAAAGTTCGCGGTAACAGTAAAGGAAAAGGATTCCAAGGCGTAATGAAAAGACATGGCTTTGGCGGTATCGGAATGACTACTCACGGACAGAGTGATAGATTACGTGCCCCTGGATCAATCGGTGCAAGTTCCTATCCATCCAGAGTATTCAAAGGACAGAGGATGGCTGGAAGAGTAGGAAATGAAAGCGTTACTATCCGTAATTTGAAGATAGTAAAAATTATCCCTGAAAAGAATTTGATATTAATAAAAGGTGCCGTTCCCGGACCTATAAATAGTGTTGTTGAATTACATAAAAAGTAGTTTGGTATTGAAATGTTATTAAATGTATATAAAATTGATGGTACGTTATCCGACGAAAAAATTGAACTTTCGGATGACATTTTCGGAATAGAACCGAATGACCATGTCATTTATCTCTCGGTTAAAGCATATCTTGCAAATCAAAGGCAGGGTACGCACAAATCGAAAGAAAGAGCCGAAGTTCGCGGCGGCGGTAAAAAACCGTGGCGACAAAAAGGAAGAGGCGGAGCACGTGCCGGTACAATAAGGTCTCCTTTATGGGTTGGCGGCGGAACTATATTTGGTCCTAAACCACGCGATTACCGCCAAGCATTACCGAAAAAAGTTAAAGTGTTAGCCAAAAAGTCTGCACTTTCTTACAAAGTTAAAGATGAACAACTTATAATTGTTGAAGATTTCAATTTTGAGCAGCCAAAAACCAAAGATTTTTCTGCAATGCTCAACGCTCTCAAGATTGATAGTAAGAAAGTACTTCTATTAACAAACGGTAAACTTGAGAACGTGTGGAAATCCGGTAGAAATATTGATAAAGTTAGTGTTCTTGAAGCAAGTAAAGCTTCCACTTACAAAATATTGAATAACCAGGTTTTAGTAATTCAAAAATCCGCTGCCGAAACCATGAATAATATGTATTCTGCAAAGAAAGATATGGTGGCTTAGTATGAGAAGTGTACTTATTAAACCTTTATATACCGAAAAAATGACTTCCATGGGTGAAGATTCAAGGAAGTATGGATTTATTGTTGATTTGAATGCAAACAAAATCCAGATAGCTACAGCTATCGAAAAGAAATTCAACGTAAAAGTTGATTCTGTTAGAACCGTGAACTACAAAGGTAAAACAAAAACCCAGTTTACAAAAAGCGGAAGGTTTACCGGTAAAACGGCACGGTTTAAAAAAGCATTTGTTACCCTGAAAGAAGGGAACAAAATTGAAATTTTTGAACAAGTATAATATTGTAATCCGAGTTGGAGTTTAAGTAAATGGCTATTAAAAAATTGAAACCTGTTACGCCCGGAACAAGATTTAGATCAAACTATACTTTTGAAGAGATTACTAAGGTTACTCCTGAAAAATCTTTAACTGTATCTTTGAAAAAATCGGGCGGCAGAAATAATCTTGGAAAAGTAACTTCAAGGCACAGAGGCGGAGGTCATAAAAGAAGGTACCGAATTATCGATTTCAAAAGAGAAAAATTCGGCGTTCCTGCAACAGTATTCTCTATCGAATATGATCCGAACAGAACGTGTAGAATCGCACTTTTACACTACTCGGACGGAGAAAAGAGATATATTCTCGCTCCCGAAGGTCTAAAAGTCGGCGATACTGTTATGTCAGGTACCGGTTCCGAAATAAAAGCCGGTAATGCGTTACCGATAAAAGAAATTCCACTCGGAAGTTTTATTCACAATGTTGAAATGAAACCGGGTAAGGGAGGACAAATCGGAAGAAGTGCCGGAGCTTCAATTCAGTTGATGGCTCGCGAAGGTAACATGGCAACTTTAAGATTACCATCGGGCGAAATTCGCATGGTAAGAACCGATTGTATTGCTACATACGGAGCAGTTGGAAATGCGGAACATATCAACATCAGTCTGGGGAAAGCCGGTAGAAACAGATGGCTTGGAAAAAGACCTCATCCAAGAGGCGTTGCAATGAACCCGGTTGATCACCCGATGGGCGGCGGTGAAGGAAAAACTTCAGGCGGCGGACACCCGGTATCACCTTGGGGACAAAAAGCTAAAGGCTTGAAAACAAGAAGACGTAAAAATGAATCAAATAAATTTATTGTTAAACGTAGAAAATAATAGAGTTTAAGTATGCCAAGATCAGTAAAAAAAGGTCCTTTTATTCACTATAAACTGCAAGAAAAAATTCGGCAGATGAACGAAACAAATCAGAAGAAGATCATTAAAACGTGGTCAAGAAGTTCTACTATTTCTCCTGAATTTGTCGGGCATACTATTGCTGTTCATAACGGTAACAAGATGATCCCGGTTTATATCTCCGAAAACATGGTCGGTCATAAGTTAGGTGAATTTTCCCCTACAAGAATATTTAGGGGACATCCGGGAACGAAAGCTGAAAAAGCTTCAAGATCTAAGTAATTTTGAAAAGGGTATTATAGTAAAATGGAAGCAAAAGCAGTAAACAGGTATATCGGTTCTTCACCGCGAAAAATGAGACTCCTTATAGATTTAATCAGAGGCGTTTCAGTAAATAAAGCATTGGAAGTATTGCATTTTCATCCGAAACATGCTTCAAGAGATGCAGAAAAAACGCTTCGCAGTGCTGTAGCGAACTTGATGAACAAAGACGAATCGGTTAAAGTTGAAACAGAAGATATTTTTGTTAAAGAAGCCTTCGTTAATCAAGGTCCAACTGCAAAAAGAATTCAGCCTGCCCCGATGGGACGAGCATATAGAGTCAGGAAAAGATCCTGTCATTTAACAATTATTGTAGAAACTAAAAATTAATCATTAGGAGGATTATTTTTGGGACAAAAAACAAATCCGATTGGCTTAAGAGTTGGTGTTATTAGAGGTTGGGACTCTAATTGGTTTGAAAGAAAAAGTTATGCATCAAAATTAAAAGAAGATGAAAAACTTCGCGGTTATATTAGGAATCGTTTGAAGAAAGCGGGTATTTCCAAAATAGCTATCGACAGAACATCCAAAAATGTTATTTTAACAATTCATACCTCCAGACCCGGTGTTGTTATCGGTAAAAGCGGTAAAGAAATCACCCAGCTTGAACAGGAATTGAAACAAATAACCGACAAAGAAGTTAAAGTGCAAATTACGGAGATTAAAAGACCCGAGTTAGATGCTTACTTAGTTGCCGAAAACGTTGCTACTCAAATTGAAGGAAGAATTTCTTTTAGAAGGGCAATGAAATCAACTATCAATTCTACAATGAGAATGGGAGCCGAGGGGATCAAAATTATGTGTTCCGGCAGACTTGGCGGTGCTGAAATGGCAAGAACCGAACAATACAAAGAAGGAAGAATTCCTTTGCATACAATAAGAGCCGACATTGATTATGCTTCAGGCAGAGCCGAAACAATTTACGGTTCGATAGGGATTAAAGTTTGGATTTGCCGCGGCGAAATATTAGGCAAAAGATTATCAGAATAATAATATCGGGAGATTTTTAAAATGTTAATGCCCAAAAGAGTAAAGTATAGAAAATCGCAGCGCGGTAGAATGAAAGGGAAAGCAACCCGTGGTCATTATGTCGCTTTCGGCGAGTTCGGCTTGAAAGCTCTTGAACCACATTGGATTACAAGCCGTCAGATAGAGGCTTGCCGTGTGGCGCTTTCAAGAAAAATGAAAAGAGACGGTAAAGTTTGGATTAGAATTTTCCCGGATAAACCGGTGTCGAAAAAACCGCTTGAAACAAGAATGGGTAAAGGTAAAGGCGCACCTGAATTTTGGGTAGCTGTTGTTAAACCCGGAAGAATTCTTTTTGAAGTTTCCGGAGTATCTAAAGAAATTGCTCAAGAAGCTCTTTCGTTATGTTCACACAAATTACCGATTAAAACTAAAGTTGTCTCAAGACCGGATATTAATTAATTATTAGTGGTAGAAATAATGAAGATTAAAGAAATTAGAGAAATGTCGACCGACGAGATTCACAAAAGAATAGCGGAAGAAGAATCTAACATGGTTGATTTGAGGTTCTCTCACGAATTAAAACAGCTTACGAATACTGCTAAGCTGCATGCCGTAAAGAAAGATTTAGCAAAAATGAAAACGGTAATTCGTGAAAGAGAATTGGAAGCGGGTTCAGCTAAAAATGAAACAAAGGTAGGAGCTTAAGCTTAGTATGGAAAATAGAACACTAAGAAAAACAAGAACTGGAACTGTAATCAGCACAAAAATGGATAAAACCATTACAGTGTCTATTGAAAGAAGGGTTCCGCATCCTATTTATAGAAAATATTCCAAAAAGACAACGAAACTTATCGCTCATGACGAAAAGAACGAATGCGGATTGGGTGATGTGGTTAAAGTTATGGAAACAAGACCTTTAAGTAAATTAAAAAGATGGCGATTAATCGAAATAGTCGAAAAAGCCAAATAGCAGTTTAGGAGTTTAGGAAATGATTCAACAAGAAACTAATCTTACTGTTGCGGATAATTCCGGGGCGAAAAAGATAAGATGTATTAAGGTTTTAGGCGGCAGCCGTAGAAAATACGCCAGTGTTGGCGATTTAATTGTAGTTTCCGTTAAATCCGCTCTTCCGAATGGAACTATCAAAAAAGGGGAAGTGTCCCGTGCAGTTATTGTTAGAACCAAAAAAGAAGTTAGAAGAAAAGATGGTTCATATATTAGATTTGACGAAAATGCCGCTGTTCTTCTGAATAATCAAAATGAACCGAGGGGAACACGTATTTTTGGTCCGGTTGCCAGGGAACTAAGAGATAAGCAGTTTATGAAAATTGTATCACTGGCACCTGAAGTTTTATAAGGATTTAGGCGTATGAGAATTTTAAAAAATGATAATGTAATGGTTGTTGCCGGAAACGATAAAGGAAAAACCGGTAAAGTGTTAAAAGTTTTCCCGAAAGTTTCTAAAGTGATTATTGAAGGCGTGAATCTTAGGAAACGTCATACAAAACCGACTCAAAAGAATCCGCAAGGCGGAATAATCGAGAAAGAAGCTCCGATTCACGTATCGAATGTTATGATTCTTGATCCAAAGAGTAATGAACCGTCAAGAATCGGGTCTAAAATAATTATCGACGAAAAAACAGGCAAAAAGAAAATTGCACGTGTTAGTAATAAATCCGGCGAGATGCTGTAAGAATTAATTAATACTTTAAGGTTTTAATAAAAATGGCTGAAAAAAAACAAAAGAAAGAAACTGCACCTGTAAAAAAGGAAAAAGCGGCTCCAAAGCAAAAAGGTAAAGAAACTACTGCCCAGGAACCGGCTGTAAAAATCCCTAACAGGCTGTACGAAGTTTATAAAAAAGAGATAGTTGCATCTTTAATTAAAAAGATGAACTACAAAACAATTATGCAAGTTCCGAAAATCGAAAAAGTAGTTGTTAATATGGGAGTTGGCGATGCAGTTGCAGATCCAAAAGTGATGGAAGAAGCAGTAAAAACTATAGAAGCGATTACAGGACAAAAACCAAGCATCAGGAAATCTAAAAAAGCTATCTCTAATTTCAAACTTAGAGAAGGTATGAATATCGGTGCAATGGTTACTTTGCGTAAAGATAGAATGTATGAGTTTATCGATAGACTTATCAATATAGCACTTCCGCGTGTAAGAGATTTTAGAGGTTTGTCCGATAAATCGTTCGACGGACGCGGTAATTATACAATCGGAATTAAAGAACAAATCATTTTCCCGGAAATAAATGTGGACAAAGTTGTTAAAGTATTAGGAATGGATATTACTTTTGTAACAACTGCTGGAACAGACAATGAAGCACACGAGTTATTGAGTGCATTCGGGTTTCCGTTTAGGAAAAAAGAAATCAAAACATCATAAGAGGATTGAATGGCAAGAAAATGTTTATTCGCTCGTGAAGAAAAGCGAAAAAGACTTTACGATAAGTACAAAAAGTTGAGAGAAGAACTGAAAGAAAAAGGCGATTACGAAGCACTTCAAAAATTACCGAAGGATGCATCGCCGATAAGACTTCATAACCGCTGCCAGGTTACAGGGCGTGCAAGAGGTTTTCATAGAAAGTTCGGCATCTCACGTTTAGTGCTTAGAGAGAAAGCCTTAAAAGGTGAAATCCCCGGTGTTAAAAAGGCAAGCTGGTAGAAGGAGTTTATTATGGCTGTTACAGACCCAATTGCAGATTTTCTAACAAGAGTTAGAAACGCTATAAAAGCGAATAAAAGAAAAGTTGACATCCCTGCTTCAAAAATGAAAATAGGGATTGCACAAATTTTGAAAGATCACAAATTTATTGTTGATTTCCAGGTTGAAGAAGATAACAAGCAAAATATTTTAAGATTATTACTTAGGTATACAAACGGGAATCCTGCAATAAGCGGACTAAGAAGAATTAGTACCCCCGGCTTAAGAGTTTATGCTCCTAAAGATAAAATGCCCCGTGTGTTAAACGGGTACGGTATTGCGGTAATTTCCACTTCAAAAGGATTACTAACGGATAAACAAGCTAAAAAAGAATCCGTTGGCGGCGAAGTCATTTGTTATATTTGGTAATTTAGTTAATGGAGATTGAAAATTGTCACGAATAGGTAAAAAACCGGTAGTAATTCCTGCTAAAGTATCTGTTACTTTGGATGGTAATTCTATTAAAGTAAAAGGTCCGAAAGGTGAACTTGAACAAAGTTATAACCCGAAAATAAAAGTAGAATTAGTTGAGAATCAAGTTGTTGTTACCCGCAGTGATGACTACAAAGAAAATAGAGCATTGCACGGATTAACAAGAGCATTAATTCAGAATATGGTTACCGGTGTTTCCGATGGCTATTCAAAAACGCTGGATATAGTTGGAGTCGGGTACAGAGTAGAAATGAAAGATAAAGCGATGCTGATTAATATCGGTTATTCACATCCGATCTATTTTATTCCGCCTGATGGAATTACAATCAGTGCTAATACACCTACTCAAGTAGTAGTTTCGGGGATTGATAAACAACTTGTCGGGCAGGTAGCGGCAAAAATTAGGTCTATCAGAAAACCCGAACCTTATAAAGGAAAAGGCATTAAATACTCTACCGAAACTATCAGACGTAAAGCCGGTAAAACAGCAGGTAAGTAAATTTAAGAGGTTTTAAAAATGATTACGAAAAAATCAAATTCAAGGTTAAGAGCCAAAACAAAAATTAGAAAGAAAATTCACGGAACCCCGGAAAGACCAAGATTAAGTATTTATAGAAGTCTGGTAAATGTTTATACACAGTTAATTGATGATTTAAACGGGAAAACATTGCTTTCTGTATCGTCTCTTACACCGGAAATAGTTGAAGAAATAAAAAATGCTAAAGGTAAAATCGCGAAAAGTAAAATTGTCGGTTCCTATCTTGCAAAAAAAGCATTGGAATCAAAAATTGAAGAAGTTGTTTTTGACCGTAACGGATTCCGTTATCATGGTCGTGTAAAAGCAATCGCAGAAGGCGCCAGGGAAGGCGGATTGAAGTTTTAATGTTTGCCGGATCGTCTAATGGTAGGACAGCGGCCTTTGGAGCCGTATGTAGAGGTTCGAGTCCTCTTCCGGCAGCAAATTTTTATAAAAAAATAATGTAGCTTTATGGAGTAAACATTGGATATAATCAAATCTACAGAAATCGAAGGATTAAAAGAAAAAGTAGTTAGCATCAATAGAGTTGCTAAAGTTGTTAAAGGTGGAAGACGCTTTGGTTTTAACGCTATAGTTGTTGTTGGTAATGGCGCAGGCGTTATTGGTATCGGGCTTGGAAAAGCTAACGAAGTAACTAATGCAATTTCCAAAGGTGTTGATGATGCTAAAAAGAGTTTGGTAAGAGTACAGTTGCATAAGAATACTATTCCTCATGAAATAGTCGGGAAATTCGGTGCAGGAAGAGTATTGCTTAAACCTGCTTCACCCGGAACCGGGTTAATTGCCGGCGGTGGTGTGCGTGCGGTTCTTGAAGCTGCAGGCGTACAGGATGTGTTGACCAAATCCCTCGGTTCAAGTAATCCGCATAACCAGGTAAAAGCTACACTTAAAGCTCTTCTTACGCTTATTGATGCTAAGGCAATGGCTAATAAGAGGAACATGACCATTAATGAATTGTTTAACGCTTAGGTGAGGAACTTATAATATGTCGAATAAAATTAAGTTAACGCAAATTAGAAGCGTTATTGATAGACCGAAAAAACAGAAATTAACAATTGAAGCTTTAGGTTTGGGAAGACCAAACTACACCGTTGTTCACAACGATACACCCCAGATAAGAGGAATGATTAATAAAGTTTCACATCTATTAAAAGTAGAAGAAATTAAGGAATAGGATAAGGTTTTAGTATGGATATTCTTAGTAACTTAAAGTACGCTGCCGGATCAAGAAAGAAAAGAAAAAGAATCGGACGCGGCGAAGGTTCCGGGCATGGCGGCACTGCTACAAAAGGTATGAACGGACAATTATCAAGATCGGGAGCTAATCATAGAGCATGGTTCGAAGGGGGACAAATGCCGCTTCAAAGAAGAATCCCGAAATTTGGATTTGTTAATATTTTCAAAGTTTACTACCAGATAGTAAAAGTTTCTGATTTACAAAAATTAATTGATGAAAAGAAAATTACCGAAGAAGTGATTAACAGTGAATTACTTCATAAGTTTGGACTTATCGATTCAGTTCGGAAACCATACAAAGTTTTGGCGAACGGTGAGCTAAAAGCTAAAATTAACATTGAAACTAACGCAATAAGTGAAGCTGCAAAGCAAAAAATCGAAGCTTGCGGCGGTACTGTTAAAATATTATAATTAGGACTAAATGGCTACAATAACGGAAACCTTCAGGAATATATTCAAAATACATGAACTCCGTCAAAGAGTGTTATATACTCTGGCTCTTTTGTTTATTGTAAGAGTAGGAGCCCATATTACAGTCCCCGGCGTTGATGCTGCTTTGCTTTCGCAAGCTATGCAGAACCAAACATCTGATAACCTTTTCGGGTTATACGACCTGTTTGTCGGTGGTGCTTTTTCTAACGCAGCAATCTTTGCTCTCGGTATTATGCCTTACATAAGCGCATCTATTATAATCCAGCTTATGGGAGCCGTTGTACCCTACTTCCAAAAATTGCAGCAAGAAGGGGAAGAAGGAAGAAAGAAAATAACGCAGTTAACAAGGTACGGTACAGTACTTATTTCTGCGATGCAAGCCTGGGGTGTTACTATCCGTTTAAATAATATTGATGTGCAGGGATTGGCTATCATTCCCGAAGCAGTTCAAGGTTTCGGATGGACGATTTCAACTGTAATAATTCTAACAGCCGGAACAGTCTTTATGATGTGGTTGGGAGAACAGATTACTGAAAAAGGTATTGGAAACGGAATTTCTCTTATAATTTTTATCGGAATTATTGATAGATTCCCATTTGCAATTCTTGATGAATACAGATTGATTTCTGCAGGAACAAGAAGTCTTGTTGTAGAAATTGTAATAATTGCATTTATGATTATGATCATTGCAGGTGTTGTATTGGTTACACAGGGAACAAGAAGAATTCCTGTTCAATATGCCAAAAGAGTTGTCGGAAGAAAAGTATACGGTGGAGTAACACAATATATTCCGCTAAGAGTAAACACTGCTGGTGTTATGCCGATAATATTTGCACAATCGATTATGTTTATTCCTAATACAGTGTTATCTTTCTTTCCGAACAGTGAATTTTTACAGAGCCTTGCAACGTATTTTAATTATACTTCGCCGGTTTATTCTGTAATTTATGCGTTGATGATCATATTTTTTACATATTTTTATACGGCAATTGCATTCAACCCGAAAGATGTTGCCGATAATATGAAAAAGCAAGGCGGATTTATACCTGGAATTAGACCGGGAAAACAAACATCCGAGTTTATTGATAATATTTTAACAAAAATTACATTACCAGGTTCATTCTTCCTGGCAATTGTAGCTATTATGCCTGCTTTTGTATCCGGTTTCGGTGTGTCGGGTCAATTTGCCCAGTTCTTCGGTGGAACCAGCTTGTTGATTGTTGTTGGTGTAGCGCTTGATACACTTCAACAAATTGAATCTCATTTATTAATGAGACATTACGACGGCTTTATGAAAAGCGGGAAATTAAAAGGCAGAAGATAGTTCTTTGTGATTTTAATTAAGTCTAAAAAAGAGATTGACCTAATTGCTGAAAGCTGCTCAATTGTAGCAAGAACATTAGACCTGGTAAGAAAAAATGTAAAACCGGGTATAAGTACTAAAGAATTAGACTTAATTGCTGAAGATTACATCTTATCAATGAATGCAAAAGCTGCTTTCAAGGGATATTCGCAAGGAGATTCAAATCCGTTCCCGGCTGCTTTATGTACATCCGTAAATAATGAAGTTGTACATGGAATTCCCGGTAAAAGAAAACTTGAGACGGGAGACATTATTTCGATTGATGTTGGTGTTGAGAAAAACGGATATTTCGGCGATGCAGCAATTACTTGTGCAGTAGGTGATATTCCGGTAGAAGTGAAAAAACTGATGGAAGTTACTGAAAAATCACTTTATCTCGGAATTGAACAGGCTGTAAGGGGCAATAGAGTTCAGGATATTTCGTATGCTGTTCAAAGTTATGTTGAAGCGAACGGTTTTTCAGTTGTACGAGAATTAACCGGGCATGGAGTTGGCATAAAGCTACACGAAGACCCCTCAATTCCGAATTTCGGAAATAGAGGAAGAGGCGCAAAACTGAAAGACGGAATGACTATAGCAATTGAACCAATGGTTAATCTTGGAAAATATGATGTAACGGTTGGATACGACGGCTGGACAATTTTAACAAAAGATGGATTACCATCAGCTCATTTTGAGCATACAATTTTAATAAATAATAAAAACCCGGAAATTTTAACAGTTTTATAACTATGGCAAAACAAGGTCCTATAAAAGTTGACGGTGAAATAATCGAAACCTTACCGAATGCACATTTTCGTGTAAGGCTTGATAACGGGCACGAAATTCTTGCCCACATTTCCGGTAAGATGCGTATGCACTTTATAAAAATCCTTGTTGGAGATAAAGTTTCTGTAGAGCTTTCTCCTTACGATCTTTCTAAAGGTAGAATTACCTATAGGTATAAATAACGGAGTAACAAATGAAAGTAAGATCATCAGTAAAGAAAATTTGTGATAACTGTAAAGTGATTAAAAGAAAAGGCGTTGTACGAGTTATTTGCAAAAATCCAAAACACAAACAACGTCAAGGTTAAACATTAATTTAGGAGATATATAATTGGCCCGTATAGCTGGTGTAGATTTACCGAAAAACAAAAAAGTGTATTACGGTTTGCAGTATATCTTTGGAATCGGTCCGCAGATTGCAAAAGAATTACTCGAAAAAGCGAAAGTTGACCCTGAAAAAAAGGTAACTAACTTAACTGAAACAGAAATAGCCGAGATTCGGTCGGCAATTCAGGCAGAGTACAAAGTCGAAGGAGCTTTACGTTCTGAAGTTCAGCAAAACATTAAAAGATTGATGGACATCGGAACTTATAAAGGTTTAAGGCATCGTAAAGGTTTACCCGCAAGGGGTCAAAGAACCAGAACGAACTCCCGAACAAGAAAAGGTAAAAGAAAAACAGTTGCAGGTAAAAAGAAAACACCTGCTAAGAAATAAGATTGATTAATTGGAGGTTATAATCTTTGGCTAAATCTATTAAGAAAACAAAGAAAAAAAGTGTTGTTGATTCTAACGGTCTTGCTACCATTAAAGCTACCTTTAATAACGTATTGGTTACTTTAACAGATATTTACGGTAACACAATATCCTGGTCTTCTGCAGGTAGAAACGGTTTTAAGGGTTCCAGGAAGAATACCCCGTTTGCAGCCCAGGTAACTGCAGAAATGGCTGCTAAAGAAGCTTACGACTTAGGACTAAGAAGAGTCGAAGTAAAAATTAAAGGTCCGGGTTCCGGTCGTGAATCTGCTATTAGAGCATTGAATACAGCCGGACTTGAAATTGTATCCATCAAGGATGTTACACCCATCCCCCACAACGGATGCAGACCACCTAAGAAGAGAAGAGTTTAAAATTTTTGGAGTATAATTAATGGCAAGATATATTGGTTCTGTATGTAAACTATGCAGAAGAGAAAGACAGAAATTATTTCTTAAGGGACAAAAATGCTTTACTGAAAAGTGTCCCGTTGAAAAGAAAAATTACCCTCCGGGACAGCACGGGCTTTCTCGCAGAGCAAAAATTTCGGAATACGGAATTCAGCTTAGAGAGAAACAGAAAATTAAAAGGCAGTACGGACTGCTTGAATCACAATTCCGTAACTATTTTACAGAGGCAAACAGAAGGAAAGGGATTACGGGTGACAACCTTGTAAAAATCCTTGAAAGCCGCCTTGACAATGTCGTATATAGACTGGGATTTGCTCCTTCAAGAAAATCTGCAAGGCAGTTAATAAAACATAGACACATTATAGTTAATAATAGACTGGTTGATATTCCGTCATATTTGTTAAAACCGGGAGACGTAATAAAACTGAAAGATAAAAGTAAAAAACTTGATCTGGTTCATAATTCTCTTAAAAGAACAAAAGACAATGTTTTCTCCTGGTTGGTAGTTGATAAAGCTTCTATCAGCGGTACGTTTGTTCAGGTTCCCGAAAGATCGGAAGTTCCTTTAACAGCAAACGAACAGTTGGTTGTTGAACTTTATTCCAAGTAATAGTTATTAAGAAATTTTTGAGGAATACAAATGAGTGTATCATATCTTAAAATGCCGGAAAGCGTTGTAATTGACGAAACTACTTATTCGAATAGTTACGGTAAATTTACATTGCAGCCGCTTGAAAGAGGTTTCGGAACTACTCTCGGTAACTCGCTGAGAAGAGTTCTTCTATCATCGCTGCCGGGTGCTGCTATTGTCGCAGTTAAATTCAGTAATGTTTTGCACGAGTTTACTACTATCCCCGGAGTTGTTGAAGACGTTGCGGAAATCATTTTGAACCTGAAGCAAGTAAGGCTAAAACTCCTTAATAAAAAACCGAATAAGATTGACATTTCTTTTAACGGTGAAGGAGTTTTTACTGCTGCGGATATTCAGAAGAACAGCGCCGATGTAGAAGTATTGAATCCGGAACTTCATATTGCCACCTTAAACAAAAATGCGAAATTCGATATTGAAATTCGTGTTGGTAAAGGAATGGGGTATGTACCGGCAATTGAAAACAAATCTCCCGAATATACAATCGGGGTTATACCGATGGATGCCATTTATACTCCTATCGTTAATGTAAGATACGAAGTTGAAAACGTACGAATCGGTGATAAAAACGATTATGAAAAACTGACAATGGAAGTATATACCGATGGTTCGATTACCCCGGATGATGCTTTAACTCAGTCGGCAAAAATTCTGAAAGATCATATTCAACTTTATATCAATCTTGATCTTGAACCGGAAGAAAAACAAGCAGAAATTCAAAGAGATACTGAAAAAGAAAGAGTTAAGAAAATTCTTCTTACAAGCGTAGATGAACTTGAATTAAGCGTAAGAGCACATAACTGTTTAAAAGCTGCAAATATAAAAAACCTTGCAGAACTTGTTAAAAGAGACGAAGCCGAAATGCTTAAATTCCGTAACTTCGGTAGAAAATCACTTTCTGAATTGAGCGAAATAGTTGAAAGCCTCGGGCTTGAATTCGGTATGGATGTCGATAAATATATTCAAGAAGAATCCGATAATAATTAATAAGGAATAGGGCGTAGAATGAGACATAGAGTAAAAGGAAGAAAATTTAACAGAACACATAGCCATAGAGCCGCGCTTTTGAGAAACCTTGCTACTTCGTTATTAAAACATAAACGTATTAGAACAACCCTGGCAAAAGCTAAAGAATTAAGAGGCTTTGTAGAGCCGCTTATTACAAAAGCAAAAGCAGGCGACCTTCATGCTCAAAAACATGTTATGAATTTTATTAAAGATAAAGAAGTTGTTAAAGAACTTTTTTCCGAGATTATCGGGACAATAGGCGATAGACCCGGCGGGTATACAAGAGTTGTAAGACTCGGTAGAAGGCTTGGTGACGCTGCTGAATTAGCGATTATCGAGTTGGTTGACTACAACGAAGTTGCTAATCTTAAAGCAACCGAGAAAAAGGATAAGAAAGAAGCTAAAGTTAAAGCTAAAAAAGAAAAAGAAGCTGAAAAGGTTGAAGACGCAAAAGTTGTTGAAGAATCTGTCAACAAAGAAAAAAAGTAATTTTTTAATCTGATTATTTTAAGAGTAACCGTTGCCCGGTTACTCTTTTTTTTTATGTTTGATAAAGTAGAGTTTTACAGTTCATTTTTTGGGGGGAGCGATATTCCGAATGGGAATTTACATGAAATTGTTCTGTGCGGTCGGTCTAACGTAGGTAAATCATCTTTTATAAATTCTTTTTTCAATAGGAAGAACCTTGCTAAAGTAAGCTCGACACCGGGAAAAACAAGAGCATTAAATTATTACAACGTAGACGAAAAATTTTATTTTGTAGATTTACCCGGTTTCGGCTATGCTAAAGCATCAAAAAGTGAGCAGGCAAAATGGTCTGAACTTGTAAATAGTTATTTTAATGCATCAAAGAATATCAAACTTGCATTCCACTTTATTGATTCACGGCATAAACCGACTGAAAACGATCTGCTGTTGTTCGATTTAATCATAAAATTGAAGTTGAATTCGTTTATAATTTTAAGTAAGATAGATAAACTTAATCAATCGGAAATAGCAAGGTCAAAAAAGGAAATTTCTACCCGGTTTCCGGGATATGAATTCGGCAAGAATTTATTTGTTTATTCTTCGTTAAAAGGAATTGGCAGAAAAGAGATTCAGAAAGCATTGAAAAGCTACATTTTGCAGTTGTAAAATTGCATTTGTCGGAAGGGAGCCCCGGTTTATTTTTTATTAGGCTTAAAAAATATCCGCCTCATATTTGCTAAAATTTATTGTCGAAACTATATTTAACATCATTATTTAAATAAATAGATAACAGCGATGAATCGCAAACAAAAAAGAAGAATTTTCATATTTTCACTCTTCCCGGTACTTATATCCATTCATTTCTTAACGGACGATCTTATTATTCGTATTATTGCGGTAATTCTTACTGCAGTGTACGTTGGTCTTCTTATCTTTTTGCGTGATTCATTTAAACTTGAAAAAAAGTATGACGAAAAAGAAGAAGAACCTGTTGATTTAACACCGCCTCCATCAGCACTTGATGATCCTGATGAATCTTTTAAGATAATCTCAAAATCGACAAATCCGGATTTGATTACGGATGAAAATGTATTCAAAGTGAACCGGGGACACAGAGTACAAATGCGTCCGCCTGATTTGAAAGAGAGATTTGAAGAAATAGTTAATGAGGAACTGCCCGGCGAAGTTAGTTACGATGGGCAATTTGCATTTGTTCTCGAAAAAGTTCTCATTACAATAAAAGAAGCTTTCCATGCAAACACTTCAATCTTTTTCTGGTACAACAAAAAAAGTGAAAAACTTTCTATCGAAAGATTCGTATCCAACTCTACGGAAATAACAGTCCGAAAATTCGACCTCGAAAACGATATATTAAGCAACATTGTTAAAAAGGCTGAACCGGAATTATTATCCGATATCCCGGCAGCAGCGGAAGCCGATGTTATAAGATATTATACTGCGGTGCAGGGAATTAAAAGTTTTGTCGGTGTACCTTTGTTTTATGATAAATCTTTAATAGGAATTTTGGCAATTGACTCGAAGGAAGAAGATTCATTCGGAATCGAAACGATCTTTTCGCTCGGTCGTTTTGTTAGACTGATTACCATTCTCATAAATCTATTCGAACAAAAGTATATTGAATTCACTTCGCAAAAACGGCTCGGATCGTTACTTAATTTTATACAACCGGCGGATAAATACGAAGAGGAAAAAGACCTTATCGAGTCGATTGAAAAATCTATTCAGCACCTTATTCACTGGGACGCCTTCGCTTTTGTGTTTTATAATCCTTTTAATAAAGGATTCCGGACTGCAAAAGTAATAAATAATACTTCATTGAAATTTATCGGAGAAAACCTTGACGTAGATTTGAACGGAACGCTTGTCGGTAAATGTATTTTGACCGGTACCCCGGTGAAGATTGATGATACTTCGGCTGCGGAGTATAAAAGATTTTCAAAGGTTGAAGATGTAAGTTTTGATGGGTCATTTCTTGCTATTCCGCTGATATACCAGAGCCAGAATTACGGGGTTTTATGTTTCGAAAGTTTGAAAAAAAATGATTACAATAAATCGGATGTCGACTTTTTAAGGAAAGCTACTAACTTTTTATCTTTTACTATTTATTCTTATTCGAATCAAAGATTATTAAAGAGTTTGATTTCACTTGATATTGAAACCCGTGTTCTTAATGCCGAAAACTTTAAAGAAAGACTTCATGCAGAACTTGTAAAATCGAAAGTATTAAAAATTCCCGGTGCTATTGCAGTTATCCGTTTGGATGATTTCCTTGAGCAAGAGTCTTTGTTTGATACCAACCCGTTTTATACTGTACTCAATACTGTTGCTGATATTGTTACCGATGAAGTCGGAACTGTAAATTTAGTAGGTAGATTAGGAGAAAAATTGTTCGGAGTTTACTTCTTTAATTCAAACTCGAAAGATGTTTATATCTGGGCGGAAAAATTGAGAGTGAGAATCGCACGCCAAACAATATCCGTAATGTCGAAACAAACTACCTTTACAGTATCAATTGGTGTTGCAGCATCTAACGGTAAGGACAATCCCGATGAACTGCTTCACAATGCTTCTCTTGCATTACAAAAAGCAATTGAAGGCGGCGGCAATAAAGTACGGAACATTAATTAAGAGTTGTGCCATTAAAAATTTTATTATTATAGTACTTGACGGCGTAGGTGTTGGTGAACTCCCGGATGCTGCAATTTATGGCGATGCGGGAAGCAACACACTTTCAAATATGGCTGAAGTTGTTGGAGGGTTATCTCTTCCGAATCTTGAAAAAATGGGACTTGGGAATATAGATCACATTAAAGGGATAAAACCACAAAAGCAGCCGCTTGCTTCGTACGGGAAAATGGGAGAACAATCAAAAGGGAAGGATTCGACTTCAGGCCACTGGGAACTTGGTGGTGTTGTCGTTGATTTCGATTTTTCATATTTTCCCGAAGGTTTCCCAGATGATATTACGTCTAGTTTTTTGCGGTTTACAGGATTAAAAGGTTATCTTGGGAACAAACCGGCTTCGGGTACGGAGATAATCAAAGAACTTGGCGAAGAACACGTGAAAACTGGATTCCCGATAATATATACTTCGGCGGATTCTGTTTTCCAGATTGCCGCCCATGAAGAAGTGATTCCTTTAAAAAGATTATACGAAATCTGCTCGATTACAAGGGAAAAGGTTCTTGTTAGTCCATACGTTGTAGGAAGAGTAATTGCAAGACCGTTTGTCGGGACACCGGGAAATTTCACAAGGACAGTATACAGAAAAGATTATTCACTTGACCCGCCAGATGATACAATACTGGATGTTCTCAAAATGCATGAAATTGATACAATCGCGGTCGGGAAGATTAATGATCTTTTCAATCATAAAGGGATAAAAATACCTGCTCCGACAAAGTCGAATAAGGAAGGCTGCAACAAAATTATAGAATTCTCGTCAAAATCTGAGAACAGCTTAATATTTGCCAATCTTGTTGATTTCGATGTCTATTTCGGGCACAGGAACGATACCGAAGGATTTGCTGTTGCTTTAAAAGAATTCGACGTTCAATTACCTGAAATAATTGATAGTATGGATGAAACGGACTGCATGGTAATTACTGCTGATCACGGTAACGACCCGACAACTCCAAGTACAGACCATAGCAGGGAATATGTTCCCTTACTTTTTTACAGGAAAGGGATTACAGGAAAAAATCTTGGAACAAGGAAAACATTTTCGGATGTTGCTAAAACAGTAGCGGAGTTCTTCGGTGTGGAGAACAAGTTGAATGGGGATAGTTTTCTCTAATTTATTGAAATTAGATATTTAAGCAGTGTGCAATTATTAAAGGAGATGGAATTTGTTTTTAGGTAAAGTGATCGGAACAGTTTGGTCGACAAAAAAAGATGAAAATTTAACCGGGTCAAAACTATTAATTGTAAGACAATTAGACCTTGAACTAAAGGAAAAAAGCAATTTTGTTGTAGCTGTTGACAGCGTCGGCGCCGGTGAAGGTGAAGTTGTACTTGTCGCAACCGGCAGCTCGGCAAGGCAGACAAATATAACAAAAAATAAGCCGGTTGATGCCGTAGTTATGGCGATTGTGGATAAACTCGATGTTTCTATCAAGGAGCTTCTGGAGGCTGAAAATAAATAAACCGGGTACGCTTTTTTTAATTGAAAGTTCCTGGTTAATACGTTAAATTTGCAGTCTTATTTTTTGAAATTTTTTACCGGAGATTGAGCAGTAGTGTTTTTAGGAAAAGTAATTGGAAATATTTGGGCAACAAAAAAATATCCGGCTACTCAATCTTTCAAGTTTATGCTTGTACAACCTTTAAATGCGGATAAACAAAACGATGGAGAACCGTTTGTTGCTGTTGATACGGTTGGCAGCGGACCCGGAGAAACAGTTTTATACATTACAGCAAGC